>JAANMT010001854.1_pt1 | contig 19335 bp, 20 predicted proteins | sample 7279711 | NCBI WGS metagenome assembly JAANMT01 (sample SAMN14094538, study PRJNA606508) | bioreactor metagenome | isolation source: A lab-scale SPAN reactor treating ammonium-rich wastewater day 1 | place: Ireland: Galway | collected 2017-01-16 | reverse complement strand
GCCGCCAACGCCTGCGGTTCCGGCGGCGCTCGTCCCGGCCGCGACACCGTCGATACCCCCATCCTCGGCACCGGCCGCTACCGACCCGCCGCTACTGGCGCACGCCGTGCCGATGATCTCCACGTCGCCCCCGGTGACCCGCCGCCGTCCCCGAGTGACGCACGGACGCGACGGGCCTCGGCGTCGGCCGATTCGATGAGGAGAGTGTTCGCCCTGGACGTGTTGGCGTGCGCCAGCTGCGGCGGCCGCCCGCGCTTCATCGCGGCCATCGAGGATCCGCCGGTCGTCGCCAAGATCCTCGCCCACCTCGGGCGGCCCACCGCGGGAGCCGGCCGTCGCGCCGGCGCGGCCACCACCGAAACCCACCGGGTTCGACTTTGCCTGATTTTTTCCCTGGCGATATTCTCACCCGCCTCCGACGGGGCTGGCCGACGACACTGGCCGCGCTACGTCTTGACGGTGCGGTCCGGCCCGTGCCAGCGATACCCCGCGCCTGCGGGACCGGCCTCGGAGCCGGCTTGTTTGCGCGTGGCAAACGGCTCTTCACGGCAACGTCAGACTGCGGAGATTATGTAGCCCGCCCGTGAGCGAACAGACGGCAAAGACGCAGCTAGAAATTCTTATCACCACCGGGCCTGTAACGTTTCGACCACGGAGGCTCGTTGATGGAAACCATTGCCACCCCCGCCATGTGGGCGGGTTTCTTCCTGTTCGTCGTCGTCGCCACGGTCGTCGACCTCAAAGTGCTGTCGGCCAGGGGCGCGACGCGCGGCGGCCTGCGCGAGGCGCTTGCGTGGTCGGCGTTCTGGGTCGCGCTCGCGCTCGCCTTCGGGGGCTGGCTCTGGTGGCACCTGCACGGCACCTCGGGCCCCGAGGCCGCGCGCGAGCAGGCGCTCGCGTACTTCACGGGCTACCTGATCGAGAAGTCGCTGTCGGTGGACAACATCTTCGTGTTCCTGATGCTGTTCACCTACTTCGCGGTGCCGCCGGAGCTGCAGAGGCGCACGCTGGTCTACGGCGTGCTCGGCGCGATCGCGCTGCGCATCGTCATGATCCTGGTCGGCGCGTGGCTGATCGCCCAGTTCCACTGGATCCTCTACGTGTTCGGCCTGTTCCTACTCGCCACCGGCGGCAAGATGCTGTTCTTCGCTGGCGAGAAGCCCGACCTCGAGAAGAACCCGGCGCTGCGCTGGATGCGCGGGCACCTTGCGCTGACGCCCGGCTTCGAGGGCGAGCGATTCTGGGTGCTGAAGGACGGCGTGCGCACCTACACGCCGCTCTTCCTCGTGCTGGTGATGATCGGCGTCACCGACATCGTGTTCGCGGTCGACAGCATTCCCGCGATCTTCGCGATCACCGACGACCCGTTCATTGTCATGACCTCGAACATCTTCGCGGTGCTCGGCCTGCGCGCGCTCTACTTCGTGCTCGCCGACATGGCCGACCGCTTCCACCTGCTGTCGTACGGCCTGGCGCTGGTGCTGATGTTCATCGGCACGAAGATGCTGCTGATTGACGTGTACAAGATCCCGGTGTTCCTCGCCCTCGGCGTGGTCGGCGCGCTGATCGCCGCGAGCGTGGTCGCCAGCCTCGTCGTGCGGCCGCGACCGCCGGCCCGGGGCGACTGATAGGCTTCGAGCGTGAATCCGCTGTCCGCCGCAGTCCGGGAATTCCTGCGCCTCGAGGCGTCGAGCGGCATCCTGCTGCTCGCCGCCGCCGTCGCCGCGATGGCGTTCGCCAACTCGCCGTGGTCGCGGGCGTACGAGGGCCTGCTCGCCATCCCGGTCGAACTGCGCGCCGGGTCCTTCGAGATCGCCAAGCCGCTGCTGCTGTGGATCAACGACGGCCTGATGGCGGTGTTCTTCTTCCTCGTCGGGCTGGAGATCAAGCGCGAGTTCCTCGAGGGTCATCTCGCGGATCGCTCGCAGGCGGTGCTGCCGGCGCTGGCCGCGCTGGGCGGCATGGCGGTGCCCGGGGCGATCTACGCCGCGATCAACTGGGGCGATCCGGTCGCGCTGCGCGGCTGGGCGATCCCGACCGCGACCGACATCGCGTTCGCGGTCGGCGTGCTGGCGCTGCTCGGCAGCCGCGTGCCGGCGGGCCTGAAGGTGTTCCTGCTCACGCTGGCGATCCTCGACGACCTCGGCGCGATCGTCGTCATCGCGCTGTTCTACACCGACCACCTCTCGCTGCCCTCGCTCGCGGTGGCCGGCGTCGCACTCGCGGTGCTCGCGGTGCTCAACCGGCGCGGCCTCGTGGCGGTGCCGCCATACCTGTTCGTCGGGGCGATCATGTGGGCCGCGGTGCTGAAGTCCGGCGTGCACGCGACGCTCGCGGGTGTCGCGCTGGCGCTCTTCATCCCGATGCGGGGCCCGGGCGACGTTTCACCGCTGCGGCGCCTCGAGCACGACCTGCACGCGGCGGTGGCCTACAGCATCCTGCCGCTCTTCGCATTCGCCAACGCCGGCGTGCCGCTCGCGGGCATGACGCTCGCCACGCTCGCGAGCGCGGTGCCGGCCGGCATCGCTCTCGGCCTGGTCGCCGGCAAGACCGCGGGCGTTCTCGGCGCCGCGGCGATCACCGTCCGGCTCGGCCTCGCGCGCCTGCCCGAGGGCGCGAACTGGCCGGCGATGCTTGGCGTCGCGATCCTTTGCGGCATCGGCTTCACGATGAGTCTCTTCATCGGCTCGCTCGCCTTCGAGGGCGAGGCGGCGCGCCTCGCCAACGAGAGCCGGCTCGGCATCCTCGTCGGCTCGGTCGTCGCCGGTGCGCTGGGCTTCGCGGTGCTGCGCACCACGCTGCCACCGGCGCCTGCGCGCTGAAGGGTCGGGCGGGCGGCAGGGGGTAAAATGCGCCCTGTCGTTACCCTCTCTCATCTCATCCAAGGCATCGAGGAATCCATGGGCAAGGCACTGCTTTCGAAAACCGCCGCCGCGATGGTCGCCAAGGGCAAGGGCGTCCTGGCCGCCGACGAATCCGCCGGCACCTGCGAGAAGCGCTTCCAGACGATCAGCACGCCTTGCATCGAGGAGAACCGCCGCTCGTATTGCGGCCTGCTCTTCACCACCCCGGGCATCGAGAAGTTCGTCTCCGGCGTGATCCTGTTCGACGAGACGATCCAGCAGAAGGCCGACGGCGGCACGCCGTTCGCCGACATGCTCGCGAAGAAGGGTGTCCTGCCGGGCATCAAGGTGGACAAGGGCGCGATGGACCTCGCGCTGTGCCCGGGCGAGAAGGTGACCGAGGGCCTCGACGGCCTGCGCCCGCGCCTCGCCGAGTACTTCAAGCTCGGCGCGCGCTTCGCCAAGTGGCGCGCGGTGATCACCATCGGCGACGCGATTCCTTCGCACGCCTGCCTGTACGTCAACGCGCATGCGCTCGCGCGCTACGCCGCGCTCTGCCAGGAAGCGTCGATCGTGCCGATGATCGAGCCCGAGGTGCTGCTCGACGGCAGCCACACCATCGAGCGCTGCGAAGAAGTGACCGAAGCGACCTTGCGCGCGACCTACGCCGCGATGGCCGCGCACAACGTGTCGCTCGAGCACACCATGTCCCCTCCGGTGTCGAGCCCAAGGACAAAGCAGCGCAGTTCCTCCTCGCGACGGCGCGCGTAATCGAGAAGCGCAGCCCGGCTCGGACGAGCCCCGAGCGGAAGATCTGAGAACTTTGCTTCGCCATGAAGCACGGTATCCGCAAGCTCGTTCCAGAGCGCCATGAGCCCACTCATGAGCGCCCGAACGTTTTCCATGCTCTCGAATGTGTGGTCGGTTCCAAGAATGTGTGGGAAGAGATGCTGCGGCCCAAGGCGCATGTTCGTAGAAGCCAGTGCCCCAAGAAAGAGCGCCCGCACCTGCCACGCCTCCATGGCCGCACGCTCGGCAGCGAGAAGCGGCGTCAGCGCCCCCCGTGCGCGTCATTCACGGCCCGCTCCACCAAGCCGGCGACGCTTTCCGTGACGAATGTGAATCACGTGCACCTGGCACTTCGCTTCCAGAATCGTGAACAACAGGCGGTAGCTGCCGTACAGGAGCTGTCGAATCTCCTCGGGAAAGGCGTCGTTCTCGGGGGCGAGCGAGCAGCTCTGTGGCAGTCGGCTCAAAGTCTCTGCCTTCGATAGCGGCCGTTCGCGCCAACGCGCTGCACGTTCCGGCGACTCCTCCCAGATGAACCGGTACGCTTCTTCGAGCTCAGCCTCGGCCACGGGCGGCACGACGACCACGTACCGTATGTCCCCTCACCCCGTTCTTCGTCGTTTCCTCGTACTTGCGGCCAAGGTCGTCGAGCGCATCCTTGAGCGGCCGACCCTCACCTCGTTTCATGGAAGCGAGGCCACGCTTTATCCCTTCGATTGCTTCGGCACGTTCGAGCGCTTCAAGGAGCTTCTGGTACGCCGCCGCATCGTGAACGACAGCCGCCTCCTTACCGTTCCCCGTGACCACTACCGGCCGGCCCGACCGCTTCATCTGCGCCAGGTACGCTTTGGCGTTCCGCTGAAAATCCGTGAGCGAATGGAGGTCCGTGTGGCGTCGAGCGCGTCGGGACGCAGCGCGGAGACAGTCATGACGAAGCCTGCCCGAGCTGACACCCTACTCGATGCGCTGACGGCGTCTCTTGGAGCGGCTACCCGCTCACCCGAAGGCGTTGCCGCTCCCGTCGCATTGCTGTGGACCGATGCGGACGGTCAGTGGCGGTCGCTCCTACCGGTTCTACAGAAGGCTTGCGCTCACCTGTATGTGCTGGGCGACTACGCCCCGGCACAGCGCACCGGGCCGGCCATCTGGCTCAAGTGCATCGTCGACCGGACGCTGCCCGACTTGGCGCCACCGCCCGGCACCGTGCCCATCCTGTATTTGCCCGGAGTCAGCCGGCAGGAACTGCGAGCGGGCGGAGACTGCCCCGATCTGCTCCATCCGTTGATCGAGCTTCAATACCGCGGTGCGGTCTGGCACCAGAAGAACGGTCGGGATTGGACGGTGGAGGCGTTCATGACCTCCGAAGCGAGGCGCGATCGATCATCTCGATTTTGTAGGTCGCGAAGAACGATTCGGCGAGGGCATTGTCCCAGCAGACGCCGGCGCGGCCCATGGACTGTCGCACGCCGAGCTCCGTGCTGAGATCGTGCAAGTCGGCAGACGGGTACTGACTGCCGCGGTCGGAGCGGTGGCTCGATTGGTCGATCGCGGGTGCCACGCTCTTGACGCTCCTGTTTCAGGGCTCGACGGCTCTCACCGAGGAGATCACGCGCGGGACGTTCCCGACCTATGCGGAGTACCAGCGGCGGACGTCGAAGCTCCTGCCGCGCCCCCGCACTCCTGACGGGAGTTCGCGGTTTCCGGTAGTTGGTGCGGTTCGTCCTCGACCCGCCGGAAACGTTTCGCAGGCGCCACGCGGATCGGCGATCTCGCGGGAGTGGCCCTCCTGACGCCAACAGGACCTCGGTGCCGTTGCCCCCGCATCCGGAATGCGCGGGGGTACGCGCGGCGCCCCGCGCGTTGACCTCGGAAGCTGTCTTCGCTTATGGGTCGGGCGGCGCGGATAGCGATCTCGTGTCGTTCGCTGTCGCGGTTTGTATTCCGAGGAGGCGCGATGAAAAAGCGACAGGTCGGCGAAGTGAAGGTCGCCCTGAGTGTCCGGCAGCCCTATGCCGAGTTGATCCTGCGGGGCATCAAGAAGATCGAGTATCGGAGCATGGCGACGCGTAAGCAGGGGCGGGTATACGTCTATGCATCTCGAACTCCCGCGGCAGATGCGTCGAGTTGGCGGAAGGTGAAGGCCGCCCCAGGAGAGTTGCCGACGGGCGTGCTCGTGGGGACCGTCGAGATCGTGGGATGCGATGGCGAGCCCGGGGACTATCGTTGGAAGCTCACCCGCCCGAAACGCTTCCGCCCACCGCAGCAGCCGAAGCGCCGGCCGCAGCCGGTGTTTTTCATTCCGTTCTGATCGGTGGCGTAGCGGCGATACGACCCGTGCCTAGCGATTCCATGATGATTACCCGGGTGCATAACTGATGGACCGACCGGGCATCCGAGCTACGGGTTGAACGGCGTCATGGGCGACCGCGCTTGAGATAGTGGGTGCGGACGAACGGTGGCGTAGCGACGAGTGCGTACGGCCTTATGAATCCGCGCGCGATCCTTCGTCTTTTGGACAACAGGATAAGGTCTTGCGGTGCACGGGTACGGCTGAGGCGCCTGGTATTGCTGACCACGAGCCGGGTGGCCTTGCGCTGGAGCTTGAGGTCATCGAGCAGGCCGACATGAGTGAGCCGGCGGCAAGCCGTAGCGTTAGCGAGGAGCACGGGGACGCGCAAACCGAAGGCACGGGCGACGCTGAGGAGTTCGTGGGCGGTTCGCCACACACGGCCCCTTGGGTAAAGTCCACGGGCTTACTAGCTGCAACCATGCCGTCGAGCTCACGAGGGTGTCGGATAGTGTACACAGCAAACGGCGCTAGATCACCGTCTGAGTGACTATCGGCAGGGGGCCAGCGGTGTTGCGGGAGGTGAAGGCGCGAGCGCTTATCGCGGGCCCAACGCTGCGCAGCCCGAAGGTCGGTAGCTGCAAAGCCTTTGTAGATGGGCAGGCGCCAGCCCCGGACGCGGCGTACGGGTGGGCCGGTTACGACAAGGGCGCTGCTGTCATCGGAATGGAGCAGTGCCAAAGAGAAGTGGCCGAGTTCACCGAGGCGAAGCGTGTCTACACTGCGGCTAAGGGGCATGAGGTGTGCGGCTTTGCCCTTGGCGGCCTTGCTCACGCGGGTCTTTCTCAGCTGCGCGCGCGTAACAGTAAGATGGACCAGCTGGCGCGTGCGCTCCGGCCACTCCGGCCACTCGTTGATTGCGAGTTGGAGACCACGGTGCGCAGCCAGAGCAAGAAGCCGCCGCCGAACGAGGGTACGGTGGCAGGGGTCATCAGGATCCAGAGGATCCAGCCGTTCGGGCGAGCCGCAGGCGCAAAAGAAGATGACTCGCTGCCGGTGGGCCGCCCGCTGCTCGATGAGGTCGAGGAGATCGGCGATCGCAGCGGGCTCGGCGAGGCGCGTCGGACCGCCGTCGACCACGCGTGGGTTCCCGAGCCCAGGCAACTCCCAGTACCGAGCGCCGGCGGCACGCTTGAACGTGCCGCCACGAAAGCCAGGGGCTCGGGCGTCGTGCTCCAGGCGGATGTCGACAAAGAGCGGCGGCGCGAAACCGCGCTCGCGCTCGAGCTCTGCTGTCATACGAAGCAAGTACTCAACCGACTGTCCCCAGCCGGCGTAGCCCCACGAGAATGCGGTCAGCATGGGACCGCTAAGTTACGCAATGACGAGGGAGGCATCAATTACTTAAGTCGTTGTTGGCGATTACCGGAAGATTACGGAATCTTCCTACTCCTTGCCGGATTCGCCCGGACTTCGTTAGAACCCCGGCCTGTGCATGCATGACGGCTGCCCATGCTGACAGCACCCGCGCCTCCCTCCCGAAGAAAACCAGCTCGTCCGTGTCCGCGGCCAGCATTGGGCCGTGAGCAATGTCCTCCCCAACGCGCTCGAGGAGCCGCAGCATCTCGTGCAGCTCACCTCCGCCGAGGACGACGGCCATCGGCCAACCGAGGCCGAGACGACGCTGCGCAACGCGGCCTGCCATGCCTGCCTGTTCCTGCCCGAAACGAGCTGCGAGCGGGCCAACCGCTACCTCGACCGCAGCGTGCATGCCCGGACGGTGTGCGGGCGTGGCGTCGAGTTTCCGTTCCGATCGTGAGCGCATCCGGAGCGTTCCCATCGTCGACGTTCCTCGCGGCCGTCCGGAACACCACGTTGACGATGGCTGCGTCGCACGCCAAACGCCTGACGGACGTGTTGGCGTGCCATGAAGCCCCAAGCGCGAAGGCTCGCAGCGAAGCCTTGGCCGTCGCGCCCGTACCGGCATTTCGCCACGCCGCGACCGCCATTCTGGACGCGTGGGCGACGGAGCCCGACGTGCTCGGCACCGTGCTCGCCGCCGCGCTCTTGGCCGCTGTCTATACCGCGGAGGCCGTCCGCACGACGCAGGCGCTCGATGTTATCTAGACGGGACCGGCGAGCGCCGAGGTCCCGGTGCGCCTCACGCGCGAAGTGCTGCTCGAGGTCATTGATGGCGCGACGTCGTCGCTGATCATCGTCAGCGACGCCGCCTACAAGGTTCCTGACATCGTCCACGCGTTATCCGATACCGCTCAGAGAGGCGTCGATGTCCGACTGGTTCTGGAGTCCTCCGAGGGCTCGGGCGGGCGACTGTCGCGCGACGCCGCGGATGCGTTCCGGGATCTTGCCGAGGTTCGCTTCTACAAATGGCCTGCTGAACAGCGACGATCCGCGAGCGGGCTCGCGGGCTCGATGCACGCGAAGGTCACGATCGACGACGAAGCCGTCGCGTTCATCACGTCAGCGAACCTCACCGGGAGCGCGATAGAGACGAACATGGAGCTCGGGATTTACATCCGTGGAGGTGCGTTGCCGCGACGCCTTGCACGCCATTTCCGAGGACTAATTGCGAGCGGATCGCTTGTGAAAATTGGTTGACTTCGAGAGCGCAGGATGGCCCATGAACAAACGTCTCGGCGTGTGATTTTGTGGGTGTCAGGCCAATGAAGCTCTACGTCGGTATCACCGATCGCGACTGGTTCGAGTTTCTCAGTCGGCGTCCAGGTATCGACGAGGTGAACTTCTGGCAGCCGAGCGGGTCGCGCGCCTTCCGGGTACTGCAGCCGGGCGAGCCGTTCCTGTTCAAGCTCCACAGCCCCGTAAACTTCATTGTCGGAGGCGGCTTCCTGGCCCGGTACTCGCCGTTGCCGGTTGAGCTCGCCTGGGACGCCTTTGGCGAAAAAAACGGAGCGGGATCACTGGATGAGATGCGCCTCCGAATCGCGAAGTACCGACGAGTTCGAGCGGACCCGCGTGAGAGCTTCACAATCGGCTGCATCATCCTCGTTGAGCCTTTCTTCTTCCCACGAGACAAGTGGATTCCGATTCCTTCGGAGTTTCCGAAGCACGTGCAGCAGGGGAAGAGCTACGACGCCGCCACGGGAACGGGTCGGGCGATCTGGAGCGCCGTCGAGGACGTACTCCATCACGATCGTCAGTTCGCGGTGGCGGAAAGCGACGCTCTGATGTGGGGCACCCCCGGATTGGTACGGCGCCGGCTCGGGCAGGGAAGCTTCCGGGTTCTCGTGACCGACACCTACGAGCGCCGCTGCGCGATTACCCGGGAGAAGGCGCTGCCGGTCCTTCAGGCTGCCCACATCCGTCCGGTCACCAAAGCAGGTCAACATCGAGTCGACAATGGCATCCTGTTGCGCTCTGACGTGCACACGCTCTTCGATCAGGGATACCTCACGGTGACGCCAGAGCATCGCGTCCGCGTGAGTGGACGGCTGAAGAAGGACTTCGACAATGGAGAGCACTACTACCAACTCGACGGTAGCGAGCTCTGGGTTCCGCAACGCTCTGAGGATCGACCGAACCGCGAGTTTCTCGCGTGGCACGCGGACACGGTGTTTCGCGGATAGCTGGTAGACGTTGACCAGATTCGCCGGGACTTCGTGGCGAACAACAACATTTTGCCGGTGCGCGCGGCCTGGAGCTTGTCGTTGGTGAGGATCTCGAAGGAGAGGTGGAAGCGGCGCGAGAGCTCGTCCTGCCACTGCTCGACCAGGCTGCCGGGGCAGATGATGAGGCAGCGCTTGAGATCGCCGCGGGCGATCAGCTCCTTGATGAGAAGCCCCGCCATGATCGTCTTGCCGGCGCCCGGGTCGTCGGCCAGCAGGAAGCGCAGCGGTTGCCGCGGCAGCATCGCCTCGTACACGGCCGTGATCTGGTGCGGCAGCGGATCGACGAGCGAGGTGTGTACGGCGAGCACCGGATCGAACAGGTGCGCGAGGCGGATGCGATGCGCCTCGGCGACGAGCCGGAAGAGTGCGCCGTCGCCGTCGAAGCTCCAGGGGCGGCCTTCGCCCACGACCTCGAGGCGGGCCTCGTCGTGCCGGTAGAGGATCTCGTTGGCGACCTTGTCGGCGGGATCGCGATAGACGAGCGTCAGGGCGTCCGAGCCGTGCCACTGCACGCTGACCACGCTGACCGCGGCATCGGGAAGGACACCGCGGACGCCGGCGCCGGGGGTGAGGTCTTCGAGTTTCATGTCTTCCCTTCTGCAGCAGCCGTTCGCGCCAACGCGCCGCACGTTCCGGCGAACGGATGTCCGTCAGGTCGGCCATGAACGATCGACGGCAATTTCCGTACTGCTGCAAATCGTTGTTTACTGGGCGGCTATCTCATGACTAGGACCCTGCGCACCCCGCCTTGCACTCCTTGGTCGCTTGCTTGCAGTTTCCGATGTATCCTTTGAATTGCTGTTTTGCGTTAGCCAGGCAGGCTTTGTACGCGGCTGCTTCGTTCGCGAGATACTCCTTGAACGTCGTAGTGCAGTCGCTCTTGGCTTGGCCGCAGCTTCCGAGACATGCCGTCTTCGCAAGCATCTTATCGGTCGCGTACCCCCATCCGTAAAGTTGCTCACAACCATGAACCAGATTGAGGTAGAGGCTCTTCGAGCTGGTGACACAAAGTCGGGAGTTGATCTTGCACGATTGTGCGCAGGACGGATTTTCGCAGCTGGCGCGGATGAATTGCGGCAACGACAGAGCGATGCCGACACACAGCCCAAAGAGAATCCTGTTCATCGTCAACCCTTCCTGAGCGGCTTCGCATCCGGCGCCGCCGCCGGACCGGCAAAGCCCGAGAGTGCGGCCGCCGCGAGAGCAATGACCGCTTCATTGCGCATGACCTTCCTCCTTTTTGCGGAACCGCCGCAGAATGAGCCGGCACGAAGCGGCGCGGTCGCGACGCGCCACGCATACAATACGCGCGAACCGCACCTCAAGGAGAACGGCAGGGCACCGTAGCACCAGGGCGTCTCGCGAGGATGCGCCTCGTTCTGGCGCAACGATGGCAGGTTGCGCGGTCTCCGACCCTGGTGACGCCCCGACGCGAAACGATCCCGGTCCGGTGCTGGCTGCTGTTCAGGTAGCGGGACGGGGCGGCAGCCGAGGGATCCTTGGATCCAGAGGTCGTGGCAGCCGCCAGCGGATCGTGATCGGCGCGCCGCGTGCCGCGCGGCCGGCCGGTGCGGAACGGCAAGCGTTCGCGTGGCCCGGACGTCAGGGCGCGGCGTCGCCGGACGGATCGTCCGCGACCTAGGGCTCCGCGTCGACGGCCGGCGGCTCGGCGGCGTCGGGCGCGGCGTCCTCGTAGTCAGCGGGGGGCTCGTCGGCGATCTCGGGCGCGGCGGGCTCGTAGTCCGTCGGCGGCTCGTCGGCGACCTCGGGCGCGGCGGGCACCGCATCGGCCGGCGGCGGCGCGGCGATCTCGGGCTCCGCCGCTTCGAGGTCGGCGTCGGGCGGCGGGGCGAGCTCCATGTCGGCGCGCGCGGGGAGGACAGTCGCGACCACCAGCAGCACGGCGGCGGCGCGTCCAAGGCTCTTGCGGCTCGCGGTCCTCATCGCGGCACCCATCCGCCGCAGACCGGGAAGACCTGGCCGACGAAGCAGTTGGCGGCGTCCGAGCAGAGATACGCCGCGAAGCACGCGTCCTCGCGCGCCGAGACCAGCCGGCCGAGCGGCATCTCGCGCTTGATGCGCTCCTGGAACGCGGGCTTCGCCTGGATCTCGGGCGGGAAGTACGTCGGGTTGTCGACGAGGTTCTGCGCGATCGCGTTCACCTGGATGCCGTGCGGCGCCATCTCGACACCGACCGCCTGCGCCCACGCGAGCTGCGCGCCGCGGGCGGCGCTGTACGTCGACGCGCGCTTCATGCCGCGGAGCGCCGACGCGCTCCCGACGACGAGGATCTTGCCCGACCGGCGCTCGATCATCTGCGGCAGCACCGCGGCCGCGAGACGCGGGAGGGGATCGACCATCGCTGCGAAGGCACGCCGCCACTCGTCGTCGTCGACGTCGACGACGGGCGTCGATGGCGCGGGGATGCCGAGATGCGCGACCAGCACGTCCACCCGTCCGGCCGCGCGCACGACCTCGGCAGGGAGCGCGGGGTCGTCGAGCAGGCGCTCGTCGCAGATCACCGTCGCACCCTGCTCGGTCAGCACGTCGCGGAAGACCGGGCCCATCACGACGTTCGATTGGGTCAGGAGGATGCGCTTGCCGTCGAGTCGCGTCTCGTTCATTGCGTTTCGCACTTACTGACCGGGCGACCGCAGTTCAAGGACGAATCGGGAGGACGAAATGAGGGAAGGAGTCGCGAGATGTCTCGGGGTCACGCTCGCCGTGCTCGCGTGCGCGGGCTGTTCCACCATCCTCGCGGTGAAGGGCGAGCAGCGCCTCGCCGACGAGCTCTGCGTGATCTCGGGGACGGTCGCCGCCGAGAAGCCCGCAACGGGGCCGCTCGTGGTCGCGCTCTTCACGCGCGGCAAGGAGGATTTCCAGCTCGTCGACTACTTCATCGCGGCGAAGCCCGGCGCGTGGATCTTCGGCGTCCAGTCGGGGACCTACTGGATCGCCGCCTTCGAGGACGTGAACGCCGACGGCGCGTACCATGACGAGCCCTTCTATCGCCCCGACCCCGCGAAGCCGCTCGTGCTGACGAGCGGGCAGAAGGCGACCGGCATCGACATCGTGATCCCGTTCGCGGGCCGGCCGCTGCGAACCGGCACGTACACGCTCCAGGGCCTCATGGCGCGCGGCGAGGAGGAGCAGAAGATCAAGAGCATCTACGCGCTGAGCCATGCCGGCGAGCTGACGACGCTCGACGACCCGCGCTTTGCCGAGGCCACCGCGGAAACGAGCATGTGGAAGTTCTACGACTTCGTGATCGCGGGCCGCGCCGGCATCTACTTCCTCGAGCCGTACGACCCGAAGCGCATCCCCGTGCTCTTCGTGCACGGCATCAACGGGACGCCGCGGAACTTCCGGAGCCTGATCGCGACGCTCGACCGCAAGCGCTTCCAGCCCTGGGTCGTCTACTATCCGTCCGGCGCGCGCCTCGACACCCTCGTCACGTGGCTCGACGAGCTCTACACGCGTCTCGAGGTGCGGCTGCGCTTCGACAGGGCGGTCGTCGTGGCGCACAGCATGGGCGGGCTCGTGGCGCGCGGCTTCGTGCTCCGCCACCACCGGACGAGCGCCGAGGATCCGATCCGCACATTCGTGACGATCTCGTCGCCGCTCGGCGGAATGGAATCGGCTGGCAAAGGCGTCGAGGATTCCCCGGTCGTCGTGCGCTCCTGGTACGCGCTGGCGCCGAACAGCGACTACCTCGACGGCCTCTTCTACGACGACCCCGGCACGCGCATGCGTCGCCGCCGCCTTCCCGATACGATCGCGTACCACATGATCTTCGGCTTCAAGGGCGGCTGCGCGAGCGACGGCGTCGTGGCGGTGGCGAGCCAGCTGCGACCCGAGGCGCAGGAGGAAGCGGTCTCGCTCCGCGGCTTCGACGAGACCCACACCGGGATCCTCGACAGCGCCGCGGCGGCCGCGCACCTGAACGCGATCCTCGCCCGGGTACGATGAGCCGGCGCGCTACCTGCCGACCGGGATCGTGAGCGTCGGCATCGCTTGCGGCGTCGCGTCGACGAGCTGCATGCCGATCAGTGATTGCAGCAGACGAACGAACGTCTTGCTCGGGCGATCGTTCGCCGCGATCCAGAACCAATGCCCGCCATGGCGTGTCGCGACGAGCACGTCGTCGGCCGGGCGCTCGCGCCGCTGTGGATCGCGAGGAATCCGGCGAGCGGAGCATCGATGCCGGACGGAAGGTCGGCGCAACCACTCGCGGCATGCTCCGCCGGCACCGCGACGGCAGTCGCGGCGATCTCGATCAGGTCGCCGGCGGAGCGCGTCTGGGCGTTCAGCGCCGGGATCGTCGGCGTGCCGACGGCGAGGCGAACCGGAAGCTCGATGATGCGACCGCCGCGCATCGCCGATTCCGATAGGTGCCAGCTTCGCAAGAGCGCGCGCACCGTGGCGCGCTCGGCGAGCTCGTAGTCGTGAATGACGAGGGCGAGGGAGCTCGTGTCGCGCGCCGTCCAGGTCGCGACGCCGGCGCGTTCCAGAAAGCCTTCCGCCGCTGGACCGGCCCGTCGCCGGGCGCATATCGGCGCGCGGTCAAAGCCCGCAGCTGACGCGCTTGCAGCGTCCGCCGCCACTGCCGTGGGCCGGCCGGTGGGCGCCGACGCGGCGTCAGCTGGCGCACGTCGATCGCGTGGCGCGTTCTGGCAAGCGCCGGCTTGCAGCGCAGCGCCGACCACGCAACATCGTTGCACTTCGCTTCCGTCGTCCGAGAACGGCAATGGCAAACGCTTCCCGTATCCGACAACCCGCCGCGGCCGATGCCGGACACGCGGCGGCTCCCCGACGCGGCACGGATGCTACTCCCGTGCGACTTCACCGAGTACGAATCATGGAGACGAACATGATCGAGACGCGATCCGGAGCACGTGTGGGACGCCGGTGGCTGCCGGCGATGGCCTTAGCGGCGCTCGCGGCGGCGTGCACGCCGATGGTGCAGCAATACGAGGGCGCGGCCCTCTCGACCGCGCAGCGGCGCGCCGCCTTCGAGATGAACTGCACGCAGGTGACGCCGCAGATCCTCTCGGAGAAGACCGTCGACGGGCTTCGCGTCCAACTTGCCGAGTACACGATCGGCGTCCGGGGCTGCGGCAAACAGGCCGTCTACCTGACGTATTGCCGCGATGCCTCCGACTGCAACGCGCTCGCGCAGACCGGCCGGCTCCAACAGGTGGCGCCGTGACGCCGCGCGGCCCTCGAACCGCGGCGCGTAGCGGCCTCGCTGCCGCGCTCGTGATGCTCGCGGCATGCGCGCAAACGGCGGTACAGCCGCAGGGTCCGACCGTGACGACACGCCTCGGGCGCCCGGCGCGCGTCCTCGTCTACGACCTGGCGACGAGCCCCGGCGAGATCCATCCCGACCAGGGCGTGCTGCACCAGGTCGCGAACGCCGCGACCGGCATGCAGGCGTCCGAGCGCGACGCCGCGCTCGGCGACCAAGCGCAGAACGCGTTCTCGACCGAGCTCGTGAGCCGCATCAACGCCATGGGACTCCGCGCCGAGCGCGCGAGCGTCGGGACCGGAGCGGCACCCGGCGACGTGAAGATCGTCGGCGCGTTCCTCGACATCGATCAAGGCAATCAGCTCCGCCGGCTCGTGATCGGGCTCGGCGCGGGCGCATCCGAGATCGACGCCGAGATCGAGGTGCTGCAGGCGACGGCGGCGAAGCCGGTCCGCGTCGCGCAGTTCTCGACCCATGCCGACAGCGGCGAGATGCCGGGCGCGGCGCTCACCATGGGCGCGGGCGCGGCGGCAACGGGCGGCGTGTCCGTCGGCCTCGCCGCGGCGAACGTCGCGGTCTCCGGCGCCAAGGCCTTCCGGTCGCAAATCGAGCAGATGGCCGGGCGGAGCGCCGACAAGGCGGCCGACTACCTGGCTCGCGTGTTCGCGCAACAGGGCTGGATCACCACACAACCGTAGGAGCCGTTCGTCATGACGAAGAGCACGCTTCTTCGCCGCTTGGCGGCGGCGCTCGCAGCCGCCAGCCTCGCAGCCTGCGCGCACCAGGCGCCACCTCCGACGGCGGGTGCCGGCACGCGCGTCGCGCCCCTGTTTTCCGGCGCCCCCGACCTCGAGCCGAAGGCCATCGACGTCCTGAAGGCGATGAGCGCGCGCCTCGCCGCGGCGAAGACGATGACCTTCACCGCCGTCACGACCTACGAGAGCCCGAGCCGCTTCGGTCCCGAGATCGCGTACACGACGACGTCGGACGTCGCCGTGCAGCGTCCGAACAAGCTCCGCGTGCTGACGCCCGGCGACGGCCCGGCACAGCAGTTCTTCTACGACGGCGAGACCGTGACGGCATACGCCCCCGGCGAGGGCGTGGTCGCGACCGTCGCCGCGACGGGCTCGATCGACGACGTGCTGCAGCAGGCCTATCACGAGGCCGACATCTACTTCCCGTTCACCGACGTGATCGTCGCCGACCCGTACCGCGACATCGCCGACGGTCTTCGGATCGCGTTCTACGTCGGGCAGTCCCGGGTCGTGGACGGCACGACGACGGACATGGTCGTGATCGCGAACGAGCGCGTGTGGGCGCAGCTCTGGATCGGGGCGAAGGACGCGCTCCCGCGCCGCGTGCGCGCCATCTATCTGGACGATCCGTCGCGGCTCCGTCACGAGGCGACGTTCTCGCACTGGAAGCTGAACGCAAGCGTCACGGCAAAGACCTTCACGTCGACCGCTCCGAAGAGCGCGAAGCGCATTGCCTTCGCGCGCCCCGAGCCGCAGCCACCCGCAGGCGGACCGGCGACCACGAAGGACGCGCCCGCCGCGCTCCGATGAACGCAACGGCCGCACGGAGGACGATCATGCGAACCATCATCGCGTTGTTGGCCGGCGTCTCGCTGGTCACCGGCTCGGCGGCCGGAGCTCTCGCCTTCGGCCATGCCGGCGGCGGCTCCTGGAGCCATACCGGCTACCGCGGCTCGACGGTCTCGGGCGGCGGCGGCTCCTGGAACGCGCAAGGGTTCCGGGGCGGTTCGGCATCGGGGGGCGGTGGCTCGTGGAGCGGCCAGGGGTTCCGCGACTCGACCGCATCCGGCGGCGGCGGCTCGTGGAACGCGCAGGGTTTCCGCGGCGGCTCGGCGTCCGGCGGCGGCGGCTCGTGGAGCGGCGAAGGCTACCGCGGCGGATATGCGGCGGGCGGCGGGGGCGAGGTGCACGGCGTAACCGCCGGCGGCACGGCGGCGTACGCGTCCGGCGGAACCGCGTACGCGTATCACGGCGGCGCCTACTACGGCGGCACCTACGCCGCCTACCACCCGCCGACGGTCGTCAACACGTACTACGCGAACGGCTGCGGCAACTGCGGCGGCTGGAGCACGGCCGGGGCCGCCGCGGTCGGCCTCGCTGCCGGGGCCGCCATCGGCGCCGCGAGCGCGAACGCCGCCAATCAGAACACCGCCGCGAACGCGTACGCAGCGGGCGTCGCGGCCGGCCAGGCCTCGACCGTCGGCGCGATCGTCACGACGCTGCCGCACGGCTGCAGCTACGTCGCCGTCGGCGGGAACCCGTTCTACAGCTGCAACGGCATGTGGCTCCGGCCGTCCTACGGCGCCAACGGAGTATTCTACCGCGTCGTACAGGCACCCTGAACGCGCGCACACAACCGACTTCTTCGACTTCGACGAGGAGCGATATGCACAAGGGATCGATGATCGTCACGACCGCCGTGCTCGGGCTTCTGCTCGCGCACACGCCGAACCTCCATGCACAGAAAGCAGCGGCTGCGCCGCCGATCGGCTCGCCTGCGGGCACGCGATCGCTCGACGGCAAGCAGTTGCCCGCGCCCGAGCTGCCCTTCGGCGGCAAGATCGAGCACGAGGCGCTGAAGTCGAAACCGTGGTGGCCGCCGCGCACGGTGCCGCCGGCGGGAGCACCGAACGTGCTCCTCGTCATCACCGACGACGCGGGCTTCGGCATTCCGAGCACGTTCGGCGGCGTCATCCCGACGCCGACGATGGACCGCATCGCAAGCGCGGGCCTGCGCTACGACCGGATGTTCTCGACCGCGCTCTGCTCCCCGACGCGCGCCGCGCTGCTCACCGGCCGCAACCACCACTCCGCCGGCTTCGGCGTGATCTCGGAGCAATCGACCGGGTTCCCCGGGTACAACTCCATCATCGCCGAGGACAAAGCCACGATCGGCCGCATCCTGCTCGACAACGGCTACTCGACCGCCTGGTTCGGCAAGGACCACAACACGCCGGCCTTCGCCGCGAGCCAAGTCGGCCCGTTCGACCAATGGCCGACCGGGATGGGCTTCGAGTACTTCTTCGGCTTCGTCGGCGGCGACGCGAACCAGTGGCAGCCGAACCTCTTCCGCAACACCACCCAGATCTATCCCTTCGCGGGCAAGCCGGGCTGGAACCTCGTGACCGCGATGGCCGACGATGCCATCGACTACATGACCCGCATCCACCAGACCGACCCGAGCAAGCCGCTCTTCATCAAATACGCGCCCGGCGCGACGCACGCCCCGCACCATCCGACCAAGGAATGGGTCGACAAGATCCACGCGATGCACCTCTTCGACGACGGCTACGAGAAGCTTCGTGAGCGCATCTTCGCGAACCAGAAGCGCCTAGGCCTGGTGCCGCAGGACGCGCGGCTCACGCCGTGGCCGAAGGGCATGCTCAAGCCTTGGGACCAGCTCTCGGCCGACGAGAAGAAGCTTTTCATCAAGCAGGTCGAAGTATTCGCTGCCTACGCCGCCTACAACGACTACGAGATCGGTCGCGTGGTCCAAGCGTTCCAGGACCTCGGCAGGCTCGAGAACACGCTCGTGATCTACATCAACGGCGACAACGGCACGAGCGCCGAGGGCGGTCCGCTCGGCACGCCGAACGAGGTCGCGTTCTTCAACGGCCTGAGCGAGTTGCCGATCGAAGCACAAATGAAGTTCTACGACGTCTGGGGCACCGAGCAGACCTACAACCACATGTCGGCGGGGTGGTCGTGGGCTTTCGACACTCCGTTCGACTGGTTCAAGCAGAACGCGTCGCGCCTCGGCGGCATCAACCAGAACATGGTCGTGTCGTGGCCGGCACGCATCACCGATCGGGGCGCGCTCCGCCGGCAGTTCGTCCACGTGATCGACGTCGTACCGACGATCCTCGAGGTGGCCGGCATCAGGGCGCCCGAGACGGTCGACGGCATCAAGCAGGCGCCGATCGAGGGCACGAGCTTCGCCTACACCTTCGACGCCAAGAACGCGGACGCGCCGTCGCGCCACAAGACGCAGTACTTCGAGATGATGGGCCAGTGGGCGCTCTACGACGACGGCTGGCTGCTCAGCACCGCGGTGAACCGCGCGCCGTGGGAGGCCTTCGGCGCCGCGAACCCCGATCCGCTGAACAATCAGATCTTCCAGCTCTACGACCTGCGGAAGGACTTCAATCAGACCGACGACATCGCCGCGGATCACCCGGCAAAGGTCGCGGAGCTCAAGAAGAAATTCGTCGCGGAGGCGAAGAAGTACCGGGTCTTCCCGCTCGACGCGTCGGTGGCGGCCCGCATCGTGGCGCCGCGCCCGAACATCACCGCCGGCCGTACCGAGTTCGTCTACACCCGCCCGATGGTCGGGCTGCCGCAGGGCGACTCGCCGCTGCTGCTGAACACCTCGTACACCATCACCGCGGACATCGACGTCCCGAAAGGCGGCGCCGAGGGCATGATCCTGACCTCGGGCGGCCGGTTCGCGGGCTACGGCTTCTACCTCTTGAAGAGTAAGCCGGTC
>JAANMT010001851.1_pt1 | contig 19355 bp, 15 predicted proteins | sample 7279711 | NCBI WGS metagenome assembly JAANMT01 (sample SAMN14094538, study PRJNA606508) | bioreactor metagenome | isolation source: A lab-scale SPAN reactor treating ammonium-rich wastewater day 1 | place: Ireland: Galway | collected 2017-01-16 | reverse complement strand
TGGCTGAGCTGGCCCCACGATTTCGGCCTCCCGGACTCGGAGTCGTCCTGGCCGGTGACCATCCAGCCTCGCGGATTTACGTCTCCAGGAAAGAGCAGGCCTGTGAGGCAGCTGGAATCAGGAGTGTCGAAGCCCATCTTCCGGCAGATACCTCAACACTGGCAGTCCTTCGGGAGGTCCAGAAATTCAACGAAGATCCCGCCATCGATGGAATTCTGGTTCAGCTTCCCCTGCCGATGGGTGTCGATGAAAAAAGGGTCCTGATGGCTGTAGATCCATCCAAGGATGTCGATGGATTTCATCCGGAGAATGTCGGATTGCTTTCACAGGGAAATCCCCGATTTGTCCCCTGCACACCTGCGGGAGTTATGGAGTTATTGAAGCGCGAAAACATCCCCCTCGTAGGGCGCCATGCCGTGGTTGTCGGACGCAGCAACATTGTCGGAAAACCGATGGGCATGCTGCTGCTGGCTCAACATGCCACTGTCACTACATGCCATTCCCGGACCGAACGGCTCCAGGTGGTGTGCCACTCTGCAGATATCCTGGTGGCGGCCATCGGGAAAGCTGGTTTCATTCCTGGAGCCTGGATCCGTCCCGGAGCAGTGGTTATCGATGTGGGTATCAACCGGATCGAACCGGAAGGCGGCGGCAAAGCGAAAATTGCCGGGGATGTGGTTTTCGAGGAAGCTTCACGTAAAGCGGCCTGGATCACCCCGGTTCCCGGTGGTGTGGGACCCATGACGATTGCCATGCTGCTTCGAAACACGCTGGAATCGGCAAAGAGGAGATCACAGCCATGACTGCTGCGGTGCGTGTTGCAGTCATCGGGGGAGGCATGTTTTTCGATGAGATTATCGGCCCCGCACTGGTCGATTTCTGCCGGGGAGGCATCGCTGGCGCCCTCTCCAGCATCGGGATGAGCCACCATGCGCCGGAAGTGGCTTCCATTCCAATTCAATTCTGTGCCATCGGGACCCGAAGTGAAGCTGCCCGAACTGCCGAAAAGATCAGTGACAGGGTTGCTGAGGTCACCGGCCAGCCGGGTCCTGTTCCGTTTTATGGCCGAATGGTCTGGGAAGAGATCCTGGAAAAAGAAAACCCTGACACCCTCATTGTCGCGACACCCGACCACCTGCATACCCCCGCTATCCTCAAGGCGCTTGAAAAAGGTGTTGACGTCATCACTGAAAAGCCGCTCTGCATGTCCCTTTCCGAAGCAGATCGAATCATCCAGGCGGCCCAGAATAACGATCGTATCGTTGGTGTGGACATGCACAAGCGGTATGATCCTTTCATCCGCCACATGATGACCCATTCGGTGCCCAGGTACGGAGCCTTGAATCGGGTGCGTTGTGTTCTGGAGGAGCCCCTGACGGTTTCGTCCGAGGTCTTCGCCTGGGCTGAAAAGTCAAACCCATTCACCTATGTGGGCTGCCACTGGCTCGATGTAGTCGAGCATTACCTCAAGGTTCGCCCGGTTGCTCTCTATGCCACAGGGGAAAAGAACCTGCTGGAAAACTGGGAAACTTATGGACCCTTGATCGCTGCCCGCCATGGCAGAGATCCTCAGTCGGTCAAGATTAAAAATGCGATTCATACCTGGGACTCCCTCAATGTGAACATCACTTATGACAATGGGATGCGTGGTGACTACAACAATGCCTGGATCAACCCACCTGAATTTGAAGGAGCGGTGAATCAGGAGATCGAGGTGATCGGGATCCTGGGAAGGGGCATGGTGGACCAGCAGGATCGAGGTTTTCGCGAAGCCATCACCGGGGATGGATCCCGAACCCGCAATCCGGCATTCGGAGGGCCGGTTCTCTGTCCGGATGGTGGAGCGGAACTGTATGGATATGGCAAAGCCTCCCTGGCTGCCTGCTTCCTGGCCATACTTCGGCATCGATGCCTCGGCGCCCCTCTGGAGGAGATTGAAGGCTCTTACCCATCCGCCGCGGAGCAGAGATGGATTACCATGATTCTGGAAGCCGCCGCTGCTGTCGCTGAACGGAACTTCCAATATGCCCGGGAAGGGAAGGGAGCTCCGGTCACAGCACGCTTCGCACCTGATGGTTTTGAAATTCTCGACCCGCTTGAATAAAAACCCCCGGTATGAAATCCCTCTTTCTTTGCGCACATGCTGGAGTCATTGAAAGAATAATCCCATGATAGAAGTCCAGGACCTTTCTCTCGCGTATGGAAACCAGATCCTGTTCGAGGATCTCACCTGGAAGGTGAATCCAGGTGAACGTGTCGCCCTGGTTGGAAAGAACGGGGCTGGAAAATCGACACTGATGAAGATCATTGCCGGAGAAATTGTTCCGGATGAGGGAAGAGTGGTTCGTGCGGGAAACATCACAGTGGGATATCTGCCTCAGGATGTCACGTTGATCCGTGGCCGTTCCATCTGGGATGAAGCCATGGAGGGAAAGGATGAAATCCTTGCGCTCGAAGGGGAATTGCGCCGTTATGAAAAAATGCTCTCCGAGCTGCCACATGACTCCCCTGAACTCTCACGGCGTCTGAATCGCTACTCTCAACTCCAGGAAGAATTCGAAGAAAAAGGCGGATATCAGGCCGAAAGCGATGCCGCCGCAGTGCTGAGCGGGCTTGGATTTCCACGGGACCGCTGGGAAGAACCCACAGAAAACTGGAGCGGCGGGTGGCAGGTGCGCCTCCATCTGGCCAAGCTGCTGATTCGCCGTCCTGATGTCCTCCTGCTCGATGAACCAACCAACTACCTTGACCTGGAAAATATCCTCTGGGTGGAATCCATCATCCGGGATTACCCCGGTGCGGTGGTGATGGTCTCCCATGATCGCGCCTTGCTGGATCGAGCGGTCAATCGTGTCGCTGAAGTGGGAATGAAAACAGTTTCTGATTATAAGGGAAATTATGAGAGCTACCTGAACGAGCGTGAAAAGCGGTATGAGATCATGGAAAATGCTGCACGAAACCAGCAGCGGGAAATCCGCCAGACCGAACGCTTCATTGAACGGTTCAAGGCAAAATCCACCAAGGCGGCCCAGGCCAGAAGCCGGATGAAGCAACTCGAAAAGATGGATATCATCGAGCTGCCAAGAGAGGATGCCACCATCAAGGTGCGCCTGCCCACCGCCCCACGAGGCGGAAAAGAGGTGATTCGGATCACCGGTCTTTCAAAGTCTTATGATGGCAAGCAGGTTTTTGAACCGGCCACACTGAACATATACCGTGGCGATCGAGTCGCCCTGCTCGGAAAAAATGGTGCTGGAAAATCAACTTTCCTGAAGATGATTATGGGGACCGAAACACCCACTACAGGAAATGTGGAGATGGGGCAGTCCATTATTCCCCGTTACTTTGCCCAGGATCAGGCTTCCAGCCTGCTGCCGGACCGTACAGTTCTTGCTGAAGCGGAACAGGATGCACCCGATGAGTGGCGTGCCCGTGTACGGGATCTGCTGGCCGCTTTTCTGTTTCGAGGGGATGATGTCTTCAAAAAGACCATGGTGCTTTCAGGAGGAGAAAAGAGCCGGCTCTGTCTTTCAAAAATCCTGTGTGGCACTGCGAACCTGCTGATTCTCGATGAGCCGACCAATCACCTTGATCTGGTCACCAAAGAGCGCCTCCTCGAAGCCTTCCTGCATTACCAGGGGACCATGCTGTTTGTTTCCCATGACCGTTATTTTCTTGGCGGCCTGGCAACACGCATCATCGAGATCGAAGATGGAAAAGTAACCGATTACCCTTGGGGATACCAGGATTTCCTCTGGTGGAAAGAGGAGTCCAGCGCATCATGAAGGAACCACGGACTATTGACCTTGGCGATCGTGCCGCCACTCTGATCAGCGGGGGAATCAACCTGATGGATGGCGGGCCGATGATGGGCATCCTCCCTCGACCCCTGTGGAGCCAATGGTACCCCCCCGACCCTGAGAATAGGATCCTGCTCGAAACTAATTGCCTCCTCATCGAAAGCGAATGGGGAAAATTTCTGATCGAAAGCGGCTGCGGAAACAAACTGACCGAAAAGGAACGCCGTTTTTATGGGGGTTCCAACCCGGATTGGGTCGGCCACTCCCTGGAAGCCATCGGCCACACTCCCTCTTCGATCAACCGTGTCATCCTCACCCACCTGCATACCGATCATGCGGGAGGAATTGTCTGCATGGATACGAATGGAATCGATTCACCCACCTTTTGCCAGGCCACAGTCCTGGTCTGCAGTACGGAGCTCGACGAGGCCCGGCTGGGGATTGGCATTACTCCCAATGCCTATGACGATCGAAACTGGAAGGCCCTTGAGAACAATGGAGACTTAATCCCGGCTGCCCCCGGGGCCGACCTTGGAATGGGGTTCAGTTACTATCCCACACCGGGTCACACCAATGGACACCAATCCGTTCTGATTACCGGGGCAAAAGGGAAAATTCTGTTTACCGGCGATGTTCTGCCATTGTTCCGCCTGGCAGTCCCCTACTACAACATGGCATTCGATGTCGCCCCTGTCATCAACGCACAAAGCAAGCGGCGCCTGCTCGAACAGGCTTGCCGGGAGGAATGGATTCTCGTTCTGTCGCATGAACCTGATGTCCCGATATGCCGTTGTGTCGAAAAGCCTGGCAAATCTTTTCCTTTTGTTCTTCAACCGGTTGATTGATCCCCCGATTCGCCGGATTTACCCCTCCACAAGGAAGGTTTTAAACGGTTTAATAGAGAGTGAAGTCCGGGGGGAGCAGAAAATCATATATGAGTTCAGAGAATCAGCCGTCTAAAGAACAGCCTTATTCAAATCCTGGCCGTCGGCAGTCATTGGGATTGTGGGGGAATGTTTTTAAAGGGGAAGATGCCTCGCAGCCAGTCGGGCTTTCCCGGCCGGAAATCCCAGAACCACCTCCGCCTCCACCTCCACGCCAGCCATCGAAACCTCCACAGCCTCCAAGGCAGCCGGGGACCATGAGATTCCTCTTTTCATACCTCTATGTTGGCAGCCTGTTGACTCTTGCTGCGATGGTTTTTTTCGCACTCGGATTCGGCTGGCCGATGCTTCAGGACTATATCGACCAGCTCCCCGGAATTGAAATTGTTAACGACTACCGCCCCGATCTTGGTTCGCAGATGTTCGATGCCGATGGCAACATGATCGCTGAGTTCTACAAGGAGCTGAAACGCCAGCGGGTCGCTCGATACGAGGATCTTCCTCCACACCTGATTCAGGCTCTGATTGCCACTGAAGACCAGAGGTTTTATGAACATAATGGAGTGAATCCATTCCGCATTCTGACCGCTTTTTATACAAATTTCACCAAAGGCACCCGCCAGGGGGGAAGCACCATTACACAGCAGATCGCCAAAGCCCTGTTTGTTGGCGCTGAAAAAACCTACGAGCGCAAAATCAAAGAAGCCCTCTATGCCATGAAGATCGAGCAGGAGCTCTCCAAGGAAGAGATTATTACCATCTATTTCAACCAGTCAGGATTCGGACACAACAAAGCCGGCATCTGGGCTGCGGCTGAGGAATATTTCGGAAAAACACCGAAGGAGCTCAACCTGGCAGAATCCGCCACTCTGGTCGGACTGCTGAAAGCCAATACCACCTACTCCCCGCTGATCAACTACAAACGATCCAAGGAACGCCGTGGGGTGGTTCTGGATTCGATGCTCGAGTGCAAATTTATTACCCAGGAAGAACGGGATAAGGCTGCTGAAGAAGACCTGGTTTTGAAACAGAAAAGCGCCGATCGACCGCCGACTGTCAACCGTTTCCCTTACTGGCGCGCCTATTTCGAAGATGTTCTGTTTCGTGCCAGGAAGGTCCAGGGGGGATTGCCGCTGACCAATGACCGGATCGAAAACCTCACTGAAGATCAGATTTACCGTGGTGGATTGAAAATCAACACCACACTGGATCCCAAGCTCCAGGATCTGGCCCTTGCAGAACTCCAGAAAGCGTTGATCGATGTTGAAAAAATTCGCCGCAAACAACCTCCAGGGTGGGGATTGTCCGAAGAGAACCGGCCGAAATTCGCCAGCAGAGTCACTCCCAATGCCACATTGCTGGGAGTCATCACGGGTGTGGTCGATAAGAAATGGCTGACTGTCAGGCTGATCGACACCAAATCGAATTCGATTGTGGCTGTAAGGTACCCTCCGGAAGATGACTGGCGGGTGCGATTCGGTGTTCTGCTGCCAAATTTTTATGTCGAAATCAAGGCGGTTGAACGTCCCACTGTCGGCGATGGAAGTCCGGTTATTTCCGAACAGGAGCTGATCGACCGTGGGCTGGTATCGAAGCAGGCCTGCCAGTTTGAACTGATCAGCACAAAGCAGGACATGCATGCCCAGGGGGCGATGGTCTGCCTGGAAAATGGAAGCGGGAAAATCCTGGCCTGGGCAGGTGGGTTCGACTGGTCCGAGGAAACACCAGGACGGCAGCGGATCCGCTGCATCGATGGCCAGCAGCCTGGCTCGGCATTCAAGCCGCTCATCTTTGCTGAAGCCTTCGGGAAGGGGTATACACCCTCCACTTATGTCAGCAATGAAGCCTACTACAAAGTGCTTCCGAATGGCGATGTCTGGAAACCGAGGAATTACGACAAGGAAAGGATTGGGGGGCGTTTCCAGATCCGTGATGTCCTGGTGCGGTCTCTCAACATCCCCACTGTGAGAGTGTTTGAATCCATCATCGGTGGTGCTTATGAATACGATCCAGGCACATTCCAGCAGACCCTGGGAATTGCCCGGCGCCTTGGGATTCGTTCCCCAATCCCCAAGGAACTATCGGTATCGCTCGGCACAGCCGATGTCACCCCGCTGGAGATGGCGACAGCCTATTCAGTGTTCGCCAATGGTGGTGTTCTGGTGGAGCCTTATGCGATCGAATCGATCGAAACCCGCAACTCCGGCCAGAAAATCTATCTCCATTTGCCTGCGGGTGATCCGAACGCGCTGGATCCTGTCACCAGCTTTGTCATTACCGATATCCTTAAAGATGTTCTCCGGAAACGAGGTGGCACCGGTTATTCGAGGGCGCATGATTTTCCTTATCCGATCGCCGGCAAGACCGGGACCACCAACAACTACAATGATGCCTGGTTTGTCGGCTATTCGAAAACACTGACAACCGCTGTCTGGATCGGGCATGACCGGAGAACTTCACTGGGTGGGGCTATGTCTGCTGGAAAAGTTGCATTGCCTCCCTGGTTGTCTTTCATGAAAGAAGCGATTCCGTACCACCTGAAGCACAACAAAGGCTGGAGTGATGCCGATATCAAAGCGGCTTCCGGGAATGCTGTAAGCCCGAATCATGTGCTGGCTTTCGATACACCCGGCAAAGGCGTGAAGCGGGTGGAGGTCTGTTCCTACTCCCTCAAACGCCCCAATGCGCTGTGCAAACCCACCATCTGGATCTGGGTGAAGGAAGGGCAGGAGCCGCGGGAAGTCTGTTCGGACTGCCGGTATGTTTACAAGACAGTCCCTTCCGCCATGCCCACACCCATTCCCGGAGAAGAGGATGTTATTCCTGAGATGTCTGAGGAAGCTTCGGAAGGCATCGTTCAACCCCGGCCGGTTCAGAGCAAGCGGCTGCAGCCGATTCCTCCACCGGGTGCGCCACCGCCCGCTCCGATTTCATCTGACCCGCAGGTCGACATTCACGGGAATGAACGTGGCTGGGTGCCGGATGAGGCGGAATGGCCTGAGCACCAGCCATCAGTCCCTCGGCCCTTCGTGCCGGTCGAACGCCGCCGCCTGTGAAGCGGGAGACCGCCTCTGATCTTCCCCTCCGGGCGATCTCCGCACCGGATGGTTAACTTGCAATCAGGTAGCGGGCAGAATAGCCTGCACTTTGTGTTAAGATGCTTCAGCACTCGATCTGAATCGGGCATTTGAAACTGCTGACTGGGTGATTCATCGCCTCCCGGAGTGGTTCCTCAGGGCTGTCCGGGGGGATAATATGAATCATCCATTTTCTTTGAGGTGAATCCAATGGTGAAAGACTTTGATGTCATGGCTGCCGGGCATCTGTGCCTGGACATTATCCCACAGTTTTTTGATACCGGCTCCCGGAAAATCGATGAAATCCTTCGTCCAGGCAAACTGGTCAATGTCGGCAAAGCGACCATGAGCACTGGTGGCCCGGTTTCCAACACAGGCATCAATCTGCTGACCCTCGGAAACCGTGTCTGCTTCTCGGCACGCTGTGGGGATGACCCATTTGGAAGCATTATTCTGGATCTGCTCCGCCAACGGGGAAATGCTGAAGGGATACGCCTGGCTTCCGGAGCCTCGAGCTCCTACACCATCGCACTCGCCCCCCCGGGCATCGATCGGATTTTTATCCATAACCCCAGCACCAATGATGACTTTGGTCCGGAGGATCTCGATGAGAAACTGATCGCCCGCTGCCGTCATTTTCATTTTGGCTATCCGCCCCTGATGCGCCGCATGTACAGCGGGGACGGGGAAGAGCTGTGTGAAATCTTCAGAATGGCCCGGCGGGTGGGTGTCACCACGTCCTGTGATATGAGCCTTCCAGATCCGGACTCGCCTTCCGGCCAGGTGAATTGGCGAAGCATCCTGACCAAGCTGCTTCCTTATGTCGACTTCTTCCTGCCCTCGATCGAAGAGTGCTTCTACATGCTGTATCCGGATGAATTCATTCAGATGAAAAAAGCTCATGCCAATAAAGAGCTGATTGATTTCATCGAACCAGCTCTCTTTTCAAAGCTGGCGGATGAATGCCTGTCCCTCGGAACCCGCCTCGTGGCACTCAAGGCTGGACATCGAGGTTTCTATCTGCGGACAGGCCCCACAGTGAGCATTCTTTCTAAAAATAATGGTTCTCCTGAAGTGTTGGAATCATGGGGGAACCGTGAAATCTGGGTGGAGGCAATCAGGCCGGAGAAAATCGCCAGCGCCACAGGTTCTGGAGATTCATCCATTGCCGGGTTTCTCACTGGATTGCTCCGGGGCTATTCCATCGAAAAGACACTGCGGTTATCCATCCTGATTGGCTGGCAGAACCTGCAGGAACTTGATGCAGTCTCTGGAATCAAGTCCTGGGACCAGACAGAGCCAATGCTCGAAATCGACAGGCCGACTCTCGATGCCCGGCTGAAAGATGCTGCCTGGGCTTATGATCCTCAAGTCAAAGTCTGGCGAAGCCCTCGGGACAGAAAATAACAAGCTTATCCAGCCGCACTCCCCTGCCCGGGATGGAAAAATGCAGGAATGAAAGGGGTCCTGGTGGAATTACTGGATCCGCCGCCAGGTTCCTGATTCATACCGGAAGGAAGATCCCGGCCCCCCACGGCGGTATCGAATCCAGGCATCAACCAGATCGGCTGTCGGCAGGCTGTGATGGACCAGGATTTGATGCCCATTGGTATCCACCGGGGTCATATACTCCAGATGCCAGAGTGACTCGCCAATTGGATCACGATGCAGTTCTTCAAATAACCTCTTTACCAGTTCCCGGCTCTGTTCCTCGCTGCTGTACAGCTGATCATCGCTGCCGATCAGCACCAGAACTGGAATCCGCATCTGGGGAAGGGTTTCACGATGTTCGGTCCCATAACGCAGCAGCCTGCGGTAATCATCAAGCTCATACCGCCAGCGCACCCAACGGTCCGCGGCCCTCAAAAACAGTGCAACACCATTATACAGCTTAGTCCAGTCGGTGTTGTTCCAGAGGCTGTCCTTCGAACGCATCAGGTTGACCAGGAACCCGCCCGGGAAGTCGGATCGCAGAATGCGCATCTTCCCCTGTGGGGCAGTGAAAGCAGTGTTGTACACGTTATGGCAGATGACACTGTCAAAGGGCAGGTAAATTCCATAAGCCGCCTGTTCACCCTGGCCGGTTCCTCGTGGGTCGGCACTCCAGAATGCAGTTTCACCCCCCTGGCTGGTACCGATGAGGGTGACATGGGTCAGTGTGTTCACCGATTTGCCGAACCATTCATCCTGGCGCACTTCAGCAGGCTTTGAGAGGACCTCGGCATCCAGATGTTTGAGATTCTCCTTTTCTATCTGGGCGATCCTGCGCCCCACTGCCTGGATAACCGAGACATTTTTGTTCATGTCGATCTCACAGGCCTGGTTTTCTTCCCAGCCGGATTCCAGAGCGTTCTCCATGTGCCAGGCCCCATCCTGGCCGATCGCCTTTTTCAGGTACACCGCAGTTCCGGATCCCTCGGGGTTTCTTGAAATGATTTTATGGCCATGGCTGCGGCCATGGAAAATCGGATCGACTATATAAACGATGTAGCCTTTGAGGCTGGCCATCACCAGCGCGAATTTCACATAATTCCCACCATAGGATCCGGTCCCCGGCACGATCAGAATTGCACCAGAATATTTGCCTGCCCAGCGCGGGTCGGCATATCGGTCGACATGGATGCTGTAGGTCCGGCTGTTCTGCATCGGTGAGAGTTTGCTGATATCATGTTCCTCGAATTTCTTTTCGAAATGGAACATCCCGATTTCCTCATAATCATGGGGGTCGAAACGGAGCTGCAGGGATTGATAACAGGGGCCAAAGAAGGTGGCCAGCAAGGCCGGATCAACCTGCCAGTTCGGGAAATCCTTCTGAATTCTTTCTCTTTCACTGCTGGTTAATTTGGTGGTCTGCAGGAGGTGTAGATCATCTGTAAAGGGATCGGTTTGTCCGACCGGATAATCATCGATAAGGCCCACCCAGCCGGCACGCTCTTTCGAAAAAGCGGGGGTGCCGATCAAAAGGAGGCCTGAAAACAGGATATTCATAGCCCATGCGATCCCTTTCCAGAAGGTTTCGGTCCTGCTGATTGTCTGATAGCTCATTCAATAGTCTCGAAGATGTGTAGAGGATGTTATTTCCCTCAGGCGGGTTCACCAGGGCCTTGTTTCAAGTGTATAAGTATGGCCTCTCTATACCTTACCCGGATTTTACCGATTGCCAAGGGGCTGAACCTCCCCTGCCTTCGCCCAACCGGAACTGAGAGAGTGGAAGGATCGGAAAAAGATTATGATTCCTGTCATCGTCAATGGCGCTCAGGGGAAGATGGGGCAAGAAGCAGTCAAAGCGGTTCAAACCGCCTCTGGCCTCGAACTGGCGGGTTGTTTTGATGTCGATAATAATCTGGAAGTGGAATTGAAAACGCATCGAGGATGTGTTGTGGTGGATTTTACTCACCCATCGTGCGCCTTCCAGAATGCGCAAACGATTCTCGCAGCAGGATGCCATGGTGTTATCGGCACCACCGGTTTTCAGCCGTCCCAGATCGATGAACTGGCCCAGGCATGCAAATCCCTTCAGCATGGATTTTTCATCGCACCGAATTTCGCCATCGGAGCAGTCCTGATGATGCGCTTTGCAGCGGAAGCAGCGCGCCACATGGAGCGTGCTGAAATCATAGAGCTTCACCATACAGGCAAAGCGGATGCACCCTCGGGTACTGCCCATAAAACCGCTGAGATGATGGCGGAATCACGGGCTGCTGCCGGGCTTCCTTCCTTCGAGGGGCCGGATGCTGTCACAAATACTCTTCCAGGAACTCGTGGCGGCTGCCTTGGAGGAATACGAATCCATGCAGTTCGCATGCCGGGAGTACTCGCCAATCAGGAGGTTCTTCTCGGTGCGGCGGGACAGATTCTTTCCATCCGCCATGACACCCTGGACCGTTCCTGTTTCATGCCGGGTGTTGTCCTGGCCTGTCGAAAGGTAAGATCATTGAAAGGGCTGGTTGTCGGCCTCGATCAGCTTCTCTGGAATGAGAGCCACTCAACACACGAATGACCCGGAAACACCCCCACTTCCTGCTGACAAACGATGATGGCATTGAAGCTGAAGGCATTCACTGCCTGGCTGGCCTGCTGAGGCGGTTCGGAAGGGTGACCCTGCTCGCACCTGACCGGGAGAGGAGCGGTGTTTCTCATGCTTTTTCATTGAATCGGCCTCTGGCGCTCAAGCATCATGGGGAGGATGTGTACAGCCTGACCGGAACACCCGCCGATTGTGTCATGTTTGGCATCCGGAGCTTTCTGGTGGAGGAAAACGCCCCTGATTATGTCTTTTCCGGAATCAACCATGGAGCGAATCTGGGCACAGATGTCGTTTATTCGGGAACTGTCGCCGGGGCGCGGGAGGGTGCGCTTTTTCGCATTCCTTCGGTTGCTGTTTCGCTGGCCACAGAATTCTCCAATCGTTTCGATTCCCAGCATCTCCATTTTGAATCGGTCATTCAATTTGTCGACTCGTTTCTTCCCATGCTGTTTGAGAGGAGCCTTCCCGAGGGCACTTTTCTCAACATCAATGTCCCCAATATCCCGCCGGATCTGCTGAAAGGGGGCCAGTTCACGAGAGTCGGGAAGCGAATCTACCGGGACCGCTTCATCTGTAAAGTGGACGAACACGGCAATGAGCTCTTCTGGCTTGGCGGGGAACCTCCGACTCATACCCCCGAGGAGGGAACCGATTTCGATGCGCTCGAAAACTCGATGGCTTCGATAACCCCGCTGCGCTGGATTCCTGCGGACCATGGGGAACTGTCTCATTTTAAAGACTGGCCATCCCTCGAATCTCTTAATGGAAAAGAAGGGCTCTGATATGTTCTTCCGGAAGGGGGATCTTGCCGATCCGCGGGAACGCATGATCCAGGATCAACTCCTGGCCCGTGGGATCAGTGACCCCCATGTTCTTCAGGCATTCCGAACTCTACGGAGGGAAGATTTTGTTCCTGAGGACATGAAACCTCATGCCTATGAGGATCGTCCGCTTCCGATCGGCTGTGATCAGACCATCTCACAGCCCTATATGACTGCCCTGATGACTCAGGCACTGGATCTCCAGTCCGATCATGTCGTTCTTGAAATCGGGACCGGTTCCGGGTTCCAGACCGCCCTGTTGCGCCTCCTGTCGAAAGAGGTTTTGACAGTTGACCGGTTTCCAGAACTTTCCCGGAAGGCCGAGAGAGTCCTCAATTCCCTCGGATTCAACAATATCCTGTTCAGAGTCTGTGATGGCAGCCTTGGATTTGAGGAGGAATGCCCTTTTGACCGGATCCTGGTCACTGCCGCAGCCCCGGCAATTCCGACACCCCTGATCGAGCAGCTCGCCACTCCTGGCATCCTGATCCTTCCCATGGGAGACCGGGAGAATCAGATGCTTAAAAGAGTGACCAGGACCTCAGCGGGCATTTCATTCGAAGATCTCTGCCCCTGTGTGTTTGTGCCCCTGGTTGGGAAGGGTGGCTTTGATGAAGGTTCGAAATAACCGGTCCTGTTAAATGGAAACCGGTATGTGGAAAAGTTTTTCTTTCAGTGAGTCTGCTGCTTCAATGTCTCGACTGGCTTGAGGTGCAGAACAGCCATCGCAGTCCCATCCGGGACTTTCGGCCCGAGTAAAACCAGTGATTTGTCAGGCTGAAACAGTTTCTTTACCTTTCCGCCGATCTGTTTGAATTCTTTGCTCTGAATATCTGCGCGACGCAGCCAGGCGGCTTCCAGATAAGTTTTTTCCTTTTCTTTCTTCACTGAAAAAGAGAATTTGAGGTTATCATCCCAGGCGAATTCATTCGGCCTCGTGGCCTCACAAGGCAGATCGGCAGTCTTATGGATAACAAACTGCCGGAATCGTGATTTTTCTGCCAGCTTCTCGAGGGCGCCACATGCGCTCTCGATGTCCTCCGGAATTACAAGATCCTTCCGGTCCGCTTCCTGGGCGGAAACAAGATGAATTTCCCACACCAGATCCCCGGCGAGAATTTTTTCCTCACTCCAGACAGGACAAATCAGCCCTGCTGCAACAAGGAAGACACCTGAAAAAAACAATATGTTCCATGATGATCCAGCATTTAAATCAAGCCCCCGAATCATTGGATTCCTCCGGTCGAGTTCTTAACCTCACCGGCGGAATAAAAATAAACCAGAGCGGTATTGCTGTCCTCATCTTCGATTGTCATGGCATCCCATCCATCTGCCAGGTCCACAGTGATCGGTTCATCCTCATACTTCTCGAAGGTGAAGAAATCCGCACCCAACGGATCCTGCTCTACACCTGGGGTGGGATGCGGGAGGGTTGCCATCTGTTCGGAATCATGTTTCTCATCGGAAGGTTCAGCCATAAAAAACAGAATCCCCAATCCGAGCAGCAGGCAGGCAAAGGCACCGGCCGGAACCCACACCGGTGTAACCCGAAAAATTTCAGTGAATCGCTCATACAGGGACTGCCTGGGTTTTTCATCAATGCGGGACAGGATTCTGGCTGTCAGGTCCACCGAAAGATCACGGTCCCTGTCGGGGATCCGGTAAGCCTGGCGAATGAGATTCCCCAGGCGCTCTTCGACCTCTCCCGGATGGCTGGTCTGGTTTCGTTCCATCATTTTCTTCTCTAGCTCCTCAGTGTGCATCCACTTGTTTTCTTTTCCCTAAACTTCAAATGCCACTCGCTCCGTCCATCACTACAGGAAAGGTTGCAGGATTTCCTGAAGTTTTTTCCTTCCATAATGCAGCCTGGACATCACAGTTCCCAATGACACCTCTGTCATCTGGGCGATTTCTTCATAGCTCAATCCTTCGACCTCGCGAAGGATGAGTGTGATGCGGTGTTTGTCCGGAAGTGACTCCATGGCTTCCTTGACCTTCCGTTCCAGTTCCCTTTCAGCAGAGAATTCCGAGGGGCTTTCGCCCTTGGGATCGGCGATCTGCAAAGGCGGATCGCCGCTTTCATCTCGTTCGTCTGCCACCTGATCCAGAGAGAACTCATCTTTCCGCCGCATTCTTTTTCTTCTCACATCATGGCAGAGATTCACCACGATGCGGTACAGCCAGGTTGAAAAAGCAGCCTTTTCCGCGAACCGGCTGATCGCCTGATGCACCCGCAAAAATGCTTCCTGGGCAACATCCAGTGCATCCTCCCGATCCTGCAGAAGCGAGTAAGCCAGCCGGTAAACCGAGTTCTGGTACTCTTTGACAATTTCTTCGAGCGCCTTCCTGTCGCCATTTTTCAGGCGATGAACCCGCTCCAGATCCCTTGCCTTCCCATCTCCTGCACCTGGATCTGAGCTGTTTGACGGTTTTTGGGGGTCGATATTCAATTTATCACCAGAATTATCAGCCACTTCCATCAGAAAGTGTTCTTGGGAAACAGCACGACCGGAATGGTTTGAAGGATGATCTTGATATCGGTCAGGATCGACCAGTTCTCCATGTAGGTAATATCCATCCGAACCATTTCATCAAAGCTGACCGAGTTTCTCCCACTGACCTGCCAAAGTCCGGTAATTCCAGGTTTGGCGCTCATTCTCGGCAGGTGCTGGTCCCGGTACATGGCGACTTCATAAGGGACAGGGGGCCTGGGTCCAACAATGCTCATGTCGCCTTTCAGGACATTGAACAGCTGAGGAAGCTCATCGATGCTGTATTTTCGGATTATGCTCCCAATCCGGGTAATTCGCGGGTCGGCCTTCTCTTTGAATACTTTCCTGCCGGTCTCCTGATCCACCTCACCGGCTCCTTCCTGAATGACACGCTTCATGAAATCCTCATGCCGTTTGGTGTCGGTATCGGCCCGCATGGAACGGAATTTATACATGGGAAAGGGGCTGAAATCCCGCCCCATTCGAGTCTGTTTGAACAGGACAGGGCCAGCCGAGTCCAGCTTGATCAGGATGGCCACGATCAGCATTGGAATTCCCAGAATCAGCAGGGCGGTGACAGCTATGACGAGATCCAGGGCGCGTTTCATCGTGCCGGTTGCCCCACGGATCGGATCGACAAACAGTTCCAGCAGAGGAACATACCTCAGTCGGGCAATATCCACCTTTTTAGGACGCAGGCCTAAAAGATCAGGCACCACTTTGAAACTGACCCGCCAGTCGCTTTTCATCAGGATCGGGAAAAGGTCCTTCTGGGTCACATTCCGGCTGGCAACAAAAACCTCCCGTGCTCCAGTGTCCCGGATCAGGTTCGGGATTTCGGCAATGATCTGTGCTTTTTCCTCTTCCTTGTCACTCAGGGGGATTTCACGAACAATCCGGTAGCCGATGGTCGGATCGCGTCCCAGCTCCCCTTTGATCATCTCTGCAATAGGCCCCTTGCCGATCAGTATGACCGGAACCAGGTTGAACCCTCTCCGGCGCATATATTTCTGGAAACTTCTGAGGATAATTCTGAAACTCACACACCCCGCCAGGCAGAACATCCAATCCACAGGGAAGATCCTTCGGCCGGCGACAAAACGGTCCTCGCCAGTTCCGGTGCTTGCGGAAAACGCGAGCACGATCAGAAGGATTGAACCGATAGTGATGGCCCTGAAAGTTTCGATTATATCCTCGAGGATCGATATTTCCCCCTCGAGCCGGTAACACTCCAGACGGTTCATGATGATGAAACGCACAAAGGGAAGTGGAAGAAGGATTGTGACCAGGTAAGGATAAAAGTCATTCCACATCGGAGGTGGCATCCCTTTCCAGATCATCACCATGCCTTGTGCATGGGCTGCCTGGAGATCAAATCCAGCGAACCATTGGATATCCTCGAGATCAAATGTTTCGTGAACAAGGATATATGCCAGAACAAAACTGAAAATGAATATCAACAAATCCCCTATGATCACAAAGGATTTGACCCAGAAACGGTAGGATTTCCGAGATGCCTGGTCCATATTTTCTCAGTTATTACAACTCTTTGGTTTCATTTTGTGTTTTTGGAATCGGATCTGCAAAGATCGATCATAACTGTTTTATGCCAGTTTTTCAGCAGGCGGCCAGTGCGGCAAACGTGACTGCCGACCCGGTCGGGCTGTCATCCCAGACTGAATAATCCAGGCATCGCACCTCACCGGGATTCAGTATCTCCAGCAGGGTCGCCATCGTGGAAAAACCACAAACATGAAAGGAGCCTTCACTTTCTGATTCAACCTTCCAGAACCTGTCTGCATCCCACGCGATGAAAGCATCGATCAAATCCCGATCGTGGCATCGAGTTTCCTCCAGCATCGCCGATGCCGGCCGGCTGTGTGAAAAACGTGTCCCCACATGGGAGAAATCGATCCCCCCCACCACAAGGGTTCGCTTGCCGGGCTGATTCACCAGCAGCCTGAGTGCTTCGAGAAAGGCCTGAGTGTCTTCAATGAATTCCTTCCGTTGTCCTCCGCAGAGATAGGAGTGCAAGCTCCCGCACAGGATCGGGATCACTTCGAAATCTCCCGTTCCCAGCAGGTGCTGGAGGAAAATGATCTGGAACTCAAGCGCATGTTCACCATGGTGGGCATAATCATTGTCAGAGAGAATCCCATCTCCGCTCGACATCAACAGCTGCACAGCCTCTTTATCGGTCGGAGAGGTCCCAAGTGGAGAGGAAAGATCTTTCCAGGTCGGACAATAAAGCCCATCACGGATCGAATGCCCGGTTCCCATCAGGATCACCCGATCATAACCATGGCCTTTCAGCTGGCTGTAGGCTTTCCCATAGGTCTCGGTATTGACGCGAAAATCGATGTGTGGAGCGATAATCAACCGGGGGGGATGCGGCATGGAGGGAGTTGAGCTGTCCAGGATCCAGTCCAGCCAGGGCCGCAATTCATCGGCTTTGCCAGGGTAGGTCGTTCCGGCATTCCTGAAAGTCAGACTTTCCCGGCGTTTGAAATCATCGAACACAGCCTGGCGCGAATCGAAGTACTTTTCATCCTCCATCAGGCCGCATTGCGCCAATTCATCAATATGCCTGCGAATGACATCCGGTGGCACTTTCTTCTGTGTGGCCTGGTGAACGATCTCCACCAGTTCCCCAAGCGTCTGATTTCCATCCATCAGAGACAGCAGAGCCGCAGCGAACTGAGTCAGCACCAGCTGCCCCTGGATGAGGCCCAGAGGGTCTTCGACCAGGATCAGATTTTCACCTTCGTGCTGGATCGGGTGAAGGTTCAGGTCGCTGCGAACCTTCAGCCTCGAGGGATCTCTTTTCAAAGGTTTGTCTCCCCTTGTCTTCGGCTGAACACCTCGTTTATGTTTGCCCAATTCCATGGGTAACGTCTAGGTTCAGGGCAATTGCCCGGCAAGGAGGGCTTTGCAGGTGTGGGGAACAGGAAATCCAAAAATCGGGATCCTTATGGGAAGCCCGGGGGATCGTGAGCAGCTCGAAGATGCCATTCGCCTCTTGATGGAAATGGAGGTGGATCATGAAGTCCATGTCCTGTCGGCGCATCGCAACCCTGAAAAAGTCCGCGACTATGCAGCCGGAGCTGAGCAGAGGGGCCTTCAGGTTCTGATATGCGCAGCCGGACTGGCCGCACACCTGGCTGGAGCGGTTGCGGCGCAGACCACGCTGCCAGTCATCGGCATCCCGATCCAGGGAGGAGCTCTGAATGGGCTGGATGCCCTTCTGGCAACTGTTCAGATGCCACGGGGCACCCCGGTCGCCACGATGGCGATCGGCAAACATGGGGCCATCAATGCTGCTTTGTTTGCCCTCCAGATTCTCGCGCTCCAGGATCCCGACATTCGTGAGAAACTCCATAAGCGCAAGGAAGAGGCAGCACGCTGATGGATTGGCATGATTGATTCGCATTGCCACCTCAATGATGAACGATTCGACACGGATATTGTTGAGGTTATCGAGCGGGCGGCGCTGGCGGGAGTCCGGCGGATTGTGGTCGTCGGTTATGGGCTTGAATCCAGCCATAAAGCCATCGAAATTGTTCATGCCCATTCCGGACACCAGGGCCAGGGGGTGCAGCTTCATGCAGTGGTTGGAATATCACCCTTCGAGGCGGCAACCTGGGATGAATCCACCCGTAAGGAATTAATCGGCCTGGCGCAAGATTCCGCTGTTGTCGGGCTGGGTGAAACCGGCCTCGATTATTATTACCAGGAACCTCTACCCGAAATTCAGCACAAATGCCTCATAGGCCACCTCCATGCCGCCATGGAACTGAACCTCCCGCTGGTTTTCCACCTGCGCGATGCAGCCGATGATTTCTTCCGGATCCTTGATCATGAAGGCTATTCTCAGGGGGGTGTCCTGCATTGTTTCACCGGGGATGAACGAGCCATGCAGATGGGAATAGAACGAGGCTTATTCGTTTCGTTCTCAGGCATCCTGACTTTCAAAAAGGCAGCCGAGCTGGTTTCTGTAGCCAGGATGACTCCGCTCGAACACCTTCTGGTTGAAACAGATGCCCCCTATCTCGCACCATCCCCATTTCGGGGGAAGCGGTGTGAACCGGCGCATGTGATTCACACCGCACTACTTCTTGCAGACCTCAAAGGCGTATCTTTCCAGGCATTGGATGCCCAGATGGAAAGCAACCTGGCGAGGCTCTTTCCAGGGATCGATAAAAACACCTGATCGATTCTAGTGCCTTGTCCCGGCTAAAACGACGGGTAGAGTTT
>JAANMT010001847.1_pt1 | contig 19397 bp, 17 predicted proteins | sample 7279711 | NCBI WGS metagenome assembly JAANMT01 (sample SAMN14094538, study PRJNA606508) | bioreactor metagenome | isolation source: A lab-scale SPAN reactor treating ammonium-rich wastewater day 1 | place: Ireland: Galway | collected 2017-01-16 | reverse complement strand
GCTTGCAAAACTTAAAAATACGAATAATCGTGCCGCACGATTCCGCTCGATTCTATGCTTTACGGACGGTGTCCGAACGTTTTTTGCAGAAGGAATCTGTGCGGGTAATATAGCGCAGGCGGAAGCAGGCGACGGCGGATTCGGTTACGACTCGCTGTTTATTCCCGACGGGTACGCCATGTCATTTGCCGAGATGTCGCCCGACGAAAAAAATGCAATCAGCCACCGTAGCCGCGCAGTACATGATTTTGCGCGGAAAATCGAAGAATATTCCGGTTAAATCACCAAAATCCGATAAATAAGCGTGGCGATTATTTTCGTTTTTGCAATAAGTCTTTAATCGCCTCTATATTCTTACGATCATCTTCTTTGTAATGCTGGCTGATTGCTTGCGGTGCGGCGGCTGCGGACTTTTGCTTTACTGCACCGCCCGCATCGGCTATGGCAAAAGATTCGGCAACGGCCTCGGCTTCCGGAAGAGGTGCGGCTTCGCCTGCTTCGGTGCGGAGTGCTGCCTGTGCTATAATATCTTTGCCGAGTATATCGCGAATTTTATCGAAAATAGTAGCCCGTGTGAACGGTTTGCCAATAAATCCCGATGCCCCCGCTTTGATAGACAGGCTGATGTTTCCAACGTCCGATACAGACGATACCATAACCACGGGAATATCTTTGGTGGGGCCAATACGTTTAAGCAGATGAAGCGTCTGATGTCCGGATAATTCGGGCATAAGTACGTCTAACAATACAACTACCGGACGAAGGTCTATTGCCATAGCCACTCCGTCGAAACCATTACTTGCAAAATAGGGTGTAAATCCGTAACTCGCCACTATTTTGGCAAGTATACGCTGCATCCATGTGTCGTCGTCTACAATGAGAATCGGCAGTTCCTGCATAAATATCTCTATCCAAAAATAATCGGTTGATGCGTGGCAACGCATTATTTTTCGGCTTTTCGTATAAAGGTTTGTTCCATTGCCACACGCAAAGCTTCGGCATTGGTTTTAGCCGCATTTTTATTCATTTCAACTATTTTGTCGTATATTTCTTTACGATGCACAGGTATATCTTTGGGTGCATCGATTCCGACTCGTGCGACACCCCGGTCGCAGCCGATAATGGTGATTCGGATATTGTTTCCGATATTTATCACTTCGCCCGCTTTCCTCGACAGCACCAGCATAGGTATAAAAGAAAGTTGTAAATACGAAGGCTACGAAGCTGTTGCGCCGCCGATTTCTTGCGTTGGCGAGTATTTATCGGAGGCAAGAATAATTTGCCGACCGTTTCGGTCATCGCCTATGATAATCGGTGCTTTCATATTCGCGCTCATTTTTCCCTGCGGGTTTACCAATGTAACTACTGCAAAGGCCACCTGCGAAGAAGCGTCAAACTGTCCGCGCATATCATAATCGGGGTCTATCAGCCATGGGCTAAGCAACGGGAACCCGATAGACGGCTCGTCAAGAGAAATAAGCCATTTCATCGGCTCGGTTTCTTCCACGCTGATAAGCACGAACTCGCGCAAGTAGTCGAAGCCCAAAAGACCATCGGCAAAAGTCAGAATATTATCTGTTGCCACGTCCACAATGCCGAATTGGGCTGTGTAGAGGCGGCGCGTATTTCCGTTGTTGCTTTGCTCGCGGCTCATCAGCTTGAAAGCGTGCGAATAGTCGCTTCCCGAAAGCGTGATTTGCCGTGCGGTCATGGCTACGCAATCGAAAACTATGGGTGATTTCATATTGGCCGCCGTTTCCATATAATCGTTTGTAAGCGTTACGACTACCATAGGCACGGCATTGGGCGATATTTCTTCGCCTATATGATAATTAGCGTCTATATGCATAGGATTTATCAACGGAAATCCTATTGCGGGATTATCTATGGAAATAAGCCACTTAAACGGCTCGGTCGCCTCTTCGGAAACCAATATGAAACGGCGCAACTGCTCGAAGCCGTGCAATCCTTCGTGAAAAGTAAATACGTGATTGCCGACAAATGAAACATCGCCGAAATCGGGTGTTCTAAGAGTGTCTTCGTTTTCTTCTGTTTGGCTCATAGTTATTTGGGGGCACATCAATTTATAATATTAAAAAAATCAGCGTTGCGCTCCGGCACTTGTCGAATCGCGTATATAGCCTTGGTCCGACGGCATCTCCGGTGATTTGCTCGACAGCAAAATCTCTACACGGCGATTGCGAGCGCGGCCATCCGGCGTGGAGTTTGGCGCGACGGGGCGTGTTTCTCCAAAGCCTTGCACCGAAAACGATTCAGACGGAACTCCGGCTTGCAGAAGATAATAGCCTACATTCAAAGCACGTTCTGCCGAAAGATGAAAATTCGACTCGAATTGAAACGTGCGAATAGGAATGCTGTCTGTGTATCCTTCTACAACAATGTCTTGTGGAATCCCCCGCAAAATAGCGGCCAAAGAATCCAATATTACCGCTCCGGCCGGCTGAATATCGGCTTTCCCCGATAAAAACAGTAATTTTTCCGATAATCGCAACCGTAAATGCGACGGAGTTCGCAGAATTTCAACGGTATTGGCTGCTAATTGCTTGTCGAGCGCACGCACCGTTTCCTGTTGTAATTGGTCTAATGTTTTCTCCGTACTGCGCGGCAATATAGGTTGCGGAATACCCTCGCTGCCGGGCAATAATCGGTCGCTTTTTGGGGAACTTTTAGAGTCGGGCTTGAAATACTCCGACATCGCCATCGAGAACTCTTTGTATTTTCCCGTATCCACTTGCGCCGAAGCGTACAAAATTACAAAAAGCCCCAAAAGCAATGTAATTAAATCCGAATACGTTATCAGATAACGGTCTTGGCTGCTGTGGTCGTTTTCCGGCTCGCGACGTTTGCGTAGCATGATAGTCCTTTTTTGCGCATACAGCTTGTCGGCAAGAACATACGGCGCAACCGCAGAAAAATTTGCCGCCGCAAAATTCCTTGCAAAGAATATGCCGCTGTTTTCGATATACTATTCACCGCGAGTCCGCCTGCCCATTGCCTGCGGTCGCATGTGCGCCGTTATCAGTCGAAAATATAACGCTCCCCTTGCCGCGCATAACCGGCAAAATCATCTACGGGAAAATTGCGCCAATCGTCAGAATAATGCATCAAAAACATTTTCTTTTTTATATCGGCCGGCAGGCCGCGCAGCTCGCTTAAGCTTGCATGAACCGGATTAGGCGATAAGCTCGCATCATGAAAAATATATTCGGCACGGTCGGCGTAAAGTTCGATAAGCGACATATCGAATTTCGTATCACCTGAAATCATGATGCGGTTATCTATAAACAGACCGTATGTAATAAATGCCGTACCGGCAGAAGTAGAATTACCGGGTATATGATTAACGCGAAAAATCTCGATTTTAATACCGTTAAAGTCTATCTCCCATGTTTCACGCGGCGAAGTTGTCTTGAGCGTGGGGCGCGCAACATCGTAATAATCATCGAAAGTAAGTCTGTTTCCATAGGCACTGACTTCGTTGAACTCCATACCGCCGCGCAACGACATATTCCAAAGAATATCTTGATATTCCTCGTTAATAATCATACGCAGTTTCGGCTTTTTGAGAACTGAAACGCCTACGTATCGATTAAGCAAACTCAAAAATTCCACACCGCCGATATGGTCGCAATGGCTGTGCGTCGGTAGGAATACACTAATGTCGGTTGGCTCTATTCCTACTGCCGCCAGCGCATTAGGCCCTGTTGAACCGAAGTCCACGAGAATATGAGTATCGCCTTTGACTATAAAAAAATTCGTCTGGAACAGAGTACGGGCAAAGGCAAATCCGGTGCCGATGAAAAATAATTCCAATGTTCCGTCATTGGTCAGTCGAAATTTACCGTCGGGCAATTTGATATACATTCGGCTGTAATAAAATTCTTGTAAGTGAAAGCCGGCGATTGACAATACAAAAAATGCACTGTAATTCCGCAATTTTACCGTAAAATACCAAAAAAAATATTAGGTACTATCGTATTTTCGGTACTCCTCAAAAAACCGCGCAACTGTTTTCGATTTCGAATATTCGCAAGGTAAGCCAAGTCGCCGGTATTTTTATAATCAGATGCGGTCAATAAGCGATTTTACAGTAAAAAAATCGTAGTTTACAATTGAAAAATGCGCCGCTGACACAACTTGTGAAAACGGCGTGAAATATTCCGGCATCCTAAAGCTAAACCTATGAAACTCCTGACAGTTTTAATGATTACATTAATCGTTCCGGCTGTTGCATTATCGCAATCCATACACGGAACAATCACAGACGGCGACGGCCGGCCGCTTATAGGTGTTACGGTGAAATTTCTCCGCGCCGACGACACTACGGTCGCGCTCGGCGCACGAACCAATGCGAAAGGAAAGTTTATTATCCGTAACGTGAAATCCGGCGATTATCTGCCGCGTATTCATTACGTAGGCTACCGCTCTATCTACGGGGCAAAATTAGCGGTTTCGGGCGATAAATTATACGATGCATCGCTTGAAATTCAGCCGGCACAAATGGATAATATTGTTGTAACGGCATCGCGCATATCCGAAAAAGCATCGGAAGCCCCTTCCGCAGTATACGTGGTTGAACTGCGTCAGATTCGGAACGTTAACGCGGCGGCACCGGCCGAATATTTGCGCGGCGTATCGGGTGTTGATATAGCGCAAAGCGGCGTTGGGCAGCAAACCGTAACCACACGCGGATTCAGCAATGTGTTCAGCGGGCAATTGATGATGCTGACGGATTATCGTAATGCGGCAGTGCCTTCGTTGCGGGCAAATATATCGTACCTGACTCCGATTACTAATGCGGATATAGAGCGCGTAGAGGTAGCACTCGGGCCGGGGTCTGCTTTGTACGGCCCAAACGCTGCAAACGGAGTTGTGAATATTATTACGAAATCGCCGTTCGCGTCGAAAGGAACAACGCTTGAACTTAGCGGAGGCGAGCGTGAATTTCTAAGCGTGACGGCACGTCATGCGGGAACCGCAGGTGAGAATTTCGGCTATAAAATATCGGGCAATTATACACGAGGCCGCGATTGGCAGTATAGCGATTCCGTAGAACAGAAAAACCGCAAAGACGAGATAAACCGCATAAGTAAAGATTCTACCGTACTCGATAAAAATAAAGAAATAGAAGCCGTAAGAATAGGTGAGCGCGACTTTGCTTTCGAGCGTTTCGGCGTTGATGGAAGAATTGATTATCTGCTCGGCGACGAAGCACAAATTACCGCACAGGCCGGCTATTCGGTTGCGTTGCAAAGTATAGAATTAACCGATTTGAGCGCGGCACAAGCAAAAAATTGGGGCTATGGCTACGCGCTGCTACGATTGGACTGCGGGCGGCTTATGGCGCAGAGTTTTGTCAATTTCAGTAATTCCGGCGAAACTTTCCTGTTCCGCAACGGCCAGCCTGTTATTGACCACTCAAAACAAATAGTCGGCCGGTTGCAACACTCAACCCTGCTCGGCGAAGGGCAAGAGTTTGTTTATGGCGGCGACATATTTCTGACACGCCCGGAAACCGAAAAAACGATTATGGGCGAAAACGAAAGCCGTGATGCTATAAACGAATTCGGCGCATACATACAGTCCAAAACTTCATTGCTCGACAATGCGCTCGACGTGATTCTGGCCGGCCGTTGCGATTATCACAATAAGCTGAACAACGTTGTGCTGTCGCCTCGTGCAGCATTGGTATTCAAGCTTTTCGAAGGGCAAGCTTTAAGGCTTACCTACAATTCAGGCTATGCCGCGCCATATCCTTTCGATTTGTTTGCGGATATTCGCTATACCGACAATGCTTTTCGTGCCGCCGGGTTTCCCGACGATTACGGCGTGGCGGTATACGTGCAAGGTACTCCTGCCGCCGGATTCCGTTTTATGCGCGACAGCGACGGGCACCCTCTGTTTCGGTCGTCTTTTCTACAGGATAGAACGTTGTCTATGTCGTTGTCCGAAACGGGCAATTTGTGGGGCGCAGCTACTTCGCTTGTGGCGGACGGCATAGCTAAATCTCAACTTTTGCCCGATTCTTTGAAGCAACCGCTTATACAATTATTGCAGTCGCTTAAGCCTGCGAGCACCGATGTAGGCGGTGAGTTCAAGATGCTGAATACTGCTACGGGAAAATTCGACCCTGTTCAAAATGTTAATGATATAGGCGGACTCAAGCCTACCGTTACGCAAACTTTCGAGATAGGATACGGCGGCATACTTAGCAATACGCTTCGTGCATCGGTCAGTATATATTCGTCGAAAATCAATAATTTTATCAGCACAAGCCGGCCATTTACTCCCAACGTATTTTTTGACGTAAATAAAACGGCCGCTTATCTCGCGCCGATTTTGGGGCAGGCACTCAACGATTCGCTGACTGCAAAACTCGCCGCCGCGCTTCTTGCAGAAAATTATGCCCAAATTCCGCTCGGTACGGCTGCCGTTGCAGGGGTTCATGATCCTACTGCAATTCTTTTTTCACCTCGAAACTTCGGCTTCATAAGTCTTTGGGGCAGTGATATTGCCTTGGAATTTCATCCGAATAATCAATTGACTCTTGCGGGAACGGCTTCGTTTGTCAGTAATAATCTGTTCAAAAACGTTGATAATATAGCCGATGTCCCGCTTAATGCACCGAAATACAAAGCATCGCTGTCTATGAATTATGCCGATGCGGAAATCGGATTGGACATGGGGATACGCTGGCGTTGGAATGGCGGTTTCGAGATGGTTTCCGGTATATTTAACGGCTTGGTTAATCCGTACAGCCTGATAGATTTAACCGCATCTTACGACATTCGCCGCGTTCAAGGGCTGCGCCTTGTCTTCTCCGCGAATAATCTGCTCGATTTTCGTCACCGGGAATTTGTTGGTGCGCCCGATATAGGACGAATGACAACTTTGCGCGCCGCATATTCTTTCTGAAAAATACAACTCGTTTTTACTTCGGTTTTTCGGAACATCGGTTGCAAAAATGCCTGAATATTTTCAAGGACAAGCTAATATCCACACTGATATGCATCGCCGAATTACACAGAATATGTGCGCGGTAAATTACCGTGCGGCCGAGCGCAAAGCAAGCATTTATTTACATTTTATCAAAGTCGGGCGGATATTTTTCAGACGTATTTTTCCTTGAGTTTAATTCGTGCTTTAATCTTGAATGATTTTCATTCGCTTATTATTTGCCTTTGCAATAAATATCGCAGACTTCGCCCGATAAAACAGGAGTAAAATCAGTTTGTGCATCAAATTTATTTTCTTTTTTTTTGTATCCGGCCGACACATTCCGAAAAATTGAATTTACCTTTTTCAGATACAGTAAACGGTAAAAATATCGTTGCATTATGCTTGTTGCCGTCGTGTCAGGCTGAATTGGCGTAATTTTGCAGTAAAATTCATTGTCGGCTTTCTGTAATCTGCTCCAAATGCTTATTTCACTTTCCGTTCGGAATTTTGCTCTTGTTGAGAACATTACTCTGCAATTCGAGCGCGGGCTGAACATCATTACCGGCGAAACCGGTGCCGGTAAATCCATTATTGTAGATGCATTAATGGCGGCCATCGGCGAGCGCATTTCCTCCGATATGATACGGACAGGAGCGGATAAAGCCGTAATAGAGGCTGTGTTCGAGGCGCAAAAAAACTCGAAAGCTGGAAAAATATTGGCAGAACACGAATACGAAGCCGATAATGAAGAGCTGATTCTGCGGCGCGAGCTCAATGCAAAGGGAGGCTCACGCTGTTTTGTGAATGATTCGCCCGCGCAGACGGCTTTTGTACGCGAGTTAGGCAATGCCCTTGTGGATTTTCACGGGCAACACAGTCATCAATCGTTGCTTCGTGTAGAGCGGCATATCGCTTTGCTCGACGAGTCCGGAGTTCCGTCCTGCGCAAGAGATGAATACGCCGCAGCATATCACGGCTTGCAAAAACGTTGCCGTGCTTTGGCGGAATTGCGCGGACGTGCCCGTACATTGCGCCAAGAGCGTGATTTCAAGGAATTTCAACGTGCAGAGCTTGAACTGCTTGCGCCGATTGAAGGGGAACGGGAACGGCTTGAAGCCGAGCTTTCGGTGATTGAAAATTCAGAAAAAATACACGATATTACCAATGAAATTCATCGCATTCTTTATGGTGATGATGCGTCGGCACGCGACCGTTTAACAAAAGTCATGCATCTTTTGGAGCAATTAAGCGATTATGCTGCCGATTCGTCGGAATATATCGCCGAATGCAAACAAGCGATTATTACGGTTGAAGAAATTGCCAGGTTTGCCAAAAATTTTCAAAGTCAACTGGATTTTCGGCCGGGACGTATGGAATTTCTGCGTGAGCGTTTGCAACAATACGCCAAAATGCAGAAAAAATACGGTGAAAATTTAACGGAGAAATTAAATACTCTTTGTGTAGAATTAGATTTAACGGAAAACTTTGAAACCGAGATTGAACGTTTGCGCAACGAAATAATTGAGGGCAGAAAATTGCTCGGTACTGCGGGTAAACGTTTGTCGGCTGAACGCGCACGTATGGCGGAATTGCTTGAACGCGGCATAGAGGGAATATTGAGCAATCTCGGTATGCCGAATGCGAAATTCTGCGTCAGATGCGAGCAATCTGCCGTAGAAGAAATCGGCGAAACGTCTATTGCAGCCGAGATAAACGGCTCTTTTTCGGCAGCCGATGCGGACGGACTTGACCGTATAGAATTTTATGCGTCAATGAATAAAGGCGAAGAGCCGAAGCCGCTTGTGCGCGTTGCCTCGGGCGGTGAAATTTCGCGCGTTATGCTTGCAATGAAAGGTATACTCGCAAAAAACGACCGTCTGCCTATGTTGGTGTTCGACGAAATAGACGTGGGCGTAAGCGGCAGAATTGCACGAAAAGTAGGGTTTGCCATGCGCGAATTGGCGGCTTTTCATCAGCTTATAGCAATTACGCATCTGCCGCAAATTGCAGCTCTTGCCGATGCCCATATAGCTGTGGAAAAGTTCGAGCGCGACGGACGAGTCGTGGTTTCTGCCAAATCTCTCTCGTTGGGCGATAGAGTGGGCGAAGTAGCCAAACTGATAGGCGGGGAGGCTGTAACGAATTTTGCACTCGATGCGGCACGCGAACTTATCGAAGCCAATGATTTGCAAGAACATTAGGATAAGTTGAGCGGTATTCGCAGAATAATCGGTTGCGGCATTAAAATATTCAGGCAAATATATATCCGTTACGAATTGTTTTGCAATTTTCGAATATGGAAGTTCAGAGTCGGCAGGGCGGCTAGCTCGTCTTTATAGTGCGATATGTTCTCGAAAAAGGAGAGTACCGCTTTGCGAAACAGCTCATTTTTGCGGTAAAACATAGTGTTTATTATTTTCTTGCGCATAAATTTCCATAAACGCTCGATTATATTTAAATTCGGAGAGTAAGCAGGCAAATATATCGGCTCCGTTTTTGTGCCGCTTATCCAATCGTTAAGTGCTACGCAAACCCTATACGATGCAATAGGTCTATGATGCCCGAAGACGTGTAGGTTATGCCAAAATCAGCAGCTATACAAGAAATAATCTCTTTGCTGTCTTTCTGTCAGAATAGAGTTTGCTGTTGAGTTCAGACCGAAGAGCCGATATTACAGCATCAGATAAACGACCGGAATAACCCTGATAATTTGTAGCAAGATATTTTTCCAACCCCAAAAAACGATAACGCTCGACATAACGATATACCATGCCGGAATCTACGCCTAAATAATTCGCTATTTTATCTGCCGGCACAGATTTATCCGACATCAGCAAAATTGTTGTCTTCACATATTCCGCCCGACTTCCAACATTACGCCGGAAGATTTCTAATTGCCGTCGCTCGTTATCTGAAAGTGTGAAATTCATAAAATAGAGCTACGCATTTCAGTCGAAATCATTGCAATCTTTTTCGGTTTGAGTATAACAAAGAGCGGCGTGTAAATAGCGGTGCAGTATTAATTATTTTTTGTTGTTTTGCAACCGCAGGACGAGCAGAAGGGAATATGAGCGAATACTCTTTTGCCGCAATTTTCGCAATTTTTGAAAAGCTCCAGACCGCAGTAGCGACAAAAGCTTTCCGCATAGAAACTCACCGTATTTTTAGTTTGCTCCGTACCGGTTTCTTTGGTTGTTAATTCCCATTTTTTAGGGATAAAATCTTTGCCGCAAGAAGGGCATATATGATTTTCCAAAGCCTTCTCAGCCATTGCTGTTTGTACGTTTTTTGCACGTTCCTGCGTCGATATTTTTAATTCGGCTTGCTTTCTCTCAATAAATTTTCCGATATATTTTATCGTGTAATATCCGCTGATTGCAGATAAAATAACGCCTACGGAATATCGAACATAGCCGCCGTAGCTTGGCAAATACGGCACTAAGCCGAAGAAAAAGGCATAAAGCGAAAAAAGCGTAAAGCCGAAATAAAGCGCCCAGAATTTATTCTGTCGGCGGCGAACGAAAAAGAAAATACCGAGAGCAAGAAGAGGAACTACGAAAACAAGTCTGATTAAAAATACGTTAAGTTCGTACCATTTAATAGCTTCGTCATATTGTTTGTATGCGATTTCCTTTTCTTTATCAATTTTGTTCTGAATAATTTGCTTTCTTTTTTCAACTTGTTTGATTTGTTCTTGGAGTGAGTTAAGTCTTGTTCGCCAATCCTGTTCAATCTTGTAATATTCATCTATTTTCTTTGCACGACTTATCACTTCTTGGTCATTTTCGGGGGAGCCTAATGTTTTTCGGGTTTGCACCCAATTATCAAACGACTGCTTTTCATTGATATAATTATCTTTTGCCGTCGCCATGGTCTTTTCGGTTGTCGCAATCTTTAAATTCAGATTATCCAGAGCTAAATTTTCATTTTTCAATTGTTTGTCGGAAGTTGACAGAACGCTTTTATTTTCAAAATTCTCCGGCATCGGTAAAGTTGCAGCGCCATCGAGATCACCGACGATTTTATCGGATAATAAAATCAGGAATATGCATAAAATAATCGAAATGAAATAGCGTGTGAATTTTGCCGTGCGCTCGAGTTTCTTACCGCTTAAAGCCATGATTATTTCCTTTCAATCGCAGTTTTTGAATCGGCGTTACATATTGCGTGCCCGGCAATATATCAAGTTTTGAAAAAACGAATAAAATATTCTAACGTTTTTTAATTCCAATGTAAGTAAATGCAACGCCGAAAGTAAGCGGTGTGGCACTAACACTTGAGAATACTTTCGTTTCGCGCATTAATGCAAGAAACTTTTCACCGGCCGGGAATTGCGCGGACGTTCTGGCTAAATATGAATACGCGCTTTTTTTTCCGCTGAGAGCACCGCCTACGGTCGGGATAATATACCGACTGTACAGATTGTACAATGCGCCGAAAAGTCCTTGTGGTTGGCCAAATTCTATCACAACGACTTTGCCGCCCGGCCGTGTAGTCCGCGCCATTTCTCGCAGTGCTTGCGATGGGTCATCCACGTTGCGAATACCAAAGCTTATGCTTGTGATATCGAAAGAGTTGTCGGGGTAGCGTAGTGCGGTAACATCGGCAGTTTCGTAGTGAATATCTAATCCGGCGGCGGCGGCTTTTTGAGGAGCGGTTTGCATCATTTCTTTGCAAAAATCGGTACCTGTTACATTGCCGTCAGCTCCTACGGCGCGTTTGAACTCCATTGCAAGGTCGCCTGTTCCCGTAGCACAGTCCAGCACGCTCATTCCGTTGCCTGCTTCCGATAAGCGGACTGCACGTTTGCGCCAACGTCTGTGTGTTCCGAGCGATAATGTAGAATTTGCAATATCGTAACGAGGCGCAATTTCGGCAAACATTTGCCGTACTTCTTCGCTCATAGTTCAGTTGTCCGTTATTTCCGAGATATTTTTACGGTAATTATTTTATGTTGTTCTGCCGTATCTATCGGTCGGCGTATGATTTACTCCGGCCGTAAATCTACTTTATATTGCTTTGCAAGAATCTTGGCTGCATTTTCGGCTTCTTCTGCCGTACCGTAGCCCCAAAGCTTCACAATGTACATGGGAGTATGTTTTACCATAGCACGTTCATAATATGATTTAATTCCCCGTCGTTCCCATTCTTCGGTAAATTGCAGAGCCTCGTCTTCCGAACTTACGCGCTGTGCAGCTATTTCATAAGGGAGAAGCGCGGGGTCCAACCAACGGATATCTACTCGGCAGTTCGATATGGTCTGCCATTTTGTATCTTCAAAGTAATATGCGGGCTTTCTATTACTCATATTGCGAATGTGAATACGATTATCCTCTATACCGGCCGCCGTAAATATGCGCTTTACAGCCTGTGTGCGCTGATTTGCCAGAGCAATGGCATCGGCATCGCTGTTTGCCAATGAACTATGACCGGACAATTCTATTTTTTTATTGGGATTTGCTTTCAGAACAGCCGCAATTTGTTTGATGTTGTCCTTGTACTCTTCTGGAACTACGGTGTTGTCGTCATAAAACAAAGCGATTGATTGATACATAGGCGCGTCGGCGCGCCGGCGGTCGTATATCGTTATTTTATCCGAAAAGGACGAACCGTCGGACGGTAAAACAATAAGCGAAGTAACTACCTCGCAAGATTGCGTATTGCCCGGTGCAGGCAGGTTAATATCGTAATAATACATTTGCCCTTCCGCAATTTCCTTGAGAACAGCGGAGATTTCGGTCATATTTCCCGTAGCCGTTTGATATAGCCGCCCGCCGGTTTTCATTACAAGATAACGCAAATCATAAAGTTGCGGAGCTTCGCCGAGAGCAATTACGTATATCGGCACTTTCGCATTTCGGGCGCGGGCTACAACGTCTTCTACGGTGAAAAGCGTAGATGCATTGTCAGTTCCCGCAGTTATCAGAATTACAACTTTATTTTTATTATATACATTTTCGATTGATTTCAGGGCATAATCGGCAGCGCGATATGTAGCCGAAAGTCCTTCGGCGGCCGGTGCAGTAAGAAAATCAGCCGTAATAGAGGCAGCATCTGCGCCGATTAAAGGTATCTGTTGCGCATTGTTTTGATTGAACGTAGAAAATGAAACCGAGGAATTTGCGGGCAGTTCGCTAAGATATGAGCGTATCGCCTGAAAAGGTGCTGTACCGAATTCTGCCATTCCGAATGAACGGTCGAGAGCAATTGCAATAGCAGGGAGCGGTACATCGCCGGAACGCTCGACTATTGAGGTAACTTTATGCTCCTCCGATACTTCACCGCAACTGTATCGTCCGTACCATTCGCCTTCGCTTGCCTCGCGGATTTTTCCCGGAATAAATAGTCCGTTGCTGTCATAAACCAAAGATTTCACGTGAAATTCAGTTTCGTCGAGCGAGAAAGGCGTGAAGCTGATTACTTTTATATGTGCGGGTTTTGTGCCGAGCGAGGTATTGCCACCGCGAAAATAGCCTGATGATGCGGGAGCAACCGTTGATGACGCGAAACGTTCTCCGCCGGCCGGGTCGGAATTTTGTTGCTTTTTTGCAGAGCGATATACATTTACCGTCCATTCCTGCGCAAGCGAATCGTTGTCGCGCTTGGCTGTAACGCGATAGCTTGTGGTTGCCGGCGGGCGCGTAATCATTCGGTCGCTTATAGCGTAGCGTTTATCCTGACCGTCAACGAGCACATAGTCGGCGTTTGCAAATGTCCAATAGATAAAAGCCTCTTCACCTTCGGGTATATCGGAAACGCCTCCGAATTGCTCCATTATTATTGGGGAGGGCGAACCGCAACCTGCAAACGCCATAGCCAGCGTTGCGCAAATAAAAGCAAGCGTAAAGGCAACAGCACGTTCCTTCATGGGCAGGTACTCCAAACTATGGATAATTTTATCCCCAAAATAGAAGTATTATCGTCGAATATTCGACAAGGAGCCTCTATATCAAGATATAAGGCTAATATTTTGCCGAATACGCACTATTTCAAGTTATGAGTGGATATTTCCACAAAAATCTTACCTAAAATACACGGTTTGAGCACTTTGTCAAAATATAGGGAAAAATGTCCTGCATTTCTATTGTACAATGCCGATATTTATTCGGCTTTTTTATGCAATGCGGCTTGCTCGCCGCCGGCTAATTCATACACGGGCGATATTTCGCCGGACGCATCTGTTGATATTGCGCATTTGCGGATATTGCGCTTATCCGGCAGTGAAAACATAATCGGCAACATAATTTCTTCCATTATTGCACGCAAGCCGCGTGCGCCTGTCTTGCGCTTTTTGGCTCGGTCTACGATTTCTGCCAATGCAGATTCACTGAACGAAAGCTCTACGCCTTCCATTATGAACAATTTCTGATATTGTTTCAGCAAAGCATTTTTTGGATTTATCAAAATATCTCGCATGGCATCGTCGCTAAGAGGAGATAGCGGGGCAATTACAGGCAACCGACCTATGAGTTCGGGAATAAATCCGAAACGCAACAAATCCTGGGGCTCTGTGTGGCGTATAAGCTCGGCTGTTTCCTCCACAGTCATTGAAGCGTCGGCCATAAATCCGATTGATTTATTGCTCATACGCCGGGCTACGGTTTTTTCGATGCCTTCGAATGCACCGCCGCATATAAACAAAATATTTTTTGTATTGACGTAGATTAACGATTGCTCCGGGTGCTTGCGTCCGCCGCGAGGCGGTATTCCCGCTACGGTTCCTTCCAAAATTTTTAATAAAGCCTGCTGTACGCCTTCGCCCGATACGTCACGCGTAATACTCTGCGAATCGCTGCGGCGCGATATTTTGTCAATTTCGTCAATGTAAATAATGCCGCGCTCGGCACGCTCTACGTCGTAATCGCAATTTTGCAAAAGATGCACCAATACGGTTTCCACGTCGTCGCCCACGTAGCCGGATTCCGTAATTGTTGTGGCATCGGCAATTGCAAACGGCACGTCGAGAACGCGAGCCAAAGTGCGGGCCAGCAGAGTTTTTCCGGTGCCGGTAGGCCCGATAAGCAAAATATTGCTTTTTTCTATTTCTACGTCGGCAAACTGTCCGCCGTCTGTATCATCGGTTTGCACACGCTTATAGTGGTTATAGACGGCTACCGAGAGTACGCGCTTGGCATAGTCTTGACCGATTACATATTCATCGAGTTGTTTTTTGATTTCCGAAGGACGCGGCAATTTTCTGCTGCTTTTTTTGCGCGGCATCTGAGGTGCTTGCTGCTGTGGGGCATTCTTACGAAGCATTTCTACGGAGTTAAACACGCAGACATCGCAGATATACACATTGTCGCCGGCAATCAAATTGCCTACCTCGGCGGCGCCGCGCCCGCAAAACGAACAGTAAAGATTATTATCGGAGTATTTGTCTTTTTTCACGATTCAAGCGTTTTTCTATAGAAAGAAATGCGGTAAAAACGATTTGCAGGGGCGTATCTCGGAAAAAGACGCGCCCCTGCAAATCTTGATAATATTGGTCGGCGCATTAATCCGAATTAGTCTTTGTTGTTTTTTCCGCCGGATTGCGCAACAAAATTTTGTCTATTATGCCGTAGTCAAGCGCTTCCTGTGCGGAAAGATATTTATCGCGGTCTGCGTCTTGCAATACGGTTGCAACTTCTTTGCCCGTATGTTCGGCAATGATTTCGTAAAGCATATCGCGAATACGCAACATTTCCCGAGTATATATTTCAATGTCGCTGGCCTGGCCTTGCGTTCCGCCGAGCGGCTGATGCATCATTATTCGCGAATGTGGCAATGCGAATCGCTTGCCATTTGCTCCGGCACATAGCAATACTTGTGCCATTGAAGCGGCCATGCCCACGCAAATCGTACATATATCCGCACGAACAAATTGCATCGTGTCGTATATGGCCAGTCCCGCCGAAACGCTGCCGCCTGGCGAATTGATGTAGAGGTTTATGTCTTTTGTCGGGTCTTCGCTGTCGAGAAACAGCAATTGTGCGATAATCAGGCTTGCCGTGTAATCGTCTATCGGTGTTCCTACGAAAATAATACGCTCCTTTAGCAATCGAGAGTAAATATCGTAGGCACGTTCGCCCCGGCCGGTCTGCTCAACCACCATTGGAACTAATTGATTTGTAACGGGCAGGTTAATCATACGCAAATTTTCTCCTTGGTCGAAACGTGGCATTCTCTTGGTTTTTTATGTATCCGAAACACTATCCGGCTGCCGTTGCTTTTACAGTATTCGGCAACAAGGATATTCAATAAGCGGCAAAAGAGCGATATTCGAGGGTAGTTTGCTTAACTTACGAAAGTACAGCCGATTACTTCTGTCAGGAAAATGTTGCCGCTCTCGAATTGTCGCCTATATTTCGTTGTGTTCTGATTTTTTAAGGTAATATAATGGAGTCGTCAGGTTGAGTGCCGAAATAGCGACGCACGTTATCATCGGGGTGGAACGGCACATTTTCTTCCGCAAAGTATTCGTCGGACGGAACTTCCGTTATTATCGCGTATTCAAAGAGTTTGTCGAACGTTTTGCGCTGGAAAATTTCTGATATTAGCCCTTCTTGCTGCAACACGAAATTCCGCACTTGCGTTTCGTTGAGTTTAGGCGATTTAAGCTTTAGATGCTCAACGTAAGGGTCAATGTCTTTATCCTCAATGTCTACTCCCTCGATTTCGGCTATTTTGTCGCTTAGGATTTGCCAGCGTGCAATTTCGAGAGCGCGGGGACGGAATTCCTCGGCTACATCGTCTACGGTTATCTTTTCCAAGCCGGGCTGGTCGAGACGGCGGCGTACATTATCCAACATTGATTGCATAATGCGTTGTACCATTGACCCCGGAACTTCGAATGTTTGAGCTTCGGAAATTTGCTCGATTACCTGACGTTCCATTTCCGCACGGGAAACGTCGGCGGATTGATGTTCGATAAATTTTTCTATATCGGCACGCATTTCATCTACGGTTTTCAATGCTCCTTCAGAATATTGCCGCACAATCTCGTCAGTAAATTCAGCGGGAACAACGCGCGATATTTCCAATACTGTAACTCGGAAGCGCGAGGGCAAAGTGTTCTCGTCCGGCGCATCTTCCACAAAAGTAAGCGTATCGTCTACTTTTGCATCGAGCAGCAAACCGCGCAAATTATCGTCCATCTCTTCATTGCGCAAAAAGAAGCTCGAGTCTTCGCTTTTTGCTCCCACAATCGGCATAGATGTTTCGTCGTCAAGCGGCGTAAAACGCGCTTTGACAATGTGCATATTATCCGAAGCGACTTCGGCCGGCTCCATAGTGGCGTATCGCAAGCAAATATCGTTTATTGCCAATTGTATTTGGTCGTCCGTTACCGTGAAAACGGGCTTGCGTATTTCAAGATTGCGATACTCCGTAATTTCAATGTCCGGCATTACTTCGTAGCGAATTACGAATGTGATGAATTCCGGGTCTTTGCGGATATCGCGAAGTGAAGGCTGTCCTACGAATTTAATATTATCGGTACGAACGATTTTATTGAACTCGTTGTTGGCGATAGAGTCTAGTGCGTTCTGCTCTATAACGCGCCCGAACCGTTGCTTAACGATGTTCATCGGAACTTTTCCCTTACGGAAGCCGTGTATTTCAACCTCTTTTTGCGCTTCTTTGTAGGCACGCTCATAATGCGGAGTGAGGTCGTCGTTCGTTAGTGTAATTTCAATTTCGCGCGTACAGGCATCAATAGTCGTGATAGAGGTTTCCAATGTGTTCCCTTATTCGGAAAAATTGTGTAAATCTTTGTAAAATGTGCGGATGGGGAGACTCGAACTCCCACGGTGTTAACCACCAGATCCTAAGTCTGGCGCGTCTGCCAATTTCGCCACATCCGCAATTTTTCGGACTTGTTCCGCGTAATTTGTTGCAAAAATACGCAGTTCCCGTGTATTGTCGTAGCAGAGTATTTATTTTTTAGATGATTCAAATAATAATTTTGCAAGTCTGCCGCCGAAAAGCAAACATTTGACGACTTCCGTTTTAGATTATTGCCTAATCAACGGCGACGCTATTCAGGTGTGCCGGCAAATTTATTTCCGATGAATTGCCTGCCCGCTTATGCCTGCTCAGAATACGGGCGTTTATTTATTTCAATACATAGTAAAACGTAATTCTAGGAGTTATGTCGTTTGTGCGCTCCGGTACAACTCCTCCCTTATGTTTTGTGTAGGAGTTAATTTCCACATTGGGTATAAAACTGATATTGCTTGCGGGTCTATATGCTAATCCTATCAGAATCATTCCTTCCTTGTAATTGCGGTAGTAATTATTGTCGGTAACAAGTGCTGTTGCATATACGTTAAGCGGGTCGAAATTCGCATCATTGTTAAACAAGTCGTACCGGGCCAGCATTTCTAATTTATCCGAAATGAATCCAAGCGTTGCGGTGGCGTAAATCGAGAAAAACGTTTCTTTGATATCGGCGGATATTACTGTTTTTACGGCTGTATCTGCCGAAACACGCCTTAATGCGGCGTTGATATTGTTTATCAGCCCGCCTTCAACGCTTATGGTCAGTATTTTCGGAATAGTATAAGAGGCAAACCCGTGCAACATTTTTCTTTCGATATGCGCACCCGTAACAGGGTCGGTTTCGCCGTCGCGATAATCTAAGAATGCATCTACGGTTAATTTTTTATCCAGCAACAATGCATACGTTAATAAGTAAAATTCTTTTTCTCGCGAGGCAAATTTTGCACGTGTAAAATCCGGTGCTTTTACTCCGGTGCCGTTACCTATCATCAAGCTGTAACCGTAAGTATCATTGCCTGCGTCGAACGAGCCCGAAAGCGATGCGCCGAAATCTGCGGTAGTCATAATTCCGCGATAGTCAATAATTGTTTTTCCTACAGAACGCCAGCCCCAGGCTTTCTCGATATTTGTAAAAAGAGGTACCGGTATTAAACCTATGTTGAGAACTGTGGACGTGCCTATATCGGCGGGATTCTTCCATTCAAGGTATGCTTGCTTTACAAACGGAACATAGCCGCCCGTAGCAATTATGCTTTTATCGTTTACTTCCAGCAAAGCGCGAACTTTCATGCTTGGCGTTGCATTGTAATCATATCCGAGATATAATCTTCTTAATTGGAAAGCGTGAAAATTTTCCGATATATTTACGTATTGTCCTTTTGCTGAATAGCCGGGATTATCTCCGTTGGCTCTGTAAAAATAATCGCCGAACATCAAGCCCCATACCTTGCCGTTGGGCTTAAACGCGGAGTCGGTCTGTGCTGTCGCAATGCTTGCGATGCAAAATGCGGTCAATAGAAACGCAACAGTCATTCTCATAGCATTCCTGCTGAAAATTAAGAAATTAAAGAAAGAATTACATAGAGTTCAATAATTTATTACACAAATCTTCTGCAATTCATTGTTTGGTTTCTGATAGTGCGAAAACATAGTCCAAAATGCCTTCTTCCTTT
>JAANMT010001845.1_pt1 | contig 19403 bp, 18 predicted proteins | sample 7279711 | NCBI WGS metagenome assembly JAANMT01 (sample SAMN14094538, study PRJNA606508) | bioreactor metagenome | isolation source: A lab-scale SPAN reactor treating ammonium-rich wastewater day 1 | place: Ireland: Galway | collected 2017-01-16 | reverse complement strand
GGTGTTGCCCACGCGGGCTGGCGCGGACTGGCCGGAGGTGTTATCGAAAATACGGTCAGAGAGTTACGCAGGTTCAGTAGTAGCGATCGGATAATTGCATGGCTGGGCCCGGCAATCAGCTCACGGCACTTTGAAGTCGGAGACGAAGTGCGAGAGGTATTTACTCAGTACGATCACCGGGCAGCATGTGCGTTCTTGCCTGGCAAGAAGGCTGGAAAATGGTATGCAAATCTCTTTGATCTGGCGCGTCAGAGGCTATCTCATGCCGGGGTAAATCAGGTTTATGGTGGTGATTTATGTACGTTCAGCAATCCTGAACAATTTTATTCCTATCGCCGTGATGGAAAAACAGGAAGAATGGCCGGTTTATTATGGATGACGCAGCCTGCGGGTATGCAGTGACTGCGCCGTTAATGTTTGCCGGCTGAGTACGATAAATAATACTCCCTTCCCCATTGCCTTCCTTGATGTAATTCAGTTCAGCTGGAAATCGTTATTAACCTCTTATCTTATCCTTTCCTGTCTGTACTGCGATCCGTAAGTAATCATGTGTGTAGTTTCTGTCTGTTTCTGATTATCCTGGGTACGTAACTTATGCCAGTATTAGCCTGGATCATTTTTGCCAGCCTAGCCAGTGGTTTACTGAGTATTGGACTGGCAGCACTATTTGCCCTGAATGTCCACAGTAATAAGTGGATTTCTGTATTAATTTCCTACGCGATCGGCGCACTTCTTGGTGCAGCATTTCTGAATGCATTGCCTGAGGCACTTGAGCTCACAGAGTCTCCCAAGCAACTGACGTTGATCCTGCTGCTTGGTATTCTTATTTTCTTTATTCTGGAAAAGCTTTTGTTATGGCGCCATTGTCATTTATCGGAATGTGAGGCGCATGAACCCGCTATACAGATAAAGTCATCAGATGTCCACGATCATGGTCGCAGTGGCATGATGATCGTGTTGGGTGACACCTTTCATAATTTTGTAGATGGTATCCTGATTGCAACGGCTTTTATGGCGGATATTCAACTCGGAATCGTTACGGCCATTGCCATTACTGCACACGAAATTCCGCAGGAGGCAGGAGATTTCATCATTTTGCTCAATTCGGGTTTTACCCGGGCGCGTGCCCTCTGGCTCAATCTGTTATCAGGTGCGGCGACACTGTTTGGCGGGTTGCTGGGTTATTTCATGCTATACCAGCTGGATCACATGATAGCGCCCATACTCGCTATTGCTGCGGCAAGCATGATATACGTAGCGATGTCCGATCTGATCCCCAGTCTGCATAAACGGCCGGAAATCAGAGCGACCATTCAGCAGGTCACACTCATCATCTTGGGAATCAGTACGATATGGCTGATAGGGTTGTTCTTTGGTCATAACCATTGAACCTGACAATCTCAGGTGAATATTGCCTGGTTCTTGCATCGGCTGGCGTTGGTTGTGGGTTGAAGTTGCCACGATATCCTGCAGCCACCCTGTAATAAAGTGTCCGCAATAAAACGCCATCGTGTCGATAGATGGAGCGAGAATGTATCTTTCCCAGATTGATTAACCTGTTCTCAAAATTTCCCGTTGCATTACTGGATTCCAATGCCTGCTGTTTCATCCCGATCAGTAGTATCGGTTGATCAGAAGGAGGTTCGACACGATTCCAGAAGCTGTACATGGCGGCGTGTTGACCAAACAGGTTGCGTGACCGGATATCCAGGGCAGGCGTGTCCTTATAAAATGCAAGTGCACTGGCGGTCGACCACTTGCTCATTCCGATCACGATTGGCATTTCTCCCGTTGTTTGCCTGATTTCATCAGCAATTTTCTCGACTTCTGCTGTAGCTTCTTTCCAGAAATAATGCTCGCTCAGGAACTGGTAAGGTAATCCTGGTATTCCCAGTGTGACGTAATGCAGGATGAAGGCATAAGTCAGTAATGACAGGACGATCATCGGTTGCCAGGCAGCACGAAGTCGCGCAGAGAGGCCCATGGGCACATCATTCTGGCCGATCATCCAGGCCATGGTAGGTATCAGTGCCAGCCAGAGGGGGCTGGTCCAGTGAAAACGCAGAGGATCGAAAGTGCTGATTGCCAGGAAAACCAGCAAGGGAGTCCCGGTGAATACGCTGATGAAGAGATATTTTCGGGGAGCCTGACGGTAACTCAGGGAAATGGATCGTAACGCAAATACAGCAGCAATCAGTCCAACCGGGGTAAGTACGGTTGCAATCTGGAGTATCAATAGATGTGTGGCAAACGTATGTTGTGTATTCCCGACTCTGCCAGTCTGGAACAGGAAGGAAGCCCAGTCATTTTCCATGTTCCAGATAATTACCGGACTGAACAGGATCAGTGCAATCAATATAGCGAGATAAGGGTGAGGACGGAGCAACCAACGGCGCGCAACAGGATCCAGGACAGCATAAATCAATGCGGCGATGCCAAGCAGACCAAGCGTATATTTGGATAAAATCCCCAGCCCGAAAGCAATGCCGACTCCAAGCCATGCCTGGCTCTGATTGGCAAGCAAGGCGCGTTCCATGTAATAGAGTGTGGCAGCCCAGGCTGCAATCAGTGGAGCATCCGGTGTCATTGCCAGCCCTGTTGCAAAACCGAATGGTACGATGGCAAACAGCAGTACCGAACGCATGGCAGTGGGTTTGTCGTAAAGGTTACGCGCAAGCGCGAATACATAAGCCATTGCAATCAATCCACACAGGAAAGCACCGATTCTGACTCCGAACTCATTATGGCCAGCCAGCGTGGTTCCCAGCCAGATCAACCAGGCAACCATCGGGGGGTGATCGAAAAAGCTCAGATCTATGTGTTGTGCATACTGCCAGTAATAGGCTTCATCAGGTATCAGTTGCGCTACATCCATGTAGGCCAGGCGTAACAGGATGACAAAACAGACAATCCCCACAGAGGCAACGCGCCACCGTGTGTCAGTGGAAACAGGGGGCTCTGTCCGAGGGAATACATAAAAAGCAGAGCCGAGGTAGTTCACCATTGCTGTTGTCAGGATGGCAGGGAAAATTGCCCATTCAGCAGATATACCCCAAGTATAGACCAGCCAGGCCAGGATAGCGCCTCTCAGAAGCAGTGCAAATACACCAACTGTCAGGAAACGGATGAATTGCTGCCAATGCAGATGACCCGCGTGATGCAGCCGGAACGACCATTTTGAATTTATGGTGTAGTTGAAGCTGGCGGCAGCAATGAAACTGGAAATATGTGCCGAAGCCAGGCTGGCTCCGTGCCCGGTCATCCACTGAAAAATCAGGACGTCGACGAAGACTCCCAGAAATCCGACAATGGCAAAGCGGCTGGCTGTGTGGAATGAGACGGTTCCTCCCGCCAGGGTGATGAGTTGCAGTAAATAAGCAAGATGGTGGGTGAGGGAAAGTTTGGAATTGCCATGCAGCCGATCGCGGAAACTGATGGGTATTTCCTTTACACGCAACCGGCCTTGTCCGGTCATCAGCAATTCCAGCAGGATCTTGTAGCCGCGAGCATTTTTTGTGATGTTTCCGATCAATTCCCGCCGGAAAGCAAAAAAACCGGAAGTTGCATCATTTACATCGCAAATGATGCGTGCGAGCCAGCCACCGGCTCGTGACAGCCAGAGCCGGTAAAAGGGCCAGCCAACAGTATTGCCGCCAGCGATATACCGACTGCCGATGGTGATGTCATGGGTACCATCCAGTATCGGCTGGATCAGTGCGGCCAGTTTGTCCGGCGGGTGGCTCAGATCAGCATCCATGACGGCAATGATTTCATGCCTGGCGACCGCTGTTCCATCGAGAATGGAAGCGGTCAGATCAGGTTGTGTGTGTCTCTCGATCAGACACACGTTATGCGTGTTTTGCCATTGTCTGACTTTGTCAGGCGTGCCGTCAGTAGAACCATCGTCCACGATAATGACTTCGAACTGGCTTCCCAGAGTATCAAGAGAAAAAATGCCTGATAACAGCGGATCGATATTTTCAGCTTCGTTCAGGGTGGGAATAATGAGTGAAAATGACATGTTAAGCTCAGGTTGCTCCCCGCAGCCCTGGTGATCAGGAACTGGGGCGTTTTCTCCAGGATGAACAGTGCATTGGCAGGAGGTTCGCTGTTAATGGACAGAATGCTTTATGGATGATTTCTGATATTTCAGGACGGCACGATTATGCTCTTCAAGTGTGGATGAGAAATGGGAAGTTCCGTCACCTCTGGCAACAAAATAAAGTTCATCAGTAATTGCAGGATTAAAGGCTGCCCGGATGGAAGCCAGGCCTGGCATGGCAATGGGAGTGGGCGGCAGGCCGAAGCGAGTATAAGTATTATATTCATGGTCGGTTTGAAGATCGATCTTGCGCAGGTTTCCATCAAATTTGTTACCCATCCCGTAGATTACAGTCGGGTCAGTCTGGAGTTTCATATTGTGACGCAGACGGTTGATGAATACACCGGCAATCTGGGTGCGCTCATTATCTGCTCCGGTTTCTTTTTCTATGATCGAAGCCAGAATCAGGCCATCATACTGATCTTTTAACGGGAGAAATTCCTGTCGTGCAAGCCACACTGTTTCGAGGTGCTGCTGCATGGCCTGGTAGGCACGTTTCAGAATGGTCAGATCACTGCTGTTTCGGGTAAAGAAGTAAGTATCCGGGAAGAAAAGACCTTCAGCATGAGATTCTTTTGCTCCGATTGCGCGCAGTAATTCTGAGTCGTTGAGTTTGTCGGAGTCATGCCGGAGAGCAGGATGTTCGTCCAGAGCTTTTCTGAATTGAGAAAAGGTCCATCCTTCAAGAAAGGTGATCGCATATTGCCTGACCTTTCCACGGGTGAGATATTTCAGCAGGTCTAACGGTGACAGCTTCTCGGTAAGCTGATAATCCCCAGCCTTGAGTGATGCGTTGTATCCGGTGATATGGGCAAGCAATATGAAAGACCATTCATTGGAAAGGATACCTGCTTCGGCCAATTGTTCGGCAATACGGCGTAATCCACTTCCGGGCTCAATTGAAAATTCACTGGGTACTGCAGGGAGATTCAACGGAGTTGTAGCCAGTCGATAGAACCATACTGAAAACAGCGTACTGCCAACCAGAATGACAATAAGAACGAAACTGGTGAGTTTCAGAAAACGTGTTGATTTAGGCATGTCAGCACACTCGGATGTTCGCTCAACTGGTTATGCCTTTACACCCCGGAGAAAGCATAACCAGTCATCCCAATCTGGAATTCGATTATTTCCAAATAACATATTCCGAAAATTCCGGAAATGATATTCAGATTTTTCTGAAGACTAGTGTGCCATTAGTTCCGCCAAACCCGAACGAGTTCGACAGAGCTGCATCAATTTTCATTTCTCTGGCATTGTTGGGCACATAATCCAGATCGCATGCAGGATCCGGGTCATCGAGATTGATAGTGGGAGGGGCAATCTGGTGATAAACAGCCAAAGCAGAAAAAATTGCTTCTACACCTCCTGCAGCACCCAATAAATGCCCGGTCATCGATTTGGTGGAGCTGACTGCCAGATTTTTTGCATGTTCACCAAAGCAGCGCTTGACTGCAATCGTTTCTGCAATATCTCCTAATGGAGTCGATGTTCCGTGTGCATTGATGTAATGGAGCTCATCAGCGTGAATTTGCGCATCAGATAATGCATTTGTCATGCAACGGGCTGCGCCTTCTCCATCTTCACAGGGTGCAGTCATGTGATGAGCATCTGCACTCATACCGAATCCGGCCAGTTCCGCATAAATCTTTGCACCACGTTTTCTGGCATGCTCCATCTCTTCCAGAACGAGAATACCTGCTCCTTCTCCCAGAACGAATCCATCTCTTTTGAGATCCCATGGTCGACTTGCTGCCGCCGGGTCATCATTGTTCGATGACAAGGCACGTGCTGAAGCAAATCCACCGACAGCAAGTGGTGTAACACATGATTCCGTACCCCCACAGACCATGATATCAGCATCGCCATATTCGATCATTCTGGCAGAACTACCTATACAGTGCGTGGCAGTTGTACAGGCAGTAACGATGGCAAGATTGGGCCCTTTGTACCCGAACATGATAGACAGATTACCGGCTACCATGTTGATGATGGTACTGGGGATGAAGAAGGGGGAGATTTTCCGGGGGCCGCCAGCATGATAGGCAGCATCGGTATTTTCAATCATGGGCAGGCCGCCGATCCCGGAGCCGATGTTCACACCAATACGATCTGCGTTGAACCCGCTTACATCACTGATGCCGGCATCTCTGATAGCCTGGATGGCAGCCGCCATTCCGTACTGGATAAATATATCCATACGGCGCGCTTCTTTGGCGGAGAGGTACTCTGTTATGTCGAATCCGTTGACTTCTCCTGCAATTTTCGAGGAAAAGTCTGATGCATCGAAGCGCGTGATTCGTGTAATACCGGATTTTCCGGCAATGACGTTTTCCCATGCTTCAGAAACCGTATTGCCGACGGGTGAAATTATGCCTAACCCGGTAATGGCTACTTTACGTTTGGACAAAACGACTCCAATGAATCATTGAAAAAACTGTTTTTACTGAGCTGCGTTGGCTGCTACGAAATCGATCGCTTCCTGAACCGTATTGATTTTTTCAGCTTGCTCATCAGGAATTTCGCATTCGAACTCTTCTTCGAGCGCCATGACCAGCTCAACAGTATCCAGTGAATCTGCACCCAGATCGCTGACAAAGGAAGATTCATTTTTGACATCTGATTCGTTGACGCCCAATTGCTCGGCTACGATTTTTTTGATGCGCTGCTCTATTTCAGTAATTTCCATTGATACACCCATCCTTTTCAGGTAAAGAAACTCTCACAAGTTTAACAAATTTCAAACTACCGGCAATACCTGCCCAGTTCTGCAAGTAAAGCACTTTTTGTTGCTGCAAAAAATATTGAACCTTTCCCGGTTTTGAGAGGGCCTGGATAAAAATGTCCATAACCCGCTCACTCCATATACATTCCGCCATTGACGTGAAGTGTGGCTCCAGTGATATAGTCTGCTGCCGGAGAAGCCAGAAAAACGACAGCCGCAGCGACATCTTCAGGGCGCCCGAATCTTCCGAGAGGGATATGCTGAATCAGTGATTGTTGTTGATCTGGCGAAAGAGAACGGGTCATATCGGTATCGATAAAGCCTGGAGCTACACAGTTCACAGTGATGTTTCTGCTGCCAATTTCTTTTGCGAGTGACTTGCTGAAACCGATCATCCCGGCCTTGGCCGCTGCATAGTTGGTTTGTCCAGGATTTCCGGTTGCGCCCACTACTGATGAGATATTGATGATCCGACCGCTGCGTGCTTTCATCATGGTGCGCAGTACGGCACGACTGAGACAGAACACGGATTTCAAATCGGTCTGGATAACGTTATCCCATTCATCGTCCTTCATGCGGGCCAGCAGGTTGTCTCGTGTGATACCGGCGTTGTTGATCAGTATTGCAACATCTCCCAGTGATTGTTGTATGGTCTCAATACCACTCTTGATATGCTCGATGTTGCTGACATCCATGATCAGCCCCATCCCCGAAATGCGAGCTTCGCTGAGATACTGACTGATATGGCCGGCTCCAGTTTCGGAAGTGGCGGTTCCGATGACGGTAGCGCCATGCTTTCCCAGCTCAAGTGCGATAGCTTTGCCGATTCCACGGCTTGCGCCCGTTACCAGTGCGATTTTATGTTCCAGTAGCATCCGAGAATTTGTGAGTAATTGGAATGACTATTTCTGATGGTATATTGCCGACGTATTATTTCAACGTTTCTACCGTTTTGAGAAGTGAGCCGGAATCGGTCAGCGCGATATTTTCCAGATTCTTATCGATGCGCCGGTTCAGTCCGGACAGCACCTTACCCGGACCGCATTCCACGACATATTTTACATTCTGTGCCGCGATGGCCTGAATGGTCTCTGTCCAGCGAACCGGACGATAGAGCTGGCGCACAAGTATCTCACGAATGGAAGCGGTTTCAGAATGTTGCTGGACGTCAGCATTATGCAAAATAGGAATGCGGGGAGGTTGCAGCGCAATTTCTTCCAGTAGAAGAGCAAACTTTTCTGCTGCCGATTGCATGAGCGAGCAGTGTGAAGGAATACTCATTGGCAGTATGACCGCCAGCTTTGCTCCTTTTGATTTTGCAAGCACTACTGCTCGGGCAACTGCCTGGGAATGGCCGGCAATCACCACCTGGCCGGGCGCATTGAAATTTGCCGGTTCAAGCGATGTATCTGGCATCGCATTTATTACTTCGGTGCATACTGAAGAGACGATATCATCATCTAGTCCGACAATAGCTGCCATGCCTCCGGTTCCTTCGGGAACGGTTTCCTGCATGACTTTTGCACGATAACGAACCAGTTTCAGGGCATCAGTAAAAGTGAGTACTTCAGCTGCAACCAGCGCAGCGTATTCACCAAGACTGTGGCCGGCCAGATAATGCGGCTCAATTCCCCCTGCCTGTTGCCACGCCCGGTAAATGGATACATCTGCAGCCAGCATGACAGGCTGGGTATTGGTAGTGAGATTCAGACTGTCTTCAGGTCCGTTACTGACCAGCGACCATAGATCCTGTTGCAGGATATCCGATGCCTCATTGAAAGTTCCACGTACCGATGGCAGCTCGGAATAGCTATTCATCATACCAACTGACTGAGATCCCTGTCCGGGAAAAACGAAAGCGGCTTTCATATTTTACCAGCGTACCAGAACTGATCCCCAGGTGAATCCTCCTCCTACACCTTCCAGCACGATATGCTGGCCCGGTTGGATACGACCGTCACGTACTGCCTGGTCGAGTGCCAGTGGAACGGAAGCAGCCGAGGTGTTGCCGTGTTGTGAAACCGTTGCTACCACTTTTTCTTCAGGGATACCCAGTTTCTTTGCTGTCGAGGTAATGATGCGAATATTGGCCTGATGTGGAATCAGCCAGTCGATATCGGAAGGTTGCAGCTGATTCGCTTGCAGTGCTTCCAGTGCGGCTTCTTCCAGGACTTTGACCGCGAATTTGAAGACTGTACCGCCTTCCATGGTAATGAAAGGAGTCCCTTGTATTTTACCGGAATGGATCGACGCAGGTGCTGTGAGAACCTGGCTGTAACTCCCATCTGCATGCAGATGGGATGAAAGGATCCCCGGTTTCTGATCACGAGTGAGAATCACTGCTCCTGCACCGTCACCAAACAGGACACAGGTACTGCGGTCATTCCAGTCCATGATACGAGAGTAGACTTCAGCACCAACAACCAGCGCATTACGCGCTTTCCCGGAGCTGACAAACATGTCTGCCGTGGCCAGCGCATAAATGAATCCGCTGCAGACAGCCTGCACATCAAAGGCCGGCCCGTTGGATATACCAAGCTTGTTCTGCAGAATACAGGCTGTGCTTGGAAAGATCATGTCCGGTGTCGTCGTTGCGACGATGATCAGATCAATGTCCTTTGCCTGGATATCTGCAGCCTCAATGGCATTCCGGCTTGCTTCCAGCGCAAGATCACTTGCCATCTGGCCTTCTGCAGCAATATGCCGTCGTTCGATACCGGTACGCGTCCGTATCCATTCATCGCTGGTATCAACCATCGATTCGAGGTCCTGATTGGTCAGGATTTTCTCCGGCAGGTAACTGCCGGTGCCAATGATCCGTGAATACATGGTCATGTTTACTCTATCGATACCGGTTGTGCGATGTTTTGTTCAATATTGTTTCGCAATGTCTCAATATGCTCGACGATGTTCCGTAACGTGCCACCACGTACTTCTTCCACCGCACGCCTGATGGCACAGCGGAAAGCGTAGCTGTCGGCTGATCCGTGACTTTTGATGACAACACCCCGTAACCCCAGCAGACTCGCTCCATTATACTGGCGGTGATCAACCCGCCGCCTGAAGGCATTGATCACCGGTAAGGCCACCAGTCCTGCCAGCCTGCTGAATAAGGAACGCCTGAACTCTTCACGCAGATAACTTGCCAGCATTTGAGCCAGTCCTTCCGAAGTTTTGAGTGCGACATTGCCGACAAAGCCGTCGCATACTACTACATTGGTCGTCCCGCGGTAAATGTCATCCCCCTCGATGTTGCCATAAAAGTTCAAACCGCTGGAACGAAACAACTCGGCTGCCCGCTTGACTACATCATTACCTTTGATGTCTTCCTCACCAACGTTCAGCAGGCCGATACTTGGATTGGGTTTGTTCTCGACTGACGAAACCAGTGTTGCTCCCATTATGCCAAACTGAAGCAAATGTTCAGCTGTACAGTTTACGTTTGCTCCCAGATCCAGCACGTAGGTATGCCCTGAAATGGTTGGAAGGATAACTGCCAGTGCGGGTCGGTCTATTCCCGGGATGGTTTTGAGCACAAATCGGGAAGTGGCCAGTAATGCGCCTGTATTTCCTGCACTGATGCATGCCTGTGCTTCACCACTTTTAATCAGGTTGAGTGCTACACGCATCGAAGAATCTTTCTTGTTGCGCAAGGCAACAGCCGGGTGTTCATCCATGCCGACGACTTCGTTCGCCGGGTGTAATCTGAGCCGCGAGCCGGGCGATACCTTAAGCGCATCCAATTCTCTGGAAATGACCTCGGGTTTACCAACCAGAATAATGTTGGTTTCGCAGTCGTGATGCAAGTATTCAACAGCTGATGGAACTGTGACATGCGGACCGTGATCGCCACCCATGCAATCAATTGCTACCGTTATATTCACTTGTCAAGAAGGATCTGACAGCAGGGCTAATGCAGTATGGGCAGATACCATCAATCGTCGTTTTTGGTTTTGATTACTTTTTTGCCGCGATAATACCCGTTCGGGCTGATGTGATGCCGTAAATGGATTTCCCCGGTAGTGGGTTCGATCGCAAGCGGAGGATTGGTCAGCGCATCGTGAGAGCGATGCATCCCGCGCTTGGAGGGGGATTTTTTGTTTTGTTGTACAGCCATGTTTAACTCCAGAGTAAAAACGACTTATAAAAGTACCGGTTCAATGTGATTGCTTCAGTGACGCCAACACGGTAAAAGGATGTTCTTTTACGGCGGCTTCATGTATTCCGGTTCCAGTTGACGGGTGACACCCGGCGGTATCTTCATGACGAGGGGAAACCGGCAGGCTCAGGATCACTTCATCCTCTATCAAAGCCAGAATATCGAGTTCATTCGAAGCATAAATCGCATCCACAAACATATCTTCGTCATAACGTGACAACTCATCCTCGTTTCGGGCCAGAAGCAGTGCTGTCTTCACATCGAGTGTGTATTCGATCTTTTCCAGACAGCGCTGGCAACTCAAGTCGATGATTCCGTTGACTGACATTTTCAGCAGCGGCCTGTCACGTTCATCCAGTAATCCGGTGACCAGATAAGCCAATTCTCCCGCTGAGTTTGTCAGATAATCTCTTAGACGCTCAAGATTGAGCAGGGGGACATTTCCCTGAAGTGATTTGCCACTGCGGACAAAATCCAGTGCATCTATGACAAGTTGGTCGAACATAAGGCGCGCATGTTATATTTTTTATAACAAAGTGTCAAAATCACAAATCGGCATATTACTATAATATTTTGAAAAATCGCACGAATTACCCTCCGCTTATACTGGGTTCCAGCTCGGTTTACCGGTGTGAACTGCTGCAGCGTCTGCAGATACCTTTTGAAACCGCAAGTCCGGCCGTCGACGAGTTTGCTTTGCCCGGGGAAGCGCCTGGGACAACTGCGTTGCGTTTGGCAAAAGAAAAGGCACATGCGGTAGCAAAGCTGTTTCCTGATGCACTTATCATCACAGCAGATCAGGTTGCAGCCCTGGGGGAAATACAACTGGGCAAACCATTGAGTCATGAAAATGCTGTCCAACAACTCCGTTTGATGCGTGGCAGGGAAGTCATCTTTCATTCGGCGCTATGCCTGTTCAACAGTCGTACAACCCGTCTGCAGGCGCGTGTCATACCGTGTTCGGTAAAGTATCGCGAGTTGAGCGACAGTCAGATCGAGCACTATCTTGCAAAGGAACAACCTTACCATTGTGCCGGCAGTGCAAAAGCGGAAGGTCTGGGGATTGCTCTGATTGAACGCATTACCGGGGAAGATCCTAACGCGCTGATCGGACTGCCGCTGATAGCACTGGTGGAGATGTTGATGGAGGAGGGGGTGGAACTGTTTTAGCGTTGCCAATCCTCTGCCCAAATGCTGAACCATTTTCCCTATTTTTCCATCTGGCTGTGGAATGGCCGGAATCCGTATTTTCATGTTACATTGCAGCAGCCCAATGTAGATACCTGTCGCTGTTTTCCAGATGAATAAACTTTCCGTTGGTGATAATGAATAAACCTTCCTCTGCCAGGCTGATCATTCTGGCATTTCTTGTCAGCATGCTGACAAATACGTTCGGATGGTCATTCAACGGTAAGGTGTTCACGCATGAACTGGCGCATCATCATTACAGGGAGTTGTTTCTGATGTATCCCGATGCGCATCTTGAGCTGCACCACGCGCTTGATGACAGTGTTGATCTGGATGCCGCTACTCACTTGTGTCTGCACGCTGCCGGCCAGTTTCAACCGTTTTACCTGCCCGCATCATTGCAGATAAATACTGCTGACGTGAGGGAGATGACACCGGAAATTGCTGACAGCTCTTTTCCGGAAACGATTCCCGACCGTCTTTACCACCCTCCCCGATTACTTTCCTGATCCAGTCTTGGCTGGCTGAAACTGCAGCAGAGCCGGGTAGCCGCCGGGTTGGCCGTTCGGCAATCCGGTTTATTCGCTGTGTCACGTTCGACGTGTTTTCACAGCATGACTTCGTTATCAATCATCATGATGGAATATCAGGTAGAAAGAAGACCCGGGTCATTTCACCAGGGGGGGGCGATATTTTTCCTGGCGTTCGTACTGACAGGAATGATATCTATCCAGAATTATGGCGTGGCGCTCGCAAATGCTGCAGCGCCGACCGCGGATGTGCAGGTAGGTGGTATCAGTGAAAAAGGGGATCTTACCTTGCGACAGGTGCTGCAACTGGTTTTGCAGAATAACCCTGAGTTATCCGCTTTTTCCAGAGAAATAGCCGCTCATGAAGGTACGAAATTACAGGCCGGTCTGTTCAATAATCCGGAGTTCAGTATCGAAGCGGAAGACATCAACTCTTCCAATAGTGCCATTCAGAAATTTGCGACTTTCCGTATCAGTCAGTTGATTGAACTTGGCGGTAAGCGGCCGGCCCGGGTGAATGTAGCAACGCTTGGGCAGGAACTGGCCGATCAGGCTCATGCCGCCAAACGGTTGGAAATCATTGCACGTACCGCCAGTGCCTTTGTCGATGTGCTGGAAAATCAGGCGCAGGTGAGTGTAATGGACGATACCTTGCATCTGGTCCAGGTTGCGATGGAGACGGTGGTTAAACGGGTCGAAGCCGGGAAAGCACCGCCCATGGAGGCAATTCGTTCGAAAGTTGCGCTATCCACTGCAAGCATCGAGCTGGAACAGGCCCGGCGCAGCCTGTCAGCCGCCAGAACGAAGCTCGCCTTACTTTGGGGTGAAGCAGAACCTCGATTCGACCGGGTGCTGGGAGAACTGGAATCATTCGTCGAGATACCGGAGTTTGATCAGCTGGTAAAGCGCCTCGAAGAAAACCCGGTCGTGCGGCAAAGTCTCAAGAATGTTGCACAACGCGAGGCGATGGTCGAGCTGGAAAAAGCGAGGAAAATTCCTGATATAACGGTCGATGCGGGTATTCGGCGTTATCTGGGAACGGACGACACTACTGCCGTGGTGGGGATGTCGATTCCCATTCCGATTTTTAACCGTAATCAGGGGAATGAGCTGGAAGCTCGCCAGCGCCTGAACAAGGCAATGGATGAACGGATGTCGGTCGAATTGCAGCTCAGGACTGAGTTTGTACGTAACTACGAGAGTCTGCTGGCAGCCCGGAATGAAATCAGGGTGTTACATGATGCAGTGCTGCCGGGTGCACAGAATGCCTTCGAGATCACCAACCGGGGGTATCAACTGGGCAAATTCAGTTTTCTGGAAATGCTGGATGCTCAGCGTACTTTTTTTCAGAATCGCATTCTTTATGTGCGGGCGCTGGCCAATTATCAGCGCCTGGTCAACACGATCGAGCAGTTGATTGCAGCACCGCTTGCTGATTCAGCTACGGATTCAACGAGACTCAACAATCAAGGGAAGGAGCACAATCAATGAACGTTACCGGACGGTTACCCATCGTAGCGGTTATTCTGGCCGGTATCCTGCTGGGAACATGGCTGCTGATCGGCGGATCCCCGGATATCGTAGAGCGATTTTCTTCTGCGGAGCCGGAAACTGAATCCGGATCAGCAACCGGATCCAGGGGCGGGGAATTATTTACGAAAGACGATTTGAGCCTGGAACTGATCATCCATGAAGAGGGTGTGTTTCCACACTTCAGAATCTATCCATACTGGCAGAAGCAATCCTTGTCACCGGCAGAGGTGAAGGTAACGGTGGCATTGTCACGCCTCGGCAGGCCGGCGCAACTGTTTCATTTCCGGCCGGAAAGCGACTATCTGATCAGTGACCAGGAAGTGGAAGAGCCGCATTCTTTCGAACTGGTCGTCGCTGCTGAGTATCAGGGCAAGGCCTATCGCTGGAATCACAGCCAGGTCGAGGCACGAGTGGAAATGTCCGATACGATGATGCAAAGCAGCGATATCGAGCTGGCCACGGCCGGTCCTGCTGTTATCCGCTCGGAGATTACCCTGCCGGGTGAAATCATCTTCAATGAACATAATATTGTGCATGTAGTTCCTCGTCTGCCCGGTATGGTGGTGTCTATCAAACGCCACCACGGGCAGCGGGTGAAAAAAGGTGAGGTGCTTGCTGTCATGGAAAGCGCCATGCTGGCTGATCTGCACAGCCAGTATCTGCTTGCCCGCAGGCGACAAACATTGGCGCAAACGATTTATGATCGGGAAGAACAGTTATGGCGGGAGAAGATTACCGCCAGACAGGATTACCTTACTGCCAGGCAGCAGCGGGAAGAAGCCAGTATTACCACCCAGCTGGCGGCTGAACGCTTGCTGGCACTGGGTGTGCAGCCGAAATCCGATTTATCCGGGAAAAATCTTGCCCGTTATGAAATCCGCTCTCCCATTTCCGGAATTGTTATCGATGAAGCGATCGTTACCGGAGAAGTCGTTAAGGAGGATAAAACTGCATTTATCATCGCCGACATTTCCACGATCTGGGCGGCTGTCAGGGTTTTTCCCGGCAATCTGCACCAGGTTCATGTAGGCCAGCGTGCCGTCATCCGGGCAAATGCCTATGATCTGACGCGGGAAGGAGAAGTCACCTATGTGACGACGCTGCTCGACGAACAGACTCGTACAGCGGTTGCACGGGTGCAGCTCGATAATCAGGATGAACGATGGCGGCCTGGCATGTTCGTCAAAGCTGATTTGCAGACCGAAGCAGCCGAAGTTCCGGTGGCAGTATCGCTGGAAGCGATTCAGACAATCGGTGACCAGTCAGTCGTATTTGGCCGTTATGGCGATTATTTCGAAATGCGTCCGCTCAAACTGGGGCGCAGTGATAACCGGATGGCCGAGGTGATCGAAGGTTTGTTCGCAGGCGAGCGCTATGCCGTAAGTAACAGTTTCATCATCAAGTCAGAGCTGGGTAAAGCAGGAGCCGCGCATGATCACTGAGGAAATACCGGTTGATCTTCCGTGCTGCCCGATTATTGTGTTTACCAGTCTGATTTCTTTTTGTTCTGCTGGCTGCTACCGTGATCTGGTCGGGGAGGTCACTCATGTTTGAACGTATGCTTGCAGCAGTGATCCGGCATCGTGGACTGGTCATGCTGGCAGTGCTGGCGATGGCGGCACTGGGTTTGTACAGCTACCAGAAACTGCCGATCGATGCCGTGCCCGATATTACCAATGTGCAGGTGCAGATCAACACCGCAGCGCCAGGTTATTCACCCATGGAAGTCGAGCAGCGCATCACTTTCCCGGTTGAAACCATCATGGCAGGGTTGCCCGGGCTGGATTACACGCGCTCATTATCGCGGTATGGATTATCCCAGGTGACGGTAGTATTCCGGGAAGGAACAGATATTTATTTTGCCCGACAACTGGTTAGTCAGCGTATTCAGGAAGCGAGGGGGCAATTGCCTGCCGGTATCGAACCTGAAATGGGGCCGATTTCCACCGGACTGGGTGAGATATTCATGTGGATAGTCGAAAGTATTCCGGACGCACGCAAACCAGATGGAACTGCCTACACGTCTACTGATCTGCGCGAAATCCAGGACTGGATCATTCGGCCGCAATTACGCATGGTGGAAGGCGTGACCGAAGTCAACACCATCGGCGGGTTCGTCAAACAGTACCACGTTACTCCCTACCCGGAAAAACTCGTCGCTTACGGATTGACGCTGCAGGAAATCGTGGCGGCGCTCGAGCGTAACAATCTTAATCTGGGGGCAGGTTACATCGAAAAACGGGGCGAGCAGTATCTGGTACGTTTGCCCGGCCAGGTCAGCAATCTGGATGAAATCGGTGAGATTACGCTGGGCAGCAGGCAGGGAACTCCGTTACGCATCAAGGATGTGGCCGATATACTGATTGGCAAGGAATTACGTACAGGTGCTGCCACCCGTAATGGTGAAGAGACGGTATTGGGAACCGCCCTTATGCTGATCGGGGAAAACAGTCGTACCGTGGCCCATGCGGTTGCCGGGAAACTGACGGAAATTGGCCGCTCACTGCCGGCTGGGGTGGTGGTCGTTCCTGTTTATGATCGAACCACACTGATCGATGGCACGATTCATACCGTTTCCAGCAATCTGATCGAAGGCGCCGCGCTCGTCATCGTCGTACTGTTCCTGTTTCTCGGTAATTTCCGTGCAGCGGTGATCGCGGCACTCGTCATCCCACTGTCGATGCTGTTTACATTCAGCGGCATGGTCGTCAATCATGTCAGTGCCAACCTGATGAGTCTGGGGGCGCTGGATTTTGGCATCATCGTCGATGGTGTCATCGTCATCATCGAGAACAGCATCCGCTGTTTTGCGCAGGAACAGGCAAGGCTGGGGCGGGCATTGAGCCGGGAAGAACGGCTGAAGCTGGTGTTTACAGCCACGCAACAGGTACGGCGCGCGCTGATTTACGGACAGATGATCATCATGATTGTCTACTTGCCGATTTTTACGCTGTCTGGCGTGGAAGGCAAAATGTTTCATCCCATGGCATTTACCGTGGTGGCAGCATTGCTGGGTGCGCTGATTCTGTCAGTCACTTTCGTGCCGGCAGCTGTTGCCCTGTTTCTGACCGGCGAAGTGGCAGATGAAGAAAGCCGGATCGTCGTATGGTGTAAACGTTTCTACCAGCCGATGCTGGTGGTAGTGATGCGTAATCAGGGCTTGACTATCACCGTTGCCGCAGTGGTAATGGGGTTATCAGTGTTGCTCGCTACACGTCTGGGCAGTGAATTTGTACCCAGCCTGAATGAGGGTGATATTGCACTGCACGCAATTCGTATTCCCGGTACCAGCCTTTCCACTGCCATTGCCATGCAGGGGGAACTGGAAAAGGTGATTCAGTCGTTTCCGGAAGTGGAGCAGGTATTCAGCAAAATTGGAACGGCCGAGGTTGCGACCGACCCAATGCCACCCAGCGTAGCGGATATCTTTGTCATGCTCAGGCCGCAATCGGAGTGGTCTGAACAGTACCGGACCAAAGATGAACTGATTGCTGCAATGGAGAAAGCGGTGTTGCAAGTGCCGGGTAACAACTATGAATTTACTCAGCCGATCGAAATGCGCTTCAATGAGCTGATTTCAGGAGTACGTGCCGATGTCGCCATCAAGGTATTCGGTGATGATCTGGATAAGCTGCTTGCCCTGGGGGAGGATATCGAAGCACTGGTTGCAACCGTGCCAGGGGCTGCGGATGTGAAAGTGGAGCAGGTGACCGGATTACCAGTGTTATCCATCCAGGCCGATCGCGCCAATGTTTCGCGTTATGGGCTGAATGTTGCCGATGTGCAGGATGCAGTGGCTATCGCAGTGGGGGGTAAAAGTGCCGGGTTGATTTTCGAAGGGGATCGTCGTTTTGAATTGCAGGTGCGTCTGCCTGAATCGTTGCGGGCCGATATTGAAGCGTTGCGTTATTTACCCCTTGGTTTGCCGGTTCAACCTGGCACACAGGGAGGATTGCTGGCCGGACAATTGCCGCTGGCTGGCTCAACCGCTTTTGTGACGCTGGGTGAGGTGGCTGATTTCAGAATCATGCAGGGGCCGAACCAGATCAGCCGCGAGAATGGCAAGCGTCGGGTGGTAGTAACAGCCAACGTGCGAGGGCGTGATCTGGGCTCCTTCGTCAGGGAAGTACAAATGCTGGTCAATGAAAAAATTCGGATTCCACCGGGTTACTGGCTGGTGTGGGGCGGTCAGTTCGAACAAATGATTTCAGCGGCGGAACGTTTGCAGATCGTGATACCGGTTGCGCTGGCATTGATTTTTATGATGCTTTATACCGTATTCGGCAATTTCCGGGATGGGTTGCTGGTATTCACCGGTGTGCCGTTCGCGCTGACGGGAGGGGTGTTGGCGCTATGGCTGCGTGACATTCCGCTGTCCATTTCAGCCGGGGTTGGGTTCATTGCGCTGTCAGGAATCGCAGTGCTCAACGGGCTGGTCATGCTGACTTTCATCCGCGAATTACGCCAGGAAGGCCGCGCCCTGGTGGATGCTGTACAAATTGGTGCGCTCACAAGATTGCGCCCGGTGCTGATGACAGCGCTCACCGATGCCGTTGGATTCATTCCCATGGCACTGGCAACTGGTCTTGGCGCTGAGGTACAGCGTCCGCTAGCCACGGTCGTGATTGGTGGTATCCTTTCCTCAACGATTCTGACATTGCTGGTATTGCCCGTGTTGTATTACGTGTTTTACAAACGCCAGGAAGAGGATGGAAAGAGTTATCAGAAAAAAACGGAGATGCTGCCGGATGCGAACATTCCATGAGGATTTCGGCCGCGTCGGAATTTTTTCCACTTTCTGCCGTTGTGCAATGGCCGAATGAGCTGAGTCAGGGATAATCGGGAATTGTAGTGGTACAGAGCGTTCTTTTACCGGCGAGCGGGCAGATGCTATGAGACAATGAATGTCGAATAATTTTACATTTTTGTGGATTACTGATCAGCCATGGCCGGGAGTGGTTTTTATCTTCATGTTTTTTATGGTATTAAATTATTCTTTACGGTATGGTACGAAATATGCATGTTGTTATATGAAAAGTACAACAACAGCCTTTATTGGCTTCCTGTTGTTATACTGGCGATATTTTATTTCCCTAAGTTTTGTATGTTTTTTACATGAAAGGTGATTAACGTGACAGAAGAAAAAATTCAGGGACAAACAGCTGC
>JAANMT010001844.1_pt1 | contig 19417 bp, 18 predicted proteins | sample 7279711 | NCBI WGS metagenome assembly JAANMT01 (sample SAMN14094538, study PRJNA606508) | bioreactor metagenome | isolation source: A lab-scale SPAN reactor treating ammonium-rich wastewater day 1 | place: Ireland: Galway | collected 2017-01-16 | reverse complement strand
GATGACCAAACCAAGACGCGACTACCGGATCGAACTGGGAACGGCCGGCTGACCTTAAGTCCTTGCCCGCCAACCGGCAGTGCCATTCGTTCCTGACACCTTTTCTGATCTCCCGCATCGCGCAACGCCAGCCCGGAGCGCGCGGGTACCGTGGAGATCCGGCCGGTGATGGAAATCTCGGGACTGCCCGACCCCGCCTGAGCGCTAGTCGAACCGCTTGACGGGAGAGCCGTGCGGCAGAGAACCGGCCCGGCAAAAAAAGTTTGCCAGGCCCGAGTTTGCCGGGGCCGGATTAGGCTAGTATCTCGTGAACCACGTTCCCGTGCACATCGGTCAGGCGGAAATCGCGGCCGCTGTAGCGGTAAGTGAGCCGCTCGTGATCAATGCCCAGCAGGTGCAGGATCGTGGCGTGCAGGTCGTGAATGTGTACGGGCTTCTCGACCGCGGCGTTGCCGAACTCGTCGGTGGCGCCATAGGCCAGGCCGCCTTTCACTCCGCCGCCGGCCAGCCAGGAAGTAAAGCCGCGGCTGTGATGATCGCGTCCCTTGGCGCCTTGAGACCAGGGGGTGCGGCCGAACTCGCCGGTCCACACGATCAAGGTTTCTTCCAGCAGGCCGCGGCTCTTGAGATCGGAGATCAGTCCGGCAATCGCCTGGTCGCTGGCCTTGGCGTGCTTGGCGTGGTTCGTGATGTCGCCGTGATCGTCCCAGGGCTGGCCGCCGCCGTAGTAGACCTGCACCATGCGCACGCCCCGCTCCACCAGTCGCCGCGAGAGCAGGCAGGCGTCGGCGAACTGGCCGTTGCCGTAGAGGTCGCGCACCGATCTCGATTCTTGATTGAGATCGAATACGTCTTGGGCCGCGAACTGCAAGCGGTACGCCATTTCCAGCGACTCGATACGGGCTTCGAGCTGGCTGTCCCGCTCGCGCTCGGCCAGATGGGCCCGGTTCAGCTCTTGGATTAAATCAAGTTGCTGCCGTTGCTCCTGGGGCGGCAGGTACGCGTTCTGCACGTGGGCGATCACCGTCTTGGGATCGAGCTTGCTGTTGTTGATATGGCACCCCTGGAAGATGCCCGGCAGGAAGCTGTTGCCCCAAAGCTGCGGCCCGACCACTGGCTTGCCCGGGCACAGCACCACGTAACCCGGCAGGTTCTGGTTCTCGGTCCCCAGGCCGTACGTGAGCCAAGAGCCCAGGCTGGGGCGCGTGGGCTGGGTGTTGCCCGAGTTCATCATCAGCAACCCGGGCTCGTGGTTGGGAATCTCGGTGTGCATCGAGCGGATGACGCAAATCTCGTCGATTACCCGGGCGACGTGCGGGTAAAGCTCGCTTACCTCGACGCCGTTCCGCCCGTGCTTCTGAAACTCGAAAGGTGAGGGAAACAGCTTGCCGACCGCCCGAGGGTAATTCTTGGTCAGCTCTTCGGGCTGCTGCCCGGCGTACTTCTCCAAGGCCGGCTTGGGGTCGAAGGTGTCGACGTGCGACGGCCCGCCGTTCATGAACAGGAAGATCACGCGCTTCGCACGCGGCGCGAAATGCGGTTGCCTGGGCGCAAGGGGGCTTTCGGCGGCCTGCGCCGGGGCGGCGCCGAGCATGCCAGCGTCGGCCAGGACCGAGGCCAGTCCCACCATGCCGAAACCGGTCCCCATTTGAGACAGCCAGCGGCGGCGAGACAGTGCAAGGCAGGAATCATTCGACATGGCCAACTCCTTCAGTCCACAAACAAGAATTCGTTCGTACTCAGCAAGGCGTGAGCATACTGTTCCCAGCGGGAGAGCTTCACGCCGCCGGCGGTCACGCTGCCGGTCACGAAGTTACGGCCCAGGCTGCGCTCGCGCTCGCCCGCCGCGCGCCCGAATACCCAGCGGTAGAGGCGATCGATCCGCGCGTCCTCGTCGGGCAAGTTCTCCTGCTGCACGCGGGCAGCCAGCGCCCGGGCCTGATTCACCATGAAGTCGCTGTTGAGCACGAACAACTGCTGCATGGGAACGGTGGTCAGGCTGCGGCGCTCGCTGGTAAGGTTGGGATCGGGAAAATCGAACAGCCGCAGCACCGGATTCAACTCGTGTCGGCTCACGGCGGCGTACAGCGTGCGGCGCCGATTGGCGCCGTCGTTCAGATTCAGCGACGGTCCGCCCACCGCGGGGTCGAGATTGCCGCCGACCAGAAGCATCGCGTCTCGCCACGATTCAATATCCAGCCGGCGACGGTTCATCCGCCACAGCAAGCGGTTGTCGGGGTCGCGCTGGTGATGGGCCTCACTGTCGCTCGAAGCCAGGCGATACGTGGCCGACAGCATGATCTCACGGTGCAACTGCTTCAGCGACCAGCCGCCCGCCATGAACTGTGCAGCCAGGTAATCGAGTAGCTCGGGATGCGTGGGCCGCTCTCCCAAAAGGCCGAAGTTGCTCGGCGTGCCGACGATCCCCCGGCCGAAATGATGCTGCCAGACGCGGTTCACGAACACCCGGGCCGTGAGCGGATTCTCGGGGCTGACAATCGCCTGGGCCAGGTCCAGCCGTCCGCTTCCCTGGGTAAACGGCGCCGGCGTGGACGACGACAGGATCTCCAGAAATCGCCGCGGCGCCTCTTCGCCCAAGTCCTTCACGTTCCCGCGCCGATGGATCTTGCTGTTGACGGGATTACCTTCCTTGAGGCTGTGGGCCACCGGGTATTTGGGCGGAGACGCTTTCTTCTGCGATTCAATCGTTTTCTTCAAGGCGGCCAGCGCCTGCTTGGATTCCTCAGACAGCAGTTTTTCCACGAGATCTTTGGGAATCGACAGTGGGGCGTTGCCGTTGTCGACGAGTTCCTTGAGCAGGTTGGCTGTCTCGCCGGGCAGGGCAGGCTTGTTGGGCTTCTTTTCTCCCTCGGGCAGGGTCGCCAGTTGTTCTCGATACGCGGCGTCGGCAGTGCGGCGGGCTTCGATCGCCGCCGTCAGTGTGGACTGAATCTCGTCGGCCACCCGCTGCACCGCTTCGGCAGCCGCGGCATCGGCTGAGAGGTCCTGCGTCGCCTCTTGGCTGGCGAGGAGTTCGTGCCAGGCGCTGAAGACGGGATTCTTCTTCGCCGCGTCGCTTTGCAGGTATTGCAGCCAGCGTTCGACGAGGAACTCTTGCAATTGGGTTCCTTCCACGGCGGCGGCTGTTTTGTACTCCGGCTCCGCTTTGCGCCGATTCTGCACGCGCCAGACCGCCATCAAATAGTGAGCCGTCTGCGGCGCCTGCGCTTCGCCCGCCTGCCGGGCCGCGTCGGCTTCGGCCTCTTTGAGCCGCTCTTCGGACTTCTTAATCTCGGCTTGCGCGTCGTCGTAGACTTTGACGACCTCGGGCGGAGCCAGCGGGGCTTCCACGTACTCGGTGCTGGCGAAGACGCCCGCCAGCCCGTAGTAGTCCTGCATCGAAATCGGATCGAACTTGTGATCGTGGCAACGGGCGCAAGCGACTGTCAGCCCCAACATGCCGCGGCAAAGGGTGTCGATCCGGTCGTCGTATTCGTCGGCCTTGGCTTTGGGAGCGCAGCCTGCGTCGGCGTAGTAGACCGGTCCCAGGGCGAAATAGCCCAAGGCCGGCAAGCGCTGCATGCGATCTTCGCCCGGAAGCAGGTCGCCGGCGATCTGCTCCATGAAAAAGCGGTCGATAGGCAAGTCGCGGTTGAGCGACTCGATGACCCAGTCGCGATAACGAAAGCCGCTGGGATAGAGCCTGGCCTGGAACGTGTGCGCTTGATCCTCGCCGTAGCGGGCTACGTCCAGCCAGTGCCGGGCCCAGCGTTCGCCATATCGCGGCGAATCGAGCAGTCGCTCGATCAGCCGTTCGTAGGCGTCGTGCCGCTGGTCGGCAACGAAGGCCGCGATTTCGGCTTCGCTGGGCGGCAAGCCGAGCAAGTCAAACGTCGCGCGGCGAATGAAGGTCCGCCGATCGGCCTCGGGCGCCGGCTCCAAACCCTCGGCTTCCAGCCGATGGAGAATAAAGTAATCCAGCGGCTGGCGCGGCCAATGCTGGCCCTGTACGCCTGGCAGCGGCGGCTCGCGAATCGGCCGGAACGACCAGAACTGCCGATCCTGTTCGGTCACCGCCCCATCGTCCCGGATCGGGGCATCGCCGGAAGCCTCGTCGGCCGGCCATGGCAAGCCCATCGCCACCCATTGCTTGAACACCGCAATTTCACGGTCCGAGAGCTTGTTGTCGGGTGGCATCTGAATGGCGCCGGTGTAGTCGATCGCCTCGATCAGCGGGCTTTCTTCCGGCTTGCCGGGAACCACCGCCGTGCCGCTCTCGCCGCCGGCCAAGACGCCATCCCGGCTATCGAGGCGCAACTCCCCCTTGGTTTGCCCGCGACCGTGGCAAGAAAAACACCGTTCGGCCAGCAACGGTCGAACGTGGCGTTCGAAGAATTCCTCGCCCGCAGCCGCCTGCTCGCCAGACGCTGTCGAAGCGCCAATGACGGGAGTAACGGCCGCAGTCAAAAGTAGGGCAATCTTCAGGCTCGGAGTGAAATTCATCGCAGCAACTCGAGGCAGGAGTATCCGGCGGCGTGAGCCTAGTGTACTGGACTTGCGCGCCGCCGGGAAGATAAATCAGCCCGCATTGATGGATGAATCTTGGGCCCGCGGTTCCGCCATTAGCGCGGCAACTGCTCAAACTGCCGGCGGGTTTGCTGGCGAAGGTCGCTAAAGCGGGCGGGCCAATCGGTTTTTTGCAGCTTGTCGATCGTTTGCTGGGCCGCGGTCCATTGCTTCTCGTGAATCTGGGCTTGGGCCAGCCGCGCCAGGTTGGCTGGCTCCAGCCGGCGGAGCCGAAGAGCGCCAAGGCGCCAAACGCTACGTAGGTTTGAGGTGGTGCTTCAGGAGCACCGTGCTCTTTCTCTCGGTTTTGCTCATGAGGTGGCCTCCGTCAACAGAGCGGCGTAGGCCCGCACGTTCGTCGTCTCCACCCGCACCGATTGCAACACCGGCCGACCTTCCAGGGAGAATAACTCCACCGGCTGCTCGGCTCGGTGCTCCAGCATCACCCGGATGCTGTCGGGATCCATCACGTCCCGGTCCAGCGCGTACTCCACCACGTCCCTTAGTTGTCCCAGCGTGAACTTCTCCAGCAGACGCAGACCCGGATGTAGGAGCGTGTGCCGTACTGCGCATCGGCCGCCTCCAGCCGCCGATTCAGCAAGGAGAAGCACTCGGGCAGATTCCACTGCTCCAACGGCTTGGCGTAATCCAAGCCACCTGGCTTGCGCTCCGGGAACGCCAGATAGTGAATAGGCTCGAAGAACGTCTGCTCTTTCTCCCAAGAACTGCGGTGGCGAGCCACCAGCCGGTCCTCATACACCAGCCGCACTTCCTCCACCGTGGCGACGACGCTAAGCCGCCGATGCGCGTACTTCACCGGCACGGAGTAGGCGTTGTTGTCGAACCGCACCAGAGATATAGAATCCACGGCCGCCGAGGTAATCCGCCGCGCCTCGAAAGGCTGCTTGGTCAAGGGCAGGAAAGCCGCTTAATCCTCACGCAGCACCTCTCCCTTGGTGGCGGCCTTGCCGCGCGTGCGATGCGCCAGATTCGTCTGGCAGCGCTGCACGAGTTCCGCATTGAGCGTAGCCAGCGAATCCACCCTGGGCACAGGCACAAGGGAGCTCTTGCGAGCGACGCCCAGCAGTCGCTCCACATGGCTTTTGTCCAGGGCGCGCCGCACCAGGCAGAAGTGATGCTCAAACAGGCAATGGCTCTCCAGCCGCAGAAACTCGCGGTTCAACTGCTGCTCGCGTCCGGAGAGCTCTTCCACCACAGCAATCGCCGAGTTGTCATAGCTGATCCGCCGCGGCATGCCGCCAAAGTATTCGAAGGCGCGTCGATGTCCCTCCAAGAAGGTCTCGGTGCATTAACGCGGAAAGGCCTGCAGGAAGGTGGCGCCGGAATAGGGCAGCGTCATCACAAACAGCGCGACCTTCGTCTCCTGGCCCGCCAAGACGATGGTCACTTCGCTGAAATCCACTTGGGCTTCGCCCGGCGGATGCGAAAGCGGCAGAAAGACTTCCTGGCGTGCTTGTCGCCAATGGCGCACGGCCTCCTTCACGCTGGAATAGCAGCCGGTAAAGCCATGCTCGTCCCGCAGCCGCTTCCAGATCCGCTGGGCGGTATGCCGCTGCTTCTTGGGCGCGTGCTGATCCTCTTGGAGGATCCGATGAAGGATGCCCAGAAAGAGGCCTAGCTTGGGCCACGGCCGCGGCTTCCGCTGCCGGTAGTCCGGCGGCTCGTCATGGGCCAGGATCTTCTGGAGCGTCTGAAGCCCAAACCATACTCCAGGCAGGCGGCATGCTTGCTGAGTTGGACCGTCAGCACTCGCCGACGGACCTCGGTCCACAATTGCATGTCTTGGCGCACTCCTCGGCCCCCTGCGAAGTGGGAGAAGAGGTCCACGTCTGTGCGCTTTCCAAATCGACTGCCGAGACCCTCTGCCCGGCGCCACCGCTTTCGAATGCCGTCAACTGCCTCGCTCGACCACGCAGAGCAAGAACCGGCGGCAAAAAATAAGATGGAACGGAACCCCAGCCAGGGAAGCCGCGTCATCAATAAGAAGTAACGCGAGCCCGGCGGCCGGCCCGCGCACGGACGTTACACGTGGTTGCGTAGCGCCAGTTCTTTCGGGTGCGGGTTGAGGTAGGTCTGGCCCTTGAGGTACGTGACATCCAGAAGCCGCACGTAATGGGCCACAAGCGTGATCGGCACGATGAGCGGCGTCAGCCCCGCGCGGTAGTCTTCGATGCATGCGAGCAGTTCGCGTCGCGGAGCGTCGTCCAGATCATCCCGGAAGTAGCCGAGAATGTGCTGCAGCACATTCACGTGCCGGCCGGGTGTGGCGAGTTTGCTCAAGGCCGCCATGAACTCGCGCTCGTAGCGATCCCGCAGCTCGGCCCGCGGCAATGCTTTCACTTGAGCGACCAGCCGGCCGAGCTGCTGATAAGCTTGCGGCGAATGCGCCAGCAAGGTCAACTTGTGCGCTGTGTGAAAGCGCACCAGGTCGTTCGGCCGCCAGCGAATTTCCCATATCGCCTGAAGCCGGTGATAGGCGAACACGCGCTCGATCCAGTTCTCGCGCAGTCGCGGATCGCACAGGCGCCCTTCTTCCTCGATCGGCAGGTGGGGAAACCGCGCGGCGAGTGCTTCGGCGAACAGGCCGCGTCCGGTGCGTGTGACCTGTCCATTGTCGTGATGCACCCGCACCCGCTCCAGGCCACAGCTTGGCGAATCCTTCTTCAAGAGATAACCGCTCAAGCACTCGCCGGCCAGCGCGGCGACGCGCCGCCGCGCGAAGTCGCGCATCGCGCACGTATGGTCGGTCGTGCTGCGCACGCCGATCAAGCGAGTCTCGCCATTCTGCTCATGCAAGCGAATCGGCTCGCGCGGCGTTCCCATGCCGACCTCCACCTCGGGACAGACCGGAACCCACGTGAAGTATTCGCCGAGGACGTCGGTCAAATACCGATCATGTTTGTGCCCGCCGTCATACCGGACCTTGGCGCCCAACAGGCACGAAGAGACGCCTACCCGAATCAGGTCCGAGCGGTCGGCGGCGGGCGGGGCGAGAAGGGAATCGCTCGTTGGCATATCATCCGCCCAAGATTTCGGGATTGAGACGCCAGATCGCGTATGTCAACGCGCTCGCATAGCTCACCCAAGCCAGGTACGGAAGCAGGAGCGCCCCCGCCAGCGGTCGTCGGCGCCAGAAGGCAATCACCGTCGCCACAATCAATCCCCAGAGTAACAGGATCTCGGCGAACGAAAGCGCACCTTGTCGCCAGGCGAAGAACAGCCAGGTCCACAGCGCGTTGGCGGCCAACTGGACAAGAAACAGCGTGAGCGGTCCCGCCGCCGCGCGGAAGCCGTCGATCCGCCAGACCATCCACGCTGCGACGCCCATCAGCAGGTACAAGACGGTCCATACTGGTCCGAACAGCCAGGCCGGCGGCGCCCACGAGGGACGCGCCAACTGGCCGTAGAACTCAGGGGCCCGCGCCGACGCGAAACCACCAATGCCGGCTGCGGCGAAACTGATCAATAACCACAACGCCAGGCCGAGTATTTGCTTGTTTCGAGGCATGAAATCCTACCGAGCCTTTCTAAGGAGTTGGCGCCGGCACGTCCGGAAAATGTGGCGCGTGATGTGCAAGAACAAAGTCCTTCCAGTACCGGATTCGAGAATTTGACGAAGTTGCACGGAAAGGACAAACATGGATCCTATGCTTCAATCCGTAGCGGGCGGCATAGCGGGCGCTTGTGCATTGACGGCCTTGCACGAATCGGCACGCCACTCGATTCCCGAGGCGCCGCGGATGGACGCGCTGGGCGCCCGGGCGATCGCCAAGGGACTGCAAGCCGTGGGCCAAGAGCCTCTCTCGGAAGACAAGCTGCACCCCGGTGCGCTGGCGGGCGACGTCGTTTCGAACTCGCTTTACTATAGCCTGACCGGCCTGGGCCGGCCGGAGAACGCGGTGCGCAATGGCGCACTCTTGGGCCTGGCGGCAGGCCTTGGCGGCGTGCTCCTGCCCGGCCCGCTCGGCCTGGGCGAAGCCCCCAGCAACCGCACCCGCGCCACCCAGGCCATGACCGTCGCCTGGTATTTCTTTGGCGGCGTCGCCGCGGGAATGGCGTACCGGTTCGTAGCGAAAATCTCAGGCAAGTAAGCGCGGCGCCGCTGGTTGTTCATGCTATAGGGCCATAAGCCGGCACCGTGTGATTGTAACTGTGTCAGGAATGCGTCATTCATTTGTGGAACGCCAAAGGACCGGGAGCCAAGCAACGTCTCGAACTCCAAATTTATGTCGTCGGCGATGAAACGGTGAAGTTTCCCGCAGAGGTGACGGCGCAATTTGACCCCGGCTCTCCTGTACGGATTGTCGTCTTAGTTCCGGATCGCGCGGAACAAGGGAATGGACCCGGCTTGCGACCGAACAATTCTTCCAAGGCGATGCCGATACCAATGCCGTCTACGACGACGTATGAGGCCGGTAATCTGCTCTTGATCGGCGTCCCGCCACCGTGAGGATGTTTCGGTTCTTTCAAGGGCCACTCAATTCTTTCAGCCTGCGAATTCCCGCTGACGGCGGTGGAATTCTGCACCCCGCCCGCTAAGGGGGCGATCTGCTCCTTTCGAGAAACAAGCAGCATTGTCCTCCCGACCGCCGCTTGCCGACGAATTCCCGATACGAGCACCTCGTGCGAGAAATGCATGTCCAAAGCACATCCTGACCAGGAGTTCATTTTTGCATTAGCTACAGGCCGATTAAGCGGCCCCCAAGCCGAGTAGTTGGAAAAACATCTAGCGGAGTGTTCTCACTGTGCAGTAGTTCTTGATGAGGCTTCCTCCAGTGATTTATTCACATCGCCCCTGCCTCGGGTTTCTTCGGCGGAAGGGAAACGGACCTTGCCTGCCGTTCCGGGACTCCACACATCACCGGCTCGCATGTCGGTGAGTGGCGACGTGACCATCGATATAGAAAAGGATGTCGAAGACACTAAATCTCGTAACGGCGGAAACTCGGGATTAATTGACAAACAGGCTTGGAAACAGCGCTTTGGTGATTACGAGTTGCTGGACGAGTTTGCCCGCAGGGGGAGATGGGAGTCGTCTACCGGGCCCGGCAGACCAAGCTCAACCGCATCGTTGCGATCAAGATGATCGTAAGCGTCCGGCGGATCGCGGCTTGACAGAGTCGGGACGGGCGCGTGGGTGGGAAGTGGCGGGCGGCGGCAGAGCGAAGACGAGGCCAGGGAGCGTAGCGGCGCGTTAGCGGCGCTTCCAGCGATCGGGCAAGAGGGCGCGCAGCTCGTCGCGCTCGGGATGAGGGCCCAGTGCCGGAAGGCGCGTCAGAAGTTCGCGCAGGTAGGCGAACGGATCGACCTGATGCCGATGACAACTGGCGATCAGGCTGAAGTGGACGGCCGCTGCCCGACCGCCCCGATCGCGGCCGCAGAACAGCCAATTGCGCCGGCCTAAGGCAATCCCCCGCAGCGCTCGCTCTGCTTTGCCGTTGTCGATGTCCAACCGGCTGTCTTCCGTGTACCGGCACAGCACGGTCCAGTTCCCTCGCGCATACTCGATCGCCTGCCGCAGAGGGCTCTTGGGCAAGAGCCGCGCCGCTTCCGCGTCCATCCACACACGTAACTCCTCCACTAGCTGCGCCACCAGCGGCTTGAGGAGTTCCGGGGCGTCCGGCAGCGAAGCAAGTGCGGCGGAGGGCGAATCCTGGCTCATGCCCAGAGATTCGCTTGGCAGAGCCAAGTCTTTTCCCGCGGCTCTTGTACGTAGGTTCCACGCGAGCCAAGCAGAAGCTCGTATTCGCGCATCGCGCGGGCAAGTATGATTGGCTGGCTCAGCTTCAGCGAATTGATTTGCTGCTGGATCCAAGTCTTAACGATGGTGAGCACGAACTCTCCGGCGTCGAAACAACCTTCGTGCTCCGCCGGATCAATGCGGCGATGCTCGATGATTGCCGAGTGGAGAAGAGCCAGCAAGAGCGGTGGTTTTTGTTGCCGCAGTTGTCCGCAAGGACGTTCGCTGCGGTTTTTTTCGTCTAGTGAATTAGCGGAAGTTGCTGGCGCAGCGGAGTTCACCCTGGTGAAATTGTCAGGGCCGCCCTACTTCTCGTCCGGGACGACGGAAGTCCAATTTGCAACTGTCGGTGATGCGGTGCACAGCTATCTTGCCGCGACGCCTTCGATGCGTTCGTTACGCAGCGTCGAGAAGGAGCGAGTGGCCGAGCGTTGCCTCGCGGCGTTTTCTGTCAGCGGCGTGCTTCCCTCGGCCGTTCTTGTCTCCGCCGCCGAACGATTCTGCCGGTGGGCTGAGGCGAACTATCCGGGCGCCTCCTGGCATTCGGAAGTCGGCGTCAGCGGGCCACGAACCGCAGGCGGGCACTGGAATGGCGCGATCGACCTCTTGCTCCAGTTACCCAGTGGCGAGTCGGTCCTTGTCGATCACAAGGGCGCTCCCATAGGGAGCAATCTCGTCAGCAATGCGAGGCCACAAGCATCACGGCGCCGAGTGGCCGCGAGTGCCATCTTTTCCCCGTTAGGGTGGTTGTTCTCTCCCAATTGGAGCGCGACAATAACATGGTTTTGTACGGTGAGCGTTTCTTTTGCACGCTCGGCTTGTCGCCACCTCTTTGGGAGGACTCCCGTCATGGCTTGGCGATCATCTTTGTTTGGCTTGACACTTCTCGCGATCTACACGCTCCCGGCCGCCGCCCAGGACAACGCCGCTAAAGACAGCGCTGCGAAGGCGCTCGAACCGGTTCTGGCCGAGTACATAGCCTCATACAACGAGGGCTCGATTGAGGGGGTGATGGAGCACTGGGCTGAAAATGCCGACTTCGTCGATATCCGCGGCAACCTCCATCAAGGCCGCGATCTGATCGCCGCGTTGTTCCGCCGCGGTTTTGCGAACAATCCCGGGCGGAAGATCTCCATGAACTCCGACGCCTGTAAGTTTCTGGCGCCGGAGGTGATCATGGACGACGGCATCCTCGAATTGACATCGCCCGAAGGCGACCGCGCCCGGGGGCGGTACTCCGTGGTGTGGACAAAGATCGACGGCGCCTGGCGGATCCGCTCGGCCCGCGACATTCCCCTGGAAGTGGAAGAGACGCCCGACGAGACCCTGCCCTTGGAGCAACTCGCCTGGCTCGTCGGCCGTTGGCAGGCCGAGTCGGAAAAGCATAAGATCGTCCTCGACTGCCAGTGGGAACTGGATCGGCGCTTCCTGGTGCAGCGGTTCCATATCCAGTCGGCCGACGAAGATGACTTTCAGGTGGTCACCTGGATCGCGCACGACCCGGCGGAAGGACGTTTCCGCTCCTGGTATTTCGATAGCCGCGGCGGCTACGGCGGCGGGCCGTGGTCGAAGCGCGGCAATGAATGGCGCACCGATGTGACGGCGGTCCTGCCTGACGGGCAGTTCGGCTCCTCGTTCATGATCTGGGAGCAGGCCGACGAGAACACCGCGATCTGGAACGCCATCGAACGCGAAGTCGGCGGCGAGCCGTTGCCCGATTCGCAGCAGCGCTACGTGCGCGTGGCGGGCGATCCCGTCGCACCCGCAAAGACCCCTTCGCCAAAAGCCACGCCGCGAAAAACCGGTGCGGGAAGCGCGAGAAACAAGTCCACGGAGTAGCTTCGGCAGAGCGGCGCCGGGGGCGAATACCGGGCCGGGGTCGCTTGCGCCGATCAACCCCTGCGAGGCGTCCGATGTACCACGCCTATCCGATTTTGATCGTCGCGCTGACGGCCGCTTGGCCCGTGGCTGCGCTGGCCCTTCCACCTGCAGATTTGAGTCGTCTGGGGTTCAGCGGCGCCCAAGCGCAGCGAATCGCGCAGGCGCAGCGCGCTGCGCAGGCTTATCGCGCTACCCCGTCGCTCAGCGCCGCTGGGGCAGGGCGGCGGCCGGGAACTTCGCTCGTCCCGCCAGGCGATTACCGCTCCAATCGTGGTCAACCCAGCTTGGGGCGCGTCGATCGCCCGCGGCCCAGCCAGTCCGGCTATCGGCAATTCGACCCCCGTGTCGGCCAACGCAGCTTTCGCCCTGACCATCACCATCACCACGATTATGTCTATAGACCGAGCTATCCACACTTGCACTATCATTGGCGGCCTACTTACTGGTCGGGATACTACCGCCCGTCGTTTGGCGGCTACTATTCCTCCTACTCGGGCGGCGTAATCTCGGTCGGCGGCGTGACGATTCGCTATTCCAACCCATTTTATGTCCGCCCTACCCGCGTGCTGGTCCCGGCGCTGGATTATTCCGTTCCCATTCGTGTACCCGCGTCCGACGTTCGCGAAACCGCCGCCGACATGGTCCGCTCGGAACAAGCCGTGCGGCTGTTCGACGAAGCTCGTACTCAATTTCGCCGCGGCGATCTGGTGGGAGCGAGCGACGGGATCGAACGCGCGCTGGCTCTTTTGCCCGGCGATCCGGCCATGCATCAGTTTCGTGCGCTGGTGCTGTTCGCGCGAGGCCGCTACGGCGAAGCGTCGGCCGCCATCCACTCGGTGCTGGCCGTGGCGCCCGGCTGGGATCGCGAAACCATCGAACGGCTTTACGACGCCCCACATCGCTACGAAGCCGACCTGAACGAGCTGGCTCGCTACGTCAATTCGCAACCGAGCGATTCGGCGGCCCAGTTCCTCCTCGCGTATCACTACCTGGCCATCGGCGATCTGCCCACGGCGGCTCGGCTCCTGCAATGGGTCCAGGAGCGCAACCCCACCGACCGCGTGACCCAGAACTTACTCGACGCGATTCGCCTGCGCGCCGGCGGGTGATCCGCCGACCTCGGGCTCGGACACTCGCCCTGCTCTCACGGCGCTGGCCAGGACGATGGATGGGCGAGTCGCCGCCAAGCACGAGCAAGCATCCCGATCGCACTACGGCGAGTTACCTCGGTCACATCTTCTGCGGCAAATTGCATTGATTTAACGCGTCGCTACCGACGCGCTCCTTTCTGACCGCGAGACTTCGCCATCACGACGCGTCTGGCGCGTCATCGCTATTCATCGAAGGGGCCGGGCGTTTCGGTTGGGCGATGAGAATGGACTGCGTGGTAGGAGCAAGCGCTCGCTTTCTCCATTCGGGATCGCCCGAAGCGGCGATTCGGGCCTGGACCGAACTGCGAAAGGAGTCCTCCCAAACCGCGCGGACCACGTAGACGGAGGCCTGCTGAAAATCGCCGTATTCGCCGGCGGGTCATCGGAACATTTGTACGCCCGAAGATCCCTCGAGTTTCCCGAAGTCGCGATTCAGCAGGATCGCTACTTTACTATTTTGGTTCTCCAGCAAAACGTAGAACGCATGGGGCCGCTCGTCGGATTCGGGTCCGGCCACTTCGTAATTAAAGGCGACGGTGAACTCGCGCTCTTGGGTTTCGATTTCCGGCAGCACGCCGCCGTTGATGCGCAGATTTTTGATCTGGATCGAGCCGACCTGGGCGGACTCTTGCTTGAGTGGTCGCCCACGAATTGCCAATGGGGCCGGACAATGTCGTAAAGCTCCGAATAATCGGCCGCGAGCACTCCGTTAGTGATTCCCTTGGTCTTCACTTTCTTCGCATAAAGATCGAGGGCCACCTGGGCGATTTGCTCCCAGGAGGGTGGAACCTGCGAATCGTCGTTGGCCAGAGCAGGAACAAGCGGAAGATCCACATAGATCGGCTCTTCTCTTCGCCTTCGGGCGCGGGGAGCCTGCCCTTAGGCCGACTGCGGGACGCTGGCGCCGCCGCCGTCTTGCTTGCCCTGGCCTAAGGCGTTCACGACGTCCGGATTCGCCTCGACCATGGCTAGAAACTCCGCGACATTGCGCAGGTGCTGGACCCGCGCCGGGCGGTAGGAAGCGGGCGTTTCGGGCAAGGCGACGAATTCTTCCCGCGTCTCGGGCAGCGGCCCGCCGTCCGGCAAATCGGGCAATGGCTCCTCGCCAGGCAGAGTGGACAATGGCAAATGGGGCAGCGGAGCCCGGTAATCGCCAATGGTGCTGTATTCCGCCACTTAAGGCTCCAACTCCATTTCCACGACGTCCGCATCCAAGACTTCATCCGAATCGGGAACGATGTCGTATATGGGCATTTCGCCCTGGTCCGGCTCGTGACTGCTGCGGAGCACGTCGTTCCGGGCCATGCGCGGATCACCGCCACAAACACCGATTGGACCACGTCTCGAGCATCCGATTCCTGCAAGCCGGCGCGGCGCACCCCAGTCCATTACCCTGGGCACGTAGATCGCGGCAAAACGATCCCACGCGCCAGTTTATTCCTGCAGGACAAGCTGTATGAGCGTTGGCGAAGTCGTCTGGTCCGCAGCCATCGTAGTTGTAGGAATCCCAGGTTCGGGGTAAGCGCGGCTAGTCTAGCGGGTGTATTGTACTTGCCGTCAGACTCAGGAAAATACTTCGACTTTAAGCCCCCCATTCGATTCAGGAGGCAGCATTCTTTTTAGCTGGAAATAACTTCCAGAGAGCATCCAAAGCACCAGGTATGATTAAACCGCAGCACCGGCAAGTTGCCCGCCAAATGACCATGAGGCAGCCCGATTTAGCTCACACCGCCATCGCTGGTGCGCTTCGGTTCCATCTACCGACACCGCCTCGACGTGTCGGGCTCCCAGCGACCGACAGCACTTCCCTAGGCCGCTTGGCGCCAGGCGCGCTCAGGCCAGAAGTTCGGTAATCGCGCGACCGCGGCTGATGGGGATCGGGCGTCCTTCGATGTCATGCACGATGGTTTCGGGGGCAAAGCCGAGGCAGTGAAAAACCGTCGCCAGATAATCGCAAGGGTGAACGATATCGCTCTGCGGCTCGGCGGCGCGAGAGTCGCTTGAGCCGTACACCACGCCGCCGCGAATTCCCCCGCCGGCCAGAGCGATCGAGAACACGCGTCCCCAGTGATCGCGGCCCGCACGGCCGTTGAACTTGGGCGTATGGCCGAACTCGGTGACCAGGCAGACGAGCGTTTCGGATAAGAGGCCCCGGTCCTCCAGGTCCGTCAGAAGCGTCGAGTAGACCTGATCGAACACGGGCATCAACCAGCCTTTGAGGCTCTCGCTGTGCTTCTCGTGGGTATCCCACCCGCCGCCGTTGGGCCGCTTCTTGTCCTGGCTCGCCCATTGCACCTGCACCAGCGAAGCCCCCGCTTCCACAAGTCGTCGCGCCAGGAGCACGCTCTGTCCGTACTTGTGGCGACCGTATCGATCGCGAACGTCGTCGGGCTCCTGCCGGAGATCGAACGCAGTTCGGGCCCGCCCCCCGACGAGCAACTCCAGGGCCTTCTCTTTGTAAAGATCAAAGCCGCGCACCGCGGCGCTGCGCTCGATCGCGTCGGCGCGATGATTAAACTGCGCAAGAAGCGACCGCCGCGAATCGAGCCGCACGTTGCTCATGCCTTCGGGAAACTCTCCGCCGGGGACGGTGAAGTCATCGGCCGACGGATCACACTCCAAGAGCCAAGGGTCGTTCCGGCGCCCCAAGAATCCGGCGTCGGTCCCCGGCCAGGGATCCTGGCCGTTATTGTTGGCCATGCGGCGGGGGAGTGAGATCGACGCCGGGATTCCGCCGACGGGCGGACGCAAGGCCTGGACGATCGCTCCCATTGACGGCCAATCGTTTGGTTTGCCGGGCCGAGCGTTTTCCCGATTCAGCGGCGCGTGCGGCATTCCGGTGAGCATCTGGTAGCCGCTGGTGGAATGGGCGTTATCGCCCGTCACCATGCTGCGGATCACGGCGATCTTGTCGGTCAACTGAGCCGTCTTGGGCATCAATTCCCCGACGAACAACCCCGGCGTGCGGGTCGGGATGGCGCCGAATTCGCCGCGCACGTCGGCCGGCGCCTCAGGCTTGGGGTCCCACGTTTCATGCTGGGGAAATCCGCCACCCATGAAAAGCACAATGACCGACCGTGCTGAAGCGCGGGATTGCTGCTCGCCGGCGCTGGCCTGCATGCGGAGCAAGTGCGGAAGCGTCAGCCCGCCGAGCCCTAGCCCGCCGATGCGGAGCCACTCGCGCCGCGTGAGTTGATCGCACAACCGGGGAGCATCGCTGTGAAATCGCAACATGGTGGAAACCTTAAGGCGGGATGGAATAACATGAACCGTAAGCATATCGTTCGGCGTTGTCGAACGCCAGTAAATCGCGTCAAGGGGGTGCGGAGCGCGGTCACAAGGCCGTCCTGCTAATGTGGCCTGACCGGTTGGACAATCGTCGCTCGCTGTGGGCCAAACAGCCGCACCAGGTCGGGCAGGTCGTACACGGCGAGGGCGCCATGAATCGTCTCCGACAAGTGGGCGTTGCCCAGTGGCGCTTGTACCACATCGGCCCACGAGGTCGTTGTCTCTCGCAGCGTGAGCGATTCGAACATCGCCGGCTCGAGTGCGGCGGCGTGCAGCGCGGGAAGCCCGGCGCCGCCCACTCCGATCACATGGAGCCGTCTCCTGGCGGTGCTCTGCGATTGACTTTCGCCGAGATAACGAGCCGCGGCCAAGGCGTCTTCGGTTCGCACGCCCACGAGCGACTTGCCCAAGAGATACGCCAACCAGAACGATTCGCCGTCGGGGCCGAACAGCGCTCGCGACCAGTGGCGCCGCTGCGATGGCTCGGTTGTTCCCGCAGTCTCGCCGATTCCCGACAGATCGACCGCGAGAACGAAATTCCCCTGGCGCACCAGTTTGTCGATTGGTCCTTCGGGGTCCGCGTCCGCGTCTTTTTCCGCACCGTGCAGATAAAGGTAGGCGTCGCCCGATGCGTTGGCCGGCGTGAACGCCAGCGCCGGCAAAGTCAATCGCCCCTCGCCGCGAAGAAGTTGCTTCTCAATGCGATAGCCTGGACGCTCGACCGTTCCAACCGTCTCGGCTGTGAGCCGTGGGATTGAATCGAGAGGACGAATGCCGGCTGTCTCGCGCACCGTCCGCCGCAGGGCGTCGGGCGACTGCGTGCTCCATTTTTCCTTCCTGCCGGTCTTCAATCGCGCTTCCTCGGCGCGGTTCAGATCAAACACCGATCGCTCGCCGGGCATGAGCATCACTTGCCCTTGTGAAGTGCATTGCAGGTCCGCGTTGCTCCAGATTTCGAATTCTGGTTCGTCGATGGCGTCGTCCTTGCCCAGCAGCCAACGGCGCATCCAGCGGACCGCGCCGATGCGGAGCTGCGTAGTGAACCCGTGCGGCGCATCAGCTTCCACAAGATCGACGCGCTCGGGATGTCCGAACCGTGCATAACCCCGCTTGGCTTCGCGAAAGATCTCCCACGTTCCGGCGATGTCGAATGTGGCGTCGCGCGTGCCGGCCAAGAGGCAGGTCGGGCGGGGCGCCCGCATGAGCACGTAATCGGCTTCATCAAGTCCGAGGGCGAGCTGCGCAAAAATGTTTTGCTCGGCGTCTTGCGGCCCATTGGAGGCGATCAAACGTCGAAAGGTTGTGAGATAGCAGGCAGGCGCCGCGCAGGCGATTCGCTCGTCCAGCGCCATCATGTAAGCGGTTAGCGTGCCGCCGCCTGAATTGCCGGTGCAGCCGATTTTTTCTTTGTCGATGTCGGGCCGGCTCACCAGGTAATCAACGGCGCGCATGCCGTCGAAGATGCGATATGTCGCGGTGTTACGGCCCACCAGGATTGAGCTGACGCCAACCAGCGTATGCTCTTCGACCGGATTGAATCGCGGTCTGCCGGGAATCGGATCGAGCTGCCGCAAGCTGTTAGGGTTCGCCTCGTATTCGGCCGAAAGCGGCTTTCCGTCGGGACCGAATGTCTGATAGCGCTCGCCTTGGCCGATCGGATCGTAGCACAAGGCGGCGATGCCGTTGCGCGCCAGCAGAATGCTGACACGCTGGTAGGCTTCGGCCGCCTTGCCGTTGTAACTGTGACCGCATGGCACGATCACCGCCGGATACGGGGGCGAGGCATCGGGCAAATAAAGATTGGCCGAAACGTGGTGCTTAGGCTGGCTCTCGAAGATCACCTTTTCGATGCGGTAGCCGTCGCCTTCCAGCTTGCCCACCATCTGCGCATTGAGCGGGGTGCGGTCGGGAAGCCGGCCAAGCTGGCGGAAGAAGATTTCCCGGCGCTGCTGCTGCCAGACTTGCAAGTCCTCGGCAGTCTTGATTTGCTCATATGCCTGCAAGCGGCGGTCAATTGCTGCAAAACACTCCTCGTGAAGTAATTCGCGAAATGTCTTGCGTCCGTGCGTCTCGGCCGGGTCGAAGACCGACAAGTCCTCGCCTTCCGATGTCGAACCAGCCAACAACAACAGCATCCAACAAAGCCACCCGACGATCTTGAAATTCAACTTCATTCTGACGGGCTCCTTCTTCTGGGAGGGTCGTTCGAGGTTAGGTTAATGCTGCTCCGCGATTTCATGCGTATCTTGACTCGAACATCTTGACGGCCGATCGCACGACCGTCATGTGCTGTTCGACGCGTTGTTCAAACGGCCCCGCATGCCGGTTTCGCTGGTGAACCCCATCCCATACGTTTTTGCGGCAAAGTCGATCAGGTTCAAACCGTCGCCACATTGCGTGGCGTCGAGCTAGTAAACGCCGAGCTCAAGTTTCTCGAAAAACGATCCCGGAGAATAGTCCGGTGGCGGCAACTCCGCTCCCGTAACCGCAACCGATTGGACCGCTTTCGTGGCCAGCCGCCGCTTCCAGATTTCAAGGTCGTTCGTGCGCTGCCGGCGGGCCGAGATCCAGAAAATCCACCGCCGCCATGTTCGTGGAGATCAAAGGTCAGGCCCGGTTTGACTTCGGCCATCATCCGGCGAAAGCAGCGGACATCCGCCGGCGCCCAGGCCGTGTCGTGAAAAGCGGTTCAAAAACAGGACTTCCGACTAGTTTCGATTTTGAGCCGTTCGGCGAGCGAGTCGAAGGGCCTTCTCTTTGCGGTGACTAG
>JAANMT010001828.1_pt1 | contig 19524 bp, 12 predicted proteins | sample 7279711 | NCBI WGS metagenome assembly JAANMT01 (sample SAMN14094538, study PRJNA606508) | bioreactor metagenome | isolation source: A lab-scale SPAN reactor treating ammonium-rich wastewater day 1 | place: Ireland: Galway | collected 2017-01-16 | reverse complement strand
GTTCGGCCAGGAACTGCGCGACAAGATCCTGCCGCTTACACAGAATCCGAAGATGGGTCGCACTGGCCGGCCGGGCTCGTCTGCTTTTGTGCGCGAGCTGGTTGCCCATCGGAATTACATAGTGTTCTATCGTGTGCTGGACGAAGCCTGCACCGTGGAGATTTTACGAGTGAAACACGCGGCGCAACAATCATCGTGACTTAATTTTTTTGTCATTTCTCAACAGGTTGTTCATCTACATGAGAGAAGATGCGGGTTTTCAAATCCTTTCAACTTTTCCTGAAGCCTGGGATGAACAGTCATAAAAAGCCCGATTAACGCCTTTGATCGATCCTGTATTCCAGCTGCTGACCGAGCCGACGATGCAGACAGGAGATTTGTGCTGGTCGAAGTGTTGATCGAGCATCTGCGGCGGCAGGCGATTACCAGCGCCAATCGAGCGCAGGCAATTCAGATCACTACGATCACTGATTTAAAAAGTCTTCTGAGCCATTATTCACAAATAATAACCATTATCATCATTATTATTATTTTGTATTATGTGGTTTTTTTTCAGATAAAATAAATCATGTATAAATTTTGGGGAGTCCTGGTAATACTGGTTTCCAGTATTACTACTATCTATGCTCAATCACCCTCGAATGAGGATAATGATACTGCCAGCGGTAAAACGTTTCTGCCCGGAATTACCGTCAGTACCAGTGCCGATGCTTCAGCTGAAGGATTATCACCTCCTTATGCCGGTGGTCAGGTGGCGCGTGGGGGAAGGGCTGGTATTCTCGGTACGAACGACAATATGGATACACCGTTCTCGATTACCAGCTATACCAATGAGCTGATTCAAGATCGGCAGGCACGCAGTGTGGGTGATGTATTGCAAAATGATCCCAGTGTTCGGGTAGCCCGTGGTTTTGGTAATTTCCAGGAATCCTATTTCATTCGCGGGTTTATTCTGGGTTCAGACGACGTTGCGTTCAATGGTCTTTTCAGTTTGCTGCCACGTCAATATATCGCTACCGAATTGTTTGAACGGGTCGAAGTGATGCGTGGTGCCTCTGCCTTTCTGACGGGTGCCAATCCCGGTGGGGGTGGAATCGGCGGGGCGATCAATCTGATGCCCAAACGCGCACCCAATGAACCACTGACACGTTTGACCACGCATGTCGGCAGTGGCTGGCATCATAATGTGGGGGTGGATGTTGCCCGCCGATTTGGACCAGATCAGAAAATAGGTATCCGTTTCAATGGCGCATATCGAGGTGGCGGTACGGCAGTTGATAAAGAAGGAGTACAAACGGGACTTGCTGCAGTTGGGCTGGACTGGCGTGGTGACAAGTTTCGTCTGTCAGCGGACATCGGCTGGCAGGATAACCGTTTGAAACGTACCCGTACCAACGTTACCCTTGGATCAGGCATTACTGGTTCACCCAGGTTGCCTGATCCAACTACCAATTTTGCACAGCCCTGGTCCTATTCGAATGAGAGTGATATTTTTGGAACACTACGCGGCGAATACGATATCAATTCTTATCTGACTGCATGGGCAGCTTATGGTCTGCGTCGTACTGACGAAAAAAACTCTCTGGCCAATTTCACACTGGCCGACAGGGATACAGGGGATGGCTATGCTACCCGCTTTGACAATACCCGCAAGGACAATGTCGATACCGGGGAAATCGGTATCAGAGGTAAATTCAGTACCGGGCCGATAGGTCATCGTGTAGTGATATCCGGTTCATACTTCGAGAATGAAAGAAAAAATGCTTATGCCTGGGATTTTTTCAACCGGCTGAATACCAATATGTTTTCCCCGGTATCGTGGGAAAAACCTGATTTCAGCAGCGGTGCTTTCCAGGGTAATAATCTGTCTTCCCCGGGTTTGACCGGACGTACCCGCTTACTGAGCTTTGCCGTAGGAGATACTGTATCTATCCTGGAAGACAGGATTCTCCTGACAGCCGGATTCCGGCATCAGAACCTGCGCATGGAAAACTATGCTTATGACACAGAAGCCAAGTCACCTGTATACGATCGTAATCGGATCAGCCCGAGCGTAAGTGCTGTTTATAAGATCAATAAGCAATTCTCGATCTATGGCAACTATATCGAGGCATTGACCCAGGGCGACACTGCCCCGGGTACAGCAATCAATAGCGGTCAAGTGCTCGCCCCCTATGTTTCCAAACAAAAAGAAATCGGGGCCAAGTACGATGGTGGCCGCATTGGCGCTACGATTGCGCTCTTCACAACAACGAAGCCACGTTCAATCATCGATGCAGACAATGTATTCACTTCATCCGGACGGGACCGACACAGAGGAATAGAGCTCGGTATCTATGGGGAAGTAATACGCGGTCTCCGCCTGCTGGGCGGTGCCACTTGGCTGGATGCCAAACAACGCTCTACCGGTGATGTAACTACTGACGGCCAGCGTGTGATCGGGGTACCGAGTTTCCAGGCCAGCATGGGAGCAGACTGGGATATTCCCGGTTTACAGGGCGTGACTTTTGACAGCCGCGTCGTTCATACCGGTTCAAGTTACGCCAATGATGTCAATACGGTGAAGGTGGCAGGATGGACACGGCTGGATCTGGGTTTGCGTTATCTCACTGAATTCAGGGGGCATCTGGTCACATTGCGAGGCCGCGTCGATAATGTCACCAATCGCAAACATTGGGCTTCTGTAGGCGGCTACCCTGGACAGGGTTATCTGGTAGCCGGTATGCCGCGTACTTTCGTAGTCAGTGCCAGCATCGATTATTGATACATCGCTTTCTAATGGCCGGTAAACTGCCGACTATTTTCACCAGGGTGTGAGACTTTTTCCTGCTTCGACTGGCAATAGAGATGAAAACTCTCTATAACCGGAAATTGAAGGAAAAAGTCCATGCTGTTTGCCCCTCTTGTTCACTCCATCCGCCTCCTATCAGGCTGGGTGAGGTATGCCGTATTGTCGCTACTGCTACTGATTGTCGCCGCCACAACATTTCCCGCCCAGGCGGCTGAAAACACACTGGATACACCCGATGCCGCTGCCCGAAAGCACTATGACATTCCGGCAGGCCCGCTGGGACGGACACTTTCACATTTTGCAACAATTGCCGGTATCGCACTCTCGTTTGATCCGGCACTCACAGAGGGGCTTACCAGCCCCGCGCTGACAGGAAATTTTTCAGTAAGTGAAGGATTCAACCGGTTACTGGCAAACAGTGGTCTGGAACTGATACGTAATGCTGACAGCAGCTATACACTGCGCCGGGCACCCATCAAAGCAGCTCAGGCAGGTGTAACGGCATTACCGGTCGTGACTGTCTCGACCAGTACAGAAAATGCTGATGATACTGGCTATGTCGCAAAGCGCAGCAGTTCGGGAACGAAAACAGATACACCGTTAATCGAGGTGCCGCAATCGATTTCTGTGGTTACGCGCCGTGAGCTCGATATGCGCAGCGTACAGGATATGAGCGAAGCTTTACGTTACACCCCCGGTGTGGTGGTCGATCAATGGGGATTTGAAGGACGAGGCTATGAATATCTGCTTTTGCGCGGGTTTCAGGGGCTCACGACTTCTCTTTTTCGCGATGGTTTGAGCATGGCTGCTCAGGGGCTGTATTTCGGTTCTTTCATTACCGATACTTACGGCCTGGAACGTGTCGATGTGCTGCGCGGACCTACTTCAGTCACCTTCGGGCGAGGAGATGCCGGAGGTATCGTCAACCGGATTACTAAACGACCGAGTGCCGATCCCATTCGGGAGATCGAATTGCAATATGGTAATTTTGATCGTAAGCGGATTGCCGCCGATTTAGGCTTCGCAAATAATGATCGTAGCTTGATGTTTCGCCTGGTAACGCTTGGACTCGATTCAGACACACAGGTCAGATATCCCAATACAGGAGGAGATCGCGCGGGGCTCAGGCGTTTTTATGTTGCTCCTTCGATGACCTGGCGCCCAACGGCTGATACGACTGTCACGCTCATGGGAGAGGTTCTCAATAACCGAGCGGAAGCCTCCCCCTTCTTTCTTACGACACCCGATGGCAGACATACCGATGTTGTACAGACAGATTCAAAGTTCGTTAAATACGCGACGAATCAATCCTCATTCAGCTATCAGATCGAACATAACTTTAACGAGACATTCACTGCACGGCAGAATTTTCGTTATATGCAGCAAGATGGCAATTTCAACGATATGTTTCGTGCCGGTTTTGATGCCGATATTCCCACGCTGATGCATAGAAGCGCCATGACAACGAAAGAGCGCCTGACTCAAACAGTGCTCGATACTCATCTTCAAGCAAGGCTCGATACAGGCCCGTTGAATCATACGGCGTTACTGGGTGTTGACTGGAACAGGACGAATGCTTCCTTGAGATTCTTTTCAGGAGAGGCTCCCGGTATCGATGTGTTTAATCCGATCTATGGCATATCGGTTCCTGTACCAGATAGTCTGGATATCGATGCAAAGCAAGAGATCGATCAGCTCGGCATCTATCTTCAGGATCAAATCAGGTACGGAGAGAACTGGATTCTGACATTGAGCGGCCGCTATGACAGAGTTGATACTAAAGATGCTGATTTTTTAAGCACTACCAATACTCGCAACAGGGACAATGCCTATACCGGGCGGGCAGGGCTGACTTACCTTTTTTCCAGCGGGATTGCACCTTATGTGAGCTATTCACAATCATTTCTCCCGTTACCAGGACTCGATTCCAGCAATCGCCCTTTCGAGCCGACTCGTGGCATGCAATATGAAGTCGGTGTCAAATATCAACCTGCAGGAGGAAGAAGCCTGTATACGGTGGCATTCTTTGATCTGACCAAAACCAACGTGCCCACGCCTGATCCCGATGATCCTTTTTTTCGTAACAGGCAGACAGGTGAAATCGGGTCGCGTGGAGTCGAAGTGGAAGCAAGAGCAGAATTGTTACGCGGGCTGAATTTTATTGGATCGTTTACCTATCATGACGTAACCGTAACCCAAAGTACGGATATCGACAAAGATAAAATGCCAATTCAGGTGCCTCATCTCATGACTTCTGCCTGGCTGGATTATTCCCTGGGAAATCTGGGAGTAAATTGGCTGCGAGGTTTTGGAATCGGCGGAGGCGTACGCTATGTGGGAAGAATTTTCAATGACCTGGAGAATACCAGTACGACACCTTCTTATACTTTGTTTGATGCCATGCTTCGCTACGATAACGGGCCCTGGATGTTTACCATCAATGCGAGCAACCTCTTCAATAATAAATACCTGTCCTACAATGATCCCGGCTGGCGAGCCTACCCCGGTCTGGAGCGAACAGTCCTGGGTACCTTGAAATTCAGGTTTTAACCTATGGAAACAAGCCACCGGCATGGCCGGTGGTATTACAGGCAGAACCTGATGCCGGAAATCTGATCAATCAGCATCTTCTTTTCACTTGCCAAACTTTACAGCATGCTCTGAATTTTTTGGTGAGAGGTGATCCCATTTTGTTTTTCGAGGGGCAATGTAGATAGGAGGGCTATTTACATTCCAATATCGAGAAAACAATATGATCATCAAACATTATTTTTTATTACCATCATTTCAACGTTTGTGGAACGGCAGGGCGATCGCGCGCCTGTTCCTGATCGTGATGCTGGCTGTATCGTACCTGACCATGATATCGCCAGTCAGTGCGCAGCAATCCGGGGTTGTCAGGCATTACCACATTCCAGCCGGTTCACTGACTACTGTACTCAATGATTTCGGTCGGGAAGCAGGCATTTTGCTGTCATTCTCAACGGAGCTGACCAACAGTCTGCAAAGCGCAGGATTGAATGGTAACTATACGGCTCACGACGGATTATCTGCTTTACTGGCTGGTAGCGGGCTGGAAGCAGTAAGAACGGCTGACGGCAGCTATACCCTGAGAGGATCGTCTGCCACTGTTTCTCAACCTTCAGAGGGGGCGTTGACATTGCCGGCAATGACTGTCATGACATCCGGGATAGTTGATCCGACGACCGAGGATACTGGTTCTTATACGACCGGTTCGACCAATACTTCCACCCGGTTGCCATTGACTCTGCGCGAAACTCCCCAGTCTGTCAGTGTCATGACACGCCAGCGTATGGAAGATCAGGGATTGACACAACTTTCTGATGTCGTGAATCAGACCACCGGGATGGTATTCCAGTCAGGCGGGAGCAGTCAGTCCGATTCCGCCACTTTTTATGCGCGCGGGTTTGCTGTCGATAACTATCAGATCGATGGCGTGCCGCAGATTTACAATAACTACAACCGTATTTTTCAGACCAATGATATGGCGATCTTCGATCGTGTCGAGATCGTGCGGGGTGCCAATGGCTTGATGAATAGTGTCGGCACACCCGGTGCCAGTATCAATCTGATACGCAAGCGTCCGACAGATACATTCCGGGCCGCGACGAGATTCGAAGGAGGAAACTGGGGATATCGCCGGGCCGAAGGGGATATTTCCATGCCACTGATTCCATCGGGAAAAGTGCGCGGCAGGCTGGTGGGTGTGCTGAATACCAGCGATTCCTATATCGATCGTGAGGAACAGAAAAGATCGCTGCTTTATGGAATTGTCGAGGCAGATCTGACACCTTCCACACTGGCAACGGCCGGTTTCATGTTCCAGGAGCAGGATCAAACCGCAAATGCAAGAGGCGCTTTACCGGCTTTCTACTCTGACGGGACCCGCACTACCTGGGGACGATCCGATACCGCGGCCGCAAACTGGGCTTATTCCAAAAGGAATGGTGAGATGGTATTCGTGACACTGGATCACCGCTTCAACAAGGACTGGCTGGCGAGAATATCGTGGAATCGTACAGTCACTAAATACGATGAAGTACTGGGTTATGCGCTGGGTGGTTATCCTGATAAAGCAACCGGTGCGGGAGTCAACCTCTGGGCCGGTCGCTGGAAAGGCGCGCCTACACAAAATACACTCGATGTTTATATCATGGGTTCATTTTCTCTGTTCGGACGCAAGCATGACCTGATTGCCGGGACCCTGTTTTCGTTCACGAAAGATCACACACCTACTTACCGGCTATGGTTTTTCGACAACTGGAGCAGTTCGATCGGTAATATTTTCACCTGGGATGGCAATACACCCACTATGCCACCCACCAACGATACGCCTATCGGTGAGTGGGGTCAGGATGAGCAGGTTATCAGCGGCTATGCGACAGGCCGATTCAGATTACTCGATTCATTGTCCCTGATTGGGGGAGCCAGAGTAACGCACTGGAAGTTCAAGCGTTTTTCCGAAAACTATCAGACTGGCAACATAACACGGATCAATTCCAATCAGGATCCGGAAATTATTCCATTTGCAGGGATTACCTACGATTTTCTCGATAACTGGACGGTTTATGCCAGCTACACCAGTATTTTCAAGCCACAGACGATACGCAGCGAAAGTGGTGCATTTATCGATCCATTGCTGGGCAACAGTTATGAGGCAGGTATCAAGGCGGCATTCTTTGATAATCGTTTGAATCTGCATGGTGCAGTCTACAGAATTCAGCAGGATAACCTCGCCGTTGCACTGCCGAATAATGTACTGGCACCGGATGGTTCAACCGCTTACCGGTCAGTATCCGGGGCTAGAACCGATGGTTTCGAGATGGAACTGGCCGGTATGCTGACCCGGAACTGGCAGGCATCAGTCGGGTTTGCTCATAACGTAACGGAAGATCGGGATAAAGTGAAGCTGAATACCCAGGTTCCCCGGAATACGTTCAAACTGTTTTCCACTTACCGTTTTCCGACTGTTGCAGAAGGTTTGACGATTGGTGGTGGCGTACGCTGGCAGGATCGCATCTATCGTAATGACCAGGGCCCTGCCAGAGTCGAGATTTCCCAGGGCGGTTATGCGGTGGTTGATCTGATGGCGCGCCTCGAGATTACCAAAATGGTCGCTTTATCCGCCAATCTCTACAATCTCTTCGATGAGAAGTATTACCAGACGGTACCGGCGAGTTACTACGGCGCACCGCGTAATGTTCGTGTTGCACTCAATATAAGATTCTGAGGCAATGGCTGCCGGCCGTTGTAAACGGCCGGCAGCCAGGGAATCCCTGATCAAATCCCAATAGCTATGACCTTCATCGCGCTTCTTGCGATCATCACGATTTTGTCTGTAATGTGGCTCATAGAGGGCTTGGTCAGAGGCGCTCAAGGTGAGTGTAATGGCTGGAAATGTTGTTGCAGATAGGGGTATGACTTGACAGGTATCCGTTCCAAATAAATAATAATAATTATTCCTATTATTGTTATCTCAAATCAGGCTTAAGCTTTATTGTTCGAACCCCATCGTGACGATCCAGAATCCGGAAAATTCCCTTGCTTCCTGCAGTATCGAGTCGCTCTATTGCCATCATCACAAATGGCTGGTGGGGTGGTTGCGTCGCAGGCTGAGCGATGCTCTGCAGGCTCCGGATCTGGCGCATGATATTTTTTTGCGGATTCTGAGCAAGGATTCACTTCCTGTCATTCGTGAGCCACGTGCGCTACTCACTACGATCGCGCAGGGTATCGTAGCCAATTTCCATCGTCATCAGCGCATCGAACAGGCATATCTCGATGCACTGGCACAGATACCGGAGTCATTGGCGCCATCACCCGAGGCTCAGGCCATCATGCTGGAAACACTGGTGGAAATCGATGCGCTGCTGGATGGTATGCCGCCTCTGGTACGCAAGGTTTTTCTGTTGTCACAGATCGATGGCCTGCGTCAGAGCGAGATCGCTCAGCGATGCGGTATTTCTGTTCCCACTGTCAAGCGTTATGTAGCAAAAGCGCTGGAACAATGCTGCTTTATCGGATGATCAGGAAGTGTTTACGGGTGGATCAGTACCCTATAGCAAAATTGTTGTTTGATATCTGATGCCTGATACCGAAGAAATAGCCAGAGATTCGGCCGTACCACCAGATGTGCGGCGTCAGGCGGTCAACTGGCTGGTGGAATTACAGTCTGATATCGTGACGGATGAAACGCGTGATCAGTGGCAGAAATGGCGCATGTCTCATCCTGATCATGAATACGCCTGGCAGCAGGTAGAGGTTTTTTCCAGAAAATTGCGGGGACTTCCTTCTCCACTGGCACATGCTGCTCTGACTCCTCCTCATTCTTCGAGCCGGCGCAGAGCGATCAAGGCGCTGACTGTATTGATTTTCCTGGGTGGTGGAACCTGGGTGGCCGGAGAAGGGCGGCTCTGGTGCTGGTGGCCGGAAGATTATTGTACCGGTATCGGTGAGCACCGGGCTGTTACGCTTTCCGATGGAACAGGTATAGAGCTCAATTCCGGTAGCGCCATTACGGTCAATTTTGACGATACACGGCGTCTGATCCGTTTGATGAATGGGGAGATCATGGTGACCACTGCACCTGACCCCCGGCTGGCGAATGGAATCGGGGCTGCACGTCCTCTGCTGATTGAGACTGCACAGGGAATATTGCGTGCGATCGGGACACGTTTTACCGTGCGCCAGTTCGATGTGTCACAACAAGGCAAAAGTAGCGTGGCGGTATTCGAAGGTGCAGTCGAAATTCAACCGATCACCGGTCGTTTGCGACAGTTGGAAGTCGGCCAGCAGGCAGCTTTCACACGTGATGGCGTGATCGCTGTGGGAATGGCATGTGAGGCTGATACTGCCTGGCGTCAGGGCATGATCGTCGCGAGAGATATGCCGCTCATTGATTTTCTGGCTGAGCTGGGGCGCCATCGATCCGGCTGGTTGAGTTGTGACCCGGCTGTTGCACAGCTGAAAGTAACCGGGACCTATCCACTGGCAGATATCGGCAAGATACTGGCCATATTGCAGAAGACTCTGCCGATCGATGTGCAGCTGTTTACCCGATACTGGATTCGGGTAGGAGCACGGCAGGAGGATACATGATCAACAGTGCGTATACAGGCTCTATTTTTCGCAGACGCATGCAGATAGGGGTTTTACCTGCATAAAAATTGAGAAACATTATTCCGGGTGAAAACGAATATGAAATCCAATGCTGATAGTTTGACAGACACTGCTACTGAATCTGATCCTCCCGTACGAGGATTCCGCCAGCGGATGACCTGGCTGCATACCTGGGGAGGATTATGGGCCGGCTGGGTACTATTTGCCATTTTTCTGACAGGAACGCTGGGGGTATTCGATGATGCCATTACCCGCTGGATGAAACCGGAACGGCCGCTTGTAGCGGAAGTGGCGCCGGGCAGCGCCGAGCAGCGGGCACAGGCCGTCCGCCTGGCTCAGACCTACCTGCAGCAGGCGATGCCCCGGGGAGAATTCTGGAGTATCGGATTACCGGGTGAATCCGATCCGGCTATCCGTCTGTTCTGGCGGGAAAATGAAGATGCCAAGTTTCAGCAGACACGACTCGATCCGGTGACTGGTACAGAACTGGATAAGGCGGTCGATCGTGAAACCGAAGGTGGTCACCATTTCGTGCATATGCACTTCGAGTTTCATGCCGGGGAAGCCGGTATCTGGATGGTAGGATTTTTTGCCATGATCATGCTGGTTGCTCTGGTCAGTGGTGTCATTACGCATAAACGTATCTTCAAGGATTTTTTCACTTTTCGACCGAAGAAAGGCCAGCGATCATGGCTGGATGCGCATAATGTCGCATCGGTACTGACACTGCCTTTCCAGTTCATGATTGTCTATACCGGGCTGGCCATTTTTTATTCACTTTATATGCCGGCTGGCATATTCGCACACTATCCGAACAAGGATACTTATTTCTCGCAGTTGCTGTCCCGACCGGCTCCCCGGGAAGAGACCCATATCGATGCACAGGTGGCATCACTGGATAAATTGCTGCTGACTGCTGAAACGGAGCTGGGTAGACGAGCCAGCTTCATTTCCGTCAATCATCCAGGTGACAGCAGTGCTTCTGTTACGGTGTTCGGCCTTTTCGATGAAGAGGAAAATGAAAAATATCTGCTTCCGCCAGGTAGTGGCAATGTGATATTCGATGGGATCACCGGTGAAACGCTGGATATACAGATGTCGGGCGATCATCGCGGAGGGGAGGCACAGGCCGTCCAGCGGGTGATGGGGACTTTACATTTTGCAAGGTTTGGCGGCGACACCATCAAATGGCTCTATTTTATCAGTGGGCTGGCTGGCGCAATCATGATGGCGACCGGTTCCATTCTGTTCATGGTCAAGCGGCGGCAAAAGGCGTTGAATGAATTTGGTTCGCATACGCGCAGAGTCTATCGTCTCATCGAAACACTCAATGTCGCCGTCATTGCCGGGCTGTGCATTGCTTGTATTGCTTATCTGTGGAGTAACCGATTGATTCCGGTCGGGATCGAAGATCGGTCGCACTGGGAAATCACCACCTTTTTCACTGTCTGGCTGATGGCATTGCTGCATGCCTCGATTCGCCCTGTTGCCAGTGCCTGGGTGGAACAATTATCACTGGCGGCACTGCTGTGTCTGGCATTGCCACTGCTCAACTGGCTGACCACCGGCCAGCAGGTGCTGACTTACGGATTGCAGGGAGACTGGGAAAGGGTGGGTGTGGAATTGACCGTCATCGGCCTCGGTCTACTGCTGGCAACGATGGCGCAAAAGGCTCGCAGCATGGCACCTGTTTTGCCGCCTCGATCTGCGGTAGTTGCTACTCAGCAGAAAACAATCACTGCGTCCGTCCCATACCGTAACAGCATTCTGATGCGCGTACTGGCTGCGACATTGGGAGGATATGCAGTTGCCAGCGGATTGGCGATCCTGTTGCCCATGGTGTTGCCGATAGCCCGGGCAGAAGCGGTATTGGCATCCACGCTGCTCAGTTTTGCTGCCTACACAGGAGTGATCATCTGGGTTTTTTCTGCGCGAGCACCGAAACGGGCATGGCAGGGTGTATTTTTTCTGGCTATCGGTTGTGCACTGACTATTTTGTTCAATGCTACTTTTGGAGGAATGTGAAATGTCCGTTCCATTGGCTGCGCTTGCAGCGTTTACACTGGCGTATGCCGGAATGACGGGCCTGAGCCTGGCCATGCCGCGCCATTATGAACAGGTGGCCGGGCAGCGTGTACTGCCCTCCGGCCGGCGTCATTTCTTCAGGATCCTGGGCTGGCTGTTGTTGATACTGGCGGTTGTACCCTGTATACAGGCATGGGGGACGGCTGTCGGTGTGGTGGTATGGTTCGGATTTCTGACAGCGGGCGGGTTACTGATCATTCTGATGTTGCCCTATTTGCCACGTCTGGCTGCTCTGGCCGCCGCGGGGACAACGATTGCCGGTGTGCTGATATTGCTTGTCACATAAAAACTGCTGGCTTGCTGCAACAGTATCGGATTGCTGTCCGCTCGTATTGCTTGTGCGGTGTGCGAAGACAGCAGCAGAAATCGCTTTACGATATCGATGAAATCATTCGATGGCATCGATAATCCCGGATTTATTTTATCGTTACCGAGGCTTCACTGAATGGCTGTTTCCACATCGGGCCGGCGCAAGAATCGCTGGCTGTTTTTGCTTCTCCTGATTGTTCTGCTGACCGGCACAGGCATGTGGTGGCAGGATGATGCTGATCCTGTCTATCAGACGGTACCAGTCGCCCGTGGTGATATCGAAGCCAGTGTCGCTGCAATCGGTACGCTGCAACCACTGAAATCGGTCGAGATCGGCGCTCAGGTTTCAGGACAGATCATGCGATTACATGTGGAGATTGGCGATACGGTCGAAAAAGGTCAGCTGCTGGCTGAGATCGACGCTCGTGTCCATCAGGCGACAGTCGATGCCGGGCGGGCCCAATTGGCCGGTCTGCGAGCCCAGCTGGCTGATCAGAGGGCACAGCATGAGCTGGCCAAACAGCAGTATGCACGTCAGCAGCAGATGGAAAAGGATGACGCCACACGGTTGGAGGATGTACAGGTGGCTGCTGCCGCCCTCAAATCTGCAGCTGCGCGTATCGACCAACTGCGTGCCCAGATCCAGCAGGTCAGCTCCACGCTCAAGGGTAATGAAACGCTGCTCGGATTTACCCGCATTTATGCACCTATTGCCGGGGTGGTGGTCGGGGTCGACGCCAAAGAAGGGCAGACACTGAACGCAACCTATCAGATTCCGACAGTTCTGCGCGTAGCTGATCTGACCCGGATGACCGTATGGACCGATGTTTCCGAAGCGGATATCCGGCAGATCAAGGCTGGCATGCCGGTTTATTTCACCACACTGGGAGGAGATCGGCGTCGCTGGCACAGTACCGTGCGGCAGATATTGCCTGCGCCTCCCCAGGCAGTTCCGGCACAGGGAGGGGGTGATAACAACAAAACGCCGGCGGCGGGTACCAAAGCTGTGCAATATACCGTTTTGTTCGATGTCGACAACAGCGATGGTGAGCTGATGCCGCAAATGACGGCACAGGTCATATTCATGATTGCCAGTGCCAGTAATGTACTGACCGTTCCGATACCTGCCTTGTCACCGGTGGAGCGGAAAGATCAGAATGATCTGTACCAGGCACGCATCCTGGGTCAGGATGGTCAGGTGCAGGTACGCGAGTTGCAGCTTGGTATACGTAACCGGTTGCAGGGTGAAGTCGTGGCCGGGCTGAAGGAGGGGGAGCAGATCATTGTCAGTGAACAGACTGAATCGACCAAGCCTCGGAGATTCCGGTGGTAAGTACTGACCTACCGCCGCTCATCGAGCTGAGAGGTATCCGCAAGCGTTATGGCGGAGGAGACAAGCCGGAAGTCGAAGTGTTGCACGGTATCGATCTGGATATCCGGGCAGGTGAGTTTATCGCCATCGTCGGGTCATCAGGATCGGGTAAATCCACACTCATGCATCTGCTGGGCTGTCTGGATCGACCCAGCAGCGGCAGTTATCGGTTTGCCGGAGAAGATGTTTCCACTTTCGGATCGGATGAGTTGGCCTGGCTGCGGCGCAAGGCGTTTGGCTTCGTGTTTCAGGGTTACCATCTGATCCCGACTGAATCAGCCCGGGAGAATGTGGAAATCCCGGCGATTTATGCTGGTTTGCCGCCGGGTGAACGGATGCAGCGTGCTGCTGATCTGCTCGGACGGCTTGGATTGAGCGACAAGCTCGATAATCGCCCCAACCAGCTTTCCGGAGGTCAGCAGCAGCGTGTTTCGATTGCCCGTGCACTGATGAACGGGGGACATATCATTCTGGCCGACGAACCGACCGGTGCACTCGATTCCAGAAGCGGCGCCGAAGTGATGGAACTGCTCCGTGAACTGGCGGGTGCTGGCCATACTGTCATTCTCATCACCCATGACCGTGATGTGGCTGCACAGGCCCAGCGGGTAGTCGAAATCCGCGATGGCCGGATCGTGGCAGATAACGTGACTGGCCGGCAGCAGCTTCCCTATCACGCCGGATTGTCATCGCTGGAGATGACCCAAGCCCATGCGGATACCGGCACACCATTCTGGCAGGGGTTGCGTGAAACGATCCGGGCTGCCTGGCGTGTCATGTGGATTCACCGGGTACGCACCAGCCTTACGCTGCTGGGGATCGTCATCGGGGTGGCCTCTGTCATCGTCATGCTGGCTATCGGTGAAGGGACCAAGCAGCAGGTGATCGATCAGATGGGATCAATGGGGACGACCATTATGTATATGAGCAGTGATGTTCCGTCCACAGGTGGGCCGGTAGGGGTGATCACTGAAGAAGATCTGGATGAGGTGGCACGTTTGCCAGAAATCAGCCGGGTCATGCCAGTGATCGGTGATCCGATTCTGGTAAGGCATCAGAATGTAGATAAACAGATCTATGTATTTTCCAGCCCTTATATCATGCCGATGGTTCATCACTGGCGTGTGGCACAAGGACGTTTTTTTACTGAGACAGAGGATCGTGAACTGGCTCCCGTGGTTGTCCTCGGCCATAAAATCTATCGCAGCTTTTTTCCGCATCTGTCGAACCCGGTGGGTCAATATTTGCTGATTGGTACCTCCCCGTTCGAAGTGATCGGGGTCATGGCTGAACGCGGTGCCGAATCCGGCTCCCAGAATTATGACGATATGGTATTCATTCCTTATCGGGCCGGCCGCGCGCGCGTCTATCAGGCGCAGGAACAGCCTGACTACATCGTCATGGAAGCAGCTTCGATGGATCAGGTACAGGAAGCTGAAGAAGCAATCAGAGCGCTGCTGCTGGAGCGCCATGGACGCGAGGATTTTCGTATTGGTAATGCAGCAGCCAGATTGAAGACGCAACTGGAAACGCGCGATACCATGACCAGGATGCTGGGTCTGGTCGCAGCGGTGTCACTCCTGGTCGGGGGGATTGGTGTGATGAATGTCATGCTGATGACCGTCCGGGAACGCACGCGCGAGATCGGTATCCGGATGGCGACCGGTGCGCGGGAATACGACATTCTCAGCCAGTTCCTGATCGAAGCGATGCTGGTGACGATCACAGGAGGGATGGTGGGTGTGATACTTGGGTTGACAGTAGGCGCATTGCTTGTTTTCTGGGAGGTACCGGTCGTTTTTTCATTTGGTGTGATGATCGGCGCATTTGCCTGTGCAGTGATCACCGGGCTGATATTCGGCTATATGCCGGCCCGGACCGCAGCGCGGCTGGATCCGGTCGTGGCATTGTCTTCGGAGTGAATCGCCAGATGAACAGAGTCGTATTATTTCTTTTGGTATGGTTACCGGCTGCTTGTACCAGCCTGACTGCGCCGGAGTCGAATATGCCATCGGAAGCCATCAATGTACCGGCACAGTGGCGCGCAACGTCTGATCTTGCTGCGCCGGATGTCACGCGCGACTGGTGGCGCAGTTTCGGTAGCACAGAGCTGGAGCTGTTGATCGTTCAGGCGCAAAAACAGAGTCTCAATGTCGTAGCCGCGGTGGCGCGTGTGCACCAGGCCGAAGCTGCCGCCCGTATTGCCGGCGCACCATTACTGCCGGAGTTGTCTGCCAATGCCGATTTCAGCCGGAGAGGGCAATATGGTGGTGACAATGTGTTTCACGACAATACTTTTTCCGGTGGGCTGGCAGCCAGCTATGAAATCGACTTCTGGGGCAAGAATCGTGCACGGCGTGATGCCGCACGGGCGATTCTGCGCGCCACTGAATTTGATCACGATACGGTTTCACTGACAGTCACTGCCGGTACGGCCCAGCTATGGCTGCAGACAACGGCATTGCGTCAGCGTATCGATATTGCCGAGCGTAATCTGGATAATGCCAGCCGTTTATTGACACTGGTGGAAGCACGCCGGCGGGCAGGTGCCGCTACGCTGCTGGATGTGGCACGACAACGCGGACTGGTGGCTGCACAACAGCGTTTCCTGGCTGCTCTGCACCAGCAGGCAAGCGATACGCAAACCGCTCTGGCGGTGCTGCTGGGTCTGCCGGCTTCCACGTTTACCGTGAAAAGCAGCCGGCTCGATGCGCTGCAGGTACCTTCCATCAGTGCCGGATTGCCATCCGATCTGCTGGTGCGCCGGCCGGATATCGCCAGTGCTGAAGCACAACTGGCAGCAGCAAATGCCAGCATCATCGCTGCCCGTGCGGCCATGTTCCCAAGTCTGCAGCTGACTGCCAGCATGGGAGTCGTGACACCTCTCGATGGCCCTCTCTACGGTGTTGCGGCTGGTCTGATGGCGCCGATCTTCAATGCGGGCCGGCTGGCGGCCGGACGTGATCTGGCCGTTGCTCAACATGAGGAATTATTGGCCGGCTATCGCAGTGTCATCATCAGCGCATTCGGTAATGTCGAAGTGGCGCTCAATGCGGTAACGGGTTACGACCTGCAGGCAACCGCACAAACGCAGGAGCTCATCCAGGCCCGGCGGGCGTTCGATCTGGCTGAATCACGCTACAAGGCGGGCGCGGAGACTCTGATGACGTTGCTCGACGTGCAACGCACCCTCTATGCTGCGCTGGACAATGCTATGCAATTCAAACTGCTGACTCTGCAGGCCAGAGTATCGCTCTACCGGGCGCTGGGAGGCGGGTGGAAGACTGTTGCTGATGCTCGTCCGAATGTTTTGTGACCGTGGAAAGTAGTGACCATCTATTCGAGATTGCATTGCAGGCCAATCGTACATCTTATAGAATGCGAACTATTCTCATTAATATCATCTGATCGGAAGACGGAAAATGACCATCCCGGTTGTCAAGCTGGTAACGTGGCAGCAAGCGCATGATCTGTACAATAATCATCATGGCTGGTTGCAGAAATGGCTGTATCGCAGGCTGGGTAATACTTTCGATGCAGCAGATATTGCCCAGGATGTATTCATGCGGGTACTTACTCGCCGGCAACCCTCCCAGATACACGAACCACGGGCATATCTGTCTTCCATCGCCCGTGGCCTGGTCGTCGATCACTGGCGTCGGCGCGAGCTGGAGCAGGTCTGGCTGGAGATACTGGCAGTTCTGCCTGAGCCCGAAACGCCTGCCCCTGAAAGCCGCCTGATCTTTCTGGAAATGCTGGTCGAGATAGACCGGGTGCTCGATTCACTCAAACCGGCAGTACGCACCGCCTTTCTGCTGGCACAGATCGATGGGCTGACCTGTTCGCAGATCGCAAAACATCTGGACGTATCCGTGGCGACTGTCGAGCGCTATATTGCCAAGGCACTGCGCCAGTGTTACGCATTGCATTTCGAAGCATGATCGGATGACACACCCGTCCGTCGATCAGGAAAATCTGCCACAAACTGCCTCTCTTCCTGAAAACATCATCGAGGCTGCCATCACCTGGTCGATCAGACTCGATTATAACGATCCCACACCTGAAACCCGTCAATCCTTCGACCAGTGGCTGCACGCCGATCCGTTGCATAGGCTTGCCTGGCAACGGGTAGATTCTCTGAATAATCTCAGGAATGACTGCAGGAGTCTTCCTTCCAGACTGGCATTCGATACACTGCAGGAAGTGGACAGCAGACGCCAGTCACGCAAACTGAGCCGCAGAAATGCGATGAAACTGCTGTCTCTGGCGGGTATTACCATCGCAACCGGCTGGACTGTGCGTGAGCATACTCCCTGGCAGCATCTGCTGGCGGATGCCAGTACCGTCACGGGTGAACAGCGTGTACTCCATCTGACCGATGGTACGGTTGTCGTGCTCAATACCGACAGTGCGGTCAGCTTTGATCTGACGGAAGCACAGCGGCTCATCGTCTTGCAGCGAGGTGAGATGCATATCACTACCGGCCCCGATAGTGAAGTATCGGCCCGAATCGGCAGGAAGCGTCCGTTCCGGGTACGTACGCCATTCGGTGAACTGCAGGCACTCGGTACCCGTTTTGTCATACGGCTGGACGAACAGCATGCCCGCGTCAGTGTGCAGGAAGGCGCGGTGGAGTTGCATCCATCTGCCGGTGGTTCGTCAGCCATCGTGCAGGCGGGTGAGAGCCGCCGACTGACCGGAAGCAGCATCCTGCCTGCGGCAGACCGGTATTTCGAGGAAGATGGCTGGGTCAGTGGTGTCATTGCCGGTAAAAATATCCGGCTGGCCGATCTGGTAGCTGAGCTGTCACGCTATCGTCCGGGTTACATCGTTTGTGACGAACGTGTGGCCGATCTGCCGATATCGGGTATTTTTCATGTGAAAGATACGGATAAGGCACTGCAATTTCTTGCACAGACGCAGCCGGTCAGCGTGATGTATCGCACACGTTTCTGGGTGATAGTGGGCCCGAAGAGCTTATATCGTTAACAGAGATAGGAGTGCGGTAGGATACGGTGAGGTACGAACTGCATCGCTGTCCTGGTGATAAGTAAGGGAACCTCTGAAAAACGTTAGCGAGGCAGTCAGTTCAAGGCAAAAGTCGGCGAAGAAGCGGAGTTTATACGTAATAAATGAGCATTCTGAGCCGACTTTTAACGCAGAAATGGCAATGCAGATAGTTTTGCAGAGGTTCCTAAATGGTTCGTAAATTTATTCGTTGAATAAAAACAGGAGAAGCGTCAGAAAAATTTTTCGGAAAAGGTGAGGGGATTTCGATTCTCGATCGACCTATCAGGTGGGAGCCTTGTTTGTTGATCATTAACCTACCTACCGAAAATAATATGACTATCTTTCATCCTCGTATCATCACTCGTTGTTTTACATCCATTTCTGGTTTGATCCGGCTGTTGCGTGCTGCGGTACTGTGCAGCGTGATACCGGGTTTTCTTGTCTTGAGTGGTACCAGCTTTATACAGCCTGTACAGGCACAAGATAATGCAGCGGCGTCGGCTGAAACCGATACCAGAATGTTTGATATTCCTGCCGGCCCGCTGGATAGCGCGCTGGATCGCTTCGCTCGCACTGCAGGCGTGAATCTGACCTATGATCCTGCACTGATCAGCAACAGGGTGACCAGAGGGCTGAGTGGTCGCCATGATGTTTCAGCGGGGCTCATGTTGCTGCTGGCCGGTAACAATATAGAGGTCATCAGGCAACCGGGCGGAGGGTATACCCTGCATAAAATACCGGCCACCAGGAATCCGGCTGCTGATGGAAAGGCGGTGCTGCCCACGATGACCGTAAAAGCAGATTCCCTGAAACAAGG
>JAANMT010001821.1_pt1 | contig 19603 bp, 14 predicted proteins | sample 7279711 | NCBI WGS metagenome assembly JAANMT01 (sample SAMN14094538, study PRJNA606508) | bioreactor metagenome | isolation source: A lab-scale SPAN reactor treating ammonium-rich wastewater day 1 | place: Ireland: Galway | collected 2017-01-16 | reverse complement strand
TGGGCAGTCTGGCCAAAAGCGAACCTGAATCAACTGTTTCTTGCGGAAGGTGCTTCAGGGGGCGGTGTTGAAGGAGATTATGATCTTGCCGAAAACGCGGACTGGCAATTGAACTCGTTGTTCGGCAACCGGACAAATCCTCCCACACGGGATGGATCTCCCTCCTCAGGCCAATCCATTGCCTGCGACTCGGACAAAGCAGGTTCTGGTGATGGTGATAACTACAATATGGGTTATGCCATTACTTCTCCGGCTTTTTCAACAACCGGAGCCGGCAGTGTCTTCCTCCATTTTTCCTGCGATGCGACCCTTAACGAACCTGATGGAACCTGTTTTGAGGTGTATGCCTCCAATGACAACGGAACCACTTGGACCATGGTTTTCCAGCGTATCAACCCGGGCCGGTGGCGCTACGATCCCCCTCTCCCCACCACCGACAATGCCGATGGCATCTATGGTGTCGTGGACCTCAACATTACCGCGGTTGCTGCCAACAAGTCCCAGGTGAAAGTCCGTTTCATCTGCCGTGGGAACTCGGATGGCTGGTTTACCCTGATCGATGATGTGGTTGTTGATAACATCGACCTTGAAAACGCAGGCACCACTGTCCTGCTTCCGACAGAAACTTTTTCATCCGTTCCTGACGGCCAGATCCCGGCAGGCTGGACACGCCAGTCCGGCTGCGATGAGAACCCCTGGCAGGTTGGGGATTTGACCCGTTATTACACCAATTCGGATGTTGGGGGGGTCTGGGATCGCTCGATCAACCGTCTCGATACCAAGTTCGCGATCTTCGATTCCGATAAGGATCCGGATTCCTGCCCGGATAATGAGTTCCTGGTCACTCCGGCCATTAATACCACTGGTGTGACTCTGGTTTATCTGATCTTCGACTCCGAAATCGTTCAAAACGCTGCCGCCAATGAACGAGTTGAGGTCAGCACCGATAATGGCACTACCTGGAGGGCGCAGCCTGCCTGGACTTACCAGGGCAAATCAGAAGCGGGTAATGAAACCAATTATCTGCGCCATGTAGTCCCTGTGTTTGGTGTCAATGGTTTCCCGCAGGTGCGTTTCCGCTTTGCTTACACCGGACCGGGTGACTCCTGGTTCTGGGCAATCGATAATGTTACTGTGAAAGGTGGACAGGGAGATCTTCCGCCCGCCGCCCCGTCAGTCACCAATGCAAGGACCAGCTTCTACCTCGATGAAGCAAAATCACCGGGTGGTCTGACTGGTTTCAGCACTTCCGCTTTCAATCCCACAAGCAACGAAACCCATGGCCGTACCGATTACCAGGTCATTCGCATTAACGGCAATTTTGATTCCCCCATGGTTTCGGGTTCGGTCAATGCGGGTGATCTGACTCAATTCGCGATCACCGGGCTTGCCGCTTCGGATACTTTCCTGGTGCGTGCACGCCATGTGACTGTCGGTGGAACCCCGGGGCCGTATGGGCCATCATTCACTTTCTCAGTTGGTGGGCCGCAGGGGACCGCCTCCATCTTCTGTGAAAACTTCGACAGCCTGGCAAGCGTTCTCAAACCAGCCTCGGATGAGTTGAATTGCACCGGAGGGATTACCGACCTGAACAATCTGGGGTGGACCCATCAGACACCCGCTGGCTGGTCGATTGACAACTCCCAGATGGGTGCTGTCGGGACTCTCGAATGGCAGGGCTGGAGCTTCGCAACCATGAGCTTCTGGACCGATGCCGATGGCCAGCAGCGCGGCGCCTTCGCCTTATCGAACGGGGTCCTTGCCATTACGGATCCGGATGAATGGGATGATTGCAACTCTCCTGCGGGCCAGGGTTCTTTTGATTCGACTCTGCTGACTCCATCCATCCCGGTTCCAGCCAACACACCGATTCAGATCATCTTCGACAGCCATTACCGCCAGGAAGATCCCGCTGAAGTGTCGTTCGCCGTTTCGTTCAATGGCGGCGCCGATGAAATCCTGATGCACTACTGCTGCCAGGGAGTCCTGGAAATCGATGGCGGTGGTGATAACGATGGTGCCGATGTCCAGAATACTAACCTTCAATTCACTCTGCCGGCACGCCAGGCTGCCTCCAATATGGTGATGAAGTGGCGCCATTACAATGCCGGGAACAACTGGTTCTGGGGAATCGACAATGTTTGTGTGTACATTGACGAAGCCCTTCCAGTCCAGGATTGGACCCAGTACTGATCGTTGACAGCCTCCGGGGGTATGGCCACAGGCTGTACCCCCGGATTTGCACTTTTCTTTGATGAGAGAGTGGATATAATATTAAAAGTGTTTACGGCGGAGAAATCTTATATTATTATACACAATGGAAAGTGAGGATTCACCAGCACATGAAAAAGTTTTTTGTACAAAGTTCTTCTGCAGCCAAAGGTTTTACCCTGATCGAGCTTCTCATCGTAATTGCCATCATCTTGATCCTGATCGCCATCGCACTGCCCAATTTTATGGAAGCTCAGCAACGGTCCAAAGTCGCCAAAGCCAAAGCCGAAGCCCGAACCTATGCCAACGCGCTTGAGTCTTACAGGCTCGATTTCGGTGGCTATCCACGCGATCATGATTCGATCTGGCCTCACCCGGTCGCTGGAGACCAGGATGGCTACACCCAGCTCACAAGCCCGATCAAATATGTGACCTCACTGCCGCGGGATCCCTGGGGCGAGCAGGTGGATACCGGTGGTCCGGAAGCGGGAGGTGTCATGAGAAACCGCGCCCTTTATTACGAAGGCGGCTCGGGTTCCGACAGCACTCCGCAGTGTGGCAAGGGGACCCGCCGAACCATCTATCGCGACAAAAACCTCAGAAAATGGGGTGACTCGCGCTGCATTCATGCCTATCTGGTGCTCTGCATCGGGCCGGATGCCAATGACGGCACCTCCGGGAACGATGAGTTCCCGTATGGAACAACCCTCTGGGTGTACAGCCCGACCAATGGCACCCGCAGCTTCGGGGATATTTACAAAACTGTTGGTGAATTCAAACGAGGCAATGTCTTCCGTGACCTTGGTGGTGGAAAAGTCGCCAAGTATCAGCAGGAAGGCGAATAAAAAGATTCGTTAAAACAGGGGCGGACCGCAATGGTTCGCCCCTTTCTCCTTCTACCAGCCCATCCCCTTCAACCATTCCACACACAAAGCACCCCAGGTTCCCACATGCGCGTCTTCTCCCGATGCGATTCCCATTCCATGATGGCCTGAAGGATAAACATGTAATTCAAAAGGCACCTTGTGGGCGCTCAATGCCGAGGCGAAAAGCAGGCTGTTTTCGACCGGCACAACCGGGTCGTCGGCGGTATGCCACAGGAAAGTGGGCGGGGTATCCTGGGTGACCTGATCTTCGAGGGACATCCGTTGCAGATCGGCTTCGGAGGCATTCTCTCCCAGCAGATGCCTGAAGGAACCCTGGTGTCCATGCCCTTTCGAGGAGATCACCGCATAGCACAGGACGATGGCATCCGGGCGGCTGCTCTGGTGATCGATCGGATCGCCTGCCGTGGCATCTCCCCGGTCGAAAAACACACCCAGCGAGCCAGTCAGATGACCACCCGCCGAAAAACCAAGCACCGCGATTTTATCCGGCTTGACTTTCCAGGCATCCGCATTCGCCCGGATCATCCGAACCGCCCGTGAAACATCGAGCAGAGGCTCCGGATCACGATGCGGGCTGACACGGTAATCCAGCACAAAGGCATGGAGGCCAGCCCGGTTGAAATGATCGGCGATCGGCCATTTCTCATGTTCGGCGCGCCCCTGGTAGCCTCCTCCAGGAACGACAACCACAGCGCCAAGCGGTTTTTCAGCATCCAGGACCTGCGGGGTCAGGGTTGGACGGAAACCGTCATCCACTTTCATTCCACGGGGCATCCCCTCCCATAATGGAATCGGGTGGCCCTTTGTGGGGGATGTGCTGTCCATGTTTCCCTCCTTTTGATCACTTCCCTGTGCAAAAGACAATTGCAAAGATGCAAACAGCAGAATCAGCAGCTGGCGGTACTTCATCGGACAGAAACCTCCCCGGGGGATTATGGGTTTGTTTTCTTGTGGTCAAGAACCTCCCGGATCTTTTCCGAGAGCACCTTCAGGGTAAATGGCTTCTGGATAAAAAACATCCCTTCCTCGAGGACTCCGAGTTCAGCGATGACATGCGTGGTATGGCCTGACATGTACAGAACCTTGAGGTTTGGAATTTTTCCTGCGAGCAGTGCATGCAGCTCCTTCCCATTCATGTATGGCATCACCACATCGGTCAGCAATAAATCGATCGGCCGCTGGAGTTCATTGAGCACCCGCAGGCAGCCATCCGGAGTTTCTTCACTGTAGACCCTGTAGCCCAGGCGATGCAGCATGCTGGAAGTCAGCTGGCGCACCGATGGATCATCTTCGGACACCAGGATGGTTTCATTGCCGGTCGGCAATGTTTCCGAGGCTGTCTTCATCCCGGCAGCAGTTTCAGGTTCCAGGAGTTCCGGGAGATATATTCTAAAGGATGTCCCCTGCCCAGGCTCACTGTAAACTGTGATGTTGCCTCCATGCTGCTTGACGATTCCATAAACTGTTGCCAGGCCCAGCCCGGTTCCTTTGCCAAGCGCTTTGGTGGTGTAGAAGGGTTCGAAGATGCGGGTCAGGGTTTCCTTTTCCATGCCACAGCCGGAGTCTCCCACAGTCAGAACGACATAGGGGCCGGGAATGGCCCCCAGATGGGTGGCGGTATATTGTTCATCGAGTTCAACTGTGTCTGTTTCGATCGACAACTTCCCTCCCTGGGGCATGGCATCCTGCGCGTTGACCAGCAGATTCATCAGCACCTGTTCCATCTGGCTTCGGTCGGCGTGCACATGGCAGCTCCGGGTTGAAAGGTTCAGCACAATGCGAATGTCCTCACGCAGTGTTCGGCGAAGGAGTTTGGTGAAATCGGTGATGATGCTGTTGAGATCGATAACGCACATCTCCAGCACCTGCTTGCGGCCGAAGGCCATCAGCTGGCGAACCAGGTCCCGTGCTTTCTTTCCCGCAGTTACGATCTGTTCCACATCGTGATGGTGAGGCGGTGCCAGGGAGGGATCTCCCAGCAGCATTTCGCCATATCCCAGAATCGGAGTCAGCAGGTTATTCAGATCATGGGCGACCCCTCCCGCCAGCAAACCCACAGCCTCCATCTTATGCGCCTGACGGAGTTGTTCCTGGATTTCGACTTCCTGGGTGATATCTTTTTTTACCGCGGCATATTGCAGGATTTTTCCATTCTGATCCTGGATGGCAAAAATGGTTGCATCTTCATGAAAAAGCGTCCCATCTTTGCGCTTGTTGATGAATCGTCCTGTCCAGGTCCTTCCGCTCGAAATGGATTCCCACATTGTGGCATAAAAACCACTGTCATGTTTCCCGCTTCGGAGAAAGCGCGGTTTCTGGCCGATCGCTTCTGCTTTTGTATAGCCTGTCACCTTTTCAAAGGCAGGGTTGACATATTCGATCCGGCCTGCCAGGTCGGTAATCATTATTGAATCGGCAGCCTGCTCCACCACCAGCGCCATTCGGTTGAGTTCTGTCTGGGCTTTCTGAAGTGTCCGCTCAGTTTTGCTCCAGGCAAGAACCCGTTTGACTGAAATCGGCAGGATATCGAGGAAGTTCGAATCCTTGACCAGGTAATCCCTGGCCCCGTTTTTCATGAGCTCGACTGCGGTTCGTTCGTCTCCAACACCGGTTGCGACAATAAAAGAGGGGATGTGGATGTTGAGAGACCGGGCATCGGACAAAAACTGGAAGCCGTTCATGTCCGGAAGGGAATAGTCGAGAATCACCAGGCTGGGTGTCTGGCTCTTTAGCCATTCCAGACCCTGCCTGCCAGTGGCTGCAGTGGCTGTTTCCAGGCGGAGCTGGCTCAGCGCTTCCAGAATCAGCTCGGATATTCCGGGATCATCTTCGACCAGTAAGACCAGTTCGGATTCGCTTTCCTGCACAGGTTATTCTCCTTCATCTGTTAACTGTTGGAACCTGGATGATCAGAAGAAACAAGCCCAGGTGATGGAGAGTTTCGACAAATGATTTGAAAGCCACTGGTTTGGTTACGTAATTGTTGCATCCCAGTTCGTGGCAGCGGCCCACTTCCTTGGGATCATCGGTGGTGGTCAGCATGATGATGGGGATCGTTTTCAACTTGTGGTCCTGTTTGACCCGCTCGAGGACCTGGATTCCATCCAGCTTTGGCATTCGAATATCCAGCAGAAGGAGATAGGCCTGGCCATCCTGGTACCCTTCATGATCTGGACGGCCATTGGTGAAGAAATCCATGACCTCCTCTCCATCGCGGAACCGTATGATCCTGTTTTTCACTCCTGTGTCAGACAGGCATTCAATAATTAAATCTGCATGGCCATCGTCGTCTTCCGCAAGGAGAAGGATAATTTCGTTTCGGGCAGGCTGAGCACTCATTTTAAGTATCGGTTCCCCTTCCTCTGTCATGGTTCTCTTGAGATTCATTCGAGGTTTCTCTGGCAGGCAGGGTGATCAGGAAACGGCAGCCATGGTCTGGAGCTGATTCCAGATTGACAGTCCCATGAAGCCGGTGGACTATTTTTTTGACGACAGTTAATCCCAACCCCTCCCCGGGAGTTTTTCCGAGGGGGTCGATTCGTGTAAACAATCCCCAGATATTTTTCTGGTATTCGCTCTTGATGCCGATCCCGTTATCTTCGACAGCATATTTCACCTGGTCAGCCAGAACTTCTCCGGATATCTGTACCACCAGCGGATGGTTTTCATCCCGGTACTTCAAAGCATTATCGATCAGATTGCTGAAAACCTGATTGATCTGGCAGGAATCACCCCAGCAGGGTGGCAATTGGCTGCATTCGATAGTGGCTCCTGCCTCCTGAATCTGGTGCTCCATTGTGGCCAGAATCGATTGAATCAACTGGTTCATATCCACCAGGGATGGGTTGAGCGGGGCCCTCCCCAGTCTTGAGATTCGCAGCAGGCCATTGATGAGTGTGTCCATCTTGGTGGCGCTGGCAAGGATATACTTCAGGGAAGAAGGGATTCGCTCTTTGAGTATGGGAAGGACAGTGGCTCGCACCTCTTCCATGTCGGCAGAGTTTTCGATCGATTGATCCAGGGTCTGAACCAGGTTTTCAAGCCTCCGGCTGAATCCCTGGATGTTGACCAGAGGTGAGCGGAGATCATGGGAGCTGACATACAGGAGGTTTTCCATTTCCTCCGTTTTTTCGCGCAGGGATTTCATCAATTGCTCCCGAAACTGCTCCACCTTCTTTCTTTCTGTCACATCCAGCACCACTGCCAGAAACACCCGGTCGCTGCCCTGGTCAATCAGCTGCAGGCGGACCTCGACCGGGTATTGGGTTCCATCTTTCCTGCGGTGGGTTGTTTCGAAGATCTGCAAATCCTTCTGCCTGCTGATCAATGACGAGAGGATTTTCTGGAACGTGGCGGATGTGAACTCCGCTTTGAGATCGAGAGGAGTGAGTCTCTTCATTTCATCCAGAGTATATCCCAGATTCCCGAGGGCCCCCTGATTGGCATACCGGAAATGGAATGAAACCGGATCGAAGAGATAAAGCTCATTGAGGCTTGCATCCATTGTCTGGCTGAAAAAGAGTTTATCTTTGTAAAGGTTGTTCCTCTCGGTGACATCCCTGACGATCGACAGCAGGTACTCCTGGCCATCGACCTCGATCCAACGGGCGCTGGCCTCGACCGGAAACTCGGAGCCATCTTTTCTGGCATGGCGCCCTTCCCGGACATAGGCCCCTGCCTTCTTTGATTCATCCATTTTCTGCTGGAATGATTCACGGTCTTGCGGGGCGATGATATCTGCTGTTGACAACCGCTGAAAGAATTCCTCCTTCGTGTATCCGTAGGCATCGAGTGCGCGCTCGTTGACCTCCACAAATCGACCCGCTTTGTCCATCAGCAGGATGATATCGTTTGCAGACTTCATCAGGTAATCATAGCGTTTCTGGAGGTTCTGGCGTTCCAGTTGGGCATGATATTGTGAACGGAAGTATTCGGTGCTGTTTCGCTGCCAGGAAATGTAAAAAACTCCTGTGGCAATCAGAATCGAGAGGATTACCAGACAAATGATCAGCCATCCCTGAATCTGGAATGGCAAAAGAATTTCCCTGTAATCCATCTTTGCCAAAATCAGCCAGGATGTATTCGGGACCCGGCTGACCGAAATAAGGACTCGGACGCCACGATAATCGGTTCCTTCCAGAATCCCCCGTCCACCCAAGGCTGCTTGGACTGAGGGGAGCTCCGTCCTCGACAAAGGGATCCGGAGCTTCATGGCGGCTTCCGGGCGGTGCCGCAGCTCGTTCAGATAAAGGACCTCTTCGCCTTCTCTTCGGATCAGCAGAATTTCGGCGGTTTCGCTGGGAGTGGGCCACTTTGCGTTCAGAGGATAAAGGTAATCTTCCGGATCGATCCGAAGGATGACCGCTCCCCGGAGATCTGCCGCACCGGTTTCCTCGTTGATAACAGGGATGACCACATCCATGAAAATGTCATGAGAGGCATCATCCACAAACAGATCCACCAATACCGGCTCCCGGTCGAGAAGCGCCTTTTTTATGGCATCCCGTGTCTGGGGGTTGAGCTGCCTGGGGCCATGCTCGGACCGAAGACAGATTTCACCTGTCTCCGAAACCAGGAGAACCTCATGGTACTTGTAATGCTCAATCAATCCGTCCATCCGAGCGAGGATGCTTTTCCCATCCTCTGTTCGAGGGTTCCTTAAATATCGGATGGCTCTTGCAGTCAGGTAGCGATTGTCAGAAAGGACCTTTGCATCCGCCAGCCGTTCACGAAACCAGGCAGTGATTTCATCCGCTTTCAAGTTCGAAACTGTGGACAGCTCGTTTTCCGTCCGGTGCAATATGGCTGCCTTCTGGGCTTGATAAAACCACAGTCCAAAAGCCACAATAACTGCTGAAAATACCAGGGAAAGGATGAGGAGATGGGCAGGGAAGCCTTTCGCGGTCGGTTCTTTCCTGAAGGTCGAATCCATAGCGAGGCACTCACGGAACCAAACAAACTCCTGTCTCTTTCATGAGAATAATGGAGTTTTTACTGTAATTCCTTGGGTTATCAACCAGTAGGGGGTTGTAGCCTATCGCGATAATATCAATATAAGGATCAAAGTAAAGATATGCCCGAAAAAAATATTTATCCCTTTCCTGCTTTCCTCCAACGGAGGCCCGGGTTGGTTGAATAACGAATGAAATCTCAGCTGTTTCTACTTTTTTTTTCATTTTTCTGTTGACATCCAATTTCCATGATTGTAAGTTCGCATTTACTTGAAGGCCGTTTTTTATTTTAGATGTGGGTGAGTGTTTTTTTTTGAAGTAAAATGCCGTATATGCTGTTCTTTCCCATCACTGCTGTGTCATCCTGCGGGTAGGTCGTTTCCGCATCTCCTTCAAGATCAATCTGTAAGAATTTCCCGATAAGGGAGGTTCATTCAATCTGAGTTCTGAGGAGGATGGAACGATGAGTCGACCCACGACTCGCGAGGCTATTCAATTCGTGGTCTCTTTCTTTGTTGTCTGCCTGGTTCTAGCAAACCCGGTGGCTGTCTGGGCACAATCCGCTGGCGTTGAGGTTTCTCCGGGAGGGGAAGGTGACAAGGGGGGAGTTGAAAGTTCTATCTCCATCAGCCCGATGACCGCCACTCTCCTCGTTGGCTCCAAACACACAGTTGTGGCGACTATCACACCTCCTTCGGGGGAAGCAAAGGCTCTTCCCTCTCTGGAAGGTATCGAGGTTACATTTGCCGTTTTTTTAGGCCCTAATGCTCAAATATTGGCCCCCAGTGTGACCAATGCTTCAGGGGTTGCCACCTATTCCTACATCGGAACCGGGGGGGTTGGAGTGGATCAGATTTATGCCTCCTGGATAAATTTCTTCGGGCAGAGAGATCTTTCTCCTGTCTCACTGGCAGAGTGGGTTTCGAATGAGAACGACTGCAACAATAATCAGATTCCGGATAGCACCGAAATCGCTGAAAGCCTTGCCCAGGACTGCAACGACAATGGGATACCCGATGAATGCGATATCCGTGATGGAGTCAGCTTCGATTGCAACAATGATGGGATTCCCGATGAATGCCGTGGATGCCCTCCAGTCGATATCGTCTTCGTCATGGATACTTCCGGCTCGATGGGCGATGAATCGGATGCATTGTGTGCCAGCATCGGTGCTGTATCGGCAGAACTGGCCGCAGTTGGAATCACAGTCAATCCCTTCTTCTGGGGAATTACTGACACCTATTTTGCCTGCCTCGAAGATTACGTCACCAACCAGCTGGGATCCTCGATTCCGGGAAATACCACATGTGGAACCGATATCATCAGCGATGAGGATTGGGGTCCCGCTACTGCAGTTGTTGCAGAAAGGTTCCCCTGGACACCTGGAAATGTCCGCCTGATCGTGCCAATCAGCGATGAAGGCCCCTGCCGCGGAAATTCCTGTGAGGACCCGGGAACAGACCGTGACTCAATCACCAACGCCATCACGATCGCGAACAACAATAACTGCTTCGTTTCTACGATTGTCGGAACTGGAGCGAATCAGTGTGTGATCGATCTGGCTCAGGCGCTGGCTTCGGGGACTCGTGGAGCCTCCTATATCTTCACCGGCACCCTGGAAGACTTCGCCGAAGCCCTGCTGACTGTCATCACCCAGGCCTGCGACCAGGCAACCGACTGCAATCAGAACAGCATCCCCGATGAATGTGATATCGCCAGCGGATTCAGCCAGGATGCCAACCAGAATGGTGTTCCGGATGAGTGTGAAAGAAGAGGCGAGTACCGAGTGCTTGATCATTACGGCCAGGTCTTCGATGTTGGAAATACATCACCCGTGATCGATGCCGGCCTCTATCCTCCCTGCGGGATCGCCCTGGCCACCACCGGTGATTGCCAGGGATCACTGGTTCTCGACGAAAGCGGCCGTCTGTATCCCTACGGTTATGTCTCAGAAGGCCTGACTGGCCAGGATTACGGATGCAAGATAGCCCGCGATGTCGAGCTGACTCCATCCGCACAGGGCGCCTATGTCCTCAGTGGCTACGGAACAGTCAATGCTTATGGTGATGCTTATCATTTTGGATCGACCTATTTCGGAAGCTTCATGCACCCGATCGATGCGGCGCGGGATCTCGAGCTGGTCCTCGGAAGGGTGATGCCTGATAAATCATACCCTAATGGAAATTATTCGGGTGTCCTGGGATATTATATCCTCAATTGCCTCGGCCAGGTGCTTCCCTTTGGTGATGCCCACATGCATGGTGATGCCTTCTTCGGCTTTGATATCGCACGCGCCATGGAGCTTGCACCGGATGGCAATGGCTACATCATCCTGGATGGATATGGCCAGGTGCATGGTTTCGGCTCCATGGAGTCAGTCGCCATGTCGCTGGCTGCACAGAACCCCTACTTCGGCTGTGACATGGCCCGTGACATCGAAATCACTCCCAGCGGGAATGGGTGGCACATCCTCGATGGACATGGACACATTTTCCATGTCGGCGATGCCCAGCCGTTGGTCAATGATCCGCTGGTAACCGAGGCGGATGTCTTTGAAGACTTGGAACCCTGCTCGGGAGGAGGAACCATACCGCCTAATACAATTACCTCCGGAATTGATATCCAGGTCGCAGCCATTCTCAAGAAACTTGAACGGGACAACCGTCTGGTGCTGTCTCCGGCCAGCCCGGTTGCAGCCAATCCGGCCAAAGGTGAAGAACCAAGGGAATCGCTCAGTTCCCCAGACCCTGAGGCTCAGTCGGTCGAAGCGGGAGCCGAAGGCGGTACAGGTACTCCTTCGCAGTCGGTGACACTGCGCCTGGATGGGAAGGCCAAGGTTCTTGCCGGCGAACAGGCTCAGCTGGTTCCAGACCGGCTGGCAGCCCTGGTCCGTACCAGTCTGGTTTCCGGCGAGAAGGTGACAATGTCTGACTGGCGAGAGGCGAAAAGTTCGGATCGTTCGATTTACCTCCGCTTCAGATCGGAGATTTCCCTGCAGGATTCAAGTGGCCAGACCCTTTCTGTGAATGCGGTTGTGATCCCTCAGGAGGGGTCATTGGCGGAACAGAAAGGTCTGCTGCTCTCCGATCCGAAAGCCATTGGAAATTATGTGCGTTGCACCGGCTGCGATGCAGCGGCTCTTGCCCAGCTGCTCGAAGCCGTCAGTAAATAATTGTTTGAACATCGCAGACCGCTTGAAAGGAAACGATGATGTTGATGAAGAGCATGAGTACACAGTGGTTAGGAAAAGGGTTGCTTTTCCTGGGGGTGTTATGTCTGGGAGCCACATCGGTCATGGCGGATGAAGTTGAAGATTTCTTCATCCAGCACAATCAGAAGAGGTACTTCGATTTCCCTCTGGATGCGCGCTCGCTGGCATTGGGTGGAAGCAACATTGCCACCTCGAATGATCTTTCCAGTGTTTTTGGAAACCCGGCTGGTTTGGGGTGGATCGATTCGTGTGGTTTATCGGCAACTTACTCACGGGATGAAATCAGCGGCGATGAGTATCTTCAGGCGCCCGGGTTCGGCAACTTCAGTTCGGTTGAGGAGGAATTCGATGTCGGGACAGTCCGTCTGGCCCTCCCGATCCGCGCTGGCGGGACTCTAGGCCTTGGCTGGTATGGATGGGATTCAGAGGTTGATGATTCCCATAACACCGATTCCGAGCGGAAAGTATTCCAGGCCGGTTATGGCGCACGCCTCAATGACTGCCTGAGCATCGGTTACTCGTTCAGTTATTTCGATGATGAGATGGATACAGCGTGCTGTGGCGATTACGAAATGGATGATGGTTACCGCCACACCTTCGGCCTCCAGATGCGCCCGAACTCCTGTATGGCGGTCGGTTTGTCGGGTTTCTTTGCTTCAGGCGACCCGGATTCCCGCATGGCCATCCTCGGACCCCAAAGCGCCGACAGAGACAGCTGGGGGCTTGAGCTGGGTTATTCCTGGCAGGTCTTTGAAAGGACCCTGTTCACCACCTCAGTGGATTACACCGATTACGAGCTGGATGCCAACATTGTCAACCAGCAGGTTCGTGTCAACCAGAATGTGGATGAAGGCGGCGAATCCTGGGGTTTCCATGCCGGTGTCGAGCAGCGCTGCTGCAACTGGCTGGTGGCACGTGCCGGCTATCACTATCGCGACAACGAATATGATTTCAATGATGCCGGCCCCATGGCTTCACTGAGTGAAAGCGCCGATTATCATGCCGTGTCGACCGGTCTTGGTTTTGACATCCACAAGAACCTGCGCCTGGACTATGGCGTTCAGTATCGATTCATCGGTGATGACGATATCACCAACACGGTCACAGCGACTTTCCATTTCTGATTCAAATAGTTCCTCATAAGAGCGAACTCATTCTTCTGACTTGAGGGCGGGACTGAAAACCCCGCCCTTGTTTTTGTTTCCCTTCATCTTTTTCCCCATTCCATCTGATTGGCTGCAATTTCCCAATATCCTGCCCAGTCTTTTCCGGAAGGCAGATCCTCGATTTTTGTACTGTTGGCGGTATGGAAAAATCATGGATCGTAATATGATGTGTTTACTTCTGAGAGGAGGATGGTCCTATGGGTTTCCAGAAAATTTTGAATCAGTTCCTGGTGGTTATCTGTTGCTCGATGCTATTCCTCCCGCTCACTGTGGCCCGGGCGGAAGAAACTCCTGCCCAGCGTGATGAGCGGATGGCCTGGTGGCGTGAAGCACGCTTCGGAATGTTTATCCACTGGGGGCTGTATGCCATTCCTGCGGGCGTCTGGAAGGGAAATCCAGTGGATCACGCTGGCGAGTGGATCATGTTCACTGCGAAAATCCCTGTACCGGAATACGAGCCTCTTATCAAACAGTTCAACCCGGTTCAATACGATCCTGCTGAGTGGGTGCGCATCGCCAAAGCGGCTGGAATGAAATACATCGTCATCACCAGCAAACACCATGATGGATTCTGCCTCTTCGACAGCAAACTTACTGACTATGATGTAATGAGCACCCCGTATGGAAAGGATCTTCTGAAGCCTCTGGCGGAAGAGGCGCATAAAGCCGGACTGAAAATCTGCTGGTACCATTCCATCCTCGACTGGCATCACCCCGATTATCTTCCACGCGGGGAAGGGAACTCCCGGCCCTGGGATACACGCCCCAAAGAGGGTGCAGATTTGAACCGTTACCTGGACTACATGAATGGCCAGCTCAAAGAACTGCTCACCAATTATGGAGATATCGGAATTGTCTGGTTCGATGGAGGTTGGGAGCACACCCCGGAGGAACTCAAATCCGAAGAAGTTGTCGAAAAGATCCGGTCGATTCAACCGAACACCATCATCAACAACCGTATCCAGATCCCGCAGGATTATGACACACCCGAACAATACATCCCCGCCACCGGCATCGAAGGACGCGACTGGGAAGTCTGCATGACCATGAATGATACCTGGGGCTACAAGGTGAATGATCACAACTGGAAATCCAGGGAAGATCTGATTCGAAAACTGGTGGATATCGCCAGCAAGGGAGGAAACTTCCTGCTCAATGTCGGGCCGACTGCCGAAGGCCTGATTCCACAACCCAGCATCGAACGGCTGGCGGGGATGGGAGAATGGATGGATGCCAATGGTGAGAGTATCTATGGAACACAGGCCAGCCCATTCCGCCAGCTGGAATGGGGGCGTTGCACTCGCAAGCCTGGAAAACTTTATCTGCATGTCTTCGAGTGCCCTCACAATGAGATCGTGGTTCCCGGACTGCGCAACGAGATCAAAGCGGCGTATCTGTTATCGGACAAATCGAAATCCCCCCTGCATTTTAATCGGCAGGGCGAGGATGTCATTCTCCAGGTTTCTGGAATCACACCGGATACAATCGACAAGGTCATCGTTCTCGAAATCGAGGGAGAACCGGATGTGGACAATACGATTCGCCCGCTTGCTGATGGCTCGATCGATTTAGCCGCGGCATTCGCCAGCCTGCATGGAAAATCAGCCGAATACGAATCGGATAAACGCAAAAATTGCATCGGCAAGTGGACCAATGCGGAGGATTGGGTTTCCTGGGAGATGAGGGTGGCCCAGCCAGGCAATTATCGGGTTCAGGCCGAATACGCCTGCCCGGATGATTCTGCTGGCAGCCAGGTGGCCTTTGGTGTCGGCCAGAACCAGGTGGCAGGAACTGTGGAAAAAACCGGTTCCTGGGAAAAATTTGAAACCCGGGAAATCGGCTCGATCCAGGTTGACTCCACTCAGCCGGTTCAGTTCGAGGTTCGTGTGAAATCCATGCCCGGCGGTGCAGTCATGAATCTGCGGAGTGTCAAACTGGTGCCAGTAAAATAACAGTTTCCCGTTCGCGGGAGGCATCTCCAGGCTGAATCCGGCTCACAGAGGAGGGAGATACAATGTCGTTCAAAGTCTCGGATACGCAAATCGCAGGCTTCCAGAAGGAAGGGTTCCTGATGGTTCCAGGCTTGTTTTCACCCGAAGAAGTCGAGCTTCTGCTCAAAATCGCTCGTGCAGATCAGGCCATGGCCTCCGAGTCCTGGGACCGTAAAGATGCCCAGGGTGGCATCAGCCGCCTGACCCTTCGCAATTCTCTCGGCAAGGATGTCTACAGCGCTTGTGTGCGCAGCCGCCGGATCGTGGACACGATGGAAAAATTGCTCGGTGCTGAAGTTTACCACCTGCACCATAAGATGATGCTCAAGGAGCCTTTTGTGGGTGGAGCCTGGGAATGGCACCAGGATTATGGTTACTGGTATAACGATGCCTGCCTGTTTCCGGATATGGCCAGCTGCATGATCGCAGTGGACCGTGCTTCCAGAGAGAATGGCTGCCTGCAGGTGATTCAGGGATCGCATCTCATGGGACGAGTCAACCATGGGATAACAGGGGATCAGACTGGCGCGGATCTCGAAAGGGTTGAAGAAGCGCTTCGGCGTTTGCCCCATGTCTATTGCGAAATGGAACCGGGCACCGGCCTGTTCTTTCATGCCAACCTGCTGCATCGATCCGATCAGAACCGCAGCCCCAATCCCCGCTGGTCTTTGATCTGCTGTTATAATGTGGTCCACAACATCCCGTTTCGGGACAGCCATCATGCCCCATTTGCTCCGATCGACCAGATCGAAGATTCGGAGTGGATCGCTGCCGCCAGGCAGGACTGGGCAAATATGCAGGGGAAAGAATCGTCATGAGCACATGGCGCTTTGCCGGGATCAATTTCGATCACATGCACATGGGAGACCTGCTCCGGATGGTCCAGGAGCATCCCGAGGGTGAAATCGCGGGCATCTGCCATGAGGACCGTGAGGCGATGATGCCGGTTGCCAGCCGGCTTTCGATTCCTGCCGATAAGATTTTTACCGATTACCGGGAGTGTCTGGCGAAAACACGCCCGGATGCCGCCATCCTCTGCCCGGCGACAGCCCGGCATGGTGAATGGACCTGCAAGGTGGCCGAGTTCAATGTCCACTTGTTTGTCGAAAAGCCTTTCGCCGCCAGCCTGGCCGAAGCCGATTCCATGATCGAGGCGGCCCGGCGCACCGGAAAACTTCTGGCGATCAACTGGCCGCTGGCCTGGTATCCTCCGCATAACACCGCCAAACGGATTGTGGATCGAGGTGAAATCGGAGAGCTGATCGAGGTCCACTACTATGATGGAAATCGCGGGCCGCTCTGGCATGTTGCCGACAAAGCGGAAACAAGCGCCGAGGCAGCAGAGAAGAAATCTGAAAGCTGGTTTTATCAGGCAGCCTGTGGCGGCGGGTCACTGCTCGACTATCTCGGGTATGGCGTCACTCTCGGCACCTGGTTTCTGAATGGGAAGAAACCAATTGAGGTGACCACTGTCGTGGATCAGCCCCCCGGGCTGGAGGTGGATGAGCACAGTGTGACAGTCGCACGATATGACACAGGGCTTTCAAAGTTCGAAACACGCTGGGGGACCTTCACCGATCCCTGGACCCATCAGCCCCAGCCCAAATGCGGTTTTATCCTGAAAGGGACTGAAGGAACCATCAGCAGTTATGACTATGAAAATACAATCTATGTCCAGACCCGGGATTGCCTTGCGGGGAAAACTGTGCCAGTCGACTCTCTCGAACCGCCCCGCCAGAATCCGATTCAATACTTTATTCACTGCCTGAATTCAGGTGAGCCGATCCGCGGGCCTCTCTCACCGGAAATCTCACGCATTGGCCAGCAGATTGTCGATTCTGCGGTCCTGAGCGCCCGGTTAAAGCGCACAGTTCCATTGGTTGACTGAAGGCATCTGGCCAGATGCTCAGTTATTTTTGTGGAGTTCGACAAACCTGGCGAACAGGTCCACCTGTTTCTGGAGCATACGGCTGATCGAAGGATCGATGAAATCGCTTTCATCTTCATTCCACTGGTCATTGATCCGTGGAATCCATACCCGTTCAGGCATGATGTAGGCATTGCGGTATCCGAAGATCATCTGCAGCTGTTCGACCGATCGAAAAGCCCCCCAGATTCCCGCTGCCAGCCCGGTGAATGCAACACAGCGATGCTCGAAGCTTTCCGGGAACTTGAGCATGTCGATAAAATACTTCATCACTCCCGGAAATGAGCCATTATATTCTGGGACAACCACATGGAGTCCATCCGATTCGAGGACCCTTTCTATAAACGGCTCGAAAGCAGGAGGTTTCACGGCATAGGAAGAGGGGCTGAAAATTTCCGCAGGCAGATCTGCCAGACTCAAAATCCTGGCAGGAGTATTGGATTTCCGATAGAGAGATTCAATCAGATGAGCCACCTTGAGCGTATTGGAAGCCGGACGATTTGTTCCTGCGATGATTTCTATCAAGGCTCTTTCCTCTGAATGAAACGGGGAGTGCCTTCAGGCACCCCCCGTTCACTTGAATTCGATATCGAATCAACAACAATATCAGCCCTTGCCGAGGGTCTTGTCACCTTTCTTTTTCCAGGTTGCCGGACAGAGCTCACCCGTCTGCAGGGCGGTCAGAACACGCAGGATTTCATCGACATTTCTTCCAACCGAGAGATCATGAACCAGCTGGTAACGCAGAATCCCATTCGGATCGATCAGGAAAGCTCCCCGCAGGGTGATCCCTTTTTCCTCGATCAGGATTCCATATTCACGGCCGATGGCCTGGGTGATGTCGCTGATGAGAGGATAACTCAGGTTCGATATCCGCTCATCAGCCTGTGTCCAGCCGAGGTGGCTGAATACGCTGTCTGTGCTCCCACCGATGACTTCGCAATTCAGGGCTTTGAAACGGTCAACCGCATTGTTGAACTCGACAATCTCAGTCGGGCAGACAAAGGTGAAATCGAGTGGATAGAAATACAGGCACACCCATTTCCCTTTGTAATCATCCAGACCGATTTCCTTGAATTCGGTTCCTGCCAGGGCCTGAGCCTTAAAAGAGGGTGCGGGTTTTCCCACCTGCAGCATAATGTGAATCTCCTTTTTCATTTTTGACAATTGTCCGAAACGGACAAGGGATATTGAAAACAGCAAAACGCTTTGAAAGCACTATTCCTTCGTCTTTATTTTGTCAAGAGAATAACGGTTCAGAAAGCCGTAGGTTACGATCTTCAATGATCGCAGTTGGTTGTTATCCAGTGTTGGTTTGCCGACATTAAGCCATCTGCTGCCCTGCTGATTTTTTTACCAAGGCTGGTTATCCTTCATCTATGACAGTGCGTCAACATTCTGTGAATCTGAATGATACAGACCTGGACCAGCCCATGATTCAACTTTTCCTGGAACCGTTCAAAAGAGTGGAAAGCATACCCACTGATGAGTTTTGATCGAACAGTGCTTGTTACTGAGGTCTATCCCTCAATCCAGGGTGAGAGCACCTGGGCTGGCCTCCCGTGCGTTTTTATCCGTTTGACAGGATGTCCATTGCGCTGCCGCTGGTGCGACACGGCCTATGCATTCTCTGGCGGTGAACGCTGGAAAATCGATGACCTGGTCGAAAAGGCACACTCATTCGATATACCCCTGGTGGAAATCACCGGGGGTGAACCGCTGGCTCAGCCCAATTGCCCTCTCCTCTGCAGCCGCCTGCTGGATCAGGGCAAAACGGTCCTTATCGAAACAGCAGGCTCTCACTCCATCGATGTTCTCCCAGAGGGAGCCATACGGATCATGGATCTCAAGTGCCCGGACTCCGGCGAAATGGAACGGAACCTCTGGACAAACATCGATGCCCTGAATGCGAATGATGAGGTAAAATTTGTCATCGCCAGCCGGAAAGATTTCGAGTGGGCTGCGGATGTGACCCGAACTGAATCATTGAACAAAAGAGTCCGTGCAGTCCTGTTTTCTCCGGTGGCTGGTGAGATCGAACCGGCCGATCTGGCCAAATGGATCCTCGATGAAAATCTCCCGGTCCGATTTCAACTGCAGCTTCACAAATTCATCTGGGAACCATCCGCACGTGGGGTCTGACAGCACCATGAAAAAAGTAGTGGTTCTTTTATCGGGCGGATTGGATTCAGCGACTGTTCTGGCCACAGCGCAGGCAGAGGGAAGGGCCTGCTATGCTCTTTCATTCCGCTATGGGCA
>JAANMT010001819.1_pt1 | contig 19616 bp, 21 predicted proteins | sample 7279711 | NCBI WGS metagenome assembly JAANMT01 (sample SAMN14094538, study PRJNA606508) | bioreactor metagenome | isolation source: A lab-scale SPAN reactor treating ammonium-rich wastewater day 1 | place: Ireland: Galway | collected 2017-01-16 | reverse complement strand
GCCTGGACATTTTTGGCTCAGGTCCTTTACTAAGTCAAGCTCAGTCGTATTCCAAGCGACACCATCTGCCAGTCAAATTTCATGGATGGGTGGATCCAAAATTGATAAAGTGGACCAAGTATGATATCGCTCTGGTTTCTCGCCACCTGGCGATCATTGAAGCACTAGCCTATGGATTGCCTGTAATTGCTCATTACAGTTCGCTAATTAAAAAAGATTACTTGTTACTGACCCCTTTTGCCAAGTGGATTCATATTTTTGATGATCCAAGTCAACTTGCAAAATTAGTAAATCAGTTCGAGACATTACCCTTAGTGGCACAAAATTGGGCGAGAAAGCAGACTTGGAAAAAAATGGTGGATGTTTATGAAAAATTGTGGGTAATTTAGGTCCAGAGGTTCCGGATCAAGACCAGGATGACGGCAATCAATAGTCCAGCATGACGCTCTCGTAAGTATAGGTTACAATGATGCTTGATGTAGCGCTAGCTACTAAAGACACACCTTAGCTTGAGCTTGATTTCAAGTCAAACCCGTCAATGCAGAAATATTCTTGAAATGAACGAACAACCAACCAATTACACCACACCTCAATCAATTAAATCCTTCACAGATCGTTTGCCTCCAGTTTCAGTAGTTGTGACGGTTCTCAACGAAGCGGAGACGATCGCAGATTTGTTGGTTGCCCTAGAAAAGCAAACTGTCACTCCTCAAGCAGTTATCATCTCCGATGGAGGTTCGACTGATGATACGGTTAAAACCATCCAAACCTGGCAGGAATCCAAACGCTTGCCTTTGCAAGTCATAGAAATCAAAGGCAATCGTAGCGTCGGTCGAAACGCCGCCATTGCTAAAACCCAGACAGAGCTAATTGCCATTACTGACGCTGGTTGCGTCCCAAAAAAAGATTGGCTGGAGGAGTTGCTCAAAACCCAACAATTGACAGGAGCGGAAGTAGTGGCTGGTTATTATGAAGGTGCGCCTCAAACCACCCTTCAAACCGCCATAGTGCCGTACGCATTAGTCATGCCGGACAGAGTGAGGCCAGATGATTTTTTACCTGCCACCCGATCAATGTTGCTGACCAAACAAGCTTTTTTGGCGGCGGGGCAGTTTGATGAAAGTTTGTCAGATAACGAAGACTACGCTTTTGCTCATCAACTCAATAGAGTGGCTAAGATCGCCTTTGCCGAATCAGCCATCGTCAAGTGGCAACCTCCGGCTGACTTATCGGACTTTAGCAGGATGATTTATCGTTTTGCCAGAGGAGATGCTCAAGCAGGATTGTGGCGACCCAAAGTAATGCTCATCTTTGCCCGATATGCAGTGGTGTTTGTACTGCTACTTTTTTATTGTCTAGTTTATAGCTATGCCATTTTGGCGGTCATGTTGGTTTTATTTAGTATCTACGCCACTTGGGCGATTATGAAAAACTTCAAGTATGCCAAGAAGTCCTGGTACTGGTTGCCAGTCTTACAAATAGTGTCAGATTTGGCAGTTATGGCAGGGACGATGGTGGGGGTGGGGGAGAGGGGGTAAAAATCTCAATTATTGAAGTAGGAAAATTTTCTTAAAAATATTCACTGCACGACTAAGTGCTTCATTTGATGTTGGAAGTGTTTCGACTGGCATGGCGACTGGTTTGGATTTTTCTTTTAACCTAGCACCTAGTTTTGTTAATGAAGACTGACCAAAAAGAGCATCTGGATTTATCAGTCTCCTAGTTAAATTTCTCTTTCTTCGGAAACGAGACCAACATTCAAGTTGCATAATTTACTTTCTAATTTATAGAAACTTATTGTTAATTACAAACTCATACCTGGAGGATAAACTGCCTCCCCACCTGTTAATGAAATAGATTATATCCTATAACTATTATTTTGTCAAATTATTTAGGCTTTTAAAACTGGTTTGCCGGTCCAATCTAAAGGATCCAAGCTGGTTTTAGTAGGAGCACCGGCTTTGACTAAATTTCGATAGGCCTTTTTCAACTCGCCGCCCACAACATTTTTACGTTGAGCCAGATCCGCCTCTGTCATTTCCTCCTCCATGGCAAACAACATTTCTTCCCAAAACACTTTAATATACTCAATGTCCTCTGAATCAACAGCCAGATCCAGCGCCTTTTCAAATGCCGTTTGAGCTTTGTCAAAATGATGTAATTCTTGGTAAGTCAATGCCTGGCTCAAGTAAATCAAGGAGGTAGTAAAAGGGTCACCGGTTCGAAGTGATAGCCCCTGGCGGTAGGCCTCTAGGGCTTCTGGGTATCGTTTTAACTGGTGCTTGCAGTCACCAATTCGACGCCAGACATGAGCCTTGATAATAACATCTTGAGCGGAAGCCAAAAGTTGATCGCACTCAATCAAGGCTTCCTCAAATAATTCATCGTGATAGAGCTCGTTGATGTTTTCTAAGGCTTCCTCTTCAGACATTGCCATCTTTGTCATAGGTAGATTATAACTCAGGGATTGATAAAATTGAGGGGGAGTGAGTCGCTGGAGCAAGTCAAATAAGTTTGGGAGTTAACTGAGTTGGAAAATGTTGAACAACATTACTGCGACGAATAAAACCCCGCAATCAGACAACAGACCCTAATAAAACCTCGATTCGTATTTAGAATAAGGAGGTTTGGATTTAAGTGACGAGATGGAATTACATCCCACCAGTGGCGAACCAGCGAGCCACCAGGGCGATCGCTAGGATCATCAACAACAAAGCAAAGGTGATCAAGAGTAGTTCTGATCCAGAATTAGTTTTGGCGGCAGCCGAGCTGGTTGCATTTGGCTTGGTAGCTGGTGCGGTGGTAGTAGGGTTTTTCTTAGAAGACGTTTTTGTCGCAGTGGTTTTTTTGGCTGATGATTTTTTAGCCTTGGAATTTTTGGCTTTGGGCATAGGCACTTTCTATTTTTTACTAACTACAAGCATACAGACAAATTACTGACTTCGTCAAGATGATCAGAAGCGATCAAAGTTGCAGTATTTAGTCTTGCAAAGCCAGCGACTTGAATTATAATTGCAACATTGATGCAATAAGTATAGTATGTCAGCAAACGCAATCATCAACCAACTCAAACTAGAGGGCTTCAGATCAACAAAAGTTCGTCAGGCACTGTTGGAAATCCTGTGGAACGAGACTTGCTTGTTATCTCTGGCTGAAATTCAACAGCGGTTGCGGGTCCGAAAATTGCAACCAAACCGTTCAACTTTATACCGAGAACTGAAGTTTTTGACAGAAAAAAATATTCTCAACAAAAATTCAATTGCTGGCAAAGATCTTTTTGAGTTGCCTCGAGATCATCACCACCACTTGGTTTGTGTGGAATGTGGAGGTTTGACCAGAGTGGAACTAGAAAATCACTTGAAGTCTGAGGAAAAGAAGCTCGAAAAAGAGTTTAGATTCCAAATTGTCAGGCATGAATTAGAGTTTTATGGAGTTTGTAATGATTGTCAATAAAAATGAACCAAGCATATCTTGTCACCCCCTATCTGATTCAGGAGTTATCCAGGATCCGCTCTTTTGCCTCAACATCTGCTAAGCAAGTGGTGATAAATTAATTGGGAAATCCTCAGATTATATCTAAAAAGGCGACCGGAGGAAAAAATATATGAAAGTTAGGAAAATTAAAATACCAAGAAATCTAACTCTGGGGCTAGTGAGTTTTCTGGTTTTTATTGGATTATGCGTAGTTTTGTTTGTGATTGGCTTATGGCTTAATCACAAAGACAACCAGTTATACAGGCTGTCGGAAGGTCAAGTGCAAGTAGTAGCCACAATTTTTCCCATAGCCGACATGGCCCGACAAATTATCGGGGATGATGGGGTAGTTTATCAATTAGTCCCAAACTCAGCTAACCCCCACACCTACTCACCCACCCCAGATGACATTTTGAAATTAAATCAGGCTGATGTAGTAATTTTCTTGGGATATGAACAAGAGCCATGGGTCCAAAGCATGCTTGATGGAGTAAAAAATCCTGACTTAGTGGTGGTAGACTTGAGTCAATTGGGCTCAGAGTTGGTTGAGAGTGATCGACTAAAGAACCATGAAGAAACTACTCAAGCTGAAGGCGAACGCAGCGATGAATTTCATTACTGGTTAGACTTTGAGTTATCTCAGCAAGCACTGCAAATGATTGCTCAAGAGTTGTCAACAGCCGCACCAGAGTTGGCCGAAAGATTTATTACAGCTAATAAAAGTGAGCAAGCTAGGTGGGCAGAGTTGGATGAAAAATATCGTTTAGGTTTAAAAAACTGTCAAACCCAGACAGTAGTTTATGCCGGTCACTCGGCTTTTGGACATATGGCTGAAAAGTATGACTTGCGTTGGTTGGATGCACTGCCTGTTTCACCAGATGCTGAGTTAGCACCTAAAACTTTGGCCAATTTGATTCAAATCTTACAAAGTGAAAATAGTTTGGCAGTTTTTACTGATGCCTTTTTTTCACCTAAATTAGCGGACACAATTTCTCAAGAAACAGGTTTGCCAATCATCCGACTGAATCCTGGCGAGCGGTGGCGATATGTAAATGGTCAAAATCAAGAAGATGGATTGATTGGGATTATGGAGGCAAACTTGGACAAGTTGCAGGAAGGGCTGGGGTGTTAGGTGCTCTTGTTCTGCTGTCGCCATTGTGGACATGCCTGTCCCGCAAGCGGCGAGGATCTGCAATCGCCAGCATAATAGCTTCTAACGAGGCGACTTTTGAGTCCATTGTCAAGGCGTGGTCTTCAACAAGTTCAGCATGATAGGAAAGTATGATAAAAAGTCACTCTCAATCAATTGTCAATCTCAACGGAGTTAGCTGTGGATATGGTGGGTTGCCAGTGATTGAAAAAGTTAATTTACAAATTGAGCAAGGTGAATATATTGCCCTCACCGGACCGAACGGGGCAGGTAAAACTACCCTTCTTCAAGCCATGTTGGGACTTATACCTGTACAAAAAGGACGAATTAAACTATTTGGTCAAGAAATTACCCAGTTTCATCAATGGTCAAAGATCGGCTATGTATCTCAGCGAGGCCAAGGGTTCAACCGATTAATGCCAGCGACTGTTAGAGAGGTGATAGAAATGGGGTTAAGTAGGCAAAACCGCAAAAGCCTGAGCGCTGATCAGATCGAGTTAGCCTTGAAAAAGGTCGACCTACAACATTTTACCCACAAAAGGATCTCTCAACTTTCGGGTGGACAACAGCAAAGGGTGCTGTTAGTTAGAGCTCTAGTCGGCCAACCTGAATTACTTTTGCTAGACGAACCGAGTACGGCTTTAGATGTCAATTCCCGCACCAGTTTTTATCAGTTACTTGAAAATTTACATAAAAATGAGCATGTGACGATTGTGTTGGTCACTCACGACACTTCTCAAGTTAGTAGTTGGACAACAAGACTAATTTATATTGACAAACAAGTCTTATTTGATGGTAATTGGCAGAAGTTTTGTCAATCGCAGTCGATGACGGAGTTGTTTGGCCAGTCGCAGCATATACTGTGTAGGCAACATGAAAGATAGAAAGGAGCAACTAGCCAGTCATGCTGGATAGTGATCTCGCCTCTCAAGCACTATAAGGAACAAATAGGAGTTGGTAATTCCGAGATCCTGATCAAGTCAGGGGTGATGTCATTTCGATTATTGGGACAGGATGACAGAGAATTAATTGTCCCAACATGATTATGAAATAAGTTCAAGATGACATCGAGAGAAAAATATGTCAATAATCGACCTGCTTCAATACCAGTTTATCCAGCGGGCCATTTTGGTCGGTCTGATTGTAGCGGTGACGTGTGCAGTACTTGGAGTATTTTTAGTGTTGCGAAAATTATCGCTGATGGGTGATGGGCTGGCTCATGTGAGTTTCGGGGCGGTGGCATTAGCTCTCATGCTTGGTCTGATGCCAATTTGGATGACTTTACCAGTTGTTGTCCTGTCGGCAATAGGTATTCACAAACTGCAGAAAAAAGCGGCAGTTTATGGTGATGCGGCGATTGGTTTGGTAGCGGTGACGGGATTAGCCGGTGGGGTGTTGATTGCTAGTTTGTCTGAGAGTAAACCTGTTGATCTGATGAGTTATTTATTTGGCAGTATTTTGACTATCTCTAGCGCCGAGTTGATTATTGCAGTCTTAGTGGCAGTTGTTGTTTTATTGACTATCGTCTATTTTTATCGAGAATTATTTGCGGCGACTTTCGATCAGCAATATGCCCAAGTCAGCGGAATCAAGGTCGAGCGTGTCAATGTAATGTTGATGATTTTGACTGGGTTAACAGTGGTGTTGGCGATCAAGGTGGTGGGGGTATTACTCGTGTCGGCTTTATTAATTGTGCCGGCGGTGTTTGCATTGCAGTTGGCCAAGAGTTTTTCACAAACTATGATATTGGCGATTGCTTTCTCAATTATATCGATGATGATAGGTTTGTTGATCTCTTTAACTCTAAACTGGCCAGTTGGGGCGACAATTGTGTTGACCAATGTGGGGTTATTTGCATTAGTGCTAATTGGGGGGAAATTATATGACTAGTGAGTTGCTCATTTCAATTTTGATTGCGGCCTTGGGAATTGCCTCCAGTCCGATTCCGATCATGGCGGTGATTATGGTGTTGGGGACGGCAAGTGCTCGTTCAAATAGCTTGCGATTTATCTTAGGTTGGTTGATTGGTTTGAGCGCACTGAGCTTGCTTTTATTGATATTTGCTGAGGTTATTAATATTGGTGAATTTGGAAAATTGATTATGAGCTGGGTAAGAGTTGGACTTGGATTAACATTGCTTGTTTTAGCATTTAAGAAGTGGCTTAAAAGACCGAAAAAAGATGGGGAGATAGTTCAACCAAAAATTTTGACAAACATTGCTAGCATGAAGACTCAGCAGTTTCTTGGCTTGGGGTTGGCATTGGGAGGCATTAATCCAAAAAATGTGGCTTTTAGTTTGGTGGCGATTACGGCGATAGCTGAAGCGAGTGTGTCTGTGAATATTGAGCTGTTGATTTTGTCGGGATTTATTGTTCTAAGTTCTTTGTCGGTATTGATGCTAGTTGGTGGATATTTGGTGATGGGTGAAGTGGTTGAGAAAATGTTAGACAAAATTCAGAGTTGGATGGCAAGGAATGGAACAATATTAATGGTGGGGCTGTATATACTATTTGGAATTTTACTATTGCGAAAAGGGTTGGAGGCAGTCTTATAGCTAGAAGATGCTGAAATAAATTCAGCATCATACTCAACTAAACATCTATGTCTTTTTTGACGAAATTAGTGACTTAATCGCTCCCCACCATGTTTTCTTTTTGGTTTCTTGCAGGGTGGGAATGTCTTCATACTTGCCCTCCATTACCGCCGCAATCCACCGGGTTTCTTGAAAATCAGCCAAGACAATTTTGGCAAAGACCGTCATGGGCACGGATAAAATAGTACCAGTTGGGCCCAGTAACCAAGTCCAAAATAAAAATGAAATGAGTACGGCAGAAGGTGATAGTCGGAGTGTTTCTCCCGTGATCTTAGGTTCTAAGAAGTTTTCGGTAAAAAGATTTAACATAGCAAATCCGGCTCCCACCACCACTGCTAACCAGATCCCACCTGATAAAAAGCCAATTAAAACAGGAGGTGCGGTAGCAATAATTAAACCAATATAAGGAATATAACCAAGTAAAAAAGCCAAGAATCCCCAGGTAAACCAACCTTCAATGCCTAGCAGAAACAGAAAACATCCCATTAAGATACCTGTTATCAAATTAACTTTAGTTCTAGAGATCAGGTATAGGGAGACGCTGTGGATAACTCTGCTGATTTTGTGAAGTGCTGAGCTTTCATCACCTAACACATGATGAAGTTGGGCAGAAATGGTGTCTTTACTCGATACAAGAAAAATCACTAACAGAGGTACCATAAAAAAGTAAACCGTAATGTTGCCGAGTTGACCAAGCACAGATCTAGCTAAAGCAATGATGCTACTAAAGTTGTTAGAAATTGTTTGTAAAGTTGCATCATTGACTTTTAAATTAAGTGAGTTGGCTACTTCGGTCGTAATTTGATCAATATTACCTGAGTAAGTTAAAAGAATTGATTGAAGCTGACCAATGGCCTGCCAAAAAATGCCAATAAAGATAAACACGCCAGTCACAAGCAGTAAAACCGTCATCACTAATGAGATCCTAGGACTGGCACCACGTTTTTTAAAGAAATTAACCAAAGGCAAGAGGAGAGCTGATATAAAAAAAGCCAATAAAATTGGGGCAAGTAAATCAGTAGCCAAAAATCTGATTCCAATCAATGTCACTACACTAGCAGCAAGAAGATTAACAACTTGAGATATGGATTGAATCGGCTCGGGCTTTTTTTTGAACATCAAGGGTATTTTACTCTAGGATGATGCTTATGGATAGATCAAGATGAAATAGCTGAATTTACTGTTGAAAATCCTGGATCAAACCTAGAGATCTTGAAGTAAACTCGAGTTAAGTTCAGGGTTACTTGAGCTATACTCGTCAGCATTACACTTCTTGACCCGTCAGCATGACACTTTTTGTTTCGCTGGTCGGTCGAGGATGATCATCATTGTCATTCAAATTTGATCTGAAAGTGATACATCCCCATGGAACAGCCACTATTGAGCACCTCACCAGGTTGTTTGGGAGGGATGCTAACTTCAGTGATTCCAGACGGAGGGAGATTGCTTTTGTAATTAAGATCCGGAATGACTATAGCTGTGGAACAATCATAAGTGCCGGTAGTTTCTATTTGTAAGGTAGTTGGAAGACCAGCTTTAGCAGTTGTGACTTTTGGTTGGTATCCACCTTTAGCTGTAATTTTGACAATTTGTTGACCATTTTTTATCGTGACATTACTTCCAGCATTTGATTGTGTTTGATTTTGATTCGCTGTCACCAAGTAAACTGTTCCCCCAATTAATCCGACGGCAATAATAATGGCTAAAAAGATTGATTTCATAGCAAGGGTGATATTATACCGATAGCGGTTAATAAAGCATACAGATTATATAGACTAAAGAAAATTACCAAGAGTCCTGAGACCTTAAAAAAGATGCTTGATTTCATTTGATCTTGAATTTTAATTGAACTAAAGCTGAGTAGAGCTAAAACCGGAAAAGTTCCTAGCGCAAATGCCAGCATGACCATGGCACCTGTGAGAAAGTCGCCGGTTGACAGGGCATAAAGTTGCATGGATTGGGTAAAACCACAAGGTAAAAAGAATGTGATAAATCCCAGTAGGAGAGGCATCAGCCTGGTATTGATAGACTTAACCTGAAGTAAACGTTGAGAGATGTTGGTTGGCAAAGTAGGTTGCCACTTTTTTGTTTGAGGAAAAATATCTAATAAATTAATACCTAAAATCAGCATGACAATCACAACGAGAAAACTTAGGATGTAGGTTGATTCAGCACCAATATTGAATACTGATCCAACTGTGCCCATCACCCCCCCCAAGATAAAAAATGATCCGAACCGACTGAGATGAAACATAATCTGTGGTTTGACGTGTTGGCCAGATTTGGCGTAGTTAGCTGAGACGGCTAAAACCAAACTACCGACCACCGCAGCACAGGTGGAAACAGAAGCGATAATACCTAAAATGAAAGCCGAACCGTAATTGATTTGATCTGTAGTTATTAGGTTAACAATGCCCATTTTTTGCAATAGAAAGAACCCCCAAATTATTGCCAAGGTGATAGGAATTGCCAATTTAAAATCAGACCAGTTAATGGTGGAACGCTCAGGCTGAGTAGAAAGTTTGTAGCCACTTTTAGCTAAAGTGGGATTGAGTTGATTGACAATTTGCTCAGGAGATTGATTGGTAAAGTCACCTTCGATCGTCACAGTCTTAGTTGACAAATTGGCCTTGGCTGAACTAATTTTTGGTTGTGATTGCAATTCCGATTCCGTCAGCACTACACAAGAGGCACAATGCATGCCGTGGACGTAGAATTGATGACACTTGGTCGCACTTGGCTTTTTTTTAGACATGAGTGACATCGCTTCCGCTTTTCTGTTCATGAAAATTAAATTTGTTCATAATCTTTTTGTTTTGATTCTGAGTGAGTTTAGGACAACCGAAACACTGGAAAAAGCCATAGCTAGACCAGCAAAAGCTGGCGACAAACTCCAGCCAAAGAGGGGATAGAACAAGCCAGCAGCTAAGGGTATGCCAATCATATTGTAAATAAATGCCCAAAACAAGTTTTGTTTAATACCCGTCATGGACATTTTGGAAAGTTTGATCGCTTGGCTAATTTTTGTGATATCGCCGTGGAGCAAGGTAATGCCGGCTGACTCAATGGCTACATCGGTACCAGTGCTCATGGCCATGCCAATGTCAGCTTGAGCTAGAGCTGGGGCATCATTAATACCATCACCAGCCATAACGACCACTTGATTTTGTTTTTGCAAAGTTTGGATAAATTGCAATTTATCAGCGGGCAGTAGTTCTGCTTGATATTGATTAATCCCAACTTGGCTGGCTATGGCTTGGGCAGTTTGCTTATCATCACCGGTTAACATGATGACTTTTAAACCCTGCTGGTGTAGTTGCTCGATAGCCTGAGGAGCTGAATCTTTAATAGTATCAGCAACCAGCAATATACCAAGGACTTGTTTTTCATCGGCTAGCATGATGGGGGTTTGACCGTTTGCGGTGGCTTGCTGAATGATGGATTGATTAAATAAATATTCTTCCTCGGCAGGTTGGACCGACGAGCGAAGCGAGAGATCGTGAACTTGATTCATGATCCGAGTTTGATCCTGCAACTTAAAACTTTTTGGTGAAATTGAGTTGGAAGATGGCAAATCAGGTCCGGAATGACGGATAATTTTACCCATCAGTCGTTGATTGCCCAAGTAGTAGGTTCGTTGATCTATTTTGCCTTGAATACCCTGACCAGGGTGGTTGATAAAATTTTTAACAACCTTGACTTTAATCTGATCTTTTGTTGCCCGATTGAGAATTGCTAGGGCTAGAGGATGTTCTGATTTGGCTTCCAGGGAGGCTGCAATTTGCAAAATTTTAGATTTTGACTGATCACCAACAGGGACAACATCCACCAACTCAGGCTTGCCTTTAGTCAAAGTGCCTGTTTTATCGATGACCAGAGTAGTGGCCTGATGTAGCTTTTCTAAAGTGGCTGCGTCTTTGATTAAAATCCCATTCTGTGCTCCTTTGCCCACTCCCACAATAATTGCTGTCGGGGTCGCCAGTCCCAAGGCACAAGGACAGGCAATGACTAAGACGCTCACAAAAGCCGTTAAACCAAGTGCTAAAGCTTGAGAAAAACCAACGGCAGGTGTGCCGATTATTAACCATAGCACCAGTGATGTAATGGCAATCACAAGTACGATGGGTACAAAAACTGCTGAAATCCTATCAACTAGTCCTTGGATGGGTGCCTTACTACCCTGAGCAGTCTCGACCATTTTGATGATTTGGGCTAGTAAAGTTTCTGCTCCCACTTTAGTTGCCCGAAATGTCAAAGAGCCATTGGTGTTAATGGTGCCAGCCAGAACTTGACCACCAACATTTTTGAAGACAGGTATGGGCTCGCCGGTGATGAGAGATTCATCAAGGTATGATTGACCGCTGATAACTTGTCCATCGACAGGAATCTTAGCGCCAGGCTTGATGCTGATTAAATCACCGACCACGACTTGGTCAACTGGCACTTCTACTTCCTGACCATTTCTTTTCACTAGCGCCGTTTTTGCCTGTATATCAAGCAAACTCATAATGGCCTCACCGGTTTTTAGCTTGGAGCGCATCTCCAAATATTTGCCTAAAGTGACGAAGACAATCACCACAATAGTGACATCGTAATAGGTGTGTTGGGCATTAAGGTAAGGAGACAAAATTGAGTCAAATGCAGAAATAAATAGGCTGTAAACAAACGCAGTCAAAGTCCCTAAACCAACCAAAGTTTCCATATCCGCCCGACCATGACGGACAAACCGCCACAAACCCTGCAAAAATGGTTGACCAACTACAAATAGCATGTAGGTGGCTAAAATTGGAATCAGATGGTGAAAAACGTCTTCGACCAGTTTTGGCATAGCAGGCAGGATTGTTTGAGCAATCAACAACTCCCAGGTCATAACGAAAATTGTAAAGAAGGCAATTATCAGTGATACTCGTACGCGGTTTTTGAGTTGGTTGAGCTCATGTAGTTTGGGATTATTGATGGCTGTATTATCGCTTGGATGGTGGGGGTTGAGGGAGAGTTGAGAATTTGTATTTGGCGAGGTATCTATCAGAGAATAGCCTAAGGGATGCAGTTTTTGGTTGAGTTGTTCAATGTTGGGTGAATGATTAGAAGCAGGTTGTGATTTTTCATCATCAGCTTCGAAAGAAACTTGAACCGTTTCACTACCAAAATTTACTGCCACTTTTTTTACGCCTTCTACCTTGCTTAATTCTTTCTCAATTAGATTGGCACAAGATGCACAGTGCATGCCTTGGACAGGATAGGTGTGAGTGTTGACTTGGGTTGATTGGGTAGGCATTTTAATGTGTCAGCTTATAAATCTTGAGTAGTTCGCTAATTGTGGCGGACTTATCTTGTTTCAAACGAGTCTCTAGACAGGAATCCAGATGTCCGGTTAAAAGCTCTCTTTTCACTGAAGTCAATAATCCCACTACACTGTCCACTTGCTGAATCACCTCAGGGCAGTATTGATCATTTTCTATCATTTGAATGACTTTTTCTAGAGTACCACTTGCTTGTTTGCTAAGCTTGAGAGACTTGTTTTTTTGGGAGGTGAGGGGTTTCATAAGCTTCTTAATTGATTATTGATTGGCTAAGTTAATACTTAGTACAACCTAGTACCTAGAGTATAGGTTGGTATTTATCCAAATGCAACCATTAAAATTCTCAAGTGAATATAGACTTGAAGTTGACAGCAACCCGAAGCTGACAGGCACCCTGCCCCCGAAACGCCGAGTTTTAAATTTTTCACAGGATCAGGACATCTTTTTGATAATAAAAAAAGGAAACTTATGGCAGTCCTTACGTGAGACTTTGAGTATCCGACTCCAACCACCTTAATTGTCTCGGTATTTGTCTGAAATAAGGGTGTTCATACTAGTAATTATAGTGGATTTATAGATGTTTTCTTGTCCCTATGACGAGAAATTTATCTTAATTACAGGCAGTTAAACTGAAAAAATGTTTTAATTGGGAAAATTAGTGAGCCCCATCATCACATTTAGGAATATTAGGCAGGTCTATCAGAGCTTTTCGATTGTTGCGGAAGCGGTGGGATTCGAACCCACGAAACCCGTGAGGGTTCTGGTTTTCGAAACCAGTGCAATTGACCGCTATGCGACGCTTCCTGTTGATAGTTGCTAGATCCTGAAAAGTGCACCCACCAGGAATCGAACCTGGATCAACGGTTCCGCAAACCGCTATTCTATCCTTTAAACTATGGGTGCGTGGTGGGTATTGTATACCACTAGCAGAGGAGAAGTAAGATTGAGATCGCCAATTTTTATTGTGGCAAGTCTTTGACAAAAAAACTTTGACAAAATTCTGTATCTGACAAATCTTCAATCGCTTGCCATGGCGGAAAGGGTTCAACAAAGGTGTTGAGCTGATCGATTTGACAGACATCATCTCCATAAATAGTGTACACGGTACCACTATCAAAGGGAGTGACGAGATGAATAGGTTGAGGCGGGTAGTTAATTTGGCTGAAAGATGAGGCAGTTTCGTCCTGGCACCCAGACATGCTCGCTTTCAAGATTTTGATTGTATCTTGGTCTGAGAAAATTTGATTGGAGATGCACCCAGAATCAATTGTCAGGTTCGCAAATCGGTAGTTTTTTTCTTGAAATGCTTGAGAAATTTGATTAATAGACTGTTTGGTAATGTGATTGCCAAGTAAAAGTAACGTCTGAAGCAAGTTATCTGGTTCGTCGCTCAAAATCTCTATCTTGGAGGAGGAACGCTGGAGGTAGGAACTCAGCACACGGTTGGAGTACATTAAATTATGAGTAGAGTAGGCCGGATAGCGGAAGAAATAGTGATAAAAAAAGCTGATAGCCAAAAAGATATAAATACTGACGAGAAGGATTTGAAGTGACCGATGAAGATGTTTTAGTAAGTACTCAAAACCAATCGCCATAATCAGCAAACCATAGATGATAGTAAAGCCACCACGGAAAGTGATCCAGGTGGCATCAGTTTTTAATACCGAGGGTAAAAATGAGATTAACAAAAGAGAGGTTAACAAAACAGCCACCGAGGGCTGGCGATTTTTAGCAAACCAAAGCACCCCCAAGCCAATAATCAGCAGTAAGGCGTCAACTGGGTAGAAAAAGCCGTGTTGGTGAACGGCAAAAGTATCCACCGCCGCATTGGCCCGACCAAAATAATGAGCAGGTGAGAGAGCATTCAAAGTTTGCAACCAAATATTGTTGAGTGTGATTGATATTTTATTACTAGTTAGATTCAACAGTGGTGATGAAGCAGATAGCCGCCTTTGATCATTCACCTGTTGGGAAATGCTAGCCACATCACTCCAAATAAACTCCTGCAGTCTCATGCCAGCTGATGAAGATTTAACTGTCAGCAGAAATCCGATGGTGAGCAGGCCAGCGAAGAGGATAATGATTAATGAAGACAACACATCCTGATTAATTTTGCACTTGGCCAAAATGGAGCCTAGGTTAAGTTTAAGATTACTTACTGAAAAACCGCAAGATTCATAGACCACCCACATCCCAGCCATTAAAATCATGGGCAAGAAAATTACTTTGTAACCTTGATACTGGAAAAACCCCAAAAAGAAAGGCAAAAGACTGAGCAATTTCCAGTATTTGGGTAAAGCGATGAGTAGTGTTAATCCCAGAAAGATGAAGAACAATCCAAAAAACGAGTCAAAAGCCATCCGAGAGAATTGGAAAATCCAGGGATTAACGGCAAAAAGTAATATTGCCACAACCCCCACCAGTCGATTTTTAGTGACCCTCCAGATGAAAATTCCCGCCAAAATCGGAAGCAACGCACCTAGCACAGCTGGCAGAATCTTCATGGCCAAAACGGGGGAGTTGGGAATCAGTAGAAAGCCCAAGGCCTGCACCAAACCAGTTAATTCAGAGTAGATGGGATTGGCGGCAGTCAAATGCCAGGGACGCCATTGACCATAAAGATCGCTGCCATTTGCAATAATCGCTTGTGATTGCGTAGCGTAATAACTTTCATCAAACACAATTGGACCGGGGATGGTGGTGATTAAGAATAGATGACTAGCCAAACCGACAACAAAAACAACGACCCCAACCCAAATATACCAGGGCAGTCGAAAACGATGCGAGTGTTTCATGATGGTTCAAGTTCAAGAGGGAACTTTTTTTGTAGCCACTTGGCGGCTTTTTCTGTCCAAGTCAGGGGTGGTTTTTGTAGCAATAACACATCTGAGAGGACCTCGGATAATTCGGTTTCTTGTTTCAGTTCTGCTAAAACCATGGTCAATCGATTAGGAAATTGTGCTGTTTCAATATAAAGTAGTTTCTGTTTGCCCTTTTTCTCAAACCAAAATCTACCCATCACCTCCCAAGGATAGAGTTTTTCCTCTAAACGGATACCATAGGTAGTAACTCGATACATCATTTGCTGAGGTGGCACCGCTGAGAAGGCATAGGCTAAAAAAGCCACGGACAATACGACTAGTATGGGTAAAAATTGTCCTGCAAAGAAAAGAATGAGACATAACAAGAGGACGATGGTGCCCATAGTCAAGTAATATTGACGTGTGTGCTTGGTGTAGGGACGACTGCCTGCTTGCCACTCGTAAACTAACTCTTCAGAAAGTGGTCTGACCATACCTGGAAAGCGTTCCGAAAGCTCGATGCCAGGAGGAGTTGGATAACGGATGGAAATAGGAGGTTGAGAGTTTGGAGGCTGATTGGCTTGTGGCGAGTTGGGTACTGATTGGGGTGGAGGTGACTGAGTTGATTTTGGCATGACTTGACTATTGGCACCCTGAGAGTGACTCGGTTGATTGCCGGTTAAAGTCGAGTGCAAATTCATGTCATCAGTGTAGAGCAAATTTTAAAGTCTGACAACTGGCGATGACATGTTTCCAAGCCTTTTCTTTCCAGAATAAATATCCGTATCCAAAAACTAGATCGCCAACTAAGGTGCGAGTGTAAAAGGGCACCGCTAGCAGGTAACAGGCTAATAATCCCTGCCAGGTGGCAGGATACCAGAGCAGCCAAACCCCAAAATTGGAAATGAGGAAAAATAAGAAGGAGGCGGTGGGGAGGAGAAGGAGGGAACTACGAGTTGACCGCCTTGATTGTTTTGCTATGAAACCAAGAATTGGATAGGCGGCAAATCCTAGGTAAGTGATCCAAAATCCAGGATAAAAGCCCTTGATGAACATGTCAAAGGCAATGATGCTGGCAAAGTAAAGGATGGGATTGCCAAAAAAGCCAAATGCGCCGACTGGTTTGATGTTGGCTGGTAAAATCGTCAGGCGAGACAGGAAAACCAGAGTAGTAGCAGTAATTGACTTTACCCAAGATGCTGATTTTGTAGACGTTATTGTCATTTTAAAATAATCCTATTAGATACTGGATTGATTTCAGCATGGTAACTTGAAGGATATTCCTCGCTAGATCATGAATCGAGTTCAGGATGCCTTCGGTGGTTCAGGACTCCTCTCCCGACAAGTTGGGATCGTTGGTTTGGGATGATTGTGAGTTATTTTCCTCATCTATCGGTGAAGCAGTCACAGGTTCATAAACAAACTTGACCACATCACCAGTGTTGAGTGTTGTCTGATCGGCACCTCTTTGGGCGTATTCATTATTGACATAGAAAGCCCAGTAGTTGTCTTGATTTCCCAGTAAGCCATTAATACCGTCCACAAAGACGCCAAAGCCGTACTCCTTTTTTTGGACTGTGGCGACTGACTCGAGCAAGGCAAGAGCAGTTTGGCCATCTTCCCAAGCGGTGACTTCAATGGTGGTGGGTTGAGCATCCGAAGGGGCCAATTGAGTTAATGTGGGAGTGGGTTGATTGCCATCAGGAGACTCAGTTGTTTTTAACTGCAAATTACAGGCAGACAAGGTTGTGCCCAAAATTAAAATTACAAGAAGGCGAAACAGTGACGATTTTTTCATGATGTATCTTTCGAATACCGACTACTACTAAATATAGTGTATTACCAGTCATTTGACTACAACCAATGGTGGTGGATCGAGACAGAAGACTGTGATTATTTGATTAAACAAACAACGCCTCCGTCAAGAGGCGTTGAAATTCCAAAAGAAGCTAGGGACACTCCGACCTATTTGAGATGTTGCCCCGACTTTGTCGGGACAGCATGACAATTATTACGCCTGTGGTGGTCCGGAAGAGTTGACTGGTTTAGCAGGTGTAGTTGCCTTAGCAGTGGCGTATTGATACTTACTATCACCAAATCCGAGAATCAGCGTACCAATGCCTCCGAGCAAGATTAGAAACACGATACTCCAACCAGCGCCTTTGCCAAAAGCTTTGCCTAACTCAACCATTAAAATTATCGATGCCACAATATTGACAAAGGGAATTAATAGTAAAATTAGCCACCAGATGGGCTTCTGAACGATTTGCAACATAACAATTGTGTTGTAAATTGGGATAAGGCATGCCCAACCGGGCTTACCAGCCTTGACAAACATTTTCCACATGCCCACCAATAGGATGATGCTCACCAATATAGCGATAATCCAATTCCAAAAAATTAACTTCATGAAGCCAAGCCCCATCAAGCCAGCCGTCGCAGATGTGGAGCCTATGGCATCATATGCATAATCAGGTTGCATAACTGCCTTTCATTGTATGTACTAAATTAGTATACCATGTCTGACCGCCAGGATATTTTGAAAAGCAGAGATTTCGTGGGTTTGGGGTCGATAGTTGGTTAAAGGTAATAGACCATGAGGACTAAGGCGAAAGAATTGGTACTGGGATAAGAGATTGATAAAGTCTTTGAAAAAGACGTGCTGATAAGCATGGTGTTGGTTGAATTCAAACTGGATTCTATCGATTTTGCCCTGCCCAATTAGATCCCTGGCACCCTTAAGCACCTCTAATTCATAGCCCTCGACATCGATTTTAAGTAGATCGATGTGATTGATTTGATTAGTTTTAGCAAATCTATCTAAAGTAGTGACATGAACTGGATATGACTTGGATTTTTGACCGTACAAATCTTTAATAATCTTTTGATTGAGGCTTGCTAGGGTAGCAGTTGGTTGGGTTGACTTTAGCTCAGCGTCATCGGCAAAGTCATAAAGTTTAGTTGTACCTGATCGACTACTAACTGCCTGTTGAATCAAATGGATGTGTTTGGAGTGAGGTGTGTTGGTTTTTAATGTTTGAAAAGTCTCTGGATTGGGTTCAAAGGCCCAGAATTTTGCCTTAGGAAAGTGATCGATACCGTAAACTTGAGTGTTGGCACCAATGTCGATAATAGTTGGTCGATCATTACCTGATTGTTGAAAAAATTTCTGCAAATGATTCAACAACCACCCCTCACCGGTCATTTTTTCACCGTGAGCATTGAGAACGCCAATTGATCGCAAACTTAAGTTATACAAATGCTGATTAAAACCAAACAGCACTGGACGGCAGGAGAGATAAGTTATCAGGGAGACAAAATAGTGCTTAATCATGTTTTTAGTTGAAATGCCTCAAACTCCTGCATTATGTCCTGACTCATAATTCCAGTTTCGATTTTGACGTCAAAACCTGAATCATCAGCTAGATTTTTCAGCAAAATTTTTCTAGAACGCAATAAAAATGGCAGATCATCTCGGACAAGCCCAATTACTATGTGAGCAATTTTAGCTTGAAAAATTGCTGCTGCACACATGGGACAAGGTTCATTTGTACAGTATATAGTGCAGTCGCTAAGCTTGTTTCGTTTAAGAGTTCGACATGCATCTCTTAAGGAATTCATTTCTGCATGATCAGTGACATCACCAATGGTATTATTTTCACATTTACCAGTTCCAACTACTTGACCTTTCAGCACTACAACAGAACCAAAAGGAAAATCACCATTTTTTTTAGCCAACCTTGCTTGATCTAAGGCGAGCTTCATAAATTGGTTATGATTTTTTTTCATGGGCGGAAGCGGAGGGATTCGAACCCTCGAACCCTTGCGGGTCCGGTTTTCAAGACCGGTGCAATTGACCGCTATGCGACGCTTCCTTCATTTAGTCGCAAATCTAACTGTATCAATGGTATATTGTACTGCATGAAGCGAGTGGTGGCACTTTGACAATCATCTTATGAGGCACTATCTGAAATTATTAGTATCTCAATGGTGGCCATTGGGCTTAGTATTAATTTTGGCGATATTGTTGCGAACGCTCAATTTAGGAACATTGCCTGCAACTTTTTTTGAAGATGAAGTTCTAAGCGGATACCTTGGTCGGTATCTTTGGGAAACTGGCACCGATCTTTACGGCAACTCCTGGCCACTGCTTTATTTCAACAAGTTTGGCGATTACTACATCATTTTACCCATGTATCTCGATGGTCTGAGTACTTACTTGTTTGGTATGACATGGTTTGCCACACGATTACCAACAGCCATCCTTGGTTCATTGGCGGTAGTTCCAGTTACTA
>JAANMT010001816.1_pt1 | contig 19656 bp, 16 predicted proteins | sample 7279711 | NCBI WGS metagenome assembly JAANMT01 (sample SAMN14094538, study PRJNA606508) | bioreactor metagenome | isolation source: A lab-scale SPAN reactor treating ammonium-rich wastewater day 1 | place: Ireland: Galway | collected 2017-01-16 | reverse complement strand
GTCCACCCGGTAAAAGCGCTCGGTCAGACGGGGAATGTGTTCCGGGGCAATGCCCGGACCGGTATCCGATACCGAGAAAACGCCATCGCCCTCCGATGAGGTCTGCCACTTCACCACAATGCGCCCTCCCGCCGGGGTGTAACGCACCGCGTTGCTGATCAGGTTGGACAGTGCGCTTTGCAGCTCCGTCAAGGCGCCCCCCATCTCCCCCGCCGCGGCCAGTTCGGCAGGCGCCGGAAACTCCCATTCGTGCTGGCGCGACTGGTTGCGTGTGAGCAGGGCCGACAATGCGCGTCCTTCCTCCTCGCAGCGCTGCAACAGCGTCTGAATGGGCGTCCATTCGCCCGTGCCGGGCAGCGGGCTGCCTTCCAGACGCGAGAGGGTGAGCAGGTCCTGCACCACGCTCTGCATCCGCGCCGCCTGCTGCGCCATCATGTCCAGGTATCGGGCGCGTTCCTCGGCATTGAGCGGCAAGGTCTGCAGGGTTTCGACAAAACCCATCAGAACCGTCAGAGGCGTGCGAATCTCATGCGACACATTGGCCACAAAATCCCGCCGCATCGCCTCGGCCTGCTCCAACGCCGTCACGTCCCGCGAGAGCAAGAGACTGCGGCCATCGCCGTAAGGATGCAACTGCACCGAAATACGCACGGGCCGCGAAGGCGTGCTTGAGCGCCCCTCCAGCACCACATCCGAAGAGAAGTCTTGCGCAGCGTAGTAGGCGCTGAACTCCGGGTCGCGGACCAGATTGCGGATCGATTGCATCGCATCGCGCTGCCCGTCGAACCCGAACTGCGCAGAAGCCGTCTCATTGCACCATTCAATGCGCCCCTGTGCGTCGAGCAGCACCACGCCACTGGGTGATGCCTGCAACGCTGCCAGAATTTCCTGCAACCGGTTGTCGCTTTCATCGGCCAGGTCCTGCTGCTTCCTCACCAGCCGACGGGTACGGTCAACTGCCTCGCCCCACATGCCCATCATCGGCGGGGCCTTGGCCATATCTCCCACGCGAAGCCAGCGAAGCATGCGCAGGCCGCGCAACATGTCCTGCACAAACCAGAGCCATGCCGCAATGGCCGACCCGAGCGCTGCACCCCAGGGGCCGCCTTGCCACCATCCCAGGCTGCCGCCAGCCAATTGCCAGAGCAGGAAAAAGAAAAAACGCAGAACCATGCGCTAGCGTGCCATGGATGCGGATCAGGCCCGCAATGGCACCTGTGGCTGTGCCGTGAGCCGATAACCCGCGCCACGCACCGTCTCCACCATGATGCCCGCTCCTCCCAGTGCCTCACGCAGACGTTTGACGTGCACATCCACCGTGCGCTCTTCGATGAACACATGATCTCCCCAGACCTTGTCCAGCAACTGGGACCGGCTGTGAACGCGCTCGGGGTGCTTCATGAAGAAATGCAGCAGCTTGAATTCGGTGGGCCCGATTTTCAGGGGCTGCCCCTGGAAGGACACACGGTGGGTGGCCGCATCCAGGGCCAGATCGCAGATGGTCACGCTGTCGGTCACCTGCTCGGGCGCCCGGCGGCGCAGCACGGCGCGGATGCGCGCCAGCAATTCCTGCGTGGAGAAAGGCTTGGTGATGTAGTCGTCCGCACCAGCATCCAGACCGGCGATCTTGTCGGGTTCATCGCCACGCGCGGTCAGCATCAGAATGGGCACAGGCTTGGTCCGGCTGTCAGCACGCCACTTGCGCGCAAGTTGCAGACCGCTCTGGCCGGGCAACATCCAGTCCAGCAGAATCACGTCGGGCAGGACGGCATCGAGCTCGCGCTGTGCCGATTCGCCATCCTCTGCCCAGATCGGCTGGAAGCCGTTGTGACGCAAGTTCACGGCGATCAGTTCGGCAATCGCCGACTCATCCTCAACAATCAGGACACGGGGTAGTTTTCTCATGTCGATGCAAGGGTTCTATTGCAAAGCCGTTTCAATGTCATCCACGGAGGTGTGCCGCACATCCATGCCCTTGACCAGATAGATGATGAGTTCGGCGATGTTCTTGGAGTGGTCGCCGATGCGCTCAATGGCTTTTGCCAGGAACAGCAGATCAAGGCTCGGAGAAATGGTGCGCGGATCTTCCATCATGTAGGTGATGAGCTTGCGCACAAAGCCGTCAAACTCCTTGTCGATCAGGTTGTCCTCTTTCAGGATCGCCACCGCCATCTTGGTGTCCAGGCGAGCGAAGGCATCCAGTGCCTTGCGCAACTGCCCCGAAGCCAGGTCCGCCGCCACGCGCAGCTCGTGTGATGGCAGTGATCGCGGCGTGCCGCCCTCGATGATGGAGCGCACCATGCGCGCCATGCGGTTGGCCTCGTCGCCCATGCGCTCTAGGTTGGCCGTGGCCTTGGAAAAGGCCAGCAGCAGGCGCAGGTCGCGCGCCGTGGGCTGGCGACGCGCGATGATGGTCGACAGCTCGTGGTCGATTTCGACCTCCATGGCATTGACGCGGTTCTCGATCAGGGACACCTGATCGGCCGCCTCGATGCTGAACTGCGACAGCGCATAGACGGCCTGGCGGATTTGGGATTCGACCAGCCCGCCCATCTCCATCACGCGGGTGGAAACATCGTTGAGTTCGCTGTCAAACTGCGAGGAAAGGTGTTTGTCTGCCACTGAATGCTCCTCAGCCGAAACGGCCGGTAATGTAATCCTCGGTTTCCTTGCGCTTGGGCTTGAAGAATATTTCTTCAGTTTCACCAAACTCCATCAGCTCGCCCAGATACATGTAGGCGGTGTAGTCGCTGCACCGAGCGGCCTGCTGCATGTTGTGGGTCACGATGAGGATGGTCACCTTGTTCTTGATTTCCGCAATCAGTTCTTCAATGGCGCCCGTGGCAATCGGATCGAGTGCCGAGGTGGGTTCATCAAAGAGAATGATTTCCGGGTCGGTCGCCAGCGACCGCGCAATGCACAGGCGCTGCTGCTGCCCGCCGGAGAGATTCACGGCGACCTCGTCGAGGCGGTCTTTCACTTCGTTCCAGATGGCAGCGCCCTTGAGCGCGGCTTCGACCTTGTCTTCAAGGTAGGTTTTGGATTTTTCGCCCCGCACCCGCAGTCCGTAGGCCACGTTCTCGAAAATGGATTTGGGAAACGGATTGGGTTTCTGAAAGACCATGGACAGTCGCATCCGCACTTCGATGGGGTCCACCGAAGGGTGCAGCAGATCGATCTGGTCAGGCAGCAACTCGATGGAGCCGCCATAGCGGTGGCCAGGATACAGATCGTGCATCCGGTTGAAGCAGCGCAGGTACGTGGACTTGCCGCAGCCGCTGGGCCCGATCAAGGCCGTGACCTTGTTCTCGTAAATCGGCATGTTGATGGACTTGAGCGCCTTGAAGTCGCCATAGTAAAAGTCCAGATTTTTCGACTGCGCCTTCAGTTTGGGCGTCGGCGGCGGATTGTGTGTGATGGGTGCCATGGTGTGATGCGTGGTGACTGCAGAAAGACTTACCACTTGAGGTTCTTGCGAAGACGGTAGCGCAACCAGATGGCCACGGCATTCATGCTCAGCGTGAGCACAACCAGCACCAGGCTGGCGGCAGCGGCATTGGCATGAAAGGCCGGATCGGGGCGCGAAGTCCAATTGAAGATCTGGATGGGCATCACCGTGAACGGCGAGAACAGCCAGTCGAACATGCCGGCCGTTGCTTCACCGGTGAAGGGCACAGGCGGCAGGAAGGCGATGAAGGTCAGCGCGCCGATGGTGATGATGGGCGCCGTTTCGCCAATGGCGCGCGACAGGCCAATGATGATGCCCGTGAGGATGCCAGGCATGCCATAGGGAATCAGGTGGTCGCTGCAAACCTGCCATTTGGTGGCACCGCAGGCATACGCGCCTTCCCGCACCATTTGCGGAATGGCGCGCAAGGCCTCCCGGGTTGAAACAATGACAATCGGGAGGATCAGCAGCCCCAGCGTCAGTCCCGCTGACAGAATGCTCTGGCCGAAGCCGAAGGTATAGACAAACAGGCCCAATGCCAGCAGTCCATACACGATCGACGGCACACCAGCCAGGTTGGTGATGTTGATCTCGATGATGTCGGTGAACCAGTTCTTGCGGGCGTACTCCTCAAGATAGATCGCACTGGCAACCCCGACGGGGATCGCAAACATCGCCGTCACCAGCATGACCAGCAGCGAACCGACCCAGGCCGACAGGATGCCCGACTGGCCTGCGCGCCGTGAGGGAAAATTGGTAAAGAAGTCGGCCGTCAACCTGGGAAAACCGTCAATCACCATCTGGAGAAACAGGGCCGCCAGCGTCAGGATACCGACCGACATCGCAAGCAGACCGACCACACCAAAAATGATGTCCCAGCGCTTGTGGGAACGAATGATGGCGCGCAGCTTCTGGTTTTTTTCGTTGTTGATCATCAGTAGGCCTCACGGTATTTGCGACGCAGCCAATAGCCGAGCAGATTGAATGACAGGGTCATGAGCATCAGGGTCAGACCCGCGGCGAAAATGGTCTGGTAGCCAATACTGCCGTGCGGCAGGTCACCCAAGGCCACCTGCACGATGAACGAAGTCACGGTGGCTGCAGGTTCGAGCGGGTTGAGCGTCAGGTTGGGTTGCATGCCGGCGGCAACAGCCAGAATCATGGTCTCCCCCACAGCGCGGGAAATTCCAAGAATATAGGCCGATGCAATGCCTGAAAAGGCAGCCGGCACCACGACGCGAGTGGCCGTCTGGAACCGCGTGGAACCCAGGGCATAGGCCCCTTCACGCAAGCTCATGGGAACGGAGCGCATGGCATCTTCCGACAAGGAAGACACATAAGGAATGATCATGATGCCCATCACAATACCTGCAGACAGAATATTGAAGGTGGGCAGATCGGGGTAGATTTTCTGAATCAGCGGCGTGACCACCAACAAGGCGAAAAAGCCATAAATGATGGTGGGAACACCCGACAGCAGCTCCAGCAGCGGCTTGAGCACTTCACGGGACTTGTGCCCGGCAAACTCCGACAGGTAGATCGCAATGATGGTACCCAGCGGAATCGCGATAAGGAGCGCCACGGCCGAACTGGAGACCGTCCCCGCCAGAAGCACACTGATCCCGAAATGCGCATCATCAAACAGCGGCGTCCACTGCGAGTCGGTCAGGAACTGCCAGACCGGCACATGCGAGAAAAACACCAGCGATTCCTTGAGCAGGATGTAGACGATCGCCAGGGTCGTGAAGACCGATACACAAGCTGCAAGCAGCAAGATGCCTTCGATCATCTTGTCTTTGCGCTTTCGGGAGGCCTTGGACTTGGCCAGCTGGGCCAGCCTGGCTTCGCCGGTGAGGGGAGGATTCGACATCATGCGATCCGCAGTAGTGGTGGACGCTGTCATTTTAGGAATGGGCGGACATCTTGAGGTTCAGCAAAAAACCCTGCACACCCAGTTGTTGGCGGCTGTGCAGGGCGGATGCGGCCCAAGGGCCATGGATTACAGGGAGGCTTCGCGCTTGAGGAGTTCAGAAATGGTGATGCCGACTTCGTTCTTGCCTCCAAAAACGGTGCCCTTCTTGCCCTTGGCAATGTGCTCGAGCGCCGTCTTATAGGCCTCGGCGGGCAGCGGAACGTACTTCACTTCCTTGGCCAGCTGGGCGCCTTCCTTCATGAAGAATTCCACGAACTTCTTCACTTCAGGCTTGGCCAGCGACTTGGCGTTCACATAGATGAAAATGGGACGCGCCAACGGCTGGTACGAACCGTCAAGCACCGTCTTTTCGCTCGGACCCACGGCGGGCTTTCCGTCCTTCTCGACAATCGGAAGGGCCTTGAGCTTGTTGGTGTTCTCGGCATAGTAGGCATAGCCAAAGTAGCCGATGGCATTCACATCGCCGGCCACGCCCTGCACCAGGACATTGTCGTCTTCCGAAGCGGTGAAGTCACCGCGGCTGGACTTGGACTTTCCGACGATGGCTTCAGTAAAGTAGTCAAACGTTCCCGAGTCGGAACCGGCGCCAAACAGCTTGATGGGCTGGTCGGGCCAGGTCGGATTGATCTGGTTCCAGCGCATCACCTTGCCCTGGGCTGCGGGTTCCCACATTTTCTTCAACTCGGCCACAGTGGCCTGCTTGAGCCAGGCGTTCTTCGGGTTGATCACCACCGTCAACGCATCAAAGGCTACCGGCAGTTCATAGTATTCGACGCCCGCAGCGCGGCAGGCATCCATCTCGGACTTGGAAATCGGGCGCGACGCATTGGCAACATCGGTTTCATTGCGGCAGAACTTCTTGAAACCACCGCCTGTGCCAGACACACCCACCGTCACCTTGGTACCTTTGTTGGCCTTCTGAAACTCTTCAGCCACCGCTTCAGTCACGGGATAGACGGTGCTCGAACCATCCACCTTGACCACTTGCGCAAACACGGAAGCCCCAGAAAGTGCAAGGGCTGTGGTGGCGACCAGCGCCTTGATGTCGAGTGATTTCATGTAATTTTTCCTCTACAAAAGAAAGAATGGTTTGGACTTTATGTCTTTAATGTGACTGCTATGTGACAGCACGATCAGACGGCACGGCAATTGCGCGCAGCCACTTTGCCTTTGTGGTGCAGCTCCACGGCACCCTGGGTTTTGAGCTGCCAGCCCTCGCCCTCGTACACACCCGCTCCCTTGTGATCGAGTTCATAGCCGCCCTCGTGGCGGATGCGAACGGTGCTGCCATCGGCGGCAAGGCGCGCCTGCAGGCGCTTGCCGCCCTCGCACTCGTAAGAGACAAACTTGCCTGGCTGCATGCCAGCAGGAACAGTCGGGCCGGAAGCACAACCAGCCAGCAGGGCAGCGCCAATCAACGTTACAGACAATGCAAATTTCACAGGTTTCTCCAATCAGAATGAGTAACCCATGCACTATCCCCAGCGCCCATGACACTCTCGTGACGATTGCATGATGATTTCATGGCACTGCCAATTCGCCTGGCATCATGCAATCGTCAAATTGTTGGTGCACACTGCAAGGTTAGGCCCCATTTACAGACCATTCGATGCAAAACGGCACCCTTCTCGCTGCGGTAGATCTAGGCTCCAACAGCTTTCGCCTTGAAATCGGCCGCTACGCGCACGGCCACATCCAGCGTGTCGAATACCTCAAGGAAACCGTGCGCCAGGGCAATGGCCTGGACCGTGAACACAACCTGAGTCACGAGGCCATGCAGCGCGGCTGGGACTGCCTTGCCCGTTTTGCCGAACGGCTGGCAGACTTTCCCCGTGCCCAGGTCCGCGCCGTGGCCACCCAGACCCTGCGTGAAGCACGCAACCGCGAAGAGTTTCTTCAGCGTGGCAGCGAAGTGCTGGGCCACCACATCGACGTCGTTTCCGGGCTGGAGGAAGCGCGACTGATCTACCAGGGCGTTGCCCGGTTGTTGCCACAGTCGAATGAGCGCCGACTGGTGGTGGACATTGGCGGGCGCTCCACCGAACTGATCCTGGGTGAACAGTTCACCCCCCATGCTGTCGCCTCCTTCCGCGTCGGCAGCGTGGCCTGGTCGAGCCGCTATTTTGCCGAAGGGCTGTTTACCAGCCAGTCGTTTGCAGCGGCAGAGATTGCTGCCAAGGCCGTTCTGGACGAGGCCCTGGGGACGTACCGTCGCGATGCCTGGGAGGTAGCCTACGGATCATCAGGTACCGTTGGCGCCGTCGGCGACATCCTGGCCGCAGCAGGTCAACCCGAGGGTGTCATTTCACGTGCCAGCCTGGATTGGCTGCGTGAGCGGCTGCTGCGGGCCCAAAGTGCCGACAAGATCCGGCTGGAGGGGCTCAAGGAAGATCGCCGCGCCGTGATCGGTGGCGGTCTGAGTGTCCTGCGCGCCGTTTTCGACCTGCTCGACATCCATGAGATGCGGGTGGCCCAGGGCGCACTGCGCCAGGGAGCCCTGTACGACCTTCTGGATCGGGAACAACCTGAAACCGACCTTCGCACCACCACCGTGCAGGGCCTGGTACAGAGCTTTGCCGCAGACAGCATCCATGCCGAGCGCGTGGCACGGATCGCCTGCGCGCTATTTGGGCAGGTGTCGCCGGCCCAAGCGGGGACGGCCCTGCGCAAATTGAACTGGGCAGCCCAGCTGCATGAGATCGGCTGTCGCATTTCCCACAGCGATTACCACCGGCACGGTGCCTACATTCTGGAAAATACCGACGTTGCAGGCTTCGCCCAGCACGAGCTGCACCGGCTGGGCTCGCTGGTGCTGGGCCACCGGGGCAAGGTCCGCAAAATTGAAACGGATCTGAATGATCCGACCTTTGCAATACAACTGATGTGCCTGCGACTGGCCGTGGCGCTGTGCCATGCCCGCCGCGATCCGGACATGGAAGGCCTGGTGCTTTCGCTGCGCGGCTGCCAATTTCAGCTCGTCACACGCGCGGGCTGGGCCACCGCATACCCGCAATCGGCCCACCTGCTCCGTGAAGAAATGCTGGCTTGGCAACGCACTCCTTGGGATCTGCAGACGGATCTGCCTTGACGCTGAAAAACAACGATATATACTGTTTATACCTTTTTTAGGTAGTTTCGTATGACCAGCACGACCAAAAAGACCCACCCTGTCACGGCGGCGGAAACGCCCGCCGCATCCCGGCCTGCCCGTGCCGCCTCGCGCAAGCCAGCGAACCCATCACCGGCCGCGCGACAGCGTCCACCTGCCGCCAAGGCAGTGGTGGTGCCTGCGCCGACGCCCGAGAAAGAGCTCAAGGCCAAGAAGCCCAAGCTGGTTCGGGACAGCTTCACTTTCCCCAAGGATGAGTACGTCGCCATCGAGGCACTGAAACTGCGTGCAGCGCAGCTCTCTCATCCTGCAAAGAAAAGCGAAATCCTGCGTGCGGGTCTGAAGGCCTTGGTGAATATGTCCGATACCGCGCTGCGCTCAGCCTTGCAGGCGGTGCCCGCCATCAAGACCGGTCGGCCCAAGTCTGAAAAATAGCCATCGGCCTGCGGTTTGGCGCGTTGCCTGCGCGCCAGTCCGTCACAGAAATTCGGGGGACTGCACCGCCAGCAGGATGGTCTCGCAAACCTCCATGCGCTGGCGCTGACGCAGCCACCAGACGGCGCCTTTGCGCAGCGCACACACCCCGGGTTTCATTTCCAGCAACTGGGCCACCGTCTGCCCCAGTACCGGCTGGTGCCCCACCACCAGCACGGCGCCTCTGGCATGCGGCCACTGAACCAGTTCCAGAAGTTCCTGCGGCGTTCCGTCCGGCAGGAGTTCTGCGCGCAGCTTGTATTTGCGCCCCAGCGCGCGCGCTGTCTGCTCCGCACGGCGGGCAGGACTCGACAGCACCCGCAGCCCCTCGGGCAGATTCCGGTCCAGCCAGGCGGCCATGCGTGCCGCCTGCTTTTCGCCGCGTGCAGTCAGCGGGCGGTGCAGATCCTCCTCGCCTTCTTCCGCTTCCGCATGGCGCCACAGGATCAGATCCATCGTTCAGCCTTTCTGGCCTGAAGGTGCATACCGGCCCATGAGTGCATTTTGAGCACCCGTCCCGGTGACGGGCTTTCCGGCATGGACATACGTTCCTCCCGGCTGGAGCTCCCACGCATCCCGATCATCGTGCAGGTAGGCCACTAGACACTCGTCGATGATGTGCTGACGCAGTTCCGGGTCGGTGATGGGCCAGGAAATCTCGACCCTGCGCATCATGTTGCGGTTCATCCAGTCTGCACTGGACAGGTAGAGATCTTCTTCAGCACCGCAGCGGAAGTAAAAAACCCTGGAGTGCTCCAGAAAACGGCCAATGATCGACCGCACCCGGATGTTGTCCGTCATGCCCGGAACCTGCGCGGGCAGGATGCAGGCACCACGGACGATGAGGTCGATACGCGCCCCGCGCTGACCCGCCAGCACCAATGCATGCGCAATGGCTTCGTCGGTCAATGCATTCATCTTGGCAACGATGCGGCCACCCTCTCCCCGTTGGGCAGCCAGTCCGACCTGCTCGATCTTTTCCAGGGTCCGCCGATGCAGGTGAAAAGGCGCCACCTGCAAGCGCCGCATGCGCGGCAGACGGTTCTGGCTCGCCAGATGATTAAACACATTGTCCATATCCGCCGTGGTGTCCGCGTCGGCGGTCAGATAGCTCAGATCCGTGTACAGCCTTGCGGTACCCGGGTTGTAGTTGCCCGTGGACAAATGCCCATAGCGAACCAGTTGCCGACCTTCACGACGCGTCACCAGCAGCATCTTCGCGTGGGTCTTCAGGCCGACCACGCCAAACACCACCTGCGCACCCACAGACTCCAGAGCTTCGGCCCAATTGATATTGGCTTCTTCGTCGAATCGCGCCTTCAGTTCCACCACCGCCATGACTTCCTTGCCCCGGCGGACTGCTTCGCGCAGCAAGTCCAGCATCTGATGATCAGAGCCGGTGCGGTAGATGGTCTGCTTGATCGCCACCACCTGAGGATCATGGACCGCCTCGCGCAGGAAAGCCAGCACGCCATCGAAACTCTCGAAGGGCTGGTGCATCACCACATCGCGCTGGCGCAGTTGCTCCAGAATGGATGCCCCTTGCTGCAGCAGCTGCGGTTTGGTCGGGCGCCACGGCGGGAAAAGCAGCGACGGGTCGGCCACAAGGTCCACCAGTTGGGACAAGCGAACCAGATTCACAGGCCCATGCACCCGGTAAAGCGCGGCGGCGGGCAGATCGAACTGCCGCAGCAAAAAGTCCGACAGGTAATCAGAGCAGCCCGCAGACACCTCCAGACGCACCGCCTGACCGAAATTGCGCTGCTGCAGCCCCTGCCGGAGCACCATGCGCAGATTGCGGGCATCCTCTTCATCCACGGCCAGATCGGAGTGCCGCGTTACCCTGAATTGAGAAAACTGCGTGACCTCTCGACCCGGAAAGAGATCGTCCAGGTGCGCACGGATGACGCTGGACACACTGACAAACTGCATGCTTTTCGGCGCGACGCTGGACGGCATGCGCATGAAACGGGGCAGCAGACGGGGCACACGCACAATGGCGATTTCATTCTCTCGCCCAAAGGCATCCCGCCCCTTGAGGCGCACAATGAAATTGAGCGACTTGTTGGCCACCTGGGGGAAGGGATGCGCGGGATCCAGCCCCACGGGCACCAGCAACGGCCGGACTTCCCGGACGAAATAGTCGTGCACCCAGCGCCGCTGCGCCGGCGTGCGATCCCCGTGCGAAACGATATGGATCCCTTTTTTGGCCAGCGCCGGGATCAATGCCTCGTTGTACAAGGCGTACTGCCGCTCCACCAGGTCATGGGCTTTGGTTGCCAGCGCCTCGAAGGAGGCCACGGTGTAAGGCCCCTTGGTCTCTCCGTTGCTGGCCGCCGTGATGTGGGGCTCGGCACGCACCTCGAAAAACTCATCCAGATTCGACGACACGATGCTGAGGAAGCGCAGCCGCTCCAGCAAAGGGACATCCTTGCGTCCTACCCAGTCGAAAACCCGTTCGTTGAAGGCCAGAATGCTGTGATCGCGGTCGAGAAAAAGCGTTGGCGGTGGCTCGTGCGAAGGCGGGGGGCTGACAACGGAGCCCACCGACGGATCCGATTCCACCGCAGCCCGCAGATCGCCCTTCAGGTCTGTCCCCTGGGTCTCCGAGGCCACGGGGTCGTGCGGCAAGGTCACGTTGTTTTCAGTGGAAAAAGGTGACATGGGCACGTTGAATTGCGAAAGAATGACCCACGAAGTATTCAGGGACGAAGTGACAGTTTGATGACACCCATCTTTACATCGCTGTGACCTGTCATGTCAAGCACGGGGCGTTCGTCAGGCCCCCAGAAAATGCTTGCGGTACCGCGCTGGAAGATCGCCAATGCGCATCATCATGGGCAAATCGGCCGAGTTGAAATCCGGATCCCAGGCCGGAGCACCCAGAACTCGCGCACCCAGACGCAGATACCCTTTGATGAGCGCGGGCGGTTCAATATCCAGCGAGTCATCCAGTCGTTCCACCGGCAAGGGCAGACGGGGCATCACCTGGTATTCAATGGCCGCCAGATGGGTCTGCCGCAATTGCCGCCAGATGCTTGCCGCGGCATCGCCACAGACCACACCGTTGCGGACCATGGGAATACTGGCGCACCCCACCATGGTATCGAGCTGGTTTCGCACCATGAAATCGGCCAGCGCGCCCCAGAGCGCCAGAATCACGCCACCATGCCGATGCTGGGCATGCACGCAGCTGCGCCCCAGCTCCACCATGCGGGAGCGCAAACTGCGCAGCCGGGTCAGATCGAACTCGGTATCGCTGTAGGTGCTGCCGATTCGCCTGGCCTGCGTCGGCGTCAGAACGCGGTAAGTACCAATGACTTCCCGGGTCTGACTGTCGCGCACCAGCAAGTGCTCGCAGAAATCATCAAAAATGTCGATGTCATGCTCCGCAATGGGTGACTTCAACCGCGCTCCCATCTCTTTGGCGAACACGTCATATCTCAGTCGCTGCGCCTCGCGCACTTCATCCAGATGGCGCGCCCAAGCCACTTCCACGCCGGCGCACCCGGGCGCAGCGATGACCGTTCCGCCCGAGCGGTCCTGGCCGTGAAGCAACCCCTGGTGCCAGGCAACCGGCGACAAGGGGATTGTGGAACTGGGCACATCATTCATGGGAACTCCTTGGGTCTATCTACCGCTGCCGCAGGAATGGCGACGTCTCCGGACAGTGCGCAAGCCCTGGCTTTCTGCGGGCAAGTGTGGTGTGCCCCGATGACGACACCATGTCAGTCCCATGGCCAGTCGATGACACCCCGGCCACCGCAGAGGTCGGCACCCGATGGGCAGCCCCTTGGCACCCCCTTTTCATCCCCCAACACCCTTGGCGGCGAATCCCGATACAATTGAACACAATTTACAGACGGGGTCGGGGATGCTCCCGCCCCGTCATCCTCGGTGAAATGTCCTTGTTGCACGACAGTCCCGGCTTACGTCCGTCCGAACTCCCGCCCGATTCCGCCCTTGAGCGCACCTTGCGTGAACAGCAGACCCTGCTGGACAACGCCGGTGCGGGCATTGCCTTCATTCGCCAGCAGCGGGTGGTGCGCTGCAACCTGCGCTATGCCCAGATCTTCGGCTACGAAGCTCCGGAGGATCTGTGTGGCCAGCGCAGCGAGAGCTTCTACCCCGACACCGCTGCGTTTCGGGAGCTCGGGCGTGCGGCCTATCCGGTGGTTTCCGCCGGGGAAACCTTCCGGGTCGAACGCATCATGCGCCGTCGAGACGGCTCCATGTTCTGGGGGCGCCTGACGGGCAGTCTGATCAACCCCAAGGACACATCGGAAGGTTCCATCTGGCTCATCGACGACATCAATGAGCAGAAGAATGCCCAGGTCCAGCTGGACGCCGCCATCTGGGAAAAACAGATTCTTCTGGACAATGCCATGGTCGGCATCGTCTACCTGCGCGACCGGCACCTGACACGGTGCAACCGGCACTTCGAGCTGATGCTGGGTTACGCGCCCGGAGAGCTGGAGGGCAGCTCTTCCAGACGCTGGCTTCCCAGCGAGGCCGTCTGGGAAGACGTGGGCACACGGTGCTACGAGCCACTGGCCCAGGGACTGGCCTTCGAGGGAGAGCTGCCACTGCGCCGCAAGGACGGTACCCCGGTCGTGTGCGATGTGCGAAGCAAGGCCATTGATCCGTCCAACCTTTCGCTGGGATCCATCTGGATCTGCATGGACATCACCGAACGCAAGCAGGCCCAGACCGAACTGATCAAGGTCCATGCCGAGCTGGAGTCCCTGGTGGCCGAGCGCACCCAGCAACTGAGTGAAACGGTGGCCAACCTCCACCGCGAGATCGACGACCGCAAGCTCGATCAGGAACGCATCTACTGGCTGGCGCACTACGATCCCCTCACAGGCCTGCCCAACCGCACCCTGCTGGCCGAGCGCAGCACCCAGGCCATCGAGGTGGCGCGCCAGGAGCAGACACCGATCTCCGTGATCTTCCTGGACCTCGACCACTTCAAGCATGTGAACGATTCTCTCGGTCACCGCGTGGGAGACGCACTGCTGGTGCAGATTGCCAGGCGCCTGCGCGCCGTGGTGCGCGAAAAGGACACCGTCTGCAGGCTGGGGGGCGACGAATTCATCCTGTTGCTGCCAGGCGCCAATGCCAAGGGCGCTGCGCGCGTGGCGGGCAAGTTGCTGGAAGCCTCGCGCCAGCCCTACCAAATCGATCACCACGAACTCACCATGGCGCCGTCCATGGGCATTGCGGTGTATCCGGACGACGGTACCGACTTCGACTCCCTGAGTCAGTCGGCCGACGTCGCCATGTACCGCGCCAAGCAGGGCGGGCGCAACACCTTCCGCTTCTTCACACCGGAGATGCAGGCCCACTCGGTGCGGGCATTGCAACTGGAAAACGCACTGCGCCGCGCACTGGAGCGCGAACAGTTCAGCCTGCACTACCAGCCGCAGGTGTGTATTGCCACCCAGCAGGTGCTGGGAGTGGAGGCCCTGCTGCGCTGGGAGCATCCCGAACTGGGAATGGTCTCACCTGCCGAGTTCATACCCATTGCGGAGGATTGCGGACAGATCCTGCCCATTGGTGAGTGGGTGTTGCGCACCGCGCTGGCCCAACTCAAAAGCTGGCATACCCAGGGGCTGACACTGCCGACCATGTCGGTCAACCTGTCGGCCGTGCAGTTTCGCCAGCCCCGGCTTCCGGAGCTGATTTCGCGCATCCTGGCCGATGCGTGCCTTTCCCCCGGCTCGCTCGAACTGGAGCTGACCGAGGGCGTGGCCATGGATGACCCACGCATGGCCATCGACACCATGGACCAGTTGCACGCGCTTGGGGTGCAACTCTCGATTGACGACTTCGGCACGGGCTACTCTTCGCTAAGCCAGCTCAAGCGCTTTCCGATCGGCAAGCTCAAGATCGACCAGTCTTTCGTGCGCGACCTGGACGAAGACGCCAACGACCGCGCCATCGTCAGCGCCATCATTCGCATGGCGCAGGCCCTGGGCATGCAGACCATCGCGGAAGGGGTGGAGACGCGCGGCCAGTTTGACTTTCTGCGCGACCAGGGCTGCGACCAGGCCCAGGGCTTCTACTGCGGGCACCCTCAGGCAGCAGACCAGCTCCAGATCTACCTTCAGGCCTGCCGCAAGGCCCAGCAAAGCGGGATGTCCGCAGGCCAGCGCCCCAACCCGGCCAACGCATTCACCGCTTTCCTGCGTTGATCCACCGCACAAAGTGCGGGCAATCCGCCATCAGCGCACCGGGTAGGCGTACATCAGTCCGCCCTCGGTCCATTGCCTGTTGAGCCCGCGCGGCAAGGCCAGCGGAGATTTGGGACCGACATTGCGCTCGAAGATTTCGCCGTAATGGCCGGTGGCCTTGAGTGCGCGGACCATCCATTCCCTGTCCAGCCCCAGCATCTTCCCGGTGTCCTCGGTACCGCCCAGGATCCGCTGCACCACGGGATCGTGGCTGCTGCTCTTCATCTGCTCCACCTTGGCCTGGGTGATGCCGTACTCCTCGGCCTCGATCAAACCGTGGATCACCCATTTGACGATGGCATACCACTCATCGTCCCCCCGGCGCACCAGCGGCCCGAGCGGCTCCTTGGAGATCAGTTCAGACAAGATGATGTGATCGGTCGGTTTGGTGGACTGCCGGCTGCGGATGGATGCCAGCCCCGAGGCATCGGACGTATAGGCACTGCAGCGCCCTCCGAAATAGGCCGCCGTCGCCGCATCTTCTTTCTCGAACAGCACGGGCTGAATCCCCAGGCCACGGGCTCTGGAATAGTCCGACAGATTCCGCTCGGAGGTGGTGCCTGATTGCACGCACACCTTCTGCCCCTTGAGCTGCCGGGTCGTCCGGATGCTGCTCCGGGCGGGCACGATGAAGCCCTGGCCGTCGAAGTAGGTCACGGCCGTCAGCAGCAAGCCCATGGATGCATCGCGCGACAGCGTGAAGGTCGTGTTGCGCGAAAGCACGTCGATCTCGCCAGACTGCAGTGCGGTAAAGCGCTGCTGTGCGGTCAGGGGCACATAGGTGACCTTGGCCGGATCTCCCACAACGGCGGCGGCAATGGCACGGCAGATGTCCACATCCAGCCCCATCCACCGGCCACCGGCATCGGGCGCCGAAAAGCCCGCCAGGCCGGTATGCACACCGCACACCACCTGCCCCCGCGACCGGATGCCATCAAGCGTCTTGCCCGCCTGGGCGGGCATGGAAAACAGCGCTCCGGCCATTGCCAGCACGGCAAGCACCCCCTTGAACCAGATCGTATTCATGGGTCCATCTCCGTTTTTTGGATTCAGGATTTGACAAAAAGACATCGCGCTTTCACAGCATTGATTTACAACAAAAATGCCATTTAAGACCATGCAGAAAGCGCGAAAAGCTATATTTTCTATAGCATCAACCTTGCCGGGCCGCATCGGCCAGGCGTTCTGCAGTGGCGCTGGCCTGTGCCAGGTCGCGCGCTTCAACCATCACGCGCAACAGGGGTTCGGTGCCACTGGCGCGGATCAACGCCCGCCCGGTTTTACCCAGCTCGGCCTCGACCGCCTGCGTTTCCCGGGCCAGCCGGTCATTGGCACGCCAATCCTGGCCGGGTTGGAGGCGCACGTTCAGCAGCACCTGCGGGAAGAGCGTCACGCCTTCCAGCATCTGCGACAGGGTCTGCCCATTGCGCACGCAGGTTTGCAAGACCTGCAAGGCGCTGACCAGGCCGTCCCCCGTGGTGTGCTTGTCGAGCACCAGCAGATGGCCCGAGCCCTCGCCACCCAGCACCCAGTGGTGGCGCGCCAGTTCTTCAAGCACGTAGCGGTCACCCACCTTGGCGCGCACCAGCTTGACTCCGCGATCCTTCAGTGCCAACTCGATGGCCATGTTGGTCATGAGCGTACCCACGACACCGGGCACATGCTCATCGCGCGCCATGCGGTCACGCACCATGAGGTACAGCAACTCGTCACCGTTGTACAGGCGCCCGGCGGCGTCCACCATCTGCAGCCGGTCGGCATCGCCATCCAGGGCAATACCGTAGTCGGCATGGTTGGCGCGCACGGAGCGCACCAGGGCGTCAGGGTGCGTAGCACCCACTTCATGGTTGATGTTCAGCCCGTCGGGCGAGCAGCCGATGGCGATGACTTCGGCCCCCAGCTCATGGAAGACCTTGGGTGCAATGTGATAAGCCGCACCGTGCGCCGCATCCACCACGATCTTCAGGCCCTTGAGGGTCAGATCCTGGGGAAAAGTGCTCTTGCAGAACTCGATGTACCGCCCCGCTGCATCATCCAGCCGCCGCGTCTTGCCCAGCGCGGCCGACTCGACCCAGACCGGGGGCTCGTCCAGCGCCGCCTCGACGGCCAGCTCCCAGGCATCGGGCAACTTGGTGCCCTGGGCGCTGAAGAATTTGATGCCGTTGTCTGCAAAGGCATTGTGGCTGGCCGATATCACCACGCCCAGGCTGGCGCGCTGCGCGCGCGTAAGGTAGGCCACGCCCGGCGTGGGCAGGGGCCCGAGCAGCAGCACATCGACCCCGGCGGAGTTGAAACCCGACTCCAGCGCGCTCTCCAGCATGTAGCCCGAGATACGCGTGTCCTTGCCGATCAGCACCAGCGGGCGCTCCTCGGTCTGGCGCAGCACGCGCCCCACAGCGTGGGCCAGGCGCAGCACGAAATCGGGCGTGATCGGGGACTGGCCCACGGTGCCGCGAATGCCATCGGTGCCAAAGTACTTGCGCGTCATGCGGGGTTCTCCTCGTTGTTATGGGTGTTGCGATCGCTGCGGTCCTGCTGGTGCATGGCCTGCCAGACGGCCAGCGCCTGTGCTGTCTCGCGCACGTCGTGCACCCGCACCACGCGTGCACCGCGCTCCACGGCCAGCAGCGCAGCCGCCACGCTGGGCTGGAGCCGCTCGCTCACGTCCAGCCCCGTCACGGAGCCCAGCGAGGATTTGCGCGACCAGCCGGCCAGCAGCGGATAGCCCAGCGCCAGCAGTTCGCCCTGGCGTGCCAGCAATGCAAAATTCTGCGCCACGCTCTTGCCGAAACCAATGCCGTAGTCCAGCACAATGCGACTCTTTTCGACTCCAAGCGCCCGCAGATGAAGCGCTGAACGCTCCAGAAAAGAGAGCACTTGCGGTACGCCGTCGCCGTCCATGGGTGCCACCTGCATGGTCTGCGGGTTGCGGTGCATGTGCATCAGACACACGCCGCAGGACGGATGCGCGGCCACCACGTCGGCCGCACCGGGCTGCCGCAGCGCCCAGATGTCGTTGATGATGTCTGCACCGAGGTCCAGCACCTGCCGCATGACCTCGGGCTTGTAGGTGTCCACCGAAACCGGAACGCCCAGGCGGACAGCTTCACGCACCACGGGCAACACACGCGCCAGCTCCTCGTCCAATGGCACGGCGGGGCTCCCCGGACGGGTGGACTCACCCCCGATATCCAGCATGTCGGCACCATCAAGCAGCAGTTGCTCGCAGTGGCGCAGTGCGGCGGTGGCCGTTGCATGGAGACCCCCATCCGAAAAAGAATCGGGGGTGGCATTCACGATGCCCATGATCCGGGGGCGCGAGAGATCCATCGCGAAACGAGCGGTTTGCCAGATCATGCGAGAGCGAAGACAGGAATGTAAAAACGGGGCACAGCAGGCCCCGTTCTGGTAGATGCGACCGCCCCTCAGGCGGCGGTGGGTGCTGGCTCCGTGGTCACGGCCGGTGTGCCGCCGCTGGGGCCGTCACCACCCGAGGAGGGCGTGCGGGGCGTCCAGTCTTTCGGTGGACGCGGCGGCTTGCCCGCCATGATGTCGTCGAGCTGCTCGCTGTCGATGGTTTCCCATTCCAGCATGGCCTTGGCCATGGCGTGCATCTTGTCCTGGTTTTCCTCGATCAGGCCACGCGCCAGGGCATATTGTTCATCAATGATGCGACGCACTTCGGCATCGACCTTCTGCATAGTCTCTTCGCTGATGTTGGTGGTCTTGGTGACCGAGCGGCCCAGGAACACCTCGCCCTCGTTCTCGGCATAGACCATCGGGCCCAGCGCCTCGGTCATGCCGTAGCGCATGACCATGTCGCGCGCAATGTGCGTGGCGCGCTCGAAGTCGTTGCTCGCTCCGGTGGTCATCTGGTGCATGAACACTTCTTCGGCAATGCGGCCACCAAACAGCATGGCGATCTGATTCAGCATGTACTCCTTGTCGAAGGAGTAGCGATCCCGCTCGGGCAGGCTCATGGTCACGCCCAGCGCCCGGCCGCGCGGGATGATGGTGACCTTGTGCACCGGGTCGCACTTGGGCAGCAGCTTGCCGATGAGCGCATGGCCGGCCTCATGGTAGGCCGTGTTGCGGCGCTCTTCCTCCGGCATGACCATGCTCTTGCGCTCGGGACCCATGATGATCTTGTCCTTGGCCTTCTCGAAGTCCTGCATCTCGACGGTGCGTGCATTGCGGCGCGCAGCCATCAGGGCAGCCTCGTTACACAGGTTGGCCAGGTCAGCGCCAGACATGCCGGGCGTGCCCCGCGCGATGATGGCGGGCGCCACGTCCTGACCCACGGGGATCTTGCGCATGTGCACGTTCAGGATCTGCTCGCGGCCCCGGATGTCGGGCAGCGTGACATACACCTGGCGGTCGAAGCGGCCAGGGCGCAGCAGAGCCGCATCCAGGATGTCGGGACGGTTGGTGGCTGCCACCACGATCACACCGAGGT
>JAANMT010001808.1_pt1 | contig 19730 bp, 21 predicted proteins | sample 7279711 | NCBI WGS metagenome assembly JAANMT01 (sample SAMN14094538, study PRJNA606508) | bioreactor metagenome | isolation source: A lab-scale SPAN reactor treating ammonium-rich wastewater day 1 | place: Ireland: Galway | collected 2017-01-16 | reverse complement strand
AAAAATTCAACCACCAACACTGCCCCTACTACCCCAACTAAAATATTATATTGTGATATACTTACGCATGGTCTTTTAGTCTAGGTGATACAAATTAAACTAGAAGATCTTGAAACATGATCGCAAATCCTGAATAGATCCTGCCTCAGGCTCGGGACGCTTTCAGTGGTTCAAAATAACTGCACGACAGTTGTCAGTTTTGAATCTCCAACTGAGGCGAGGTTAGCGACCCTGTTCGACGTGTTTCGCGACTCGAATTCTTGTGAGGATATAATAGGTAACTCAAAACCAAATCTAGAATAACACTTGAGTGGTCAACTATAATCAAATCAGAATTTGCGTTTTTAAGGACTATAGTAAAACTGTATTAAAACCGTAAAATAAATAGAAAGTGAGCATTTATGCCACGAAGAAGAGCCACGAAAGTTCAAACTGCTGAAAAAGCAACAAAAGCAACAAAGGATACCCCAACTAAGTTAGTTGCACCAGCTCCCGCTACACCAGCGGTTGATCAGGCAGTGACTATGTTAGATGATGCTCCAGCTTGGGGATTTGTGTTGTTACAGGGTATTCTGGTTCTAATGATGGGAATGCTAATTCTAAGTCGTCCTATTGCCAGTACCTTCATTTTAGTCCAATTGATGGGTTTGTTTTGGTTGATTGATGGTGTAATTGCTATTTTTCAATCAATCTTTTCTAAAAACTTAACTCAGGGTAGGGGTTGGACGATGTTTGGTGGTATTATTGGTGTGTTAGCAGGATTAGTTGTTTTAAACAATCAAATTGCTGCGACCATTATTACACCAGCTATTTTGTTGTACATGGTCTCATTTGTGTTTATGTTCCAGGGTATAGTCAAGATGTTTTTGGGTTGGAGAGTTGGCGGGGGAGACAAGTTTGAAAGAAGCTGGGGTAGTTTCTTTGCTGGGGTGCTTTATTTGGTCTTAGGAGTTGCGTTGATTGGAATGCCATTAATCACTGGTCTAGCCACAGTGGTCTTAACCGTTGGCTGGCTAGCCATGTTTGCCGGCTTCTTCGTGATTATCAGCTCGTTCCAACTTAAGAAGTATCAGAAAGTAGTCAAGTAAATCTAGTCAGTTGTTATGATGAATTTGGGTTGAGTTCAAGTTAAGTAGAAATAGAAAATGGGGTGGCTTGTCCACCCCATTTTGGTTGCTAATTGAAACTTTAACCAATTCCCTGCACAACCCCCCGCATCTTTTTTTCAATCCAGTCGTCTGGGCAACCTTTGAGTTTGTACAAAATCCTGGTACGTTTGGTTGCCAACTCTGGATTCTCAACTTCATAGACTAAGAGAGTTGGGATAGTACGAAAAACAAGTTTTTACAGATGGTTTCTATATCCTGTTTTGTAAGATGTGGTCCAAGCGGGAGATAAATAATTTTTTGCCGCTTAGACCACGGACAGTCATCCAACTCGTATTTCCAAGCCAGTTGGTTTTCCTGTAATTTTTGTAAGAATTGACCGAGATCCTTACTTACTATACCAACTGGGAATCCGCGTAACTTACCTGCATCAACTTGATCAAAGTGAATTTGATACAAATTACTATTGGCCCAGCAGGAGTTAAGCAGTTCTTGGTAGTGCGCGACTTGGTATGTCTTAATTTTTTCAACTTTCATTATATCTAAATATTGGGATAGGAAGTTACACACCCATGGGCCAGGAGCCGCTCGATCACTATCACCGATTAGATCGTATCCCTTTTGCATGAGTCTATGAGCAGTCGAATTCCAACCCATATGTAAACAAATTTGAAACAGCAACCACCACCAGAAAACGTAAAACTGATAGGATGGCGTTAGCCACCATCCAGACTGTTTGAAATCACAAAGGGTCCTGACATCGCCATACAAATTACTACCACAGAGTGGAGCTACTTTGCGCAAACTATCTATCACAAAGTGATATGGTGTGAGTAAATTAATTTGTTGCGGATCGACTAATCGATGCACACAATCTTCGATTATTAAAGTATTCTTTGGTAGATTTTTCAGCCAAATCTTGCTCTGTGAAAGAAGTTGATTTGTGATGCCTGCGACATGAAAAATGACCACTACTTTTGGTTTGTGAGTGCGTAGAAGATCGGAGAAGATCGTAGAACTTGTTTGCAAGTGTAAATCCATTGGATAAAAAATGCACTGCAATCCATGTTTTTCCATATTCTTTACCACATCCATACAAAAAAATTCTGGAACCAAGCAGATTGATTTTATTGGAATTTGAAAACAAAGCAACAGATCCCACAACGCATCTTCCCATGAAGCAAAGAATACTCGATTTATGTGAGTGGGTGTCACAAATCGATGGAAGGTTAGATATCGCCAAAGCTTAATTGGTTGTAGTGAATACATTCAGATGCAATAGTGTAGCAGTGACAGCGTTACTCCAGAACAGACCCATATTCTAGAATGGATCATACCCCCTGCTCGTTTACTACTAGTTGATCATACACCTCGTTGGCTGTTTTAAAACCAAGTATTTCTCGTGGGCGATTATTAACCTCATCTACAGCCAGTTGAACTTCATTTCGGCTTACTTTACTAAAGTCAGTTCCTTTTGGGAAGTAATAACGAAGATGCCAGTTGCCATGTTCATTAGTACCTCGCTCGTATGAAGAATACGGGTGAGCGTGGTAGGTTGCCATATTAAACTTTTTCCTCAATCGGTAATGCTCGTGGGTTTCACGACCATTATCTAAAGTTGTAGATTTGACAGCACAGTCCGGCTCAGTGCTGAAAATGCGACACTGAGCGTAGTAAGCCTGACGACTGGTTAAACTCTTCACTTTTGATGCTCTAATTCGACATGAGTGACTTCTTCTTCATCTAGCTGGGGGTTGATGGGGAGTATTTGGTACATGGTTAACGTGAAGCGGTGTTTTCTGGACGAAGTTCGAACATTTTTTGAACAAAATCCTGAAAACTAATTTGGACTCGGCGGGGCAATTCCTTACGATTTCACAAAAAGTGAAAACTGGCGGAGGTGGAGGGATTCGAACCCACGAGACCCTTGCGAGTCATTGCTTTCCAGGCAATTGCCATAGACCACTAGGCGACACCTCCTGAATTGAAGGTAAACAGGTGGAGTGATTATAGCGTGAAGTCACCAAAATTGCTGGTTGCATTGTTAGCAAATGCGTAGATAATACTCACTTATACATGTGCGAAGGCACCCTAACTCGGGCTTTCGCTCCCAAGTAACGAATCTCGCCAGGCACGAGAGGACACCAAGCTGAGCGCAAGTTCATGACATAAGGGTGTTTTTTTATACTCAAGATATGGTGACAAACAGACTAGCTGAGTTATCGAATGATTTACGTGTTCAAAAATTACCTAACACTCTCCTTACTACGGCTAGCCAACATTTGACTCCTGATGGCAAATTACAAGCCCGAGCTATTAATCCAAGAAAAGCTGATCGTCGAGGTAATCTAGTTGATCTGAGTCATACCTGGGAGGAGGCAGGTGTTCCACCTTTAGTTATTGCTCAGTATTTATCTACAGACAGTCAGTGGTTAAGGTCTCGTGGAGCTGACGAACTTCTTCAAGCTCTTGACGACCAACCAATGGCAGTCATCGCGTTTCTCCAACTACATTTTGGTCAACTTTATGCGGAAGTGGTACAGCACTGCTTAAATGCTCGATCTCACCCAGAACATGGTTTCAATGACCACAGTTTAGTTCACATCCAAGACTTACTTGATTCATTTGCAAAACTTTCCCAACATGGAGGCTATAGTCAACAAGAAAAAATAGCAGTACATACCGCAATTTTTACTCATGATATGGGCAATGCGGTTTCCAGAGAAACACACCAAATTCTTTCTGCTTATTTGTTTTTGGCGAGTTTTGACAGAGAACTGGCAACTGATCCATTTCTTGCACAGTGTATGCGAGCAGTTATGTGGCATGAGGCTGGCAGTGTGAATGGTCAGGTTGAGCACTTGTTACGGCAGCAGGATGAAGACCAACTTTCATCACTTGAATTATTAGATCAATTTGGTTCAAAGTTCTCCAGAGTTGACTCATCTCTGAGACTACTTGATAAATTATCAATTGGTCGTAAACGAGTTTTAAATGGACAGCCCGCCAAGTGGAATCGATTGGTGGATGATGCTCACTTTTTAGTTAATGCGTTGTTTGAAAGGGACAGCATTGAGTTTGATCAGACTGGTCATAAATGCCGAGTAACTTTTGAATTTTCTCTATATCCAAATTCTAAACTAAATGTGCCTGAATTAATTTACCCCAAACATCACCGCAAAATTGATAGCCGATCAAAACTGTCGCAGGAAGAATTTTTTGTATCAGAGCAGATGAGGCGGGCATACCGAGAAGGTAAACGTGTCTACTTTGAGTCTGCAACTGCTACACTTCTATCTCTCTACCAAGACAGAATCACACTGATTGCTTTGGACTTTTTCAATATCTTTCCAGAACTAGATGAAGTAGAATTGTATTTGGTTGATCCTCACGAATTTTTTCATCAAACTGACTCTGTTTGGCCCAACCACGAACAACTGATCAGAAATGAACCGATTATTTTGAGATTTCAACGTTCTGTGGTGGCTGAGCAGCTCAGACACTTTCAGTCGTATACCGACGATATAGATCCTCGTCAGTTTGTTAATCAAATAAACAGTCTTACTCAGAAAGTAGAAAGAGGTAGTAAATAAAGCAAAAGTATGAAAAAAAACAACATCCAGTCAACCTTACCCATTTTTTTGATAATAATTGGTAACGTGGCATCTGGCAAATCAACTGCTACCCATATTTTGTCAAAGAAACTGAAACTGCCTGTCATTGAAGCTGACACTTTGTTCCAAACTACCAATCCCTATAGAGAAGACTTTTTAAAGGATATGCCTCGCTGGGCTTTGATTAATGAGTTATGGATGACAGTTAACAGAGTGGAAATTTTGTCAAGTTATCAATCCAAAAAATCGAGTCAAATCGTCTTAGTCGATAGCGGACTGCTGATGAGTTGGGCATATACCTTTGCCCATCACCACGATGGAGTGATGAGTGATCGAGATTGGCAACTTTACCAGCAGATTTTTAATGTGGTCGCCAATGATTTTTTAAGCAACATCAGAGTTTTGTACTTAAATTATCCAGTGCCGGTGCTAATGGAGAGAATTGCTAAGCGAGGCAGGCGGTATGAACTTGATTACTACACATCGGAATATGTGACTTGTCTAGGCAAAGGCTTGACAGCCCTGGTAACCAAATTGAAAAATAAAATACCCATAGTTGAGTTCGGTCCCTCACAGGCGGATGATTTTGAAAGTTCAGAGAGTAATCAACATAAATTAATAGATGTATTTAAGACTATTAGAGATACTCAGTAAGTATTGAATAACGAAAAGTCACTATGAGTAAAAGATTTGTCAGAGAAAATGGAAATGGGGGCGAGACAGCATTGTCTGTTTTTGCTAGGGCACTGGGGGCAACATTTAAAGGTGAGGTTAGGGAGGGCTTTGGATCGAGTGGAGCAATGGTAATTATCAATGGCATTCGAGAGGTTTTTTTACGAGTGCCAAAAACTGATGAGGCGAACAATACTCCTCAGCAAATATGGCAGGCTTATCAGTTGGCGGGTGTTCCTGGAGTGATTGAGATAATGGCGTTAATGAGTGATGGTCAGGTTCAGCATTGGCAATATCCAGAAAATCCTCCTTTTGAGCAGAGTCAAATGGAAGCAATGGCTATGGTGCTGGAACTATTAAGATATGGGGAGTCATTAACGGCGGTGATTGACCAGGATCCACCACGGGCTCAGATGGCATATTCTGCTTTAGGTAGGCAGTTAAAAATCATGCACGAGAGTGATGCTTTGGTTGATGATGAGGAGTTAACCAAGTGGAGACGGATAAGTTTGTTTCATCCGATTGAGGGCAGGGAGCGGTTTAGGGCAGTTGTGGGACACATCAACTATGAGGAAGGTTGGACGGATGATGATCAGATACATAGGATTGAGGAAAAGATGAGACATTTAGCAGAGGAGATGATGGCAGAAAAAGTATTAATTTATCGATCTCATGGTGATGCCTGGAGAGATAATGTCATGGTTAGTCCCGATGGTAACTCAGTTGAGTTATTTGATAATGCTTTGGCTTATGCTCCGCCGGCATATGACGTGGCTTTTGCCATGGGAGATCAGTTGATCAAATATTTGGTTACAGGTGATCAAGAGGCAAAGCAGCGAGTCGATGTTTTTATAGAAGGCTATATTCCAGATTCTCATGTTTATTGCAACTTGCCACTGTTTTTGGTTTACAAATTAGTAGTTGGAGCGGCATTTGACGGCTATAATATTGATCAGCGAAGAAAAATCATGTTGTTGGCTGAGAAGTTACTTGATGCGAAGATAGGAAATGTTAATCAGGAGTTTACTATCGACCAAATTACTTATTTATGGAGTGTTATTCAAGATGAAACATAAACCTGATTATCTCTGGGAAAAAGTGCTACAAGAGACAATCTTTCCCGATCTGCTTCGGGGCAGGAAGAATTTTGATTTGCCACATACCAAGGCGGTCGTGTATTGGATCAAAAAAATTTGTGATGCTGAGTCTCAGCTGGATAAAAAAGTCCTGGTCACGGCGGCTTATGCTCATGACTGGGGATATATTGACATGGGTATCGATGCTAGTTTTACTCAGGTGCATGATGCTAAAGAACAGCATATGAAAGTGGGTGCCGAGAGAATTGAAGAATTGCTCAGAAATCAGCTTGCTGATGATTTTACCGAGAAACAAATCGTAAGAGTAAAGCACCTAGTCTTTGTCCATGATCGTTTAGATCAAATTAAAGACGAGGATGAGATTGCCCTGATGGAGGCTGATACCATGGGGGCTTTAGACACTGATCTGGTCAAGCCCACGTTTAACCAACAAGATGGTAAGAGATACATTCAGGAGCAGGTTTTGAAAATTCGCCGACCGTTGTTTAAACACTCCGTAGCGATCCAATGGTTCGATTTCCTCTTGAAAAAAAGGCTGGATTTTCATCAGATTACGCTCTAGACCAATTTTGTAGTTACGAACTGTTGGAAACCAGCTGATCATAAAGTACTAAAAAGATATGATAAGATACACATAAATGGTAGGAAATTGACTAAGCGGTAGACAAAATCCAACCGCAAAGTAAAGGAGGTTCGAAATGAGTAGAGAAACTATTGATAGAATTAAAGCTGCGGCTTCAGCAGAGTAGGCTCTTAGGTATAGAACTGGAAAAACAATAAAAATTGAGGGTGAAGAGACCGAAGTTGGGTTTCTTCTTCGTGTAGTTGATGCTGAAACAGGTGAGCCTATTACATCAGAAGATCCTGAAATACAACGACTAATAGCACAAGCGACACTGGCTGATTTTGATAGTGAATAAAAAGCCTTGATAACACTAAAACTTGGTGGATGCTGACTTTTACTTGGTTTCAAAAAATCTCATTTTTCTCCGCTGGGAGAGGAGGTTGCTGAAGCAGCCCAGCCTGATCAGATTTGAGTAAAGGTACCACCAGACTAATAATTTTTTCGGCAATGTTGGTTAAGGACACTTTCCCTTTTTGAATTTGGTTTACAACCACGAGATCAGTTTTCTTTGGGGCGGCCTCTAGCTCCATGACTGTGCGGCTGAGTCTATTGGCAATATCATTGCGCCCGTCTTTAAGTCTTTCTTGATAATCAGCAAAACTGACGGCTGGTAGTACAAACAACTTGATGACTTTGACCTTTAGTCCCTGAGAATTTTCCTTAAGAAATGCTTCTATTACTGGCCAGGCGGACATTTCCACGTGAGTGCAAATTAAGGGATCTGGGTCTTTGAGAGCATCTACTAAGCTTTGGAAAGGGAGACCATAAAATCGATTGCCTTGCTGTACCCACTCAATGAACTCGCCTCTGACTACTGCCGCTTGAAACTCATCTTGGCTAGAATAAAAGTAGTAATCCACTCCATGAATTTCACCAGACCTAGGCTGGCGAGTCGTAGCTGTGACTAACTTTCTCATAAGGTTGGGCTGGAGCTGTTCAATTTGTTCCCGAATAGCATCTTTTCCACCAGTGGCTACTCCAGACAGCATCAAAATCACTTTATTGTAGCTGGCCAGATCTTTTTCAAGTTGCAGAGGCAGTTCGGGAAGGCTCCAGAGTCCATTATGATCTGGGAGTTCAGTAAAATTGCTATAGGCTGGAATAATCTCAGCAAGAGCTGGAGGCGTGAGAAGGGGATTTGCTTTTCTAAGTAGTTCAAGTTGAGATTGAGGTTCAAGATCTCTGATCATCAATAATTTACCAGAACATCAATAAATATGACCTCGACAATAGTATAACACATTATCTTATAATAACAAGTAGAAAAGTTATTGACATATTAATAGCATTGTGTTATAGTAACGCATGGCAATCAAAAAACTGCCACTAGTAAGACACACTTTAGGTTTACACAACCGCTCTTTTGGAGCGGTTTTTTGGATGTTTTTGACCCAGTAGTAACAGTAGAAAGATGATAGGGGGCGTTATGTATCACATGAAAGAAAGATACCCAGATATTATTGATCGTTTTCCAGAGCTTGAGATGGAAGAGCTTAAATGGGAAACTGGTGTGACTCGTTATGATGAATATAGTAAAAGACAAAGTAGTAATGTTAGAGAAGCATACAAATTTTCACAATTTAGAGAAAAAATAAACAATTGGTTTAATCAATTTGACAGAAACTTACTAAACAGAATGGCTAAAATATTAACCTCATTGGAGGTGGAGCAAATATCAAGTGGCGAACAAATTGGACTACAAGTGTCGGGAGACATTAAAAAGGCTAATGGCAAGCCAGATGATCCGAGAGTGCATGTTGAAGTCACACTGGCTAAATCCAGTGGGGTAGTTCTATTGACGCTCAGTCACGATGGTTTAGTTCCAATTCCGGTAAATCTGCCCGATCTGTCAAACGCACAAAGACTCCAACTTGCAATAGCTAGTCAAGAACTTAATGACCAGTTAAGGGAGCTTTTTGGTTCACAGGTAAGTTTAAATGATATACTGGAAAATGCTGGGTCATATTCGTTTATTTTTGACTCTCAATTATTTCAGCGTCAACAGGGTGGTTTGAGAGATTTGTAAAGAGAAACTGAGCGGTGACCGATTAAGCAGGAAGTATCAATACTAGATATAGAAAATTGCCAAGTTTTTAAATTGCTTAAGCAATGACCTACCCTCTGGTTTTAAGCCTAGACTTCCCGATTATTCGCTCTAAAGTAAAAAATTACTGTTGCAGTATATTTAAAAAGGTATCTTATACTCCTATCTTATGGGGTTTCCATCACGATCTTCGTAAACTGGAGGGGTATCACTTTCTCTGCCTCTTAGAGTGCCGGCAATAACTTGGACACCAGAGGCTCTTTTTTCGCCAATAAAAACTGTTTCATTAGTCGCTGGAATATGTACTTTTCCTTCAAGTACAGCAGAACTTGGATTATCTAGATAAAACCACTCTTCTGTAAACTTCTTCTGTAAACTGTGCCTTGCCTTCACGCACTAATTTTATAGCCTGCTCTGCAGTTGTTGGCATGATCTCACTCCTTTTGTTATCTTACTCTTCATGAGTAAGTACCGTTGTATTCTACACTATTACTATCACTTTGTCAAATATTATAAGACACTATCAGATCAAGCTTTTTCCATTTTGATAGAAATTGCCAATAATTATCCAGGGTCACAAGCTCTGAGGTGATATCTTTACCTAGCTCGTGCTGGGCATCGAGGAGGGCGGCTTCTTCGCGGTCTTTGGTGGTGGCATCGGATAGATCGACGCAGACTTGGATGAGACGTTGACTGCGAGGGAGGTAGAAGTCGACTTCGCGGCCGCTGGCGGTTTTGTAGTAGTAAATCACTTCACCTTTCCTGACCAGATCCCAGTAGACGACAGTTTCTAGGAGTTTGCCCAGGTTATCAGAGAAAGAAAAGCCAATTTGATGGACAAAGCCGGGATCGGCTATGTAGATTTTTTTGGGGGCAATCTGCTGGGTTTTGACTGAGTACGAGTAGCGATTGACAATGCCAATCAGCCAACTTTTGGCCAGATAGTCGGCATAATTGGAGAGGGTGGTGACGCTGCCAACTTTAATGACTTGCTTAAGTTTATTTAGTGAGATGAGAGAGGCGGTGTTACTCATTAAATGCAGAGCAAATTCTTGGAGTTCGCGGTCAGAAGTGACACTGAAACGTTGGATAACATCCCGCTGAAGAATGTCTTGGTAGAGCTGTTTAATAACTGGCAGATTGGGATAGGTTAAAGCTAGAGGCACGCCACCTTCAGTTAAGTAGCGTTTTAGGTTGGCGGTGAGAGTGGCTTTAGCCTGAGTGGTGAGTGGTTTATGCCAGGATTTTTGATGAAAAGCTTGATACTCTGGAAATGAAAAGGGAAAGACATTCAGCATGATGTGGCGACCAGTCAGACGTGTGCCTAATTCTTGAGAGAGAAGTGCCGCATTGGAGCCGGTGACGATGACTTTTTTGCCTTGATTGTGAAGGCGACGGACAAATAACTCCCATTTATCCACATTTTGCACCTCATCAAATAAATAGTATTTTTTTTGACCAAATTGAGTCATTAAAGCTTTTTCCAGATCTGCAAAGTTTTCGGTGCGAAAAGAAATTAGCCTTTCATCATCAAAGTTGACGTAGTAGAAGTTGTTTTTAAGTTTGGCATTGACGAGTTGTTTGAGCAGCGTTGACTTACCCGAGCGACGTAAACCAGAAATCACCACCACAAAGGGGTTGTTGAGCAACTTAAGGAGTTGAGGCAGGATGAGGCGCTCAGTACCGAGAGGTTGTTTGTCAAAGGCCTGTCGTTGCTCAATCAGGGCTTCAGTTAGAAGATCTTGGGTTAAGGAAATGACATTCATGCGGATATGATAACTCCAATTGTTTCCATTGTCAATGGAAACAATTGGTGATTAGTTTCCAGTGGGAGTGGAGACTTTTTGAGCGAGTGGTGGTTGTCAATTGGGTGGGGTGACTCCAGTAGCGAAAAAGTAGTGGAACTTCTATAATAATCAGATGTGATTAGAGTTCATGAGGATTTTGTCTAAAAGGAAAGGCAGCATGACAAATAATTTAGTGACATTGACAGAGAAAAAGGTGGATGTTCATTATCTGAATTTACTGAGACGAGGTTGGGTGTTGCTGAAAAAGTACTTTGCCGTGATGTTGACAACTTGGTTAATTGCCATGGGAATTCAGATGCTGATCAGCTGGTCGGCGGGCTTGGTGGAGGAGTCGGTGTTGGAGGTTCCTATGGTAGTAGTTTATATAATTTTATCGGTGATTATTTCGGCGGGCTGGATAGGGATTCATATTGCCATCGCTCAAGAAAAACCTGTTCAAATTAGTGATTTGTTTAAGCAGGTAGCAATCAGTAGCAAGTATTTTTTGGCACAAATGGTGGTGGGGTTGATGGTGTTGGTTGGTTTGCTGTTAATGATTGTGCCGGGCATCTACTGGTCGCTTAAGTATACATTTGTGCCGTATCTGGTGATTGATAAAAAAGCGGGAGTGGGAGAGGCACTGAGAATAAGCGGGCAAATGACGGAGGGGATCAAGTGGAAGTTGCTGGTGTTTTTGATGATAACTATGCTGTTTAACTTGGGTGGGGTGATGTTGTTTTTTGTGGGAGTGCTGATTACGGCACCAATTACGTATTTGGCGATTGCAGCTTTGTATGTAGCGCTGGTGGAGAGGGTTGAGAAAGGGGAAGATGAGGCGAAAAAGGTTGAAGAGGTGCCGGCTGTTTTAGAATCAGGAAGCTGAATGAACTTGAGTTGAATATTAAATTGGAAGATCCTGGATCCCCAATTGTATCGGGACAGGGAAGTCCTGGATGACACTCAAAATTTGTAATAATCAAAAACGATGTTTGATTATGGGATCCTGAAACTAGTTCAATCTGTCAGGGCCTTAAGGAATAGTAACTTCAGAGCTTGAAGTTGCTTCTGTTTCGATGGATGTGGTAGCTGAGTCGGGGACATTGACTAATTGGCCTAAGTAGTATTTCTCCAAACCCAAACGTGCCGTGGCGGAGTGAGGCTGACCATCACTTGGACGATTGTTAAACACTTCAGTTGCGTCTTGACCACAGCCAGTTAAAATAGCCTCACCACCTGGATGTATACCTTGAGCAATGAAAGCAGTCACATCGTAAACTTTACCCTCTACAGCAAACCAGCAGTTATCTGGCGAGGCGTGTTTGGCAATTTCATCAAGAGTCAAGACAACTTTGGGAGAAGGCAGAGCGGTTTCATCCACAGCTGTATCGACTTCCTCAACGGTTGGAAGAGGAGCGTCTTCGGTAACTGACGGAGTTGTGGAGCGATTACAGGCAGTTAAACCAAGACCGGCAATAATGATTAAGAGGGTAGTAGTTTTAATAGACATAAAGTGACTCCTGTTTTTATTACTAAGTTGGTTTTATAACACATTTCTTTGTCGTTGCCAACCGAATAATTGTTGGCTGAATGATAGATGATTACGTGAAGCTGTCAGAGCTGGATTCCAATGTAGTATCCTCCTGCTACTTTTTCCAGTCGCGCTGATCCTCCGTAGCAGATTCAGTATTCCAAAATTAAATAGTAATATTGCTTTTTAAGCAAATGATGTTCTCTATGTGTCCCTGAAGCAAGCTCGGGGCGATACGACTGGGGTAGGCTCAGAGATTCCGGATCGAGTCCGGAACGACGATAAAGCATCTTAAGCTGACTGGTAAAAACTGCTAGTTGTTTTTAACATGAAACACGTCTGCAGGGAGACGGTATTGGTCGATCAGAGACTGATTGTGAGGATTATTGCGAACTAGAATAACGACAAAGTCGTCGGCATAGATGGGTGCCCAGTTGGGGTCTTTAACTCGATTAATGAGGAACGGCTGTCCCCAGGCAGTGGCGTCGTGGCGGTAAAAGAAAATAGATTGGAAGTTGTATTTTGCCAGGGTTTTTTGCCAGTCAGATTCTACTTTTTGAGCCTGAATCACGTCATTCAAAATAAAGTCGCTTGGGTAAGCCTCGGGGCGATTATCTATAAATACTCTGGGTAGTTTTGAATCAGGATAGGAAGCAAACAACTGATGAATAAGATAGCCACCAGCATCATAATTATTAAACATTGGTCCAGGCACAGCATTAGTTCTCATGAAATTACCAGCAGCCAGTGAGTTAGGTAGTAAACCAAGACCAGAGTTAGGTAGGTAGGGTAAAAAAATACCAGTGGCAAGCGCAATTAGGAGTAGGGCCATCAAAATCGAAGATAAAACTGTATAACCAATAGTAGGCAAATGAGCGATTAGGTTGCTAATTTTTGGCAAAAATGGATGAATGGTGAAAGTGATCACAGGTATGGTAATTAAGGCTAAAAAGGGCAGGGTACGCACTACGCTTAAGCCGAGGATAATCATGCCAAGAGAACTGAGGGTGACGAAAATAAGCAGAGGTTGAGATAAAGATCGGTAGTACTGGAGATTTCTGGATCGCCACCACCAAAGTAAGCTAGTAATGAGAGCGATGACTAAGCCTAGTCCATACCAATAGTGAAGGCGACTAGGGTAATGAGAGATGTAAAACCAGAGAGTTTGATTTTCGGCTACTGGATAGGCGTAGTTATGAAAAATTTGGAAAGGAACGAGAACACCAGGCAGAGTATTGGGGTTGAGGAGGAGAACTAGGATTGAGGCGAGGAGAGTCAAAGTAATGAGAGGTGAGGCGTGGAATGGAGATCGATTATGGTTGGAAGGCGATTGGGATTTGCTGGGAAGTTGTGTTGATTTAATTGCAGGTTGGTTGGATAAAGATGCTGGTGGACATGATGCAGTTAAGGGATTAGTTGATGGTTGTATTGGGTGTTTGAATTTGATCCACAAATAATTAGACCACTGAGCTAGTGTGGCACAACTGAGTAAAAATAGATTAAAGACAAAAAAGAGGTGTAAGTTGACCCAAAAAACTGAAAGAAAGACTTGAAAAATAAATAAGAAGTGAGTTTTTAGTTTGCCACAAAACCAGAGCCAAATAGAAATGAAGGATAAGGATAAAAACAACAAACTCCATGATTCGGGGCGGACCTCAGTGCGTTGAGTAGAGAGGGGGATGGTGATAAATAATGCCAGGGCAGTGGCGGCTGGGCTGGATTGACGAGCTGAGAAAATAACCATGACACTGATAGCTAAGGTCGCCAGCAGGGCATTGGCTAGCACCAACCCAGCCCAGCCGCCATTTGTTTGTACCCAATTAGCCCAAACTCCATACAACCAGTGGTGATTAATAAATGGAAAACCTCTTTGCGTTTCAGCATAATAATTGGTCGATAAAACCCGACTCCCCCATCCCTCCTCCATGATCACTCGCCCATTCATGACATGGCGGCCAATATCGGCTGTATGAAGATTGATTTTTTGCAGGAAAAAGAGACTAACGTAGCCAAGTAGCAAGAGCAATATGATCCAGGCAAGTTTTTGGTTGGAAGATTTGATCACAAGGAATACTATAACGGTTGTCGCTCGCCTCGTCTTACTTAATCTAACTTGGAACCTAATAAGTGCATCATAAACACAAGGTTAGCATGGATACAGAAAAGATGTGCAAGTATTGCCGATTAGGAGCAGGCAAAACTGACTACCGTGTGGCATCATTTTCGCGGTATACTCAAAGTTAGCATGTCACAAATCCAGGATGTTAAAGCCGCCAACGATATTGTGACGATTGTGGGTGAGAGAATCGCCCTCAAGCCTGCTGGCACGTATCTGAAAGGCCTTTGCCCATTTCATAGTGAAAAAACTGCCTCTTTTTTTGTGTCACCCATATTACAACGCTTTAAGTGCTATGGTTGCGGTGAGGGGGGCGACGTCATTTCTTTCCTAGAAAAGTATGACAACCTAACTTTTTATGAGGCTCTCCAAACTTTGGCCGAGCGAGCTGGTATTGCTCTGACCAGCGAACTGCAATCTGGTGAGGACAAAATGCGGAGCGAAATGTTAACGGCACTTGGTTTAGCTCGTGACTATTATCATTTCCTTTTGTCCGAACATAAAACTGGAGAAAAAGCCCGTCAGTATTTGAGGGCACGAGGTATCACTTCAACCTCTATCAAACTTTTTCAACTTGGTTACTCCCTTCCAAATTGGGATGGTCTGATTAAATTTTTGCACAACAAAAAGAAAATTTCTTTACCCGTCTTAGAAAAAGCTGGCTTGATTATTGCAGGCAAGTACGGTCGTCAGTACGACAGGTTTCGTGATCGGATTATGTTTCCCTTAAAAGACAGCCGGGGATTGGTGGTCGGTTTTTCAGGTCGGTTACTGTCACCAGATGCTAAGGAAGCCAAGTACGTCAATTCACCAGAAACACCGCTTTATCATAAAAGTAAACTTTTATTTGGTTACTCGGAGCTGAAACGAGAAATTGCCAAAAAGCGCCAAGTGGTAGTAGTAGAGGGTGAATTTGATGTCATTTCTTCTACTCAAGCCCAAGTCAATCACGTGGTGGCTATCAAAGGCTCGGCCTTGACTCATGATCACGGTCAACTACTCGCTAGAGTAGCCGATACGGTCATTCTATCGTTGGATACTGATTCAGCAGGTATGGAGGCCACCAAAAAAAGCATCCAAGTCCTCAAGCCTTTTGATGTCGAGTTGCGTATTGCACAGTTACCTAGTGGTAAAGATCCAGATGAACTGGCTCAGCGGGATGCTAAATCTTGGCGAACGGCAGTTAAAAGACACATCTCAGCTTATGAATTTTTAATTAATGCGTCGGTCCAAGATCAAAATCTTAACTTGCCACGGATTAAACGCAGCATTATTAAACAGTTAGCACCAGTTTTGTGGAACATAGATAGTCAGGTGGAGAAAGAGTTTTATGTGCAAAAGTTAGCTGATCTGCTCGCGGTCGATCTCCAAGTGGTGATGATTGATATCAAGACATTCGCCGAGCATCCTCAGGCGAATGTGCTACCTCGAACTGTTGTCAGAAATGGGACTAAGGTTGATAGCAAAATATCGCGTCCAGATCAACTGGCTCGTTACTTAGTGTTTTTGATTCTGCAAGCTAAAGATTCACAACTGAGTAACTATTTGATTTGGTTGCAAACTCAATCAAACTTAGGTCTGCCATCACTTTTACAACAACTACAGATCGCTGTTAATTTAGATCAAACCTCCGTCAACATGAGTCAGTTACCAAAAAGTCTGCCGGCTGACTTAGCCCAAACCCTGATGGATGTGGTGGCCGAACCAGAATTTGTGCAAGCGCTATCAGTCAGTACTATTGCTAAAGAATGGGATCGAGCTAGCGGAGAGCTATTGCAGGAAATAAGGCAACTGCGACGGGAGAAAATTAAACAGGAGCTTGACCAACTCCACTTGCTGAATACGGTTGAATCTAATCAAAGACAAGCAGAGTTGTTGGCCGAGTTGGCAAGGTTGTAGCATGTGGTCATGCCAAACTTGTTTCAACCTCTTTCCACTAGGTTGATCATTGCTAACAGTTGGAAGCTCACGAACAACCTTTCTCGCTCAGCTGACTCGTTTTTCAGGATGATATGGTGAGAAGTGAAATTCCTACTTGACAATACTACCCTAGGGGGGTATTGTATTAATTATGTCGACAACCAAGACCATTGTTACTAACTCAGCCAGTTCATTTGAAGCCGACCAAATTCAACAACACTTAATGCGAATCCGCGGTCAGGTGGAGGGTATCATGCGTATGTATAATGATGAGCGGGAGTGTTTAGAAATTGCCCGACAAATTGTGGCGGTTAGAAATGCTCTAGGTCGAGTGGCTCGTGATTTATTGAGTGGTGAGGCTTCTCGGTGTAGTCGGGAGCGTCGACCCGAGGATTTTGATGCTATATTAAAAGAGTTATTTCGATGAAACTATTTAGTACAGATTTAACTCTAGCTGAGAATATTTTGAAACACGCTTGGGATTCAGGATTACAGATAGAATTATTGAAAGAGGAGACGATGTTTGATAATAGATTGCTGAAGATTGCTGAAATAAATTTAGTATGACGAAAAAACTGAGTGAGTATAAACTAGCAACCGTCTTTTGATATATAAACAGCAGTATTTAGTAAAAAGTAATAAAAAGGAGACCTATGTCTAATCAAACCACCTCTGCCGTCAAACACCTGACAGAAGCAGATTTTGAAACCACTATCAAAGATGCGAGTGGTCCCGTATTAGTTGATTTCTTTGCTGAGTGGTGTGGGCCATGTAAAATGGCTGCCCCAATAATTGAGGAAATTGCTGTGGAGTATGCCGATAAGGCAGTTGTTGCCAAAGTTGATGTAGACCAAGAAAATGTCTTGGCAGGCCGCTTTGGAGTGATGAGTATTCCGACTATGATTGTGTTTAAAGGAGGGGAAGAAGTGGATAGGCAAACTGGGTTTGCGGGTAAGCAAGGCATTTTGGCACTTTTAGGCAAACATTTAGATTAATCGGGATGATATCAATATTATTATGCCAAAAACCAAACTCGCTATAATCGGCTCTGGTCCTGCCGGTTACACAGCAGCCATTTATGCCTCGCGAGCGCAGCTGACTCCGATTTTACTGGCTGGTCAAGAAAGTGGCGGGCAGTTAATGCTGACAACCGAAATTGAAAACTTTCCAGGGATTGATTATGGTCAAACTGGTCCAGAATTAATGTTAGCCATGAGAGAACAAGCGGCTAGGTTTGGCACCATCATGCTTGATGAGTATGCGACCTTTGTGGATTTTTCCAAGCGACCTTTTCAAATCTGGACATCTTTACCAGAAAATTTTGACTTGCACAAATTGCGCTCGCTCACTTTAGAAGAGTACACCAAGTTACGAGTTGAGTATGGCAAAACACATCCTGCTGAAATTACGGCTGAGGCAATTATTTTAGCCATGGGTGCCAGCACAGTTTGGTTGGACGTGCCTGGTGAAGCCAAGTTGATTGGTCGAGGCGTCAGCTCTTGTGCAGTGTGTGACGCGGCCTTTTTCAAAGACAAAGAAACATTTGTGATTGGTGGTGGGGATAGTGCTATGGAGGACACTTTAGCTTTGACCAAATTTGTTAAATCCGTAACTGTCATCCACCGACGCGATCAGTTTAGGGCCAGTAAAATTATGCAGGAGAGAGTATTAAATCACCCCAAAGTCAAAGTCATGTGGAGCTCGCGAGTTGTAGAAATCATGGGCGAACAGATGGTGAACGGTGTCAAAGTTGCTACAACCGACCCCAATACTACAAAAGAGACAATTGTTGAGTTGCCTGCTCAAGGCGTATTTGTAGCTATTGGTCACACACCTATGTCATGGTTGGTTGGCAACCAGATTGCTTTAGATCAAAAAGGTTTTGTTATCACTCGGAGAAGCCCAACTCAAGCTGGAGCAGAAGTGTCTCTTGATCACTTGGATCAACATAATTTGGTGCAATTTCCAACTTCAACATCAGTTGAGGGTGTGTTTGCGGCTGGTGACTTGGTTGACTTACGCTATAAACAGGCTATTACGGCTGCAGGTAGTGGCTGTGAAGCGGCGTTGGATGCAGAGAGATGGTTGGAGGCCGAGGAGATTGACGATTAATGAAGGTGGAGGTATTTATGTCATTGGGAGATGCTGGATCCATCGCTAAGGCGAGGTCTGCGACGACTCCAGGATGATGACGGGGAGAGTTTAGTTCACGAAGTAAAAATTATATGAAATCAATTAATGATCAAGCAGTCGATTTGCATAGAAAACATCAAGGCAAATTAACCACTGCTTCGTTGGTGCCAGTTGCTGATATGTCAGATTTGGCTTTGGTGTACACTCCAGGCGTAGCCGCAGTTTCTCAAGTCATACATAAAAATCCAGCCGAGTCTTTTGCTTTAACTAGTCGGGGTCGGATGATTGCAGTGATCTCAGACGGATCTGCCGTTTTGGGACTGGGTAACATTGGTCCGGAAGCTGCCCTGCCTGTCATGGAAGGTAAGTCGTTGTTAATGAAGCAGTTTGCTGATGTTGACTCAATTCCCTTGGTAATAAAAACTCAAGAAACGGCAGAAATCATTAACTTCGTCAAGTTAGTTTCACCTTCGTTTGCTGGTATTAATCTAGAAGATATCTCTGCTCCGAGATGTTTTGAGATTGAAGAGGCACTTCAGGATTTAGGTATACCTGTTTTTCATGATGACCAACATGGTACAGCTACTGTAGTAATGGCAGCACTGCTTAATGCTGCCAGAGTGGTTGGTAAGCCTTTTGAATCACTTAAAGTAGTCGTGGTAGGAGCTGGTGCAGCTGGTATGGCGGTGAGCAAAATGCTACTCGGGATCGAGTCTTCAGGAAAAAGCTGTCAAAAAATTGCTAACGCCAAACGAGTTGATGACCTAATTATTGTTGATTCGATGGGGGCACTCATACCGGGTCGTAAAGACATGAATTCGTACAAGCAAGCTCTGGCCAAAGTATCCAACTTAAGTCGGAAATCAGGTCAAGTCAAAGACGTAATCAAAGATGCTGATGTGGTGATTGGTGTCTCAGGCCCAGGAAGCATTTCCGAAGAAGCGGTCCAAGCTATGGCACCCAAAGCAATTGTGTTAGCTCTGGCTAATCCCACCCCAGAAATTATGCCAGACGAGGCTGTCAGAGCTGGAGCCGTGGTGGTGGCTACTGGCAGGAGCGATTTCCCTAATCAAATAAATAATGTACTA
>JAANMT010001805.1_pt1 | contig 19773 bp, 10 predicted proteins | sample 7279711 | NCBI WGS metagenome assembly JAANMT01 (sample SAMN14094538, study PRJNA606508) | bioreactor metagenome | isolation source: A lab-scale SPAN reactor treating ammonium-rich wastewater day 1 | place: Ireland: Galway | collected 2017-01-16 | reverse complement strand
ATTTTCGACGCGCAGGGAAATTTCCACGATGTCGCCTTTGGCGCGCACGACGAGAAGAATCTCTCACCCGAGGAGATGGCCTCGCTCTACAGCGGACAGGCCGCGTTCATTGACAACCAGATTCTGGAGGTCGCCCGCGCGATCCTGCAGAACTCGGAGACGCCGCCCATCATCATCATCCAGGGCGATCACGGCCCGCTGGTGCGCGACCGCTTCATCCGCGCGCCGATTTTGAACGCGTATTATCTGCCGAACGGACAGGACGGTTTGTACCCGTCCATCTCGCCGGTCAATTCCTTCCGCGTGGTTTTGAACGATTATTTCGGGCAGAGCCTGCCGCTGCTGGAAGACGTGAGCCGATACTCACAGGATTATCGGGATCCGTTCGATTACAAGATTGTCCCCAATGAGTGTGGGAAGTGATGAGAACTCGTTGTCGCTTGGAAATTGAAAATTTCCGATAGGATTAAGTGTAACGTGGATGTCCATGAAAGGCGACCGCGTATCCGCCAATGACGAGGTATCGGACGTTATTTCTGTTTAATGATTCGATAAATTCTTTGAAGTCTTGGTTCAGCGCCGTATTTCCACTTGTGATACTCACGACGAATCTCCTCCAGCGCGGCGATTCGCGCGGCGGGCGGCTGTGCGCGCCAGTATTCCGCGTCGCTTTTTTGCTCGTTCATTTTCAATTTCGTTACGACTTTCTCGATCGTTCCTGTTCGCATATCGCTATTTTATCATGCTCGCCCAACCTCTGATATAATCCCGCTCCGTCTCGCATGAACTTCACCTCTTACGAATTCCTACTCTTCTTCCTCATCGTCCTCGCGGCCTACTGGCTTGTCCGCAAACAGGCCTGGCAAAACCTGCTTCTGCTGGCGGCGAGTTACGTTTTCTACGGCTGGATCCACCCGTGGTACGCGCTGCTGCTGGGACTGTCCACGCTGGGCGATTACTGGATTTCTCTCTCCCTCGAAAAGACCGAGAAAAAGAGCCGCCTCGTTTGGGCAAGCCTCATCCTGAACGTCGGCGTGTTGGCCTTCTTCAAATATTTTAAATTCTTCGTCCCGACCCTCGCGGATAAACTCGCCGCGCAGGGCATCCATGCCGACGCGTTCCTCGCCAGCGTCATCCTGCCGATCGGACTGTCCTTCTTCACGCTGAAGAAACTCGCCTACATCCTCGACGTTTCGCGCGGCGTCGTCCGCCCCACGCGTGACCTCGTCGGGTTCGCGCTCTTCGTGGCGTTCTTTCCCCAGATCACAGCCGGTCCCATTGACCGCGCCCAGAAACTCCTGCCGCAGATCCAATCTCCGCGCGTCTGGAAAGCGGACAACTTCTACAACGCCTGGCCGCTGCTGTTGATGGGCTTCTTCAAGAAATTCGTGGTCGCCAACGGCGTCGGTCCCACCGTCAGCCGCATCCTCCATTTGACGAATCCCACCGGCGAGTTGGCCGTCGCCGCCGCGCTGGGTTTCACCCTCCAGGTCCTCGCGGACTTTTCAGGTTACACCGACATCGCCCGCGGACTGTCCTTCCTGCTGGGATTCGAGACTTCGGAAAACTTCCGCAACCCATATCTCTCCCTCACGCCGACCGAATTCTGGAACCGCTGGCACATCACTCTCTCCACCTGGCTGAGAGATTACATCTTCTTCCCCCTGCGCCGTTACCTGCTGCGGAATCATCCCAACCTGCCAAACTGGACCATGCAGTCCATCCCGCCCATCGTCACCATGTTCATCAGCGGACTGTGGCACGGCGCGGGCTGGACCTACCTCGTCTGGGGTACGGCCTACGGCGTTTTGATCGCGCTCTACCAATTGCTCGGTCTGCGCGGCGAGTGGAAACCGTCCAACCCATTGGCGCGCCTCGGCGCGTGGACCGTCATGTTCAGCCTCATCTCGTTCCTGTTCCTCATCTTCGCCGCGCCTTCGCTGAGATGGGTCGCGGGTCTCTTTTCAAGTCCCTTCCTCGGGACGGTCGAACAGCAATCGGTGGCCCTGCTGATGTTCTCGCTGACGGCCGCGTTCTCCGCGCCGCTGATCCTGAAACTGCTCCTCGACCGCTACTTCAAACCCGATTCCCTCGTCATCGCGTTATATTACGCGGCCGCCACCATGCTGATGTTCATCTATATCAACTCCGGCACGCCCGATTTCATTTATTTCCAATTCTAGAATCATGAAAGCCTTCCTGCAATACGCCCTGGTCCTGCTGACCATGATCGCCGCCGCGTGGTTCGTCATTCCCCACTGCTACGACATGGCCTATCCGCGCGACATCAAGCCGCAGTTCGACAAATACATCCGTAGGGTCTACGCCAAAGATATTGACGAGCGCCGTCCCGACATCGTCCTGCTCGGCGACTCGATGCTCTATCCCGCGGTGGACGCCGCTGTCCTTTCCCAGAAGTTGAACGAAAGCGTCATGGCCATCGGCCTGCCGGGTTCCGCCTCCACGCTGTGGTACCTCATCGTCAAAAATAACATCGTCGAGACGAACCATCCGCCCAAGACCCTCGTCATCTTCTTCCGCGACACAATGATGACCGTGCCGGGGTATCGCGTCACCGGCCGCTACTTCGAGCAGATAGACGAGTTCGCCACCCCGCGCGACGAAGAACTCGTTAAGAAGGCTTACATCAACCAGATGAACCCGCTCGAAAAATGGGCCGAGGCCTGGTTTCCGCCCTACGGCTCGCGCTGGAGCGTCCGTCAGGGGATCGACTCGCGCCTCCGCTACATCCTGCCCGATTCATTGCTTGGCTGCGACAAAGCCTGCATGGACAACGCCATGGAAGCGGTGTTCGGCTCGCAAAACATGGATTTGAGTTTCCTGAGCGACGCCCTCGCTGCGGCCGACGATTACCTCTACAGCCGCGCTGCGCTGGACTTCGACGCGCAGGTCGGCGAATCCTTCCTCCCTGACCTGATCCAGATCACGAAAGAACGCGGCATCCAGCTCGTCCTCGTGCGGATGCGCATCCTGCGCTTCACCGCGCCCGGCTCCGAACCTCCCGGTTTGCGCGCCTACAACGAGAAACTCGCGCGCTACCTCGCCGCGAACGGCGTCATCTACCTCGATTACTCCGACGAGGCGCGCCTGACGCGCGACGATTTCTCCGACTCCCTGCATTTTGGGCCAAGCGGAAAGGCCATCTTCACGCCCATCCTGGCCGAAGACCTCCTCTCGGCCGGGCGATAAGTCATTCCCGTTAGAGAACGTTTACGCGATACGTATTGCGCGCTCTCTGGCGCGCTTTCGCAAGAGGTCTATTATACAGAGACGGCCGCTTTGACCGTCTCTTCTATTTTGTGTACTGACAGGCCTCATGGATGCGCGGCGGCGCGGGCAGGCCAAACGCCTCGTAGACCGGGACCCCGTCCCAGTCCGCGGGGAGAGGCAGACCCAGCGCGTAGGCCGCGGTGGCCGCGCTGTCCGTCGTCTGGACGAATGACGCCAGCGGGCCGGGAATCACGCCGGGGCCGGTGACGATCCACGGGATGGTCATCTCCTCGGGCGAGTTGCCGCCGTGCGAGTGTCCGATCCCGCCGTGGTCCGCCGTGAAGATGACGAGCGTCCCGTCGCGCAGCCCGTATTGGTCCAGCGCGGCCAGGATGGCGGCGATGTGGGCGTCTTGTTTACGATAGGCCGACATCTGCACCAGCCCCATCCAGTTCCAGTCGTGACCCAGGACATCGGCCTCGGGGAAATGTACGAACATCACGCCGAACCCTTGCCTGATCTCCGCGATCGCCATGTTGGCGACGGATAAATCCGTTTCTTTGAAAATGAACGAATCCAGGCTGGACGGCTCGGCGATCTGGCGCATTTTCTCCTTGCCTGCCACCATGACCGTCCGCAGGCCGGCCGCGTGCGCGATGTCGAACAGACCCGCGCCGAGGGCGTAGCCGTTTTCGGGGACGTAACTATTCCAATAGACGCCGTGCTTGTCGGGACACACCCCGCCCAGCATGGAGGCGTGCGACGGCAGGGTGCTGCTCGGAAAAATGGTCTGTGCGGAAAGCGTCCACGCGCTCGACTCCATCAGCGCGATGAGGTTCTTCATCGGCGCTTTGCCGATGGCGTCAGGACGCAGCCCGTCGAAGCTGATGATGAGGACGCGTTCCGCCAGCGGAGGCGGAACAGGCGTGACTGTCGCCGTCGGCGGGATGGGCGTCGGGAGGGGCGTCTCGCTCGGCTGGACCGTGGGCGGGGCCGCGGCCGCGAGAGGCGTGGACGCCGTCCCCAACCCGTTTCCCGCGGGGAGAGGGGCGCAGGCGGCGAGGAGGAAAATTAGCGCGATTGCGATTTTTTGTTTGTTCACGCCACAGATTGTACTTCATTACTTTTGTCGCTTGAAAAACAGCTTGCTTTTTCCGTACAATTAAGATGCCAATCCTCGTGGAAGATGGCGGCACAAAATGCCCGCGCGAATCGTTTTACCACTGGAGGTTCCGATGACTAAAAAACGCATCCCATACCGATATTTCTGGCTTGTTCTTGTCTTGTTCTTAGCCGCTTGCACGCCTGTGGCGACGCCCGCCCCAACAGAGACGCTCGTCCTAAGCGTGGTTCCACCAACTTTGACGGCAACGGTTGATATCCCCACTATTATGACCCCATCCCCAATACCAACACAACGGTTCCTTCCTATAATCACACCTGACGCGATTCAAGTGAAAAGATGGGAAGAATATCAGACCGCCCTAGCAAAGAGTGCATTATCTTACCTTCATCCAGAAGAAGTTTTATGTGAGTGGGATATTTTAGGCGCATCCGCACAGGTTCTCTATATATGGGTTGTTTGTGAAAGCACTATTCCATTTGGAACCACAAGTACAGGCACTGATATGTATTCCTCTTTGTCCACACCAGCGTTGATCCGCCTTGATGACAATGGATCTATACAGAATGTAGAAATTCCTGCACCAGGAACTTCCGACTACAAAAAAATGTTTCCAGACTATGTACAGGAGGAATTTGAATATTATCGATTTGGGAAAGCAAAAAATTTGTCGAACCATATCCAATGGAGACGAACACATCCAAACGAACCGCCATTAATTATTCTTTCAGCAACTTCACTACCGTGACTTTTCGTAGCGCGCGCAAGAAATTCGCCCTTTGTACTACCACAAGGAAATACAAGGAGAGATTGACATGAACAAGTCTAAATATTTTACTTCCGTCGTAGTAATGATGGTAATAATACTCATTGTCGGAAATTGGGTAATGCCTGTTCAAGCAAATACCACAGGAATTGGAACGCCGGTTCCCACAGGCACACCCCTTGTTACACCAAATACTCCGGGAAATGTCGTCTCCGCAGAACAACAAGAAGAATTGAAAAGCGCTATTCAATCATATTTTGAGATTCGCTACCGCGCGCTCAGTGTTCTATACTCGGATGACTTCAAAAAGAATGGTTTCGGCAATTTGATATCGGAAGGAGCAGACGCAAAGACCTTCTTAAGTGCTGAACTGGGAAAACTGGCAGTAGAGATAAAGCGCGCAGAATTGAATCATCTCAGATATGTGAAGTATAAATATTCTTTGGATATCAGAAATATTTTTATCGATGCACAAACTCAATCAGCTACGGTTTCATTGATTGAGGAGCATGATGTTATAGATGAAATCTCAATGGAACTCTCCCCAGAGAATCCTTTTGTGTCTCACAGTTACAACCTTGAGCATACGATTCTTCTGCACAAAGAACAAGGCCAGTGGAAAATTGTCTCCGACGAATATCTGGATTACTTATGGCGCGTGTTGCGGCAAGCAGGAAAATCCACGGATTATTGGGTACACAATATGAAAGCGGCACCGCGATCGACGGTGCGAAGCGAAAATGAAACAGCAAATATCAATGCCTTGCTTGAAGATGCTTCATCCCATGCCTATGATCGGGACGGTGCTGTAGATTATGCAAATGGCCATGCTAATGAATACAATCCAAATTATCCTAGGTACGATATTGGCGATGATGCGCTTCCATGGGGGGATTGTATAAACTTTGTTTCGCAAGCCCTCTACGAAGGCGGTAATGTATCTATGGAAATACCGTCTCCCTTGCCGCCTCCAAGCGATGCTGGCAACGGAGAAGAGGGATGGTATCTTCTCAATGGCATGCAACGTGGACGCTACTGGAATGATGTTGGTGCATTTTACAACTTTGTTACTCAATCCTACGAATTCTGGCACGAAGGACCGGAGGGATCTGATGTCCCTTACCTAAACGATATCATGCTTGGAGATGTTATCGTGTACGATTGGACCGGTAATGGCACATGGGATCATGCCGTCATTGTCGTTGATAAAGTAGGCACCGACATATTTGTCGCATCTCATACACCTGATGGCACAGGGCACTACACTGCCTTTTTCCCCCTTTCTTACGATCCCAATTTAACTCAGATGAAATTCATTCACATTGAGCAGAGCGATGGGCATCCTCCCGTCAAGACTGAGATAACGGCGCGTGCCGATGATTGGGGGCCGAATTTATACGATAACTGTACTCCACCAACGCTCACTACAAATAATGAGATCTACTTTGGGGCTTGTCCCTCCAACGGCAATCCAATCACAAGCGGTTTTCGGTTCAACAACATTCAAATCCCGCGGGGAGCGGATTTAAAATATGCTTACATCACCTTTACTGTAGATGGTCCCTATTATTGGAATACCGCGCCAATATCCGTGAATATTTATGAACAAACCAATTCACTGACGACGGTAACATGGAATATCGATGGAGCTGTCAGTCAGGATTATGATAATTGGATATGGAGAGGCAAGCGTACCACGTCTGACCTTCAAACCATTCTTGAGCCCATCATCGGCGCAGGCAGTTGGAACAGCGGACAGTCGCTTTCGATCATGTTCATGAATAATGGCAGCGGCAATGCGCGCCGGGTAATGGCGATTGACCGCAAACTTGGCACATTCTATCCACCAGATCCAAGTTTGGCAAACTATTGGACTGCCAGGCTGATAGCCGCTTATTCGGCGGTAGACGTGACTTCGCCAGTCATAAACTCCATCACTCGCGCCTCTGCCAGTCCTACAAACGCATCCAACATTGATTTTACAGTTGTCTTCTCTGAGTCAGTAACTGGCGTAGACGCCAGCGATTTTATCTTGACAACATCAGGAGTTTCTGGCGCATCCATAACCAGCGTCAGCGGCTCGGGGGATACCTATACTGCCACTGTCAACACGGGAAGCGGCGATGGAACAATTCGTTTGGATGTTAGCAACAGCAACACAATCACAGACCTTGCATCCAATCCACTGGACGGCGGATATACTGGCGGCGAAACATATGGGGTAGATAAAACCATTCCTGTTGTCCTATCCAGCGCGCGGGTTTCGGCCAGTCCCACCGCGAATGCAAATGTGGATTTTACTGTAACCTTCTCCGAACCTGTCACCGGCGTGGATACCGTAGCGCCCTTCGATGATTTCTCTCTCTCTACCACCGGCACAGTGATAGGCGCGACAGTGACGAGCATCACCCCGACTTCGCCTGCGGTTTATACTGTCAGGGTCAACACCGGCTCCGGCGATGGAACGATTCGCCTGAATGTAATTTCTGGCGGCTCCATTATGGACTCGGCGCACAATACGTTTGCAACAGATTTCCTCACCGGTGAAGCCTACACCATTAAAAAGACCCTGACGGTTCAATCGGTTGGAACATACGATGGCTGGGTATTGGAATCCACTGAAACCAGCGGCGTGGGCGGCACGATGAATAGCGCTGCCACGACAGTTAATCTTGGCGATGACGCTTCCAACAGGCAGTATGTCGGCATCCTTCACTTCGATACTTCCAGCCTGCCCGATACGGCTGTCGTTACATCTGCCACTCTAAAGATCAAGAAATATTCGCTGACAGGCACGAATCCATTTACCATCCTGGGCAATTTGCTGGTGGACATGCGCAAGCCTTCGTTTGGCGCAGTTGACCTGGCGGTTGGTGACTTTCAGGCGGCAGCAGGTAGAGTAGCAGTTGCTGTGTTTGGAACGCCGGTCAACAACTGGTATAGCGCTGTGTTGAATAGCTCAGGCAGAAATTACATCAACCTGACTGGTACCACCCAATTCCGCCTGCGCTTCACAACTGACGATAACAACAACGGTGTTGCGGATTACATGAAGTTCTACAGCGGCGACCACGGCAATGTCGGTGTCTGGCCTACATTCGTTATCGAGTATTATGTGCCTTAACCGCTGAATGAGCCAACAATACCAATCTTTTACTTCAACATCGGCATCTTGATGCCGTGACGCTTCGCGGATTCAATCGCAATCTCGTAACCCGCGTCCGCGTGACGGACGACGCCCATGCCTGGGTCGGTGGTGAGGACGCGTTCGAGGCGAGCCGCGGCTTCGGGAGTCCCGTCCGCCACGATGACCTGCCCCGCGTGCTGCGAGTATCCAATCCCCACGCCGCCGCCGTGATGGAACGAGACCCACGTCGCGCCGCCGACCGCGTTGATGAGCGCGTTGAGAATCGCCCAGTCGGAGATCGCGTCCGAGCCGTCGCGCATCGCTTCGGTCTCGCGGTTGGGCGAGGCGACGGAACCCGCGTCCAAATGGTCGCGCCCGATCACGATGGGGGCTTTCACCTTTCCCGTCGCGACCAGCTCGTTGAATTTCAATCCTGCCTTCACGCGCTCGCCGTAGCCGAGCCAGCAAATGCGCGCGGGCAATCCCTGGAACGGGACCTTCTCGCGCGCCATCGTCAACCAGCGATGCAGGTGCGCGTCCTCGGGGAACAATTCCATGATGGCTTCGTCGGTGGCGTAAATGTCTTCCTTCTCGCCCGAAAGCGCCACCCAGCGGAACGGTCCCTTGCCCTCGCAGAACAGCGGGCGGATATACGCGGGGACAAAACCTGGAAACTCGAACGCGTCGGTCACGCCGTGGTTGTACGCCTGCTGGCGCAGGTTGTTGCCGTAGTCGAACACCTCCGCGCCCGCGCGCTGGAAAGCCAGCATCGCTTCGACGTGCCGCGCCATCGAGTCCATCGCCATCTTTTTGTATCGTTCGGGATCGGACTTCCGCAGTTCGTCCGCCGCGGCAACGGTCAGCCCCGACGGGACGTACATCAACGCCTCATGCGCGGACGTTTGGTCGGTCACCACATCGGGAACGACTCCACGCTTCGAGAGTTCGTCGTACACGTCCGCCGCGTTGCCGATCAACCCGATGGAGCGCGGCGTCTGCGCTTTGACGTTTTCCTCGACAAGCGTCATCGCCTCTTCGAGGTTGTCCACCACCGTATCCACATAACCGATGGCGCGGCGCCGCTCGGCGCGGTCTTTATCCACCTCGACGATGAGTCCCACGCCTTCGTTCATGGTGATCGCCATGGGCTGCGCGCCGCCCATCCCGCCGAGACCAGCCGTGAGTACGAATTTGCCTTTGAGCGAATCCCAGCCTTTGAGTTTGGCGAGCGAGCCGAAGGTTTCGTACGTGCCTTGTAAAATTCCCTGCGTGCCGATGTAGATCCACGAACCCGCGGTCATCTGGCCGTACATGATGAGTCCCTTTTGGGCGAGTTCGTCGAAATATTCCCACGTGGCCCAATGCGGGACGAGGTTCGAGTTGGCGATCAACACTTTCGGCGCGTCGCGGTGACTCTTGAACACGACGACGGGTTTACCCGACTGCACGAGCAGCGTTTCGTCCGCTTCGAGATTCTTGAGCGATTCGAGGATCGCGTCGAACGACTCCCAATCGCGCGCGGCCTGTCCGCGCCCACCGTAGACGACGAGGTCCTGCGGGCGTTCCGCCACCTCGGGGTCAAGGTTGTTTTGGATCATGCGATACGCGGCTTCGGAGAGCCAGTTCTTGCAGGTGAGGTGAGTCCCGCGCGGCGCGCGGACGGTGCGAGGTCCAGACATGATGCGTCTCCTTGTTGGTCAGATTTGCAGACTTCCGAAGTCTTATAGGCTTCGGAAGTCTGCATTGAAATTTGCGTTTACGGTGCCGCGTAGATCACCGTGCTCCCCGCCTGGAACAGCGCTGCCAGGTGTTGCTGGAACTTGATCTCGCTGACGTTGTACGTGGTCCGCTCGAGGCCGCCGACGACGATGTAGCGGATCTGGTAGCGGTCAATGATGGCTTGGGCGGTTTCCCAGTCGGGGACTTCGTAAAGCGTCTTGATGTCGGATTCGCGCGAGCCGTGCGCGTCCCAGTTGCCGCGCCATTGGAATTCGTGCCAGGGCCAGCCGAGGACGGTCGGGAGGCCAGTGTAGGTGGCGATGCGCGCATAGTCGGAGTAACTGCCGCCGATCGCCTCCGCCACCACGCCCAGCGGCGCGGACTGGAGGTAGCGGATGACGGCCGCGTCTTCGGGGTTGTAGAGGTCGAGGTGCGCGGACGCGTCGAGGTTGTAGCCGTTGTTGGGATGGAAGTTGCTCGTCTTGTTGAGGAAGGCGAGGACGGGGTAGATGAGTCCGACGAAGAGGACGAGGCCGAGAAGGATTCTCCACGCCGCGCTCCAGACGCCGCGCAGATTCCTCAGCAGGACGGCTGTCCCGAAGGCGGCGGCGAGCGACCACAACTGCCAGGCTTGATAGTAGAACTTGAAGATGGTGTTGATGCGGTAGCCGAACCCGTCGCTGAGATAGACGAAGTCGGGGGCGAGGATGAGGAGCGAGCCGAGGAGGATGAGGAGGAAAACGAAGACGGAGGACGGGAGACGGAGAACGGAGGACGGGAGACGGAGAACGGAGGATGGTTGACTGTTGGCGGTTGGTAGTTGAGCATCTTCGGTCATCGGTCTTCGGTCTTCGGTCAAGAGGTGAGAAAGCGCAAGCCAGAAGACGGCGGCAATGGTGACGAGCGCGCCGATGTAGGAGAGACGGCGGAGGGCGGCGGCGCGGAAGAGGGAGGCGGCGTCGGGCTGTCCCTGCTGGGCGAGGAACTGCGCGGCGATTTCGGGACGCAGGATCTGGGCGCCGAGTCCCATCAGCCAGGAAAATGCCCAGAGAAGGAGGACCAGGCCGAAGGTCCACGCGAGAGCCGCCCCAAAGCGTGGACGCGCCTCGCGGCCGCGCGTCATCCAAATCAGGTAGGGAAAGAGCAGGAGGAGGAGAGTCCCCCACATCACCCAGAGTTGCGCGCCGCGCGTCGGGTAGACGAGGTTGGGGAGCAGGCCGCCCGCCTGCGAGGAGAAGCCGAGGTAGAAGGGCAGGTAGAGGACGACGGCCGCGACGCCGAGCGGGAGGCCGAGCAGGAGCGCGTCTTCGAGACGGGACCAACTCCAGCCGTCGTCGTGGACGCGGCGGAGGACGTACGCGCCGACGATGAGGGCCGCGGCGGGGAGGATGTCCCAGGTGTTGAGGAAGGCGAGGCCGCCGAGGACGAGCGCGGCGAAGAGGAAGTCGCGCGGCGCCGCGCGGAGTTTGAGCTCGAAGAAGTTGACCGTGCCGCGCCAGCCGTCGAGGAAGAGGTTGAGGGCGACGCCGAAGCCGAGGAAGTTGAAGGGTAGGGAGAGAATGTGCGGATGCAGGTCGCCGAGGACGAAGGAGAAGGCGGGGAATTCGTCAATGACTTCCTGGAATTGTCCCGTGAGGCTGAAATCCGAGACGACGCGGGAGGCGCGCCACCACCAGAGGTAGCGAGTGGGCATCCAGCCTGCGCCGTCGGGAGCGACGTTGAGGTCTTTGATGTTGAGCCAGGTCCAGAAGTTGGAGATTGGAGATTGGGGATCGGCAGTCCAGAACCAGCCGAGGCCGTGGAAGATTTCGAGCAGGCCTTCAAAGTTGGAGAGGATGAGGAGGAAGAGGGGAGCGAGGAGGGCGAGTAAATGGTAATTGGTAATTGGAGATTGGTCAGTATCGGGCGCGTCCACTTGTGTACTTGTGTGCGCGTGTACCCGTCTACCTGTGTACGCTGCTAGCAAGTTATACAAAATTCCATACGATCCAACCGCGGCGAGGGCGAACACCAGCGCGGACATGAGGTTGAAGGCCAGGTTGCCCGATGTGGCCGTGACGCGCGCCAGCATGGCCGCCATGATGTAGCCGAAGTGGTAATAGGAAATGGAGTAGCCCGACATCCACGGGTCGTTGGGCGGGAAGGTGGGCGAGCGCAGGATGGCGTTGATGAAGGCCAGTTCCATCGGCTTTTCCGTCCCGACGGCTTCGGGGTTGCAGGCGCGGACGAAGGCCAGGAACGCGAACGAGACGAGGAAGAGGAGTTCGGTGGCGATGACGAGAGGTTTGTGGGAGGAGAGCCAGGAGCGGAGATCGGTAATTCGCGTTGCGTATTGCGTAATGAATGGAGCGAGGGAGATGGCGAGGAGGAGGACAAAAGCGAACAGCAGCCCGCCCAAATCGTTGCGGAGGACGCCGAGCGAGGCGAGAATCCAGAAGAGCCAGCCCCAGAGGAGGAGTCCCGCGGCGCGCGCCAGGGTATAGCCGCGGTCCGTCAACGCGGGGAAGAGGCGGAAGACGAGGGGAAAGGTCAACCCGCCGAGGAGGGACGAGGCGAGGTACCAGGAGATGGAGGCGGCCATTGGTGGGAGGTGAGTGGTAATTGGAGATTGGTAATTGGTAAATTGGAGATTGGAGATTGGTAATTGGAGGTTGGAGGTTATCCGATTTGCTTCACCATGCGGTGATAACTGGCGAGGGGATTTTTGTCCTGCCAGGTGGAGACGATTTTAAACCCATTCCGCGCGTAGAGGCGCTGGGCGGCGTGATTTTCGGGGGAGACGATCAGCGAGACTTTGGACAAGCCGAGCGCGCGCGCCTGGGCGTCGGCGTGGAGCAGGAGACGTTTGCCGAGTCCCTGTCCCTGCGCGGCGGGCAGGACGCCGATTACGCTGACGTAGAATTCATCCGCTTCGGCCTCCCGCGCGTGGATGAAGGCGAGGGCGCGGCTCACAAATCCGAACACGCCCCAGCCGAAGGCGCGCGGCAGGCTGCGGACCAGCGGCCACGTGAGACTCTCCATCTCCGCGCCAGGGAAGGCGAGCATCAGCCCCAACGCCTGGCGGTTCTTTTCCACGACGCTGGCGCGGCTGTAGCCGAACCGTCCCGCGTCCGCGGAGAACAGCCGCATCAACGCGATCTCGGCCTGGCGCGCGTCGGGACCGAAAAGGTAATCTCCAAACGCGCCCATCGCGAGATGGATGACGGCCGCGGCGAGGGGCGCGTCGTCGGGGCGGGCGGGGCGGACGGCGACGGGGTCTTTCATGGCAGGGGCAGACTCCAGCCTCCCGCCGAATCGGACTCGAAGTCCGCCGCGCGGGTCACCGCGTCGAGGTTGAGCGTCCCGTAGACGTGGGGGAAAAGTTCGTCGGGCTTGTCCGTCCCCGCCTCGTATTTGACCTCGGCCTCCAGCCGCGTCGGGTCAATGACCAGCAGGACGAGTCCGCGCTGGCCCGCGTAGAACCGCTGCGCGGTCGCGACGACCTGCGCGGCGGTGGAGCAATGGATGAAGCCCTCCGTCGCGAGACTGGCGGCGGAATAGCGTCCGAGCCGCTGGGCTGAGTCCCAGGCGGTTTTGGAGGTGATGTGGTAGATGGGTTCGGGGTTCACGTTTCAGGTGTCAGGCGCCAGGTTTATTTGTTCACCGCGTAGATGATAGTCTGTCCGTCGCGGAAGACTTCCGTCCAAAAGACGCCGTTGTATTGCGCGAACTTGAGCAGGCCCGCGCCGGGGTAGTAGACGCTCTCCGCTTGTCCCACGACGATGTAACGGACGTTGTATTTCACCAGGAAGGCCATCGCCTCGACCGGGTCGGTCGTATTATAAAACGTCGTGATCTCGGCGATGCGGTTCTCGATGATGAGCGGCTCCACGAAGCCGCGCTGCTGCCGCTGGTGCCAGTTCCAGCCGACGACTCCGGGCAGGCCAGTGTAGATCGTGAAGCGCGTGCACCAGCGATACTCCACGCAGTTGGCCTCCACGATCACGGGCGAACCCTGCACGTTGTCCTGCATCCAGCGGATGGCGCGGTAGTCCTGGCCGAGGTCCATGTCCACCGAGTCCCAGTAGGTGGAGGTCGCCATGTAGGTCATCGAGTCGGGCGTGTGCGGGACTTGGGGATTCATGCGGTCGCGCATCTTGTCTGCCGTGGCGGACAGGGTGTAGGCGAACGCGCCCGAGACGAGGAGAGTCAGGCCGATCTGCCAGACGGAGCGCCAGCGGAACTTCCACGACGGGACGGCGGGGAGCGTCCACCCGAGCGCGGCCGCCGCGCTGACGGAGAGCATCGTCCACGCTTGCAGATAGAGTTTGAAGACCGTGTTCATGCGCCCAATGTCGCCGACGACGACGATGAGTTCCACCGCGAGGGTCAGCGCGAGCGAAGTCCCGACCATGAACAGGACCCAGCGTTTCGCGTCGGATTGTCCCGGACGCAGGAGGAGGATCGCGGCCCACAGCGCCATCGGCAGGGCGATGAGCGAGACGACCGCGCCGCGGTAGAGGAGATAGATCATCGCGACCGCGAACGCGGCGACGATGATCTCGATGAGCAGCTGCCAGGGCTTGAGTTTATTGAGCGCGGAAAGCGGGGTGGCGGCCATCCACTGGCGCGTCTCCCAGACCATCCACGCGCAGAGGACGAAGAGGAACATGCCCCAATGCGTGAAGTAGGACGAGATGGGCGTATGTCCGCCGCGCCACGCGGCGACGGCGTTATAGCCCGATCCCCACCAGCGGAAGTAGGGCTGATAGAAGAGGAAGGCCAGCGCGATGAGGGTCACGCCGCCCGCGATGGATACGATCAAACGTAGGACGTACGGCGGAAGGTCGAAGCGCTTCTCCTTGAAGTCGAACGCGATGAACAGCCCATATCCCAGCGCGGCGGCCGCCAGCGGGAGATAGGCGTACGCGTCCCATGTGTTCGTGGGATAGATCGCGCCGAGGACCAATGCTCCCAAAATCATCGGCGGAAGCGCGTTACGCAACATGGAATACGTACTACGGTTTGTGTATTGCGTATTGCGTAAAAACAAGATTATTGACAATCCCCACGCGATCATGAACAAGGACAGGATCATCACAATCATGTGCGCGTGCAGGTCGCTGTAGAGGAAAGTGAACAGCGGAAACTCGGTGATCGGCTCCACGTCGCCTGGGGCGGGGATGACGCGGCTCGGGAACCAGTACCAGTCGCCCCGTCCGAGGGGAAGCGGAGTCCCGGCGAGGCTTTTGGCGAAGCCGTCCAATCCCCAAATCCAGCGCTGGAAGAGTCCCGCTCCCTCCGTGACGCCGTCGGGCGCGCCCATGCGCTGGAAGGCGCGCCACACCGTCTGGATCGTCCCCAGGTTGCCGAGCAGGAGGGTGAACGCGGTCGCGGCGAAGCCGGCGATCAGCGGCCAGTTTTCAGCGTTCGGCGGGCGGCTCGCGGCGCCTGGCGTTTCCTCGGCGCTCGTCAGCGCGTCCGCCCGTCTGCCCGCGCGGACGAGATTGAGTCCTATAGTGAACGCGCTCGTCCCCACCAGCGCGAACAGCGTGGGCAAAATCATGTTGTACGCGATGGACGGGACGATGCCGAGCAGTTTCACCGGCATGCCGACCAGCACGAAGCCGTAATAGTAGTAGTTGATGTACCCGCCCGCGAACCACGGATCGTACGGCGGGAAGGTCGTGGATCTAATGACCGCGTTGAAATACGAAAAATCCATCGGGCGCTCGCCGCCCTTCGACGGATGCCACAGGTCGGGGTTGGCGAGGCGGATGAACAGATCAATGAGGAACAGCGCCAGGAAGACTCCCTCGACGATGATGAACGCGCGGCGGTTGGACTTCCACTCCCGCGCCAACGCCTCTCTCTGGACCCAGGCCTGCCACGCCCCCGTCAGCGCCATCGCCGCGAAGACGATTCCCAGCAACCCGCGGCTGACGGGGACCCCCAGCGAGCCGAGCAGCCACGCCGCGTACGCGAAGACGACGATCCCCAGCGTGCGCGCGAGCGCGTATCCCTTGTCCGCGAGGCCGGGCAGGGCGCGCCGCGCCAGCGGGTAGGCGGTCAAACCGAGGATGAAGATGAACAGATACCAGACGATCAGCCCGAGGAACGGATATTTATTTTGCAGCCATTCGTAGTCGAACAACCGCGACCATGTCCCGCCCGCCTGCTGCCCCGCGAGACGGTCCGCGGGCAGCATGAGACTCTTGGGCGGACGGTATTTGCCCGCGTCCTTCGGGGCGAGATGGACGGTCTGACTCGTGTCCACCGCGCCGAGGCTGGACGCGACCGCGGCGGGGTTGTAGTCCGCGCTTTTCTTGAAGATGAGTACCTTCGGATGGTCGTAGAAGGTGAAGGCCTCCTCCGCTGAGCCGTCGTTGATGGAGAAGGTCCCCAGCGAGGGATAGGATGTGAAGGTCTTTATAAGGTCGAATCCGAGGCGTCCCTGATACGCGCCCGGCTCGGCGACGCGATAGCAGCGGATGATGTCTTCGCCGGGCGGACAGCCGATGAGTTCGCGGTAGTAGACCGTCGTCAACGGGTAGCGTTCGGGGACGCGCGTGATCTGCGCGTATTGATGGTTGGTGGGGATGAAGATATAGTCGGTCTGGTTGAGGACGTCCTGGAAGCGCGCCAGTTTGTCGGGGTTGTCGTCCCAATAGACTTGCAGGTTGAGGTTGCCGTACATGCTGGCGAACCCGTCGTAGCCGTCCACGCGGAAGGGCAGGGTCCAGTCATAGTCGGTCTCGTTGGCGATGGACGCGCCGGAGAGAGTCAACGAGGCGGTGGTTTCGATCCTGAGGAAGTAGTTCTGTCCCGCCGTCAGTGAGACAGGCGGGTCGAGGGTCAGCAGGAAGGATTGTCCGCGCGGGTCGTCGTCAGCGCGGAAGTCGGAGGCGGCGGAGGCCGAGGTCAGCGCGGATGCCGCGTCCGGCCGTTCGAGCAGGGACAGGTTGAGGGTCTGCTCGGAGACGGGGTCGGCGAGGACGTGCGGGAGCAGGACGGATGTCAGCGGGGCGTTCGTCCGCGGTGAGAAGGCAGTCCAGTAGGGTTCGGCGCTGGTGATGAGAGTCCCTTCGGGGAACGGAAGAGGCTGGACGGTCCCGTCGGCATATTGGAGAGTGATCGGCCCCGGCACGTTCTGGAAGATCCAGCGCGAGGCGGCCATGCGCGTCTCGGGGCGGGTGTAGATGCCGAGGAAGGCGAAGGCCCAGAGCGCGGTTAAAACCAGGACGATTCCGCCGATTGTGTACGCCAACGGTTTAAGGTTGAGCGTTGAAGGTTGAAGATTGCGGCGGACTTGAAACCTGGAATTTGCAACTTGAAGCGCCATCCACGCGGCCATCATGCACAGCAGCGGGTAGATGGGAAGCTGGTAGCGCATGGTGGGGTTGAATTGAAGCGACTGCCAGCCGAAGTACAGCGCCGTCCACGACCAGAGCAGGATGTGGCGGCGTTCGCCTTTGAGGATGCGCCAGCCCATCACGAGAAAGCCCGCCCAGGCGAGGATGCCGAGCGGAAGTCCCAGCCCCCAGACGGTGAGATTGGTGAACGAGTACAGGTGCGTGCGGCGGATCCATTGCAGGTTCCAGGGCATGTCGGCGAGGCCGGTGGCCTGCGAGCGGATCTCGCCCAGGTTCTCTATCCACTGCTTGTTCGGGAGGAGGGTGTCGAAGGCGTAGGGCTGGAAGACGCGGAAGGAAAGGATGGTGAAGATGCCGCCGACGATGAGGCAGGCAAAAATCAGTTTCCAGTGTTCAGTGATCAGTTTTATTCCCGAAGGAAGTTCGGTGATATTCCCTGTCGCCTGTTCTGTCTCGGAAGCCTGATGGCTGATTACTGACGACTGATTACTGAAACGAAGCGCCAGAGCAATCGGCAGGACGACTGCCATCGCCACGGTGTTGATCTTGCTCGCCACCGCCATGCCAAGGAGGAGACCGAAGAGAAGGGACTGCCAAAGCAAAGGTGAGGGATGAAGGATGAAAGATGAAAGGCGGCGCGGATTCGGCGTACCCTCCGTCTCCTGTCTTCCGTCCTCGGCCGGCTTGTCGTACGCGATCCGCACGGCTACATACAACGCCGCGTAGAGGAAAGGATTGGCGAACAGGTCCACCACGAAATAATGCGATTGCTGTATCTGCATCACCGCCAGCGCGGAGAAGGCCGCCGCCAGGAGCGCGACTTTGCGGTTATAGACGCGCGCTACGACGAAGTACAGAAAGAGGACGCTGAGCAGATCGGCGAAGGCCGAGAACTCGCGGCCGAAAAATTTCAGCGGTCCCGCCGACGGGCCGAGGGCCTCATACGCCACGCGGACAATGGTCATCGGCAGGTTGCCGTAGACGAAAAAGCCCGCGCCGCGGTTGCGCGGATTAAGCGTGGAAGTCGCGGTGTCGAAGTATTCCCCAATCGTCATCCAGCGCTGGCGTTCGGGCGGACAGGCGTCAATCGAAACGCCCGCGTCCATGCAGGCGTGGGCGCGCAGGTTTTCGGCCACTCCCGTCAGGAACAACTCGTCGGGATGCTGGTGCTGTCCCTCGCCCCAGGTCGCGCCGCTGAAACGCAAATACGCCGCCACAGCGAGGACGGCGACGAGGAGCAGGTCGTATAGCCAGGGTCGTTTTTGGGACATGGTTAGTTGGTTGGCTGGTTGGGTAGTTGGCTAGTTTGCTGGTTGGGTAGTTGGCTAGTTTGCTGGTTGGCTGGTTGGCTGGTTGGCTGGTTGGCTGGTTGGCGCGTGTTTGTTCATCGCACGGGGACGAAGTATACCCAGAAACTCTGCCACCACGGTTCCGATTCATGCAGAGTTAATTCGCCCTGCGGATACAGCCGCCGCAACTCTTCGAGCGTCGCCATGTCGTTGAAATTCGCGGCGAGCGGGCTGGCCTTGAAGATGAAGAGTTTCGGCGCGGGCAATTGTAACGTATCCGCCAGTTTCCCGCGCGGCAGGCCGAGGTCGCGGTTCGGGATTCCCGCCCACAGCGCGGGCAGGCGCGTGTCCACCCACTGCTCGTACGGAACGATCCAGACGCGGTCGGGATTCCCAAAGGCGCGGACGACTTCTCCCATCTCCGACGTTCTCCACACGACGCGGTCATACTGGGCGGCGAACTGGCGGAAGACGAGATCATAATTCTGGACGGCGGACGCGGCGAACAGGATTCCGACCACGCCCGCGGCGATGACCGCCTCCCCGCTTCGCTTCAATCCTACCGAGAAAGCGGACAGCAGGCCGTCGAGCGTCATCCCCACGAGGACGAAGACCGGCACGAGCGCGCCGCCGGCGCGGGTCAACGCGGGATTCTCGACGGGGAAGGCGAGGGACAAAGCCGAGGGCAGGATCAAGGTCAGGATGGCCGCGGCCAGCCAAAGGTCCAGGAAGCGGCGGCGGGCGAGGAGGAGAGTCACGCCGAGGAGGAAGAGCGCGCCCGTCACCACATCCAACGCGGGGCGGTGGACAATCGAATTGACGAAGATGTTCCCGTTGTTGACGTTGAACATCAGCAGCGCGTTCCAGAGATTGGAGACGAAGACGGGGGCGGGGTTTGGGACGACGGCGCGCGAGGCGGCGCGGTTCCAGAATTCGGCGGGGAATTCGAGGGAATATCGAAGCAGGGGCAGGAAGACGATCAGGGCGGCGAAGAGGAGCAGCGCGTAATGCGAGAGGCGGATCGGGCGGCGGGAGAGTAGATGGAGGAGGAAGGTGACGAGGACGAGGAGCGGCGCGATCCGAAACGGCGTGTACCCGTGCAAGCCGAGACCGAGGAAGAGGCCAGAGAGGAGGAAGTCGTTGCGGCTGTTTGTACGCAGTCCACG
>JAANMT010001802.1_pt1 | contig 19805 bp, 14 predicted proteins | sample 7279711 | NCBI WGS metagenome assembly JAANMT01 (sample SAMN14094538, study PRJNA606508) | bioreactor metagenome | isolation source: A lab-scale SPAN reactor treating ammonium-rich wastewater day 1 | place: Ireland: Galway | collected 2017-01-16 | reverse complement strand
GTAGCCGGTACCAGGCCCGGCACGCACATTAAGCGTTGTGGTCGCCTGAACTGTGCCTGATCCGCCTGCCGGGGCCGGGGCTGCCGATGCGCCGCCCGTTACGCGCACGAACTGCGCGGAAACATAACCGGTCTGCCCGCTGTAGTTGATGGCGTACCAGTCGCCTTGCTGCCCCACGATTGCGTGGGCTGTGCCGGGCTGGATCTGCCCGATACGGGCATAGTTTGCCCCAGGGCCAGAGCGCACGTTGAGCGTCGTTGTGGCTTCAACTGCGCCAGATCCGCCTGCCGGGGCGGCCTGCGGAACTGCCGGTGGGGCCGCAGGTGCCCCGATGCCCTTCCAGGCCGCGATGAGCGGGCGCAGCGTGTCAAGCGACTGCGACCCGTAGAGCTGGCTGGGCTCGATGTGCGAGCCTTCCATATATTCGTTCCAACTCACGACGAGGATCACCTCTGCCCCGGAAGCAACAGCCCCGTTGAAACTGTTAGCCAGAAACTGGCCACCTGCACGGTCTCGCGGTGAGGTGGGGTTGGGACGGCCATCGCGCGCAGCGATCAGATCCTCATTCCAGCCTGGGTGAACCGTAGGAATGTAGAGCGAGCCGCCACGCCTGAGGACTGCGTTCTTCTCATACCTGAACCGTGACACATTGCCGTCAGCCCACGCCAGGTTGAAAGCATACATGCCATCCATTGCGCCGCCGTGCAGGCAGCAGCCGCCGATTCCTTCGGCGATCCAGACCGTGTTGCGGTTAGGATCAACCTGGTTGCGGATAGCCAGCCAATCGGCGTCGCTTAGACCGCTGCGCTCCTGGAAGGCAAAGAAGATCACCGGCTTGCCGTTGTAGCGAAGATAGCCAGGATGGTTAGCGCGGTCGTGCACCAACCAGTTGAGGGAGTCAACCATCTGCTCACGATTGCGGTTAAAGTTTGGGTCGAAGATGTCCACGACCGCCGCTATCTCGAAATCGCGCTCAGCAGCCCGATCGAGCATGTTGTTTAGCACAGGCGTAGTCGTCTGGTTGTCGCCTAACCCGAACCAGCTAACAATGAACGCATCAATCCCCGCACTCTTTGCCTGGTCGATGTGTGCCGCGGCAACGCCGGGATCGCGGGAGTTATAAGGGCCCATTGCAGGTCGATCAGTCAGCACATCCGCCTGCCAGTCCCAGCTCATGGGGCCACCCCAAAAGCCCATATAGAACGCCCAGATCTGCTTGCCTGAGCGCGCCTCAGCAGCCTGCGGCGGCTGGGCGAGAGCCGCGCTTAGCACGGTGAGCATGATTACCAGCAGGATTATTCGCCACTTGCTCATACAGCTACTCTCCAGAAAGGTTTCTGTCACTCAGTGAAATATGAGTGCTGATTCCATCAGCGCCCGTTCGGCGCCCAAGGGTGAAGTGTTACATACTACTATAAAGCATGGGACGTGACTCCCGCCATGCGTATTTACCCTGCCATCTCGTGCGGAGCCTGTACAGGGTCGATGAGGTGGAGACAGGGGTAGGGGAAGACAAGAACCTGGGAAGTGGGGCGGAATGGTTTGTGGCAGGTAGCCACGTCAGAGTTGCCACAGGTTAAGCCAATGCCCGTATCTTACTGCTTTGTGAAGCAAAAAACGGCCCTGGCCGGGCCGCTCTCCGTGGTGGCGATGACAGGATTTGAACCTGTAACCAACGGCTTATGAGTCCGCTGCTCTACCATTGAGCTACATCGCCAATGCGCCGTATTATAGCAGGCTCATGAGAGGGTGACAAGGTTCACTGCCGCCCCCTTCTGACGCGGAGCGCGCTACCGGGCAGCTCTGGGGGAGTATCCGTTGCGCGAGACGTTGCTGAGATAAGGGGAACGTGCTAGACTCTCCCCGAACTGGCCCTACAAGCAAATAGGTGCCTTTCCGCTTTGTGGGCATCCTCCCCGGATGCAGCACAAGGCAATCCCATGGAAAGGAGTCTTGATATGCGTGAATACGAATTGATGGTGATCCTCAGGGCGGACCTGGCCGAAGACGACCTCGCCACGCAGATTGAAACCGTCCAGAAGTGGATCGAGTCGCACAGCGGCAAGATTACGTCCCTTGATCATTGGGGACGCCGCCGCCTGGCGTATCCAATCGAGCGGCAGCGTGACGGATACTATCTGCTGTACAAGCTGAGTCTGCCTGTCCAGGCGCCGATTGAGTTGGAACGCAACCTGCGTATCAATGAGAATGTCCTGCGCTATCTGATCGTCCGCGAGGAGGAATGACTCCAGGTGGGGTCTGAAGGGCTGGGCGATCATGCCAACCCTGGCTTTTTGTGTGATGGGCTGCTGGTTGTAACGGGAGATACCCATGAGTAGAGGGCTCAATAAAGTCATGATCATCGGCCATCTTGGGCGTGACCCTGAGATGCGTTATACCCCCAGTGGCCGGCCCGTGACTTCTTTCAGCGTTGTGACGACGCGCACCTGGACCTCGGCAGAGGGTGAACGACACGAGGAGTCGGAGTGGTTCAACGTCGTGGCCTGGGGCAACCTGGCAGAGATCTGCAACCAGTATCTCGGCAAGGGGCAGCAGGTTTACGTTGAGGGCCGTCTTCAGACTCGCGGCTGGGAGGATGATGAGGGCAAGAAACACTACCGGACGGAGCTGGTGGCAAGCGAGATGATCGTGCTCGGCGACCGCCGCAGCAGCCCACCTCCGCCCCCGCCTTCGGCTGACCCAGACAGTGAAGCTGAGAGCGATTCATACTTTGCATTCTGATCCCCTCTGGCTGTGCGCCAGAGGTTGACCGTGTGGCAAGGAGATAATCTGTGGCAGACAAGAGAACCGCCAATCTAGATCGAGACGATGAGCTTGAGGACAGCGTAGAGCTGGACGAGGTTGAGGATTCTTCGGATGATTCCAGCGAACGCGAGCGCCGCCCATCTCAGCGGTCCCGTCCTCGCGGCGGGGGGCGGCGTTATGGACGCTCCAAGGTCTGTAATTTCTGTGTAGATCGCGTCAAGCACATCGACTACAAGAATGCCGATGCGCTGCGCCGCTACGTCACCGACCGTGGCAAGATCGTTCCACGTCGGCAGACGGGTACCTGCGCTAAGCACCAGCGCGCACTGGCACGCGCCGTTAAGCGAGCGCGCCACGTAGCGCTTCTGCCCTTCACCGGCAGCTACTCCCGCGAAGGCTAGGTCGCCCCCGCGATGCCGGACACTGAGGGCGTAGACATGTCTGTCTAGGCCCTTTCGTTGTTCTGCACGAGCGGTTGCTCTGACCGGGCATCGCCACCAGCCAAGGAGAACAAGAGATACATGACTAAACGCGCCGTATCACCCAAACCTGGCCTGAAACGCAGGCAAAAGTCCCGCGCCCAGCGGGAGGCGGACATTCAGCGCGCGGTCCTGATTGGCACCGGGGTAATTGCCGCTGTCGTCGTTGGCCTGCTCGCGTACGCTGTGATCAACGAGCTGGTGCTCAAACCCTCCCGCCCGGTCGCAACGGCCAGCGGCAAGAGACTCTCTATCACAGAGTTTCAGGAGCGCGTCAAGTTCGATTACTATCGCCAGACGGGTGGTATACCGCCTGAGCAGCTCGGGGTCGGCGCGGAATTCTTTGCCCAGCAGACGCTTGATGGGTGGGTTGAGGACATCGTACTCGAGCAGAAAGCCGCAGAGCTGGGGATCGAGGTCACGGACCTGGACGCTCAGGAGGAGCTTGAGTTGGCGTTTGGCTTTGACTCAGGCGATCCTGAGCCGACACCGACCCTTGCGCCTCCCACTCCTGCGCCAGGGGAACCCACCGCGACACCAACTTTCGTCTTTACCCTGACCCCTAGCCCCACACCGACGCTGGAACCAGGGGTTACCCCCTCGCCGACCGCAACGCCTTCGCCGACGCCGAGCGGCACGCTGACACCCACGCCGACTTCACCGCCGCTGCCCACGCCTGAGCCGTTGACCGAAGATGAGTTCACTACGCGCTATGACGAGTTCCTCCAGGATATGAACGCAGCGACGGGCATCTCAACAGAACGACTGCGCGAGTTGTGGCTTGACACGTTCCGTACCGTCCGGCTGAGAAGGTTGGTTATGGAGGAGCTTGGCATCACCGCTGATGAGACAAAGGAGTTGGTGCGCGCAGCGCATATCCTGGTGCTGACCGAAGAGGAAGCGCAGGCAGCGCTGGAGCGGATCAACGCCGGTGAGGAGTTCGAAGTAGTCGCGGCTGAGATATCACGGGATGTCTCAAATGCGTACCGGGGTGGTGACCTGGGTTGGTTTGGCCGGGGTGCAATGGTAGAGCCGTTTGAGGAAGCCGCCTTCACTCTCAGTCCTGGCGAGATTAGCCAGCCCGTTGAGACATCGTTTGGCTGGCATATCATCAAGCTCTACGAGCGGCATGACGACGCGATCGTGACACCGGCTGAGCAGAACCAGCAGATGCAGACACTGTTTGCCGAGATGCTAAGCGAGTGGCGCAACGAAGTTGACGTGGTGATCGCGGACAACTGGTTGGACCATGTCCCCACATTGCCATAGGCTCTCGCCAGCCGGATAGATCGCACCCAAGTGCAGCGAGGGGCAGGGAATTCTCTGCCCCTTCTTTGATAGCCGGTCATTGCCCACGCTATGATCAACTGGCGGAGATCGACGCGAAGGGGATCCGGGCAATGCGGGTGTTAGTCTATGGGGCGGGCGCGGTAGGGAGTTACCTGGGTGCTCACTTGGCGCTGGTGGGCCACGAGGTAACGCTACTGGGGCGCGAACCACTTGCCAGTGCCATCGCGACGCGAGGGCTACGGCTGCGCGCGGCTGGTGTCGCTGAGTGCCAGATCGATCACCTCGACGCTGTCTCCAGTCCGGCAGATGCCTTCAGGCAGAGCACAACCTATGACTGGATTGCCTTTACCATGAGGGCCTACGACACCGTTCCAGCCATCCGCGAACTGCTGGCTTACCAGCCTGATCCACCCCTCGTCGTCTCCTTTCAGAATGGGGTGGGCAACGAAGATTCCTTGCGCTCTGCCTTTGGCCCGGAGAAAGTCCTCGCGGCGGCCCTCACCTCTCCGGTAACAATGCCGGAGCCAGGGCTGGTAGTTGAGGTTCGACGCGGGGGAATCGCGCTTGCCACGGATGCACCGGGCGCAGCATCGGTCGCACAAGCTCTACAGCGGACGGCACTCCCGGTCAGCCTGATAAGCAACGGCAACTCCCTGAAGTGGTCGAAGCTGCTCGTAAACCTCACCGGGAATGCTGTGCCTGCCATCCTTGACATGCTGCCCAGTGAAGTCTTTCGCGATCCGGCGCTCTTTGGCGTGGAACTCGCGGCACTGCGCGAGGCGCTCTGGATAATGCGCTTAAAGGGCCTGGCTCCCCAGAATTTGCCAGGAATTCCGGCAAAGACACTGTCGGTGTTGGTGCGCCGCATTCCGGCTCCGCTGTTGCGCCTACTGCTGACGCGCCGCATCGAGGCCGGGCGCGGGGGTAAGCTGCCCTCACTGCTGGAGGCGCTGCGCGCGGGCCAGCGGCGCACCGAGATCGCTTGGCTAAACGGCGCAATAGCCCAGGCCGCGAACAGCCTCCGGCGGCTCGCCCCTATCAACCATGCCCTTGCCCTGATCGTCTCCGACATCGCAGCAGGACGCACACCTTGGGACGTATACCGCCAGAAGCCAGACATGCTGCTGACGGCCGTTCGTGCCGCACAGGGGCATCCCGATTACCCCGGCTTTATAGGGCATGGGTAGGGTGTTTCCCCGATTGGCGGTCAGGGTGCTGCGATGCTACGATTGGAACAATGCGCGCCTGGCAGACAGGGCTGTCCGCCATTTACCCACATCACCCATCCGATACTGGCAGCAGCGCAGCAGGCAGAGAGGGCATGTCAGCCGAGTCAGAGCCACTTGAGTCCTACTATGCATCCAATACACTGGCAGGCCTGATCCGGAGCGGTTTTTCGCTGCTGGCAGCGCGCCGTGTGCGACTGCAAGGGGGGCTGCCTCACGGATCGCAGTCCCCAGGCAGCGTTGCCAACTTCCTGCTCTACGTCCTCCTGATCGTCATTCCAGCCCTCTTGCTTAGCCTCTACCAGATAGTACGTGGCGTGATAACCGGTAAGCCGAGAGCCCATTGCCAGGGCTCCTGGCAGTTCTACCTCCACACCGGTTTGCGCGAGGATCTGGCACACCATACCAATGAGACAGCTGGCTATCATGCAGAGCGCCCTGCGCAGGCTACTGAACTTGATGACCTGACGGCCTGGGTGATGGCGGTGATCCAGCTCCTATGGAACTACGATGACCTGATGGGTGTCGTGTGGGATGAGTGGGTGCTGCTCAGGCTGGTTGGCGAAGCGGCGCACGCCGAGGGCCAGGGCCGCGAGGAGCCTTTTGTGCGGCTCCAGCGACAGTGGGAGGTCAGACGCCCTTATACCGCCCCGCTCAACGGGACATATGCCGACATCAGACGGGCGGCCTTCAACGAGTTCCTTGCACCCCGCCTGCGGGCGCTACCTGACAAGCGCCGCGAAGAAGTGCACCAGCAGCATCAACTGCTAGCCGCCGCCCGGCGAGAAGCATTCCAAGAGCAAATGTCGCTCATGGCAACGATGCAGCCGGGCCGCTTCACTGATACAAAGAGAAGCGTGCCGCTCTGGCAAGCCGGGATTGGCCTGATCATTGGGGGTGAATACTACCTGATCGACATGGTGGATCATGGTGAGCAGGGCGCACCAGTTGTCCAGGGGTATGCAGGCCGTCAGTGGCAGCTCCACATACGGAACGGACATCCAGTTACGCCCGCTGGCGAGCCTCTTGTCCTCAAATACGACAAGTTCTACCGCGTGGAGGATGGTGAACCAGTTGGGTACCTGGACATGGCTTCGGCCTCGCGCATCAAAGGGCAGTTGAGAGCTATCCTGTCCCACGCGGCTCGCCGGCAGGCAGCCGGTGCCACGCGCACGCGGAGCGAAGCCCCCGTAGACATCCTGCTAGCCGAAACCCCTCGCCAGGCGCAAGCCCGTTTGCGCCATCTGCTGCCAGCGGCCACACGCGCCTCGCTGGCGGAGCTGGCACGCGCGCCGGTCATCATCAACTGGGATGGGCAGTCTCCTGATCGCTCGCTTGCCGAGCTGCGGCGCGCTCAGCGCGGGGTAGGCGATCATGCTCTGACCATCATGCGAACGGACAGCAGCTTTGTCTTCGATCAGTCACACGTATTCTTCGATGGCACGTGGTCGCTGGCGATGGCCGAAGTGCTGACCAGTGCTGCCGTCCGCTGGTGCGCGCGCTGCACCACCATTGCCCCGGTGGAAGCAGCCCCGGCGCGCAGACTCGCGCTTGAGCCGTCCTCAACCTTCCTTGCTGAAGCCCATGCCCGGCGTGAGGTGCCAGAGATCTCCGCCGAGACGACCATCTGGGATGTCTCAAATGTGTTCGCGCTGCGAAAACGGCTCGCGCAGACCGGGACTCGCCTGACGATCAATGACCTGTTGGTGATCACCCGCATCCTCCACGCTGCCCACTACCAGCCATCACGCACTATCCAGGTGGAAGTTGACGAATTGCGCACAAGCGCCCGCACTGCCGCCGACCGGCGCACGGTGAAAGCTATCACCCGCTCGCTTCAGCGCGGGCGGGTGATCAACCCCGCTTTGCTTATCCCAGTTGATGCCTCGCCCAATGATCCACGTGAACGCATCTTTCCGATTACTTTCCGCAACCTGGCGGACAGCTTGGTGTGGGTCTGGGATGAAGCCTGGGAAGCTTACCAGGCTTACCGGCGCATCGAGCCGCCCAATACACCGGAAGGGGTGGCAGCATTTCGCGCTTTCGCGCTCAAACGCACCCTGCTGATCGGCAATCTGCGGGCGTTCAGTTACCTGTTGGATGCCAATAAGGCAGTCGCCACGCGTGGTGACAGCCTTAACATCGCTATCCTGAAGCTTCTGGTCGGCCTGCCGTCATGGCTGCAACACGCTTTGAAGGCAATCCCGGAGCATTTCCCATCGCTCAACGAGATTATCCGGGGTGACGAGGTTTATTCGAATGTTGGGCAAGTGGCGCAGGGCTCATCCCTGACACGCTTCATGACGGCCAAGGACGACGGCAATACGAAGGCGCTGGCCTGGGGCGTGATGACCGACAACTCGGATCGTCTGATTGTGACCATGCGGGATTTCCGCCCGCACGTCAAACCCCTGGCGCTTGCCGGGCGGCTTGACCTGGCATACCGTATGGCTCATGACTACGTGATCGCCTATACCGCCGATCTGATCGGCCTGGTAGCCCGCCTGAGCGCCATGCTTCAGGCGGAGGAGCCACGGATCGGCTGACGGCGTGGTACAATCAGTTGCAAGTGGGTAGGTTAGTCGCCCGGCAAAATGAAAGGCCCACCTTCAGCGAAGATGGGCTGGGAGAGATGCCCCGGAGAGGACTCGAACCTCCACGCCCAAAGGGCACAGGCCCTCAACCTGCCGCGTATGCCAATTCCGCCACCGGGGCATGGTGCGAGAATCATTATAACATGGGGCTAGCGCCTGTCAATGCTGAGGCAGGGCGAATCCGGGTGGGGTAAGCCGCGTATGGCCGGGTTGGAGTTAAGACGAATGCCGCTCTTTCCGCTGAGCACCGTCCTGTTCCCCGGGATGATGCTGCCACTGCACGTCTTCGAGCCACGCTACCGGCTTATGATCCAGCGCTGCATCAAGTTGGAACAGCCTTTTGGGGTCGTTTTGATCCGCGAGGGCAGCGAGGTGGGCGGCCCTTCCACTCCCCATGACGTGGGAACTTCGGCGGTCATTACCCAGGCCGACTGGCTGCCAGATGGGCGGATCAACATCCAGACCGTTGGTCACGAGCGCTTTCGCATCCATGGCCTGCACCAGCAGGAGCCGTTCATGGTCGGCATGGTAGAGGACTACCCATTGGAAGGCACAGATGACCCGGCAGCGGAGCCGCTCGCCGGAGGGCTCAGGTCGGGACTCCGCACATACCTTGGCACGCTGGCCAGGGCTACAGAAGTCGAGGTATCTCTGGACGATCTTCCCGAGGACGGGCTGACGCTGGCCTATTTCGCCGCGATCATGCTACCGCTTCCGCTCGAAGACAAGCAAGCCATCTTGGCCACGAGCGATCTGGTTAGCATTCTTAAGGCTGAAAAACTGCTCCTGAAGCGCGAGATGATGCTGCTCGACCATGTGATTCTCAGCCAGCGCGAGATACCAAGCAGTGACGGGCCGACCTCCTTCTCACAGAACTGATCCCAAAACCGCCAGCACAAGGAGAATGTAGCTAACATGCGCATCGTCGTTGACGCAATGGGCAGCGATCAGTACCCCGTCCCCGATGTGGCTGGCGCTGTTCTGGCAGCCCGCGAGTGGGGGGATGAAATCATTCTGGTGGGGGATGAGGGCCGGATCAAAGCTGAGTTAGCCAAGCATGATACGGGTAGCCTGAAGCTGGAGGTGGTGCATGCCAGCCAGGTGATCGAGATGACTGATAAGCCAACCGAAGGAGCTAAGGCCAAACCTGATTCGTCGATACATGTCGGCTTGGGGCTAGTGCAGGCCAAGCAGGCAGATGCCTACGTCAGCGCGGGAAATACCGGGGCAATTCTGACGGTAGCTACTCTATACACGCTACGGCGCATCAAGGGGGTGAAGCGGCCCGCTCTGACAGCGATCTTCTCTAACCCGGTTGGCCCAGTCGTCGCCGCTGACATTGGCGCAAACGCCGATTGCAAGCCGGAATTCCTGGTGCAGTTTGGCGTCATGGCCGGCCTGTACGCGGAGCAGGCGATGGGCATCCAGCGACCGCGTGTGGGGCTGCTCAGCAATGGCGAGGAGGAAGGCAAGGGCAACGAGCTTGTGAAGGACACGACGCCGCTAATGCGCGCAGCGCATGGGATCAACTTCATCGGCAACGTTGAGCCAAAGGAAGTGCTCAGCGGCGCGACTGACGTGGTAATCCATGATGGATTCACGGGAAATATCTTCATTAAGAGCCTGGAAGGCACTGCCAGCATGATGGGCAAACTTATCAAGCAGGAGATCAAAGCCGGGGTCTTCACCAGCGTCGGGGGACTGCTCGCCAAGCCTGCGTTCGCGCGCGTCTACAGGCAGGTTGACCCTTTCGAGGTTGGCGGTGCGCCGCTGCTGGGCGTAGACGGCATCGTTATCATCGGGCATGGGCGCTCAAACGAGGTTGCAATCAAGAATGCGGTTCGCCAGGCCCGCCAGGCCGTGCAGGGCGACGTTGTCCAGGCGATTAGCGCCGGGGTAGGTGGCTGATGGCTCTCTATATCACCGCCAGGCTGCAAATGGCGTGCGCTTGTGAGGAGCGCACGCTGTTTTGTTCTATCACATAGCAAGCTAGGAGGTCATCCGGCGCGCTTCGACCACGTTGGGCAGGCGAGCAATACGCGAAAGTACGCTGCTGAGCTGGGCAGCGCTCTCTACTTCCATCGTCACTGTGAAGGTGGCAACGTGATCCTGGGTGTGGACACTCACATCGCGCATGTTGATATGCGCGTCCGCTACTGTCGCGCCAATGTCGCGTACCAATCCTTCGCGGTCATAGGCGCGGATAATCACCGGTACCTGGTAGCGGGCTTCCGGCGCATCACCCCATTCGACCGTGATCAGCCGCTCCGGGTCAAGGCTGAGCACGTTACTACAATCCTGACGGTGGACGGTGACACCGCGACCGCGTGTGATATAGCCGATTATCCCATCACCTTGCACCGGATTGCAGCATTGGGCCAGGTTTGTGAGCAAACCACCTGTACCCTGAATACGAATCTCCTGGGCCGATCGCTCGCGTGCCGGAGCGGGTGCGCTCGTTATTTCAAACCGCTCTGTATCCTCTGCCCGCTCAAGCTCCAAGATTCTCGTCGCAATATGTTGGGGATGGATGTCGCCAAAGCCGACCTGGGCCAACAGGTCCTCTGAATCATCCAGCCCAAACAGCTCTGCTACCTTGTCGTGTGACATCTTCTCGACGCCAAGGCGCTTCATCTCGCGCTCAAGGATCTCCCTGCCGAGCGCGATCATCTTCTCGCGATCCTGGCGGCGGAACCAGTAGCGTATCTTGCCCGCAGCTCGTTTCGTCTTGACATACCCCAGGTTGGGGTTAAGCCAATCGCGGCTCGGGCCACCTCGCTTGGCCGTCAGAATTTCGACGCGGTCGCCAACCTGGAGCGTGTAGTCGAGGGGCACCAGCTTACCGTTGACTTTTGCACCCCGGCAGCGGTTACCGATGTCGGTGTGGATGTGGTAGGCAAAGTCGATGGGCGTTGAACCGGCAGGCAGGTCGATGATGTCGCCACGTGGGGTAAAGACGTACACCCGGTCCTGGAAAACATCACTGCGCAGCGTTTCTAGGAACTCGGCGGCATCATCAACGTTCCGACCGACCTCCATCAGTTCGCGCAGATGGCTGAGACGCCGCTCAAACAACTCGTTCTCGCGAGTCCGGCTGGTCGGCTCTTTGTACCGCCAGTGCGCGGCGACGCCGTACTCGGCGTGGGCGTGCATCTCCGGTGACCGGATTTGCACTTCCAGCGTCTTGCCATCTTCCAGGATAACGGCCGTGTGGAGCGACTGGTAGAAGTTGTCCTTGGGGGCAGCAATATAGTCGTCGAACTCGCCTGCGATGGGCCGCCAGGTCTGGTGGATGATAGCCAGCACCTGGTAGCAGGTGAACACATCTGCCACGATGACACGGATGGCCCGCACATCGAAGATCTGCTGGAATGGCAGCCCCTTGCGATCCATTTTGCGCCAGATGCTGTAAATGTGCTTCGAGCGCCCGCTGATATCCGCTGTAATACCGTATTGGGCGAGTACGCTCTTGAGTTGCTGGACGATCTGGTTCACGTAGTAATCACGATCGGCCCGTTGCTCGTCGATCAGCCGGGCGATCATCTTGAAGCGGTCGGGTTCAAGATAGCGGAAGCCGAGATCCTCCAACTCCCATTTGAGCTGCCAGATGCCCAAGCGGCTGGCAAGAGGCGCGAAGATATCCGTCGTCTCCTGTGCCATCCGGATCTGCTTCTCGCGCGGAAGGTGGCCAAGTGTTCGCATGTTATGCAGGCGGTCGGCCAGCTTGATGAGCACCACACGGATGTCGTCGTTCATCGCCAGCAAGGTCTGGCGCAGGAACTCGGCCTCCCGGTCGCGGGGCTGTCCTTTGGGGGTGTTCTCGGTGTCCAGCGAGATCTGCTCCATCTTGGTCACACCCGCGACCAAATTGGCGATCTCTGCGCCGAATTCCTCCTGGAGCTGTTCGAGAGTGACTGATGTGTCCTCGACAACATCATGGAGCAGCCCTGCAGCGACAACCGCCGTGTCCAGGCCGAGGTCAATGAGGATGCGCGCTACTTCGATGCAATGCACGACGTAGTCTTCGCCGGACTTCCGTTTCTGACCGGCATGGGCCTTTAGGGCTAGCTCGTAGGCGCGCTTGAGGATAGTCTGCTCGGGGACGGGCAGGTTGCCAATGGGGGCGATAAATTCATCAAAGGTTGGCGTTGTGGTAACGCTCATTGTTCCTGCACCTGCACGGCGACTCGCCGTGCATTGCCGAGGTAACTCTCGTGCCCTATCTTAACGATCAGTATAGTCGGGCGAGGCGTCAAATGCAACGCGCCATGCGTGCAAGCGGCCTGGGGTATGGTGAATAAACAGGTGTAGAGGGAACGCGCGGGGAACCGAGTCAAGGGCTGCTGCCTGCGCCCCGGACTTCCATCTCAACCCAGTTTGTCATGCCTTCCCGCACCTCGATTTCACCTGACCAGCGGATCGCCCCAAAGTGGCTGGTGAGCAGATACTGCCCCACCGGCACGTCGGGGATGGTGAAGTTTTCGTTCCACAGATCGTCGCTATTGACCCCGAATCCTGCATAGGTTAGCGTGCGGTGAGTCGTCCGACCGGTGTTCCGGCTGACGAGCCGCACCTCCAGTTCGTCGGCGGGGCGGCCATCAGGGAACTCGACTCGTCCTGCGATAACGCCTGTCCCGGCATATGGGGCAAGCCATAGATCGGGGTTGCGCACGGCGTAGTAGGAATTGCGGTCAACACGAACCTCAAAGTGGACGTGTGGGCCGCTGACCTGGCCGGTGGCGCCAATCAGCCCGATTAGCTGGCCAGCGCTGATTTGCTCACCGGGCTCGACCAGGATGGCGGACAGGTGAGCATACAGTGTGTAGACGGCTTTGCCCCGGTAGCCCAGGTTGTGTTGGACAACAACCGTGTTCCCAAACGCCGTGATACTCTCGTACTGGTTGTGATGTCCGCGTCCGGACCAGACGACTGTGCCGTCGGCTACGGCCAGCACTTCAACCCCAACGGGGTTTGCAATGTCAATCCCGTGGTGGATACGCAGGTCCTTGTTGGTACCAGTCGAGCCGTAGGGGTAACGGATCAACCCCGAGTTCACGTGCGCCGAAGTCACCGGGCGGATGAACCAGTAATGATCATAAGGATGTCGAGCGAGAGGCACCGGGAGCGAAGGTGGACTCCAGCCCTCAGCAGCAGGCGTAGCCGGGAGGCTGGCCGGGTTTTCTCCACTAGAGTCTGGCGGTTGCCCCAGCAACGCGGCAGCCTCAACAACGGGGGGCACCGGCGTTGGTTCAGCTGGTGAAGCGACGCTCAGGGTCGGTAGGGGAAGGCTCGTTGCTTCGGGGTTGTCCACAATGGGGGGAGTGACCTCCAGTTGCCTATCTGGTATCGGGGATGCGCTGGAGGTCTCGAAAGCGGCAAGCGGGATAGTGTCGCTGCTTAGTGGGCTATCAACCGGCAGGCGTGAAAGCAGCGCCAGCGCTGTCACCGCCCCGATCAGCGCGAAGAAGACAACCCCGCGCAAGCGGGTCATGGGGCTACCTGCGTGGGGGCCAGGCGCCCCTCTTGTGGCTGATCGGGGCCGGGGGCTGCTGGTGTGGAAATTGGCTCAGCAGGAGCTGTTGGCGGAGACGAGGCCGGGTCGAAAGCGCGCTCTAGTGCCGCCTGCGGGTAGAGTTCAAGCATCGCAGACCACCAGTCCAACCCATCACGCTTCTCGTACTGCCAGAACAGGATGCCGGGCCAGTTGTAGCGCCATGAGCCATCCGATGGGATGGGCTGCCAACCATATAGGCGAGCAATAGCTGTGAAATCGATGTAGTAGCCAGATGGAATAACCTCCTTAAGGCGACCACCATTCTCGTACGCTTCGACATCCCCGCTGTAGCGGGCCGAGAAGTCCCAGGGCCTGCGGCGGAGCGGCTCTCCCAGCGAGCCGTCCTGCGTGGCGCAGCGTACAAAAAGCCGCCAGTAGAGTTGGGGGCCCACTTGCTCGGGTACCAGCTCGATCTGAGGTGGGTTACTGAGGTTGTACTCCTGGAGGATATCGAAGGCCCGGCCAGCTTTGTGCCAGTTGCGATGGTCCTGTCCAGGTGGGGCTGGCTGTTCAAGGTTCCACAGAACGCTGTCCAGGCGGCCCAGAAAATCCCAGCCAGCAGCCTGATTGACGTGTGCGCGCAGCGCGCTAAAGGATGTATCTACCCGGTCGCTCAAATAGGGCGCGTCGGCGATGACTCCCAGTGTCTGAAGGTTGACCAGGCGATAGGGTGCCTCTTCCTCTTGCCGGGGCTCAATGATCAACGCCTCTTCATAGGCAGGGAGAAGGGGGGCCCCCAGGGCGGAGGCAAGGCTTCCGCGAGGCACAGGGGGCAGGAGGTTGCGGCTCCAGTCCGGGCTTGAGGCGGCACCAGGCAGCGCATAAGCCTGTAGGGCAGAGTCTCGTGTTCCAAACTGGCCGGTGAGGAGCAAGCTGCCTTCAGCCCGCTCGGCGACAAATAGCAGGCTGGAACCGTCAGGCGACCAGGCAGGGTCGCTACCCTGGCCAATTATGATCGGCGAGGCGCTGGGGTCAAGTGTGTTGACTGCGTAAACCAGGCCGATGCCATTTTCAATGGTGCTGTATGCAAGAAACTCGCCGTCAGGCGCCCAGGCCGGATTATCTTCGTCAGCATCCGGCGTGCGGGTGATATTCGTTGCTGTGACCTCGTTGGGGTCGTCAAGGGAGATCACAAAGATATCCTGGTTGCCCTCCCGCAGGGAGACATATGCCAGCTCGCGCCCGTTGGGGCTGTTGGCCCAAGCAGGCGCGAAGTCTGCCGAAGGGCTGCGGGTGACTGGATAGGGGCCTTCACTGCCGTCAGTCTTAATAATGTAGATGTCGAGATTGCCTTCGTAGTAGGCTTCATAAGCCAGCCACTGCCCGTCCGGGCTCCAGGATGGCGATCCTTCGTAGGCCAGATCATAGGTCAGGCGTACAATCTCCCCACTGAGCAGGTCAAGCACGTAGAGCTCCCAGTTGCCATCACGGCGCGAGGAGAACGCGATACGCTGTCCGTCAGGACTCCAGGCCGGATCGCGATCATCGGCGGGGCTGTCGGTCAGCCTTATTGGCGTGTTCTGTCCTGGAGCTAACGCAAACAGGTCGCGTTGCGCGCCCGCATACATGGAGAAAACGACTGTGCCGCCAGAAGCCATAAAGGGACCCTCGGCGGCTTGCTGGTCGTCGGACTGGGGAGGGCTCTCAGCAATTGGAGCGGGTGTTGCACCCAGAGCCAAGAAGCGAACGATGGGGCTGTCTTGAGCTTGTGTTCCCGTAGCCCAGAAAATCAGGGCGACAACAGTGGCCAGCAAGATCACGATCAGGCCGCTCAGCGAGCTAACCTGGCTCTCGGTGCGAGCCGAATCGGTCAGGAGAGGCGTGTCGGACGCTTGCGCCCGCAGCCACAGTGAGGAGTCCGCGATCCAGAGGCCGAGCTGTGTTCCAGCCCATACCCCACCTCTGGCAATCAGCCGTCCAAGACGGTCAGTGAGGCGCAGCAGACGTGCCAGCATGAAGATTATCTTATCATGCCTGGCAGCCTTCCGAAAGTTGTTCACAAAATCGGAGGCTGTCGACCCCACCCTACGTGAGTGACAAACAGGGCACGGACGCTTGCTGGCGACGCGGGTTGTCCTGGCGCATAGAAACTGTTTGTTTCTCGTTAGGCTCCGCACAAACAGCTATGGCGCGCAGAGCGCGCCAGCATGTCATTTTTTTTCATGCTTGCCCTGATTTGCCGCCGAGCGTGGGCCAGGCGGGAGCAGGGCAAGACTTTCCGCACCTCCTGCCACGAGGGCGGCGAACAACCGCGAGGCTCCCACGCCCAGTCAACATCCTGTTTTGCGAAGTCTCTCGTCTGAATTGCAGCTATGGACGACTTGCTCTGAGTCGCGCCTGGCACGATAATGGTAAGGAGACGCTCAGCAATCCTCGTACGTAGAACGTAGCTGCAACCACAGAAGCAAACGTTTCTCGACACGACAAACAAGTGAAGACATACATATAAGTCGCCATATCTGCTAATATCATGACTTATGCAAAAGAGTTTTCAGGGGGTTGGGCAATGCATTCAAGCTGGGACTATAGCAAGAGTCAGAAGGCTCGAAGGATTGGGCTTCTGCTGGTGCTCGTAGCGCTGCTGCTTGCGACCCCTGTTGGCAACATCGCGGTGGCTCAGGATGGCAACGGCGCATCGATCCATGTTGTCGCTTGGGGCGAGACGCTGACTGCTATTGCAGCCCGGTACGGTGTGGCGGTGGACTCCATCATGACCGCTAATAATCTGGCTGCCCCTGATCGTATCTATGCCGGACAGCATCTGATTATTCCTTCAGAACAGGGGACGGCGTTATCCAGTGGAAGCAGGCCCGCCCAGCATGTGGTGCAAGCGGGGGAAAATCTGTTTCGCATTGGGCTGCGCTATGGGCTGTCAGTCGAGGAACTGATGGTGGCAAACAATCTGGCGGACGGCGGTCAAGTCTACGCGGGCCAGACGCTTGCCATCCCTGCTCCCGGCGGTGTTGCCCGTGCTGCCCAAGCTCAGGCACCATCTGCCCCGCAGGACGGCACCCACGAAGTGCAGCCCGGCGAAACACTGTCAAGCATCAGCCGCCGCTATGATGTTTCCATTGCTGCGCTGACAGCTGCGAACAATCTGGTAAACCCATCAGCAATCTACGCCGGTCAGCGCCTCGTGCTGCCAGGGGCTGCGGCAGCAGGCAGCTCACCCGGTTACACTCCTTCAGAATCGGGAACGTCACACACGGTTCAGCCAGGCGAGACGCTGTTCTCTATCGCAACCCGGCACGGAACGACAGTTTCGGTTTTGGCTCAGGTTAATCACATTAGCACGCCATCCTTGTTGTACAGCGGCCAGGTGCTTACTATCCCCGCTCCAGGAGCGCTTGCCCAAGTCGCGCCGCAAGCCGCAGGCACAGCCAAATCAATAGTGGTTGATATATCCGACCAGCGCGCTTACGTTTATGAAGACGGGGGGCTCAAATGGACCTTCGTCATTAGCTCCGGAATGCCGGGCAGGGAAACCCGGCGCGGGAACTTCCAGATTCAGAACAAGATTCCCAACGCCTACGCATCCACGTGGGACCTGCAAATGCCTTACTGGCTCGGTTTCTACTGGGCAGGCCCGCTCCAGAACGGGTTCCACGCCCTCCCAATCCTGTCAAGTGGTGTCAGGCTGTGGGAAGGTCTGCTCGGACGGCCCGCATCATATGGCTGCATTATCCTGAGTGACCATGACGCCAGGCTTCTATACGACTGGGCAGAGGTGGGTACCCCGGTTACCGTACGAGACTAATGTCGCGCTTCAGCTACTGTGCGTTGACAGGCATCCGGCGGGGACGTATAATCCGCCCCGGCTAATGCTGTCTAATAAGACTTGAAGGGAGGCGCAAACAATCGTGGAAGAAGAGGCATTGAGCGTCCAATCGTTGGGAGACGTCGAGCCCAAGATCCGCCTGAAAGGTGTTGTCAAGCAGATTCAGCTTGCCGGCGCAATCATCGACGTGGGGCTTGAAGAGTGCGATGCCCTGCTGCACATCTCGCAAATCCGGCGGCGCCGCGTGAACAACGTGCGTGATGTGTTGACAGAAGGCCAGAAGGTAAGCGTCTGGGTGCGCAGCGTAGATAAGGAAAACGCCCGCCTTGACGTGAGCATGATCAGGCCACCGGAACTGGAGTGGGATGAGATCCAAGCCGGTGATGTGTATTCTGGCAAGGTCGTACGCATTGAGAAGTTCGGCGTGTTTGTCGACATCGGTGCAGAGAGACCGGGGTTAGTACACATCAGCGAACTGGCGCACGGTTATGTCACTACTCCGGCGGATGTTGTCGAGAAGGCTCAAACAGTTGAGGTCAAGGTAATTGGTGTGGACCACGAGAAGAACCAGATTGACCTTAGCATGAAGGCTGTTGCGCCTGAGCCGAAAATCGAACAACATGCCGGGACTCAGGAGGAAGAGCTTCCAACTGCAATGGCAATCGCACTACAACGTGCAATGGCCGACAGCGAAGCAGAAGGCACGGACGGCGTGGCAAATGACACAAAGAGAGGACGCCATACCCGTGAAGAACAAAGCGACATCCTGAAGCGGACGCTTGAGCGTCACGAAAAGGGTTAGTCTCTCTTCTTCGGCGCCTATTCCCCCAAACGGGCAACTTGCGCAATCCAAAAAACCAATCTCTCCTGGCGTGTTTCCTGCCAGGCATTCTGGCGTCCCTCTACTCAACCGGCATCGGCCCAAAGACGCGATACAGCGCGATCCCGAAGATCGCGATCATGATCACTGCCGAGGCTACGCAATATGGGCAGATAGCCGCGATCACGAATAGCTCCAGGTAAGTCAGGTACAGCGAGTACAACGTGCCCACCAGGGCCATCCCGAACACGAGAAGCGGCGCTTGCTCAGCCAGCGGCCCATCCTTCTCTTCGGTGATCAGCGTGGCCAGAATCGCCAGATATCCTATCAGCCCGAGAAGTGCTACAGGGAGGCCTGCGATCTCGGAATACCGGCTCTGCCGGACGGCATCACAGCCACCGAAGCCGTCACACAGTGCTGCGCTGTCCGTGAAATGCAGGAAAGTCAGGTAACCGGCTACGATTATGCCGAGCGCGGCCAGCGCAAGAGAAATGCGTCGTAGCGTGGTGACAAGCGTGTGGGGCATTGGTCTCAAATCCTCAGATAAGACTCTATTGATTGTACGAAAGCAGCGTATACGGCATTCTAGGGTTGAGCGATCTCGGTTGGAGGAGTCGACAAGAGCTCCAGCTCGAACACAAACGGTTCGCCTATCTGGCGTCCGTTACCTGCGATGACTGCCCACGTGCTTCGCACGACCGGGGCGCGTGTGTTGGCCTTGGGCGTGCGCAGATTAAGGGTGATCGCGATCTGCTCACCGGGAGCGAGCGCGCGGTTAAACGGGTAGAAGTTGGGGCCCTGCATCTGGAAACCATCAACGAACACCAACTGAGCGGCATCGTCCAGTGCGCAGCTACCGTCGTTTACCAGCGCGAAGGAAAGTGTCAGCGTCGTAAGTTCCGGATAGCGTGTGCCATTGCCGGGCTCTTGATCGACTAACCGGATTGCAGATTCACAGGCAGTGGCTGTCGCAGTCAAAGCGTCTGGCACCGCTCCTTGCGTCCCTTGAGCGTCTAGAGCTGCCTCACTGGTCACCGATCCAAGCTCTGAAGCCAAAAGACCGTCTGTAATATAGGATGTATGGTCTTGCCCTACATCTGACATATCTGTTGTTTGAGTGTCGGCATTATCACTATCAAGTGTGCGGGTTATTGGGAAGTGCGCTGGAATCAGGCCTGCGTAGCCAACGTAGATGCCTGCTAGCGCGACGCTCACAGCTATGAGTAGCAGCACCACCCACGTCAGGCAACTACGGCCCCGGCGACGCACACCTTTCTGTGTGCCATCGGCGTACCTTG
>JAANMT010001800.1_pt1 | contig 19825 bp, 18 predicted proteins | sample 7279711 | NCBI WGS metagenome assembly JAANMT01 (sample SAMN14094538, study PRJNA606508) | bioreactor metagenome | isolation source: A lab-scale SPAN reactor treating ammonium-rich wastewater day 1 | place: Ireland: Galway | collected 2017-01-16 | reverse complement strand
CCTTCCCAGTAGAAATTGGACAGCCCACGAACATCGGCCAGGACATAATTCCGGTCATCTTCTCGTGGAAATTCAAAGGGGACATAGCAGAAGGTTTCGGTAGGGCCAAGGGAAGCATGGAAGTAATGATGAAAGAAACGGATCGATGATATCTGCTTGAGGGGGTGAGTCCCCCAGTTTCCGAAGAGATGGTAGACCCTGCCGGCAAAGGGCTTCCCGGGTTCGAGGGTCAGCGGGAAATAGGATTCGCCATAGGGGACATCCCCTTCCTCAGGGCCTTCTTCATTTTCGCCTGCAAAGTTCTTGCAGACCTGGACCTGCACCGGAAGCGGGAATCCATGCGGGTCGGTGAGCACCGCGGCTTCCAGCACCCCATAGGTGTTGCGGACATTGCAGATGATTTCACGGCTGATGGACCGAGGCTGACGGGTGGTTGAGAGAGAGGCTTTGAGGCTGACCTCATAACGCTGGTTGGGGTTGATCCAGCCCTCCTCAAAGGAACGAGGGCCTGCATATATGGTGTCGATCAGGAAAAACCCTTTATTGCGCTGATACCCCCTGGAGATACCACCTTCGAGATCAAAATGCACTTCATCCGATTGCAGTTCCCCTTCGACCAGGCCCTCGAGTTGTCCGGGAGACTGTGCTGAGAGCTGCACGAGCGCGAGACTGCGAACCTCTTTGCCCCCGGCAGGGTATTTCCGGGATGAACCAAAGGTTCCGCTGGCAATCTGTTCGCCGGTTCCGGCCGGCTTGCGCGGTTTCTCGAGAGTGAGATCCAGCACAGCGGCGGTGTATCCGGCTTCCTCGAAGGTGGATGGATTAAGAGAGCGGCCTGGAAGCGCCATCGGGCTTTTGATGCCACCTTTCCAGGAGAGCTCTGTGGCCGGCAGATTCCCCCGTGGAGTGACATTGAGGTTAATGAAAACACGCTGGCCATAGGCATAAAGAGCCAGCTCGATATCCCCGGAAATTCCATCCGATTTCAGGTCCCGAATATGGATCTCGTACATCTGAGTTCCAAAACTGTAGATGTTCACCCGCCCCGGCCCCCTCAGGGGTTTGCCATTGAGAAGCGGCTGAATCCCTTCCGGTGAGAGAAGATTCTTCCCATCCTGTTCGAAGCTGGAAAGGCGCGGGGTGTTCAGGTCAACCGACAGGACATAGGTTTGCCCTTCGATCAGCAGGAGGTCCCTGGCTGATGAGGCATAGCGAACATTGACAGTGCATTGGTCCTGGGTCGGAGCGAACGAAAAAGCGGAGGCACAGACCCCCAGCAGGAGAATTCCGATCGATATTTTCATGGGTGGGCAACCTTTCTCTGGTGGCAGAAAACGGAATCGATCCATCATACCTCAGGTGGCTGAATGAATTGAATGGATTTCCCCATCTCTGCACACATCAGTCCTTTTTTTTGATAAACTTTGTTTTCCATGAGTCCCGGCAACGAAATCGCTTTGCTGATCCCGGCATACAATGCCGAATCGACACTCGGAGAAGTGCTCGAGAGTGTAAAACCCTGCTCTCTGCCGATTCTGGTGGTGAATGATGGTTCGACCGACCGCACTGAGGAAACAGCCAGGAAGCAGGAAGTCTGGCAGGTGGTCTCACACCCGGAAAACCGTGGAAAAGGGGCTGCCCTCAAAACCGGGTTTTCGGTCGCCGCAGAGGCTGGATTCACCCATGTCCTGACATTCGATGCCGATGGCCAGCACCCTGTGGAATCCATTCCTCTGTTTCTGGAAACCTGCCAGCGGAACAATGAAGCGATACTGGTGGGCAACAGGTTCTCGGATGATACGATCGCGAATATGCCGCGAATCCGGCGGATATCCAATGGCCTGTCATCGGCATTGATCTCCTGGGCGGCGGGAACCTCGATACCGGATGCCCAGTGCGGGATGCGGATCTATCCTTTGTGGATATTCGAGACCATGCACCTGGAATCCGATGGGTACGCCCTTGAAACTGAAGTTCTGGTGAAAGCGGGAGGAAGGCAGATCGAGGTGGAAAATATACCGATCTCATGCCACTATCCGGCTGGGACAGCCACCAGCCGGTACCGGGCCTTGCGTGATTCCTGGCGGATTGGCTCGATCGTGGTACGCTGTCTTCTGGAGGACAGAAAACGAGCATGAAGTTCAAAGTGATCACCTTCGGGTGCCAGATGAATGTCTATGACACCGGAAGGATCGAACGTTACCTGGTCGCAGGCGGCCATGAGGCTGCACTGACCGAGGATATGGCGGATCTGCTGGTCATCAATACCTGTGCCATCCGGGATACCGCTGAATCGAGGGTTTATGGAACCCTGGGGAGGCTGGCTCAGTTCAAAAGAGAGCGACCGGGGCGTCTGGTAGCGGTAGCCGGGTGCATGGCCCAGAAAGAAGGGGTGAAGATTCTCAAGCACTCCGGGGTTGTGGATGTGGTTGTCGGCACCATGGCTATCCCGCGCATCCCTTCCCTGATCGAAGCGGCGGCGGCTGGATTAGGACCTCAGGTCGATATCTCCCGTTCCGAAGAAGATCTTTTCGATGAGCCGGAATGGATCGAGAAATCCTTTTCGAACGAAGAGGGCGAAAGGCAAAGAATCCAGCGTTACCCCGCATTTATTTCCATCATGCAGGGGTGCAGCAAAGTCTGTTCATTCTGTGTGGTGCCTTACACACGCGGGAAAGAGGTCTGCCGCCCACCCGAGGATGTCATCGCTGAGTGCCACCGCCTGGTCCGGCAGGGAATCCGTGAAGTTACCCTGATCGGCCAGAATGTGGATTCATATCGTTATGAGGGAGTTGATTTCGCCGATCTGCTGCTGAGAGTCAGCCGGATCGAGGAACTTTCACGAATCCGTTTCACCACCTCGCACCCCAAGGATATGACCCCGAAATTGATCGACACTGTGGGGGAGTGTGCAAACATCTGCGAGAGTTTTCATTTCCCGCTTCAGTCCGGGTGCAACCGGATCCTCAATGCCATGAAACGCGACTACACAGTCGATGAGTATTTCGAAAAGCTGGAATATATCGAGAAGGTGTTTGGCTCTCGGGGTCAGGACCCGTTTGCGTATGGGATTTCAACTGACCTGATGGTTGGATTTGCCAACGAAACAGAGCAGGAATTCGAGGAGACACTGGAGGCTGTCCGCAGAGCGCGCTGGGACAGCGCCTTCATGTTCAAATATTCGCCGAGGGAAAGAACCGCCGCGTACCGTTGGGAAGACCGGGTTTCTGAAGAAGAGAAATCTGAGAGACTGGCACGGTTAATCGAACTCCAGGAATCCATCAGCCTGGCCCTGAACCGCCAGGCTGTCGGCCGTGTGGCCGAAGTGCTGGTTGAGGGCATCCCGGGATATGATCCCGAGCAGCCTCTCGAGCGCATCAAGGCCCGCACCCGGACGAATAAATCATTCAGCTTGAACCTTCCTGAAGATCCGGAAGGCATGCCCTCTGTGGGAGAAACAGCTTATGCCCTCGTCACCGACTGCAAGCCGGTCACTCTGCGGGGGGAATTTGTGGGGAGCGCAGTGACTGTCTGAAATCATGGCGAAATCATCGAACAAGCAGGACCATCTACTCCATGTCGCCGAAGAACTGGGTTATTCGAATGCACGCCGACATATTTTTCTCTGCTGTGACCAGAGCAAAGACAAATGCTGCAACCGTGACCGCTCGATGGTTGCCTGGAAGTACCTCAAGAAGCGCCTGAAAGAGCTGGGGCTTTCCGAACAGGGGGGGATCAACCGGACCAAAGCGGATTGCCTTCGAATCTGTGAACAGGGGCCGATCGCTCTGGTTTACCCGGAGGGCGCCTGGTACCACTCCTGTGACCCCCCTGTTCTTGAAAGAATCATCCAGGAGCATCTGATCGGGGGAGAGCCGGTTCAGGAGTATCTGATTCTGGCGGCCCCCCTCTCAGCGGATGAATCGACATCCTGACCCATTCCGGATAGATTGATATCAGCCGTACATTTCGCCCGGTCTCACGGAAAGGTTGTTTCCATGCATTCCAGGAATCTCCTATCCCTCCTCATTCTTTCAGGACTCTGGCTTGCCGGCTCGCAGGCCTATGAGTTCACCTATGTCGGCCCATCCGGAAAACCCGGGTATATTTTTTTCACACAGGCCGGTTTCCCCAATGGCCTCCAGAGTGTGAACTGCGCCGACAACCCGATCATTCAGGGGGATAATGTGTATGCCCCGGATCTGTTGAGGGTGGGGAATGCCTGGCGTTGTTATTATGGAGGCTGGGCGACCTACGGCCAGGGGAATGACAAAATCTACCTGGGGATCAGTGATGACTTCGAACCCATCGGCAGCTGGTCACGGACCACCATCATCAGCAATGGAGTGTATGTTCATGTCAATGATCCAACTGTTGTCCAGGCTGGTCCGGGAGTCTGGCATATGCTGTTCACCGCTGCGCGTTTCATCGGGCAGGACTACCGTGACTGGATCAACTATGCGACCTCGAGTGATGGCCTGCAGTGGAGCCCCTCATCCGGATCGGTTTCAACAGAGATTGTCCTGAATGACCCTCTCAACATTGCTGGCGGCCCGATAACCGATATCGCACGCCCCAGCCTGGTCAAAGATGACGGCCTGTGGAGGCTCTGGTTCGATGGAAAAGTATCCAATGGCTCGATCCGTTCATATTATGCCGAGGGAACAGAGCCGGAACCTTTTGTGTTTACCCTCAAATATCGATACCTGGATGTGAATGGATTTCCTGGATTCATGGAGCCGGATGTGGTCAAACGGAAGGATGGCACATTCCTGGCGGTTATCCAGAGGAACTTCAATGAACTTTTCATCGGAACCAGCTCCACCGGGCAGTCTTTTATATTGAAAAAAGCCCTGGATGCCGATCACCCCATGTTCAAACGAAAGTATGTGAGCAATCCCGGGCTGCTGTATGACCAGGTGATGGATAACCTGCTGGGGCTGAGTTTTGGAATGACCGATAACGATGGTTTGACAGACCACGATATCGGTTTCAGTTATCAGCAGTACATCATCGAGGTAGAAAGCCCTGGATCGGTGTGGCATGTGGATGCGGAGAGCCGCAGCCTGCAGGAGCAATCCATTTCTGTTGGTAACACGATCCAGTTTGAACAGGTCCGCCTGAAAGATCCCAATACAGCGATTGCCCTGTACAGCCAGGATTTTTCGAATGCAGCCAATGGGGACCGTTGGACCCTGAGGAATTTTCCGACACCAACACCCTCTTCAACACCTTCGGCCACACCCACCCCAACCCCGATTCTGGGACAGGTGGAGCACTGGAGCCTTTCGCATTAGGTTGTTCAATCGAGCAGCCTGCGGATGAGCGCCTTGTCGAGGCGATGAAGGGAGAAGAGCCTTTCTCCCTTGCAGGTGACGGTCTGGATGATCGGCGCTTCTCGAAGAATGGTTTCAACCTGCTGATTGAAATCGGAATAACGGCTGCCGATGATCACGAAGATATTGTTTTTTTCAGAAAGCAGGTTGGGATCGATAAAAAAACGCATGGCGCGGATCCCTTCCGGCACCGGAGTCCACCCTTCAGGACCTGCATGATAGACCGGAGAGTTCCCACCCAGCAGCAGAAGAATATCCCCTGCATGAGCCACCCTGGACAAAGCGGGATTGAGCAGGTGCATGGAGACCCCCAGGTAGTCGAGATCGAAGCCGGCACGTTGAGCTCCTGAGGTTCCGCCGATGAGGGGAGAGTAATAACACAGATTATAGGGATAGATGCGGATTGAAGGCAGCAGCACAAGCAGCAACATCGGGCTGAACAGGGCCATCCGGATCGATGCATGGAATGGCTTCAACAACCGCAGCTCGATCCATCGCCACCAGCACAGGATCTCATCGGCAACCAGGACCACCCAGGGGATCATGGCGGGCAGCAGCAGGCGAATCCCATCGAACCGTGGGACATCGGGCATGGAACTGATCACAAGCGGGATCAGCATGGCGCCCCAGAACAGGCCTTCTTCCTGAGCGGGAAGCATCGAAGATGGCATCCGCCGAAGCGGAGCCTGAAAGCCCGCTCCTGCCTGTGAATCAAAGGCATAACTCTGCCGGAACGAAAGGCCTGCGAGCACCAGGCGCCGCACTGCCTTTATCAGGATGGGGAGAGTGAGCCACAATGGCAGGGCGACCAGGCAGAACCCCCATGGATAATGCCAGGGGGGCGGATTCCCTTCCCCATACACAGTCCCAAAATAGAGGACCGCGATTTTGACATGATGCGTGGTGAAATGGATGAACTGATTGAACGCTTCCGGGAAGTTGAGCCACAAAGGCGGCCAGAGGAAGATGGCCAGGCCCGCTGCCAATCCAGCCAGAAGCAGCCCTGAGGCGAGATCAGTTCCTGCCTGCGGATTGAAGAAGATTTGGCCCTTGCGTGTCCGCTCGAGATTCAGCAGGAGGATCCAGAAGATCAGGACAACCACCAGATAAAAACCCTGAATTTTGGTGAGGAATGACAAAACCAGCAGGATAAAAATCCACATCAGATTCCCCGCACGCCTGCCCCAGCCGAGAAAAGCGATAACTGCCATGCCATAGAGAGCGGCGATCAGCCCATCGATGCCGAAACGGACCCCATGGACAAGGAAGCGCGGGCTTCCCAGAAAAAGACAAACTACGAACAGACCTCCAATTTTTCCAAGGCGGGTTTTCAGAAAACCATACATCACTGCCAGTGAGAGTGATGTAAAAAATTCAACAAACAACCGGCAGGACCCGAGTTCGCCAAAAGAGTTTTTGAACAGGGCATGACAGAACCCGCCGCCGATCTCCATCAGGGGTGGGTGGCGGCTCGCATCGGGAAAAAAGATCTGCCAGTTGAGCAGGCTGGGGGCTGGCTGGCCATTCCACCAGGAGGCCAGCCAATAGCTCCAGGGCATGGCACGGTTATAAAAAAGCCAGGAATCCCAGTATGGGCCGAAGCCGGTCCCGATGGTGATCAACAACCAGAAAATACCCCCACCCAGGATCAGGGTATCGAAGTGGAGAAGGAAAAGGCGAATCCAATTGAACATACAGGCAGTCCCCGGAGGACAAGCGAATTGGAACGGTTCACTGGTTTCCAGTCAACCGGGAGCCGAAAGATGACTACATCCCTCATATTATTTCGTATAAGATATGAACCATGAGGAGCCAGTGATCGATGCACCTTTCTGATGGTGTTCTTCCAGTTGGGACTGTGGTGGCCGGGTATGTTGTGGCGGGGGCAGGACTGGCAGCCAGTCTGCGTTCGTTGAAATCGGATGACATGCCCCGTGTGGCGGTCATGAGCGCCTCTTTTTTTGTGGCCTCGCTGATTCATGTTCGACTTGGCGCCGCAGTGAGTGTCCACCTTCTGCTGCATGGCCTGGTGGGAATCATTCTGGGAGTCCATGCGCTTCCAGCCATTGCAGTGGGGCTGATTCTCCAGGCCCTTCAGTTCGGGCATGGGGGGATCCTCACCTGGGGGGTCAACACGTGCATCATGGGGCTGCCGGCTGTGGCACTCGGACTGATGTACCGAAAGGTTTCCCGTGGACACACAGCTTTCTGGAAAGCCTCGATCGGCGGGGTGACAGCAGGCGGCGCAGTCCTGGTTTCAGCCATTCTGGCCGCACTGGCTCTGATGACAGCAGGTGAATCCTTCCACCAGGTGGCCTGGGCGCTGGTGGTTGCCCATATACCGATTATCTTCATCGAGGGAGTGGTGACTGCTTTTGTGGTTTCTTTCCTCCTGAAAGTCAAGCCGGAGATGCTGCAATGAAACTTGCCAGAGCGGTTCTACCTGTTCTTTCTGCCGGGTTACTGATGTATTCAATGAGCGAATCCTTCGGACATGGTGTGAATGGGGAGCTGACCATCGAAACCATCGAGGTGCGGGTGGATGCCCATTACAGCGGCGGGGATCCCATGGCCGGGCAGCCCTGGTGGATCGTGAATGCCTCAGACAGTGTCATCCTTTCTGGAACGACAGATGCTCAGGGAGCCTTGTTTTTTTCACCTGATCTCAGACTTCCGCATCGTTTGATTGTCAAGGATGCGATGGGGCATCGTCTGCGCATGTCGATCGATCCCGCCAGCTTGAGCCAGGCGCTGGAGCTGGGGCATGTCAAGCCGGGTTCCAGCATGCTGGCGGCTTCACAGAAACCGGAGGCGGCAGCGGCTGATTCCGTAGCCCTGCCAGGGGATAAAACGCCCTGGATGGCGATAATCTCCGGGATCGGATACATCCTCGGTTTGGCATCCATCGGGAACTGGTGGCTCAAAAACCATGAGCGCAAGACAAAATCCACATGAATCCTGAACCCTCGAAGGGATTGTTGTTCATCCAGAGATGGAACCCCGCCTGCCGCTTCCTGGGCTGCCTGTGCCTGATCCTGTCCCAGGCGTTCCTGAGCCACCTGTTTTGCGCCCTGGCGGGGTGTGTGCTTGCCCTCCTGCTGAGCCTGGCGGCAGGTTTTTCCATCCGCCAGGTCTGGTGCAAGGTGAGGTGGCTGCTTCTCTTTCTCGCTCCCTTGTTTGTGCTGATTCCAGTCCACCTGTCATGGGAGGAGGTGCATGGTTTTACAGTTGGCTTTCAAGCGCAACGGTTGGCAGAGGCAGGCCTGGTTGTGGCTCGTGCGCTGGGAGTTGCAATGCTCCTGTTCCCCATGATGGCCGACACATCGTTTCCCCGGATGCTGGGATCCCTGAGGCAGATCGGGCTTTCCAGCCGGCTGGTGAATCTGGCGATGTTCACTCACCGTTACACCTGTGTTTACCTGCAGCAGGTGCACCGGATGCACACAGCCCTCAAGTCTCGTGGATTCATCCCACGCTTCAATCTGGATTCCCTGCGTGTCATTGCGGTCCAGGTCGGGATGCTGCTGGTCACCTCATTCGACCAGGCGGAAAGAGTCCTGATGGCCATGAAAGCACGAGGGTATCAGGGGACTTTCCCGCCTGGAGAAGCCCAGGCATTCTTGCCAATGGACTGGCTGAAGTGTGCCCTGTTTTTATTCCTCGGGCTGGTCCTGGTTTCGATTGACCGGAGGGTGTTTTGAGAACCTTTGCCGCGTATCAGCTGACATACACTTATCCGGATGGGACACCTGGATTGAATGGAGTGAACCTGGAGATCGAATCCGGGCAGCGTGTGGGCCTGATCGGTCCGAATGGAGCCGGAAAAACGACCCTCCTTCTGCTGGCGGATGCACTGATCCAACCCTCGGGAGGACGCCTCGAAGTGCTGGGCATGCCGGTTCATTGCAATGGGGACCCCAGCCACCTTCGCAGAAAAATCGGGTTCCTGTTCCAGAATCCGGAAGACCAGCTGTTCTGCACCAATGTTCTCGAGGAGGTTTTATTCGGCCCTCTGCAGATGGGGCTGGCACGGCATGAAGCGCAGGAAATGGCTGGCCAGGCACTCGCTCATGTCGGACTTCATGGATATGAAAAACGCATCCCGCAGCATCTTTCCGGCGGCGAGAAGCGCAAAGTGGCGCTCGCTTCTGTTCTGGCCACACGGCCCGAGCTGCTGCTGTTCGATGAACCGACCAATGACCTCGATCCACGAGGGCGCCGGGAGATAATCAAGCTGCTGAAAGAAACCCCAGTCACTCAGATCATTGCCACGCATGATTATGAAATCATTCTGGAACTGTGTGACCAGGTGGTCCTGATGAACCATGGGCAGGTTATCACCACCGGTACGCCCCATAAAATCCTGATGGACCGCGAACTCCTCGAAAGGAATGATCTGGATCAGCCTCCCTGGCTGCCCTGCTGGCTGGAACATCTGGCCTGATCCACTCCTTCCAGGTTCCCTGCCCGCCTTAAAGACTCTGCGAAGGCTCCGATATCTGCTGCTGTTTGAGGAGTTCTCCGGGGAGCTGCTGGACAAACTCCGGGGTGATCCGATGCAGTGAAAACAGACGTTCCCCATTGAATGCCACAGTTGCCAGAGCAGGGAGTTTATCAAGGACGAGATGCGCCTCCGGGCCGAGATCCCCATAACGGCTGCTGAGGATCGCGAATACTGAACGTTTCTCGAAGGATATTTCTCTCAGCATTTTGAAATCCACCGGAAACAGGCCCGGGGGAATGGGAGGCCAGCCCTCCGGGCCTTTTTCATAAACCAGGGCATTGCATCCGGCGAGCAGCAGGACATCCCCCTCACGAGCGACCTTCTGAAGGGTGGGATTGAGGAGGTGCATTGATACTCCCAGATACTCGAGGTCAAACCCCTTTTCTCTCGCGCCTGAAACCCCTCCGATGAGTGGGGAAAAATAGACCAGGTTGAAGGGGTAGATCCGGATCGAGGGAAGCAGGATCAGCACCGTCACTCCCAGAAGAATCAACCTCCGGTAAGGGAAGCGGACTCTGGCTTTGACAGCTTCTTCAAAGCATCCAAACCACCAGGCCAGCTCCTGGGCTGCCAGCAGGAACATGGGGCCATAGGCCGGCAGCAGCAGGCGAACCTCATCATATTTGGGAGCGAAGGGGAGCGAACTGACCAGGAGGGGAGTGAGGAACCCCATCCACAACAGGGGATCCACAGGACTTGGGTGGTGTGTTTTCCCGGAGCACCGGTTCCACGCCTTCCGAACAGCTCTTGAGAGAATGAGCAGAACCGGCAAGGGAGGCAGAGCCAGGACTGTGTACAGCCAGGGGTAATGCCAGGGGGGGATGGAATCCCCTTTGTACAGGGTCCCGAAATAAAGCACAGGGACATTGCTGTGGCGTGTGATAAAACGGATATAGCGATAAAGCCCATCCGGAAAATCAATCCACAGAGCCGGCCAGGCCAGAAAAGCGGCCAGCAGGGCCAGCAGAACCACCCCACCGGCGCTGAGGCACTGAACAAAAGCGGCTTGGCACCTGGACGCCACAGGTTCAGCGGAGCGGGCCTTCCAGCTGCACACCGCTACCCACACCCCCAGGATCGGGATCAGATAAAAGGACTGAAGTTTTGTGAGAAATCCCAGAGTGAGAATGAACCAGATCCACGCCTTTCCCTGCCAGCCGCGGTCCCACAGCCGGAAGGAAAGCAAAGCCAGCCCATAAATCGAGGCCACCAGCCCATCGATGTTCAGAAGAACCGCATGAACCCAGAAGCGCGGGCAGCCCGCCAGCAATGCCAACCCACCCAGAGCGAGCATCCCGCCCACACGGCTTCGGAGAAAGAGATAAAAGGCCCCGCACCACAAGGCCGAAAAACAGATGATGATCAGGCGGCAGGACCCCAGATGGCCAAGCAGAGGGTGGAAAAAGGCATGGAAGAAACCGGCCCCATAGACCATCAGGGGGGGGTGCATGTCCTCTTCGGGGAAATAAGCCCGAAAGTCCGAAAGAGGTGGGACCGATTCACCAGTCCACCAGGAGGCCAGCCAGCGGCTGAATGGCTCTGCATGGTGAAAGTAATACCAGGAATCCCAGTAGGGTCCGAAGGCGCGCCCGAACACGGCCAGTCCGAGGATGGTTGCAAGAACCACAACACACCCCTCGGCCCAGGGAGAGGAACGGAATCTACTGGCCGGCATTTATCCCTGTGCCGCCTGAAGGAGACGAATCCCCCTGGGGTGCCTGATTCTGCCAATCCGAGACATGCGAATGATCCGGCTGGTTGTCCAGGATGGGATAGGGATCCCCATCGAGGAGGATATCCAGATCCGGCTCATGGGGTGCGTTATAACCGGTCAAATCTGACCGCCTGGCCCAGTCTTTAATATGCCTTGTCAGCAGAGAAAGCGATTTAGGAACCAGAGAATCCCGCCGTGAGACTGGAACAACCTCGATGGGAGGTTTCCAGCCGATCTGAGAAGGGATCACCTCTTCGGCCAGCGCGGCCGCAGCCAATCCCCAGGGAGTCGGGTTCAGGTTGGAATCCAGCCAGCTGCTCTCCACCGGGAGATCAACCGGATCGGCACCCTGCTGGGGGTTTTCTGGAAACTGGAGATACCAGGTGGTCCAGCCGGAAACATGCGCGAGGGTCCCCTGGAGAATCTTGCTCTGAACTTCGGCGACCCTTTGAGGATTGGTGGATGCGAAAACGAATTCTTCGAGCATGAGTGGGCGGGGCACACCGATGTCACAAAACCTGGCCAGGACTGTGGCATAACGCACAATCTCCTCATCGGTCCTGCCGGGTTCTGGATCGGTTTCGCTGAAATTGGCATGGAAGGTGACATAATCGACCCACTTCTTCTGCTCGAAAGGAGTCGCTCCCAGAAATCCGAATGCGGCCCCTTCCCACAGATTCCAGAATCGCATGTGGTTGCTGATGGTGACCAGATGATTCGGATCAGCCTGGCGGATCGCCTCGATTTGAGGCTTGAAATAACGCAGAGTCGACCAATCCCTGAAGTTCTGGTAATCGAGGATCTGGTTGTCAGGAGATTTGTACTTTCTGGCAGAGGAAATGTACTCATAATTGGGAAGCTGAACATCATTCCAGGAGGCCAGCTGAGTCCCCCAGGAGGTATTCAGACCTTCCAGAGTTTTATATTTGGCCATCAGCCAGGCCCGCCAGTAAAAAATCCCCTGAGGGCTTGAGACCACTGAGGAGGAGCCATCCGGTGGGAACCAGGTCAGATTGGAGGCGGGCAGGGTCCACTCCACGGCGGGGGTGTATGAAAAAACCGACGGATGAGTTTTCAACTGGGAGGCCAGGGTGAGCCAGAAGTGGCGCAGCACATCGATAGAATCAATGCCGGGGTCGGTTTTCCAGGGGCTTCTCCCCCAGTACTGGCCACCATCATGCCACCATTTAACTCCATTCCCGCCCCACTCAGTCAATGTCACCACCGCACGGATTTCATGCTTCTGGCATAGATCGAGAAAGTTGATCAGATTCTCAATATAGCCGGGTGCGATCTGGCACCCTCCCACCGGCTGGGGATCCGGCAGGACATTTGAAATCGGCAGAAATACCTTGAGCAGGTTGACCTTCAGGTTCTGGCAGGCAATGAGTATCTGCTCATATCTTTCCGGGGTGTAACGCGGCCCGAAAATGTTCAGATCATCTTTGGAGCGCAGCACCAGATTCGAACCCCAGGGGATGAACCGCTCACCACTCTCCTTTCCAATAAATGAACGTTGATCCGAAGAAACTTTGATGAATTCGGAATCGAGCACTTTTCCCATAGTTGGCTGTCCTCCAGTCACCAGTGCGGCCAGCAGGCATGGCAGAATAAAACGAAAAACAGTCATTATTTCACTCCCTGATCGATTTGAGTTGATCTGTGCGTTTCACGATTTCTTTCCTATACTAACACCCCTTGGGCACAGCAGGGACTGACCCGGGAATTTTTTCCAGGAGGATCGGAATGAGCCTGCCGAAAAGCAATTTAACTCCAGAAGAGATTGCCTTTTTCCATCGCGAAGGGTACCTGGTAATCGACCGCCTGCTGGAGGAGAGCGAACTGGCATTTGCACGTGAAGTTTACGACAGAATCTTCGAGGCCCGCACAGGACGCGAGGAGGGAAATGAGTTTGACCTGGCCGGCGCCGATGAGGATGAAAAGCAGGCGGCGCTCCCTCAGATTCTGTCACCGGCCCGGTATGCCCCCGAGTTCGAAACACTCAAGGCGCGTGACCGTGCACTGGCGATCACACGCCAGCTGCTGGGAGAGGATGCCTTTTTCAGTGGAGATCATGCCATCCTCAAGCCGGCGGGATACGGCGCTGAAACTCCCTGGCACCAGGACGAAGCCTATTGGGATGAGGCCTCCCACTACAATGCGGTGAGTGTGTGGATTCCTTTCCAGGAGGCCACACAGGAAAATGGGTGCCTGCACTTTATCCCAGGGAGCCACCTCTGGGAGCTGAAGCCGCATCATCCGATCGGCAATGACCCCCGTGTACATGGGCTTGAGGTGGATGAAGTGGATTCTTCGGGAGCGGTGGTCTGCCCGCTCAAAGCCGGAGGTGCAACCATCCATCATTCCCGGACCATGCATTATGCCGGGCCAAACCGCACACAGGGAGTGCGCCGGGCTTATATCATGGTATTTCAGACTCCCGCCCGGAAGCTGGAGCAGCCGCATGATTTCTACTGGTGGAAATCCCGCACCACCACGCGCGAAAAACGTGCACAGGCATACAAAGAAAAGCAGGGATGAAAAAAGCATGGATGACTTGAAAATCAGTATCAGTGGAATCCGGGGCGTCGTTGGGAAATCGTTCACCCCCGACGCCCTGCTCAGCTGGACAGCGGCCTGGGAAAAAACCCTGCCAAAAGGGGGAATCATTCTGGCACGCGATGCACGCCCGCATGGTGAGGGTCTGATGCAGCTGCTTGCCGGAATTCTTCATTATGCCGGGCGAAAAGTATGGGTTGCGGGCCTGATTCCAACTCCCACTGTCGGGGTCCTGATCCGTTCCCATCAGGCGGCTGGAGGAGTGATGCTGACTGCCAGCCATAACCCTCTCGAATGGAATGCCCTCAAGTTTTTCAACAGCCAGGGGCTGATTCTGTCTCCCGGGGAATATTCGATCCTCGAGCCGGCCTGGAACCAGCCTCCCGGCCTGAATGAGGCAGCCTATACACCCGGGGGAAGCCTCGAAATTCTCGATGATCCTTTGCGGGACCATATCGATCTGCTGTTCAGGCAGGTGGATCCGGCGGGGATTCGTTCACGTAAATTCAAAGTGGCTGTGGATGGCTGCCGGAGTGTTGGCGGAAGGGCACTGCCAAGAGTTTTGCGTGAGGCCGGAGTGGAGGTCATCGAGCTGGACACTGAACCGGATGGACGGTTCACCCGGGGGCTGGAACCACTCCCCGAGAACCTCGGGCAGCTCGGCAAGGTTGTCCAGGAGAATCAAGCCGATCTGGGAATGGCGGTTGATCCGGATGCGGATCGCCTTGCGCTGGTTTCTGAGAAGGGGATCCCAGTGGGCGAAGAATACACACTGGTGCTCGCGGCTGATGCGATTCTCGGACGGGGAGGCAGGGGGCTGGCAGCCAATCTTTCGAGCACCCTGGTGCTGGATGCGGTTGCAGCCAAGCACAAGACAGAGATGCATCGATCCAAAGTCGGCGAATCCCATGTGGTGGATCTGCTGAATCAGACCGGATCGGATATCGGCGGTGAAGGAAATGGCGGAGTGATCTTTCCGAAGGTGCAACCGGGGCGTGATTCCCTTTCGGGAGCCATTCTGGTTCTGGACCTGCTGGCACGGGAGGGAAAGACCCTCTCGGAGATGATCGCCACTTATCCACCTGCGATCATGGTGAAAACCAAATTCGCTTCCCGTGATGGCTTGTGGGAGGACCTTCAGGCTTCGGCAGAAAAATGGTGGCCCGAGGCAAAAGTGGATCGACTGGATGGCCTGAAGTGGATCTGGAAGGACCGTTGGATCCACCTGCGCCCATCCAACACGGAACCGATTCTGCGCATCATTGCCGAGGCGCCGGATCTGGCCGAAGCGCAAACGCTGGTCCAGGAGATGAAGAAGCGGATTGGAATATGAGGAAAGACGAAGGGGTCAATGGCACCCCTGGCTTTTTCCATTGAGGACCGATTGATAAAGTTCTTCATATTGCCGGGCAATGAGATCACTGCGGAAATGCTGTTCGATCCGTTCACGTGCCTGTTTGCCCAGCTGGCGGTGCAGAACCGGATTTGAAAGGATCTGCACCACAGCGCGTGCCGCTTCGCAGAAACACCCGGGGCCGACCAGCCTTCCCTGGATCCCATCTTCAATGACTTCGGGGATTCCCCCCACACGATAAGCCACAACAGGCAGGCCGGATGCCATCGCCTCGGCGATCGACATCCCGAAAGACTCATTGCTGGAGGTGGAAAGCAGCAGATCCGCCTGCCTCAGCCGTTCCTCGATATTCTGGACAGATCCTTCGAAAACGACCCGGTCGAGGACCCCCAGCTGGCGGGCGGTTTTTTCAGCCAGATCGCGGTCGGGGCCATCACCGAGAAAAACCAGGCGCACCGGCAGGTGGTTCCGTGCCAGGTCCAGGACTTTGACCGCATCCTGCACTCTTTTGACCGGCCGGAAATTCGAGACATGCAGGATGGTTTTCGGGGAATGATTGTTCACAGGTGAATTCGGGGCCGGATGAAAAACTGTGGTATCGATGGGGTTGTAGATGACATGGATATCCCGGTTGACCTTGAATTTCTCGAGTGTGGCGCTCTTCAGATTGTTGGATACCGCAGTGACCGCATCGCTGCTGTTGATGCTGTATTCGACAATGGTGCGATAGCTAGGCTCCCAGCCGACCAGGTCGATATCGGTCCCATGCAGGGTGGTGATGATTTTCAGATCCTTATGGTTGTAGTGGCAGGCCATCATTTTGGCCAGCAACCCTGAAGTCGAATGGGGGATGGCATAATGAACATGGATCAAATCGAGATCATGCTCCTGGGCCACTTCGGTCAAACGCGTGGCCAACGCGAGGGTATAAGGCGGAAACCGAAACACCGGATAGAGAGGCACATCCACATGGTGGAAATGGTAGCGCCTTTCATCACCGGCCAGTCGATGGGGGAGGTCATAAGAAAAAAAGTGAATTTCATGTCCGCGGTCCATCAGGCCCTTGCCGAGTTCACTGGCGACAATGCCGCTGCCGCCGATCGATGGATAACAGACCATTCCGATTTTCATGAGCTCCCTCCGGTCCTGCCAGGTTCTTTAAACAGCTCTCTGATAATTCAGTTTAACCATTGAACAAATTCGAGGATATTGTGGTCCGGATCGGCCAGGTAAAGCCAGCGTACCTGCCCCGGGATTTCCAGCGGGCCTTTCACAATCGGGATCGATTTCTCTTTCAGCAGTTCGACCATCCGGCCAAGGTCTTCCGCCTTGAGGGCGAGATGCGGAGTGAAAGGAGGTTCTATCGCGGGAAGAACCGGTGGAACCGGCTGATTAAACTCATCCAGGCACTGCAGCAGTTCCAGATTGCCTCCTTCGAGTTCGAAGAAAGCAAACGCCTCATGGTGATTCGGATCGAACTGGCGGAACATCAATTTCAACCCCAAAACATTGGAGTAAAAATCGATCGAACGGTCGAGGTCATTGACCCGGAAGGCAAAGTGGTCCACCTGCATCAGAATAACTCCTCCTGTTTGTGGATATTTGTCAGGCAGGAAATCAGGCTTCAGGTTTTCCTGCCAACCTTATACACTCGACACACCTGTGAAAAACAGGCAGGCATCACTTTCATGAAAAAACTGCTTTTGTCCAGACTCATGGCAGCATGAACTCAGTTCAGGGCTTTGCAGACACAGGGCCGGATTACCCGGCAGAGGAGGATTCGATGAGGGTGGATCGGCGTCAATTTATGGAATCGGCTGCAATCGGGCTGGGTGGGATGGTTCTGGCCTCACAGGGAGAGGCGGCACACAGCCGGCAGGATGCGATGCAATCAGAAAAGCCGAATCTGATTTATATCTTTGCCGACCAGTGGCGCGGGCAGGCGTGTGGATACACGGGGGATTCCAATGCCCGCACACCCAATCTCGACCAGCTCGCCCATGAAAGCCTGGTATTTTCAAACTGTATTTCCGGCTGTCCGGTCTGCTCACCCTATCGAGCCTCACTTCTTTCGGGGCAGTACTGGCTCACCCATGGCCACTTCATGAATGACCTGGCATTCAATCCCGAGCTCGACACCTTCGGGAAGGTGCTGAATAGGGAGGGATACGAGACCGCTTACATCGGCAAATGGCACCTCGATGGGCATGGCAGGTCGGCCTTCATTCCCCGTGAAAGGCGCCAGGGTTTCAAATACTGGAAGGTCCTCGAATGCACCCATGACTACAACCATTCATTTTACTATGCAGATGATCCGGAAAAGCGGCTGTGGGATGGATATGATGCCCTGGCCCAATCCCGGGATGCGGTCGATTACATGAAAAACAGAGAAAAGGGCAAGCCATTCGCCCTGTTCCTTTCCTGGGGGCCTCCCCATGATCCCTACCAGACTGCCCCGGAGCAGTACCGCAAGCTGTATGAAGACAGAGATAGAATTGTCCTGCCTCCCAATGTCCCACCAGAAAAGCAAACAGAAGCTCGGGAAATGCTGGCCGGCTATTATGCGCACATCGCAGCCCTGGATGCCTGTCTGGGAGACATTCTCACGGCAGTGAAAGACCTGGGGCTGGAAGACAACACCCTTCTGGTGTTTACCTCCGACCATGGAGATCTGCTTGGATCTCATGGGCAGAAAAACAAGCAGCAGCCCTATGAAGAATCGATCCTGGTTCCGATGGTCCTTCGATTCCCCGCCCTTTTCGGAAGACAGAAGCGTGAAGTCAAGACCCTGATCAACACGCCGGATCTGATGCCGACTCTGCTGGGGTTATGCGGAATCGCCAGCCCGGAAGGAGTCGAGGGAACCGATTTCTCGGAGGATCTCAAAAGTGGAAAGGATCGCCTGATCGATGGCGCCCTCATAATGTGCGCCGCCCCATTCGGGCAGTGGCAGAGGAGCATGGGGGGGCGTGAGTACCGGGGAATCCGGACCGAACGTTACACCTATGTCCGTGACCTGAAAGGTCCCTGGCTGCTGTTCGACAACCAGGCCGACCCCTTCCAGAAGAAGAACCTGGCCGGAATGGCAGAATACCGCTCACTGAGAGACCAGCTCGAAGAGAAACTCCGTGGATTATTGGGGCAGACTCGTGATTCATTCGAACCGGCTGACCAACTCCTGGCTCGCTGGGGATACCAGGTCGATGAAACCGGGACGATTCCCTATAAAAACTAACTGATTGTATCGAGGGCCTCGAGCACCTCTTTTTCGTGGCCATTGACTTTCACCTTTGGAAAGACCCTGGCAATTTTTCCCTGTGTATCGATGATGAAGGTAGTCCGAACCACTCCCATATATTTCTTCCCGCACATGTTCTTTTCCTGCCAGACACCATATTTTTCTGAGACTGCATGGTCTTCATCCGCCAGCAGAAGAAACGGCAGATTGAATTTCTCGATGAATCGGCCATGAGATTTGAGGTTGTCCGGAGAAACTCCCAGAATGACTGCATCCCGGTTGTCAAACTCCGGCAGGTTGTCCCGGAACTGGCAGGCTTCCTGGGTGCAACCCGGGGTGTTGTCTTTCGGGTAAAAATAGAGAACCACTTTCTTTCCGCGATAGTCCTTGAGTGACACCTTTTTGCCATTGGATGCGGGCAGCGTCATGGCAGGAGCGAGTTTTCCTTCAATTGGGTATGACATCCAGCCAACCTCCTTGATCATTTTTACAGTCCGGGATTATTTTCCAAAAATTCCGGTCAGGAACAGTATTCCAAGAAGGATCATTACTCCTGAAGAGCAGGAGAGGACGATCATGACCAGTTTCCTGCGATCCGGGGCCTGGATCATCGGGCCGACAACCAGAAACCCAAGAACCAGGTCGGCCAGTCCGGCAAACATCAAAACGATTCCCACAATCTGGTTAACAGTCATTGGCTCCTCCTTCGAGGTAACAGGAATTCCTGGAGTCTCAGCCAGGACCTGCCCACACTCAGGAAACCAGAACCGGCACACCCTCATCGAAGGAAGCATCTCCATCGAGTTCTCCCGGATCCAGAATCCAATCCTGCGTGGGAATATAAGGCATCGCTGACTGGCCATCTTCCGGTGGCTTGGAAGCCACAATGTTCAGAAAGACATCATCTTTTTCGATGACGAGAATGCCTGTGAAACCGAGGCTCCGAAGCCCATTGCGCCATTCTTCGGCGGACATCCACTGTTCACCGAACTCAGGACGGCTGGTCAGGAAAGCCACCCTTCCCCCCGGTTTCAGGAGGCGGTTCATTTCGGAAATGATCTGCCAGCGTTTTTCACGGGGAAGCATGACCAGCATGAAGGCGCTGACACAACAGTCGAAC
>JAANMT010001793.1_pt1 | contig 19850 bp, 11 predicted proteins | sample 7279711 | NCBI WGS metagenome assembly JAANMT01 (sample SAMN14094538, study PRJNA606508) | bioreactor metagenome | isolation source: A lab-scale SPAN reactor treating ammonium-rich wastewater day 1 | place: Ireland: Galway | collected 2017-01-16 | reverse complement strand
GAGCACCCGAAACTATCTCATGATCGTCGGCCTCATTTCCGAGGACGGCAGCATGGACGGCAACGACCTCCGCGACTATGCGCAGTCGAACCTCGAGAAAGTCCTCTCGCGCGTGCCGGGCGTGGGTGAAGTCGAGGTCTTCGGCGGCCAATACGCCATGCGCATCTGGGTCAATCCCGACCGGTTGACGGACTACCAAATAACAATGCAGGACGTGGTCGCCGCGCTGCGGGCCTACAACGTGGAAGTGTCGGCCGGCCAGTTTGGCGGCGCGCCCGCCATCGAAGGCCAGCGCCTGAACGCCGCCATCATCGTGCAAAGCCTGCTCAAGACACCGGAGGAGTTCGCAGACATTCCCCTACGCACCAACCCGGACGGCGCGATTGTGCGCATCAAGGATATCGGTCGCGCGGAGATCGGCACGGACACCTACGACATTGAGGCGTATTACAACGGCAAGCCGTCGGCCGCGTTGGCCATCCGGCAGGCGGCGGGTGCGAACGCTCTGGAGACGGCCGATAACGTGCGGGCCAAGCTGGCCGAAATGAGCCACTTTTTTCCGGCCGGCATGAAGGCGGTGTATCCCTACGACACCACGCCCTTCGTGCGCGTGGCCATCAACGAAGTCGTCAAAACGCTCTTTGAGGCCATCGTCCTTGTCTTCCTGGTGATGTATCTGTTCATGGGCAACCTGCGGGCCACCTTGATTCCGACCATCGCCGTGCCCGTCGTCATTTTGGGAACGTTCGCGGTGCTGGGCATCTTCGGTTTCTCCATCAACATGCTCACCATGTTTGCGATGGTGTTGGCGATCGGCCTGCTGGTGGACGACGCCATCGTGGTGGTGGAAAACGTCGAACGCATCATGAGCGAGGAAGGGCTGTCGCCCCTTGAGGCCACCCGCAAGTCCATGGATCAAATCACACCCGCGCTGATCGGCATCGGGCTGGTGCTTTCCGCCGTGTTCGGACCGATGGCGTTTTTCGCCGGTTCGACGGGCGTGATCTACCGGCAGTTTTCAGTGACGATCATCGCGGCGATGATGCTCTCGGTGCTGGTCGCGTTGGTGCTGACGCCGGTGTTGTGCGCGTCGTTTCTCAAGCCCGTGCCCAAGGGGCATCAACCGGCCGAGGGCGGCGTATGGTTTTTGCGTCCGTTCTTCCGTTGGTTCGACCGGCTTTTCTTCCGCGCCCGCGAGCGGTATCTGGCATTGGTCGGGGATTCGCTGCGGCGGAAGGTGCGTTATGGTGTCATCTTCGCGGTGATCGTCGGGGCGATGGCGTTCCTGTTCCACCGGATGCCAACCGCGTACCTGCCGGATGAGGACCAGGGCATGTTGATGGTGATGACGTTGTTGCCGGCCAACTCGACGCTGGAGCAAACCAAGGCGGTGATGGACGAGGTCAAGGACTACTTTCTGAATGACGAGAACGAGTCGGTCCATGCTGTGATGACGGTTTCCGGGGTCAGCTTCTCCGGGCGTGGTCAAAATTCCGGCCTGGCATTTGTGCGGCTCAAGGATTGGGAGCTGCGGGATCGGCCGGAACTCCGCGTGGGCGCGGTCGCCGGCCGGGCCACGATGCGGTTCGCGCAAATTCGCAACGCGATGGTGTTTGCCTTTGCGCCGCCGGCGGTCGTTGAGCTCGGCCAGGCGAAGGGGTTCGATTTTCAACTGCTCGATCGCGGCGGACTCGGTCACGCGCAGCTCATGGAAGCGCGCAATCAACTGTTGATGATGGCCGCGAGGAACCCGGCGCTGACCAAGGTGCGGCCCAATGGCCTCGAAGACGTGCCGGAATATCGCGTGGACGTGGATTGGGAGAAGGCCGGCGCGCTCGGCGTGCCCATCACGGCGATTCACGACACGATTTCGGCGGCGTTCGGCAGCGCCTACGTCAACGACTTCATCCAAGGCGGCCGCGTCAAACGCGTCTATGCCCAGGCCGACGCCGCATACCGCATGTTGCCGCATGACATGGAACGGCTCTACGTGCGCAACAGCACGGGTAAAATGGTGCCGCTCTCCTCGTTCGCCTCCGGCCGGTGGACTTCCGGTTCGCCGAAGCTGGAGCGCTTCAATGGCTTTCCCTCGCTGAATCTGCTCGGCGAATCCGCTCCCGGCCGAAGCTCCGGCGAGGCGATGGCCGCGATGGAGAGTTTCGTGTCGCAACTGCCGCAAGGCATCGGGTTCGATTGGCAGGGGCTTTCCTATCAGGAACGGCAGGCCGGCGCGCAAACCGGTCCGCTCTACGCGTTTTCGATCCTGGTGATCTTCCTCTGCCTGGCGGCGCTCTACGAAAGCTGGCCGATTCCCATCTCGATTCTGCTGACCCTGCCCTTGGGCGCCATTGGCGGAGTGATCGCTTCCAGTCTGGTTGGCCTGCCCAACGACGTGTATTTCCAAATCGGACTCCTGACCACGCTCGGGTTGACCACCAAGAACGCCATCCTGATTGTGCAGTTTGCCAAAGCACGCGTGGAAGCCGGCAAGGAATTGATCCAAGCGACGCTGGAAGGCGCGAAGCTGCGCCTGCGTCCCATCATCATGACTTCGCTGGCGTTCGGTTTTGGCGTGCTGCCGTTGGCGTTGGCCAGCGGCGCCGGCGCCGGCGCGCAACGCGCCATCGGCATCGCCGTCGTGGGCGGTGTGGTGACCTCGACGTTCCTCGTGACTATTTTCGCGCCGCTCTTCTTTGTGTTGATTGAAAGAGCGTTTCGCAAACGCAGCACGCAGGCTGCGCAAACGCCCGTGTTTACGCCATCCCCGGAGACGACTTGAGATGAAAGCGAAGATGATTGTTTCCTCGACGACCCGGGTTGAAGCTGGCGCCGGCGGCAATTCGACGACTCTCTCTCCCCCTTACCCTCTCCCGCTGGAAGAGGGCCGGGGTGAGGGAGAGTTTTCCAGATCAGCGCACACGGCAGCGCAGCCCCCGCGCTCAACGCACAACTCCTTTAGCCGGTTGCTGCTCTCCTTGGTAATCACTGTTCCCATCGGGGCGGGTTGCACCATGACGCCGAAATACACCCAGCCCGCCGCACCCATCCCAGCCAACTGGCCCAGCGGCGTGGCGTACGCCGGCACTCACACCACGGCCAACCTCCCGCTCGCGTCCGACCCTGGCTGGCAGGAATTTATCACCGACGAAAAGTTGCGGCAAGTCATCAGCCTGGCCCTGACCAACAACCGCGACCTGCGGTTGGCCGCGTTGAACGTCGAACGCGCCCGTGCGCTCTATGGTATTCAACGAACCGCATTGTTCCCCGTCGTCAACGCCAACGCCACCGGAAGCAAGGCGCGCATCCCGGCCGACCTTTCCAGCAGCGGCAGTCGGCAGACGGTGGAACGTTACGATGTCAACCTGGGCGTGGCGGCGTGGGAAGTTGATTTCTTCGGTCGTATCCGCAGTTTGAAAGACAGCGCCTTGGAGGCTTATTTCGGCACGGAACAAGCCCGCCGTAGCGCGCACATTCTCCTGGTGTCGTCAGTGGCCCAGTCGTATCTGGCGCTGGCCGCAGATCGTGAGGCTTTGGCACTTGCGGAAACGACGCTGGCCAGTCAGCAATCCTCCTATGACTTGATCAAGCGGCGTTTCGACCTTGGCCTGGTGGCCGAACTGGATTTACTCCGGGCTCAAACTCCACTGGACGTTGCGCGCAGAGATGTAGGGATCTATCGCCAACAAGTAGCGCAGGATGAAAACGCGCTCAACCTCCTGGCCGGCGCTCCGGTGCCGGCGGAACTATTGCCGGCGGCTTTGGACGGCGTGAGTCCGACGCAACAAGTGACCGCCGGTTTGTCCTCCGAGGTGCTGCTGCGCCGACCCGATGTCCGGCAAGCGGAACATCAGCTCAAGGCCGCCAACGCTGACATCGGCGCGGCGCGCGCGGCTTTCTTCCCGCGCATTTCGTTGACCGCAGCCATGGGTACGGCCAGCAGCGATCTCTCCGGGTTGTTCAAATCGGGATCGGGTGCGTGGAGTTACGCCCCGCAAATTGTGATGCCGATCTTCGATGCGCGTACCTGGTCCGCTCACACGGTAGCCAAAGTGCAACGCGAGATCGCCGTCACGCAGTACGAGAAGGCCATCCAGGTGGCGTTCCGCGAAGTTGCCGATGCGCTGGCCGCGCGCGGCACGGTGGGCGAACAAGTCGCCGCGCAGCAATCATTGGTGAATGCCTTTGGCGACACTTATCGCCTGGCCCAATCGCGCTTCGACAAGGGCATTGACAGCTACCTGGGCGTGCTTGATGCGCAGCGCTCGCTTTTCGCGGCGCAACAGGCCCTCGTCTTCCTGCGCTTCCAGAAGTCGGCCAACGAGGTGCAACTCTATGCAGTGCTGGGTGGGGGTGGGCCGACGAGCCCGCCGTCCGACCTTGCCACTTCACGCTAAACGCCACCGGCCAACTACCATTGTGGACGCAGTTCAAACCAAAGGAAGCAACATGAAAAAGATGAAACGCCATCCTCACCTGGAACTGGAAATCCATCTGAAATCGCGCCCCACTGAGGAGCGAATCCGCCAACGCGCGCAGGAGATTCATCGGTTGCGCGGCGGCGGGTCCGGCAGGGAATTGGATGACTGGCTGCAAGCGGAACGGGAGCTTCAGGCCGAACAGGAACATCCGGACCAGTAGTCTCCAAACGGACCTTTCCGGTTCGGTTCCGCAGGCGGCAAGACCGGCACGGGCAATCGAGCCAGTCTGAGTGGCTGCCTCCTTCCGCGCGAGGTTGGCTGGCTCGTTCAGTCGCGCTTGGTCCCGCGTAAAGGTGAGGGAGGGGAAAAACATCCGCCCGCCACATGCCACTGGTGACAAGTTTCACGTGATAGCGGCGGCTGCTTTGCGCAGCTCTTCCATGAACACCGCCAGCGGCTTTTCGTCCGACCGATTGGCACGATAACCGACCGCGACACACAGCGGCTCCGGGGGCGCTGACAGTTTCTTCAAGCGCACGCGCTTGGGCAGGCGATGCGTCGTTCGCGCGGTGATCAATGCCGCTCCCAGCCCCGACTCCACCGCCGCTAGGAGACTGTCCACGCCGTCGTACTCGCCCGCGATTCGAAGCCGCAGCCGGTGGCCGCGCAGCCAGCGGGTGATGGTCTCCCAGTAATCCGGGTAGTCCTTCTGGCAGAAGCCGACCAACGGCTCGCGGGCAACTTCCGCGGGGGTTACTTGTGTCCGCCGGGCCAGCGGATGATTGCGGTTCACCGCAAGCTGCCACGGGGCACGCACCAACGGCGTCCACCTAAGCCCGGGCATGGCCGGCGGCAATCGGACCCCAATCGCGACATCCAATTCATCGGCTTCCAGCCCGGCCAACATCTCCTTGGTGGAAAGATCGAACAACTGTACGTGGGCATTGGAGTGAGCCTGCGTGAAGTTCTCCACCGCGACGGACAGCATCCCGGTGGCCAGGGAGGGGGCGTAACCTACCCGCAGGCGTACTCCGCGTCCGGCCACCCGCACGCGTTCGAGCATTTGCTCTGCGTGCTGGAGCAGTTCGCGGGCTTCGCCCAGCAGGGCTTCGCCGACGGGCGTGAGTTTGATTGAATGAGCCTGCCGCTCAAACAGGCATTGGCCGATCTCATCCTCCAATGCTTTGATCTGCCGGCTCAGGGCGGGCTGCGTCAGGAAAATCTTCCGGGCAGCGCGGCTGATGTTCTGTTCCTCAGCCACCGCGACGAAGTAACGCAGTTGTCGGAGTTCCATGCCGGGCAGCATAACGGCAAGACAGGCTCAGGCCAATAACTCAGCATTAGCTGCCCGCGCCGAACACAACTAAGCTGTCGCCATGAAAACAACAGCGAATGAATTGAACATCCGCAGGGCCGACGAACGCGGCCATGCCGACCACGGCTGGCTGGACACGTATCACACCTTCTCTTTCGCCGATTACCATGACCCGGCGCAGATGGGTTTTCGTTCCTTGCGCGTCATCAATGACGACCGTATCGCCCCGGGGATGGGTTTTGGCACGCATCCGCACCGCGACATGGAGATTTTCAGTTACGTGCTGGAAGGGGCGCTGGAGCACAAGGACAGCATGGGCAACGGACGCCAACTCCAGCCCGGACAAATTCAACTGATGAGCGCGGGCCGGGGCATCACGCACAGCGAATTCAACCCCTCCCGCACCACGCCGCTTCATCTTCTGCAAATCTGGATCCGGCCCCGCGAACGCGGCCTGACGCCCGGTTACACGGAGTGGCATCCGCGACCGGAGCAGACTGACGCGGCCAAAGTGCTGGTCATCTCCCCGGATGGCCGCGACGGTTCAGCGATCATTCATCAAGACGTGGACATCTATCGCGTTCGACTCCAAGCCGGACAGACAGTGACGCACCAACTCCGGCCGGGGCGAGGCGCGTGGTTGCACGTTGCCGAAGGTGGTCTGGCCTTGAATGGGGTCGAACTCAACGCGGGCGATGGCGCGAGCACGGAAACAAACGGAACCCTCTCACTCGTGGCCAGCCCATCAGCGGAAGCGATTCTTTTCGATCTCAATTAACGCAACCACCAGCCAGCAACATTAGGACTAGTGCCGTGACAAACATATATCGAGACAAGGTAGGGCGCGTCACTCCGTGCGCGCCGTCGGGAAAGCTATGCGCTGGTTGCGGCGCGCACGGAGTGACGCGCCCTACCCGCGCCCCGCAGGATGTAACGAAACTTCCTTGTCGCGGCACCAGAGCCAGTTCTCTCTCGGCGCGGATTTCACGCACCGCCTAAGTCCGGCCTCAAAGCCAAGGGTTCACCATCCGGCCCATTGCCTTTGCCTTGGGATGCACCACAATGCTCACCATGGACCAGCGAAGAAAATGTCACGTGGTGGTGCTGGGTGCCGGCTTCGGTGGACTGACGTTCTGTCAACAGTTCCGGCATCCCGACGCGCGCCTCACGCTCGTGGACCGCACGAATCATCATCTGTTCCAGCCGCTGCTCTATCAGGTGGCCGCGTGCGGTTTGTCCGCGCCGGAAATTGCCCAGCCCATCCGCAGCATCTTGTCCAAACGGCGCGACATCACCGTACTGTTCAACCAGGCGGTGGATTTCAATCTCGCGAAGAAACGGGTTCTGCTGGAGAAAGGGGCGCTGGACTACGACTACCTCGTGCTGGCCCTGGGCGGCCAGACCAGTTACTTCGGGCATCCCGAATGGGAACAATTTGCGCCCGGCCTGAAAACGCTCGACGATGCGCTCCACATCCGCAGTCAGATTCTGCGGGCATTCGAGCAAGCCGAAAACGAAACCGATCCGGCCGAACGCGACCGCTGGCTGACCATTGTGGTGGTCGGCGGCGGCCCCACGGGTGTGGAACTTGCGGGTGCGTTCGCCGAACTCGCGCGCACGGTCTTGAATCGGGACTTCCGCCGGATTGATCCGACCAAGGCGCGGATCATTCTCATCGAAGGTTCGCCCACGGTCCTCTCGCACTTGCCGCCCGACTTATCGGCCAGTGCGCAACGCCAGTTGCAGGCGTTGGGCGTGCGGATTCGGAACAAACTTCACGTGCGAAACATTCGCGCCGGGGAAGTGGAACTGGCGAATGGCGAAATCATCCGTGCGGGCAACATCCTCTGGGCCGCAGGCGTTGCGGCGTCGCCGCTCACAAAGAAACTCGCGGTTGAACTCGACAAGGCGGGCCGGGTGAAGGTGAATCCCGACCTCAGCCTGCCGGGCCATCCCGAGGTGTTTGCGATCGGCGACCTGGCACTGGCGCTGGATGCGACGGGCAGGCCGATTCCCGGCGTTTCGCCGGCCGCGATGCAGATGGGCAGACACGTCGCGAAGATCATCGCCGGTGAGATCGTCGCAGGCACGAACCCGGCTGCACGACCTGGTTTCAAGTATCGGGACAAGGGCACCATGGCAACGATTGGCCGTTCGGCGGCGGTGGCGTGGGTTGGCCGGTTCAAATTCACCGGCTGGTTCGCCTGGCTGGCGTGGCTGTCCATCCACCTGATATTTTTGATCGGCTTTCGCAACCGCCTCGCCGTGTTGTTTCAATGGGCGTATTCCTACTTCACCTACAAGCGTAGCGCCCGCATCATTACCTGTCCTCCGCCGCGTTAACTTTCTGGAAGCGTCAGAGGGGCGCAACCCAATGGACCGAACCCGGAGGTCAAACGGCCCCATGCAAAACCGGCTTGAGCTTGCCGCGCGCGCCAGACAGAATCTGCATCACCAGCGCGCGTGGCGGAACTGGCAGACGCGCCAGACTTAGGATCTGGTTCCGAAAGGATTGGAGGTTCAAGTCCTCTCGCGCGCACCACACTCGTTTACTCCTTGACCCAGAAATCAATGACGAACACATCGGCCAGCACGGGGCCGACCAAGGCGCCAAATTTTTTGTGCTCCGGATGCACCAGGTACGTATCGCGGTCCTGCTCGCTTTTGAACGTGAGGATGAACCCGTGCGTGAAACCTTTGTCGAGTTTCTCAGGGCTGTTGTTCATGCCCCATTCGTAGGCGACAATCTCCGGGATCTTTCCTTTCAAGGCCCGAAAGGCGTCTTCCACCTCCTTGATCTTCTCCTTGGTTGCCGTGTCTTTGAACTTGAACGCCACAACATGGCGCAGCTTTGCAGCTTTGGCCGGGGCTTCAGCGGCGATCCCGCTCAGGCTGCAGACGAATCCGATCAGAACGATGAGGGTGAGTATTTTCATAATGCGCGGAGATTTGACGCCGGGGCGGTTCAATTCTCAAGCACAAAGGTTGATGCCGCCACGCCCTCAAGGCCCGGTCGCGAGCGGCACGAACACAAAGGGAGTAGGCAGACAGGAGGCCCCGGGCGGGGAGTAAAGAATCTCGACGATATCGGTCTGGCCGCGTGGGACCGGTGGAAATTTCTGGATCAACACCAGTTCGTTGACGCCGCCAAACGCCACGCGGTCGCTTGGTAGGTTCACGATGCCGCCAGGCAGGAAACCGGAACTGACTTGCACAACCGCGGCCAGCGCGCCGCACCACGGACCGCCCCCCGTCTTGGCCATCAGCAACGCCACGCCACGGCCATCGCTGCTGGTGCGGGTGAGTCGGATGCGATACAACGTGCCGTAGTTGCCGACGTTGCGGCTTCCCCGGTTTTCAATGCTGTCGTGGCCTCGAATCCAAGGGTCAGTTCGTCCGTCTGCCACGATAAGTTGCACCGGACCGTCACTCGAATCGAGGATGTTGTCTGACGCGTTGGTGACCACAAAATCGCAGGTCAGAAACAATCCGCGTCCCGCACCGCTGCCGGAATCCTTGCCCGGCATGACGGTAGGCAGTTTAGGCAGGCTATCAATGACTTCGACGCTTTGCTGCTGCGGATCGCGCTGAAACACAGTTACCCGGGCAGGTTGAGTGATTTCGAATTCATAGAACGCGTGAACGAGTTGGTCGCGCGTGGCCGTTGCCGCGTCCAATTCCGGGTCAAGCGGTGCGCGACCACCGGAAGGAATACTTCGGGTGTTCGATTCCGGTTCCCCAGAAAGGAACCGTGCCAGCGCGGTTTTGGCAATTTCATGATAATGGCCGCCGGGTTGTGGCAACGCCCGACGCAAGAAGCGGAGAGTCATCGGCTCCGCGCCCAGGTTTTCGATGACGGCGGAAATGGTTTTTGGTGAATGGGTCGGTGTGGGCACGTGATAGACGTAGAGCCGCACCACTCCGGGCTGCACCGCTTCTTGCAGGGCGATGCCATTGCCGGTCAGGAAATACTCCGGCTTGTCTGAAAACAGAAACTGCGGTCCGCCAACCGCCGCAATCTCTACCGGCAACCATGGCAACGCCGCCCGCCGCGCCGTCAGATCGGGCATCACGATGACCTCACCCGCCTTCGCGTCCCGCAACGCATCCCTTTCGACGGCCGTCAACTCATTGGCAGTGCAGGCCAACTCCAAGGCGGCCCCAGCAAGCAGCGCGGCCATGATGAAGGTTCTGGTCCGCCATTTGCCGGCACGGAACTCGCCCTGGGAACTCGAGGAAAAGGTGTAATTCTCCACCACCGCAATTTGAACCTTTCATCACGCTGACTCAAGCGAATGTCGGTGAACCGCCCGCATTGACCTGTGTGGGTAGTGTGTGGTCCAGCATCCAATCAAAGCGAAATCTGGCGGATGCGGCGAAGCGCTGATGCCGGTCACGGCGGCAATTCCAACTTCGAAGCCAGCGGTGTCGTGAGGTGACGAATACCTGGCAAAGCTGGCCCCGCTTCCGGACAGATTGTTGACTCTGAATGGCGATGCGTGAGTTCAGGCATAGTGGGGTTCCTCAGCATCCAGGACAGGACTGTCACTACAACTGGCGCACCCATCGGGAGTTGAACCTGAAAACTCCTGATCCGAAGTCAGATGTTCTATCCAATTGAGCTTCGGATGCGTTTGGTGTTTTTGCGTACGCTTCAGTGGCGGTCAGTGCCAGGCTGCTTTAGTCCGACGACAACGCGGCTTGTGAAGCGGCAGCCGTGGTTTGGTCAAAGCCGTCGAATTCCCCGGACCAACAGTCCACCGATTTCGTGTGTTTGAAGCAATTCACGATTCCCGGCCAAATCGCTGTCTTCGGCGTCGTTCTGCCATTCTCGCCATCCACGCCGGAATGAATCCGAGCGCCAGGAAGACGGGCATGCAGATCAGTGCCCCTTTGATCACCCAATCCATGATTCGCGCGGTGTGCGGCTTGAAGAAGGCGTCCGCCACGGGATCATAGACGTTTGGACCGAGAGCGTGGACACCCCAGGCGACCGCACCATTGGCGTAGAAACCAAATGCGGCCCCGCCCAGCGCGATGGGGGCCAATGCCACTCCCCCCAACGCCAGACACAACCCGATTGCGACACTGCCACAAGCGATTACACCCACCCCAACGACAGATATGGATATCAAGCCATAACCAAAGATGCCGCACGCGATCACCCCCACGGCGTAGTCGCCAAAGGCGATGAACCCTCGCGGCGCTGTTCCCACGGCAATGATCCCTCTTGCGGAGCGCTTTCGGCCCGTGGCTGGGTCAACGCCGGTGGCAATATGCAAGAGCGGCAAGCCAAACAGAGTCGTCCTGGTCCGGTATTCAAAACTCAGTCTGCGGCTGACTTCGGGGGACAGTTGCGTGGTCACTCCCGCAATGTAGGTCACTTGCATCCGCAGTTCGCCGGCCTGTTGAAAACGCCGACCCGGTTCCTTTTCCAGCGTGCGAAGGACCAGCGCATCCAACCGCGCATCCACAGCCGCCTTTTGCGACGGCAGAGCGAACCTGCCCAAGGGCAGTTCGCCAGTGAGCATTTCATAGAAGACCACGCCCAGCGAATAGATGTCCGCGCGATGGTCCACCGCCAGTGGATTCTCAAACTGCTCCGGTGCCATGTAGTGCATGGTGCCCAGGACGTGATGGGCTTGGGTTAATTGTACGGCCGGTGGTTCACCCCCGATCAATTTGGACAAACCAAAGTCCGCGATCTTTACTCGGCCCCGGTGATCCACGAGGATGTTCTCCGGCTTGATGTCGCGGTGAATGACCCCTTCGCCGTGCGCGTACTCCAGTGCCTCGCACACCTGTGACAGGATGGCCAGCGACTCTTGCGATGTCAGAGGGTGGGACGCGATCAGTTGCCGAAGGTTCACGCCATCCACGAACTCCATCAGAAAGTAGTAGATCGCACCCGCCTGGCCGAGGTCATAGACATCCACGATGTTGGGATGGTTCAATCGCGCCAACGCGCGCGCCTCGCGGGCGAACCGTTCGGCGAAGCCACGGTCCTTGGAAAGTTGTTGCGGCAGAATCTTGAGGGCAACCACGCGGTCAAGGCCTCGCTGGCGTGCCCGGTAAACCGCCCCCATCCCGCCGTAGCCGATCAAACCCAGAATCTCAAGCTGGGGGAAAAGGCTTCTCAGCGCCTCGGGATGTGGTGCCGTCAATTCCGGCGTTGCGGAGCGCGGTGAAGGCGGGCTCAGTGGGGTGGTCGGTTTCTCGCCAGCCCGGGAGAGGCAGTTTACACAAGAGTCTTGGGCTGAGTCGCCGGGCAACTCTGAACCGCAAACTCTGCAAATTCGCAGTGTCTCCATTTTCCCCATGAACCCAAACCTTCGTTTGCGCGCCGAAATCGAACCCGCTGCAGGGGTCATCCGGATCGCGTCCTGCCCTCGGAATCTCCGAACCCGACTAATAATTATCATACACGGTAAACGGCCAACAAGTCGAATCTGGCCAAATCCGCAAAGCAGGCAGGGCGTGATTAAAAGTGGGTGAAGAAGAGGAGAAAACGTTGACGAGTCAAATATACAAATCTAGCCACATCGCCATTTACAGTGGGGATGACGAAGAAAAAATCACAACCCAGCCAGTCAAGTCAGCGGGAAGCGCAGTTGATTGAACAGCTTCGGGAGCATCCGGAGTTGATGGCACCCTTTCAAACGATTCTGCAACTTGGCTCCAAAGCAGCGGGGCCAATTAAGAGCGCGGGTGATGGAAGCGCTCCTGACCGAGGAGATGCGGCGGCTGGATAACACCACAATGCGATGCTGGGCTGCGGAGCACAGAAGAACGATTGGCTCTGGCGCGACTATCCGCAACGGCGGTGGAACGAAACGCGGACACGTCCACAGAGGTGGATTTGGGCGAAGCGCAAACGCGCCTGATACTACTCAGGGGCTGAGGCGAGAATTCAAATTGCGCCAGCCGTTGAATAACTGGCGCACCCAATAGGAGTTGAACCTATAACCTTCTGATCCGTAGTCAGATGCTCTATCCAATTGAGCTATGGGTGCGCCCAAGGCTTCGGCAAAATACGGATCGTGAATCCACCTCGCAAGTCATTTCGCGGCGGTCCAGCGGCGCGGCGGCAAACATCTTTGACTTGGCTCAAGGCGGCTGGCTCCCCTAACGCGCAGGGTGACGGCGGAAAATGGACAACCGCTCCGGCTTATGAAAATTGGCTTTCACACCGACGCGTTCAATTCCGCCTACTGGTCATTCGAGAAATGTCTCCAATGGGCGCAACGCAACCAGGTTCGCTACATTGAGTGCGGACTGATTGATGGCGTGAGCTGGATTCACGGCTTGGGCTACCAACCGCACGTGGCACTCTACGAAGACCCCGCCCTGCTCCGCCGCAAAATGGACCACTATGGAGTCCAGTTCTCACAGGTGGACGCCGCCTATCCGCTTTCGCAGGAGGATGGTCCGTTGCGCGGCGTGCCCTACGTGATGAAAGCCATTGCTTGGGCGGCACAGATTGGTTGTCCGTGCGTGGACACCACGGACGGCCTGCACGCGCCCGAGGGCCTGAACGATGCCGACGCGATGGCGATGATGAAACACAGTTACGAACAAATCCTGCGCGTGGCCGAAGCGCACAAAGTCATCGTGAACATTGAGCCCCATGGCTATTTCACCCTAGCAACTTGGCATCAAAGTAACCCGCTGATTTCCATTCAGCCAAAAGCAGGAAAACTCCATGAAACCCCAAACTGACTCTCCGGTAACCCGCCGCCATTTCCTGAAAACCGCCGCCACTGCTGCCACGGCCACCACCCTCACCGGCCTGGATGTCTCGCGCTTCGCCCACGCGGCCGGCAGCGACATCATCAAAGTCGGCATGATCGGCTGCGGCGGACGCAATTCCGGCGCCATTGTTCAAGCCCTCACGGCGGACAAGGGTGCGCGGCTCGTGGCCATGAACGACATCTTCATGGACCGCATACAGGACAAGCTCGGCCACATCCGCGCCGCCAAACCCGATCAAGTTCAGGTGAACCGCGATCATTGCTTCACTGGCTTCGACGGCTACAAGCGGGTCATTGAAGCCTCGGACGTGGTCCTGATTGCCAACGCGGCCAAGTTCCATCCGCTGCAAACGATGGCCGCAATTCAGGCGGGCAAACATGTGTTCGTCGAGAAACCGCACGGCATTGATCCCGCGGGGATCAAGCTGCTGCGCGCCGCCTGTGAGCTGGCGAAGCAAAAGAAGCTCTCCGTTGTCTCCGGCCTGCAAAGCCGGTATCACGCCGGTTATGCCGAGACCATCCAACGCATCCACGATGGCGCCATCGGCGAGGTGGTGGCAATTGAAGAGAACTTCCTGCGCGCGCCGTACGGCGTCACCGAACGCAAACCAGGGTTGACGGAACTCGAATGGCAGTGCAGCACGCAATATCACTTCGTCTGGCTGTCCGGCGATGACGTGGTTCAGTCATTGGTCCATAATTTCGACCGCGCCAACTGGGTCATGCACGGTCAACCGCCGGTGAAGTGCCACGGCTTGGGCGGGCGTTCCTCAATGGTTGAACCCGTTTACGGCAATGTGTTCGATCATCATTCCGTGGTTTATGAATTCGCCAACGGCGTGCGGATGTATGGTTTTTGCCGCACCACGACCGGTTGCTACGACGAAAGCTCCAGCATCGTGCTTGGCGCCAAGGGCCGTGCCTCCATAACCCGTTGCGAAATTCGCGGCGCCACCGACTGGCGCTGGCGCGGGCAATGCGATCCTTATCAGATCGAACATGACCGGTTGTTCGCCGCGATCCGCTCCGGCAAACCGCTCAACAACGGCGACTACATGGCCGACAGCACGATGATTGGAATCATGGGCCAGATTTCCTGTTACACCGGCAAGGAGGTGGCATGGGAGCAGATCAATCAATCCGACTTTGCCTATCCGCCCCGACCGGAGGATTGCCACGACGGCATGGACGCACCCGTGAAGCCCGGTCCGGACGGATCGTATCCCGTTTACATTCCTGGGCAGACGAAACTGATTTAGGACCACGATTGTTGCTGGCGCCCTCGGCCGCGGCTATTTGAGCGTCAGCAAATAGGCAAACAAATCGCTGACGTCAGTGGCCGTGAGGGCTTCGAGCAAGCCTTCCGGCATCATGCTCATTTTCGTGAAGCCGGCTTTTCGTGCATCCTTTTGCGCGATGCGGGTATCGGGCAAGTTGGGCTGGCGCAGCACAATCGCCTCCTGATCTTCCGACACGCGGATGCCGTCCAGCACTTCGCCATCTGCGAGTTCCACCCGGAAGGCACGGTAGCCTGCCTCGACCGCCACATTTGGCGTGAGCAGGTTGCGGAGCAACGCTTCGACGCCCAGCGCGCCGGCGCCATCCAGCACCGGTCCAATCTGGCCGCCCTGACCGCCGACCGCATGACAACTCGCGCAGGCCATCTGGAAAATCCTCCGTCCGCGTTCAACGCCACCCGGCTTCGTGGCCAGCGCGCGAAACGTGTCGAATTTCTCCTGAAACGCCCTGGCTTCGGCGGCCGTCAGCAAAACGGGGAAATCCATTGTGCCGGTTACGATGGCGCCTTTCTGAAGCCGACCCCAGTTGTCGCCCGAATAGAGATGGACCAGTTCGGCGGGCAGCGGCTCGCCGGCATAGCTGCGGTCGAAGTCCGCGCGGATTTCCTCCGCAGTGCGAGCACAACCCCAGACGCGAAACTCCGTCAACCAGCCGTGCGTACCCTGCGCGGGCGAAGTCCAACCGAGGCGGCAATGCTCAAACTTGTTTGTCACTGGCTTGCCTTGGCCGGTGTCCAGTTCGCCATTCAGATAAATGCGCAGACGACTATCGGCATCGCGGGAGACGGCAATATGTGTCCATGCTTCCGGCGTGATTTTCTTCGTGGCGATGATGGCGTCGCCGAGTTGCGGCCCGACCCACACGCGGAACTGGCCGGCGTGAAAATTCATATCCAGCACACCGGGTACGCCAAGGATGCCGTCACGATTGTCAATGCCCGCATCCAGTTTGATCCAGGTTTCCACCGTGAACGGCCCGTCGAGCGTGATGCCGGTCTCCGCCCAGGCTTCGCCGCTGCCGTTGAGGCGAAGCACGGGGCGGAAAAATCCAGCCAGGCTTTGCAGGAGGGCCGTGAGGTCTGGATCGTCACCAAGGATCGTGCGCAACTTCTCCAGCGTGGCGGCATCCAGTTCGTCGCGTTCAAGGGCGCCGCTGCGAAGGCCGTGAACGAAAGCAGTGGCACCGGGTTTCGTGCTGGCAAGTGCGGTGACGGCGGCGCGGCGCGGGGCCGCCGGCAGTTTCGGCACGAGTTGGACCAGCAATTCCGGGCCGCGCCCTGAGCGTGAAGTGGCGAGCGCAGACACTGCAAGCTCCTGAACCGCCGGGGTACTTCGCTCCGCCAGCCGGGCGAAGAGTTCCACCGCCGCGGACTTCAAATCACGCAACGCCCGCAAAGCGGCGAGGGATTCCGGCACCAAGTTGGACTCACCCGTCGCAGTCTGGTTGAGCCGGCTCACGCCCCGGTCGAGGACTTGCATCAATTCAGGTTCAACTGCGGCGAGTTGAAACGATCCGGCCAGCTTCGCGCCCAATTCGGCGGCGGCCGCGTCACCACTGGTCAGCAATTTGCGCGCAGTGTCGGCGAGCAACGGCGCCAGCGGCCCGGCCTCCAGCCGGGTGCGGACTTTCAACAGCGACTCAACCGCCGTCCGACGGGTGGCAGAGTGGCGCAGCAAATTGCGCAACACTTCACCGACGCCGGCTGCTTGTGGATTGCGCGCCAGGCAGAGCAATTCCTCCTCGCCGGGCGCACGCTCCAGTTCCGACAGCAGTTGGGCGACGCGACGCGCGGCTGCTTCTGGCTCAAGGGCCAGCGCAAAGAGCAGCCGATGTTCGGCGGGAAATGACCGCGCCAATTCGGAATCGAGAAAATCTTCAACAAAGAGTGGCTGGCGCTCCAGCAGAAACCGGATGAGGTAGCGCTCGAATTCGCGTTCGTAAGCTTCGCCAACTTTGATCAGCTTGCCACTGTGCGTGCTCCTGGCCGTGGGCCCTGGTAACGAAGGCCGCGCCATGCGGAGGAGAAACGGCATGGCTCGATCTTCGAGCAGCCTGGCGGTGCGGTCGTCCGACGACGCGAACAAGAAGTTGCGGAGCTGGTTCACCGTCTTGATGACTTCAGCGCGCACCTGCGGATCAGCATCATCCGTGAGCGGATCAAGAGTGTCGAAGAGCCGTTCCCAAGTTTGGCTTGCGCCGGCAACGGTCAACGGACGCGTTCCTAGAATGCGCAACGCCTCGCGTCGGACGTTGCGATTCGGATCGCGCAATAACGGAGCGAGCAACTCGAGCCACGCGGCGCCGGTTTGAAAGCGTTGAGTTTCATCCAATCCTTCCAACGCCCACATTGACGCGATGCGACGCCCGGCGGGTTGCGAAGCCTCCCGGACCATGCCATGCAACTGCGGCGTCAGTTCCCGCAGGTGCCGATCCGTGACAGCCTGCCAGGCCAGATGACTTTGCGGCGTGTTCGGGCCGCCCAATCGGGCCAGTAATTCCTCGCTGGATAACTGCATGAAGTCCGGCACGGCGAGCGGTTTCATTTCCTTCGGCTTCACGCGCCAGATGCGACCTCGTTGCTTGTCGCGCTCGGGATGATTTCGCGGCACCTCATTGTGCGAAATGATCTGGTTATACCAATCCACAAAATAGAGCCAGCCGTCAGGGCCGAGACGCAAGGCGACGGGGCGAAACCATTCATCGCCCGAGGCCACGAAGTCGGGCAGCCGTTGGAGCCGAAAACCGGCACCGTCGCGATGAGGTTTGATGGCTTGAATTCTTCTGACGATGGGATTGGCCACGTACAAAACGTCAGCGTAAGGGGCGGGCCACCCAGTCGGATCGCTCAACGCGAGGCCGCTCAAACCGGTGCCACCCATGCGAAAGTCCGGCGCGGTGCCGGGAAATTCCGGCGCGTAACTCTTCCACTGGCCATCGGAACAGCCGGGATAATTCGCGTATTCGCGAAAGGGCATGGCAGGGAAGCCAAAATCATTCGCCTCCTGAATCCACACTTCACCCTCGGCGGTAAGCGCCAGGCCCCAGATGTTGCACGGACCTTGCGAGGTGATTTCAAACGCTGAACCATCGTGGCTGAACTTTGCCATCCGCGTCTGATCGAATTGCACTTCCTCACCGCGCGCCGTGCGCACCTTGCCGTAATTGAACGCGCCTTGCGCCATCCAAATCGAGTTGCCCGGCGCGCGCGTGAATTGATGCGGAAAGAGGTGCGAATCCTGGATGCCGAATCCGCTGAGAATCACGTCCCGCCGGTCCGCCTTGCCGTCGCCATCCGTATCACTGAGAAAAACGATCTCGGCTCCGTGCTGCACATAGACGCCATTCTTGTAGGGCAAAATGCCAAGGGGAATCGCCAGACCATCGGCGAATACTCGCGGCGTGCGTGCGTAACCGCTGGGCGACGCGGGGTCGCGTTCATAGACCAGCACCTTGTCCTTGGCTCGGCTGGCGTAGAGTTCCCGCGCAACTTCGGGACTCTCGTTGGCGTCCACGGGATATTCCAACGCCGTGATGGTCCAAAGATTGCCATGCAAATCCCACTCCATGGCGACGAACTTGCCGAAGCCTGCCGCCATGTCTTCGCTGACGACCAGTTCGATTTCAAATCCCGGCGGCAGGGTGAACGTTGCCTGTTCCTCTTCGGGTGTGAGCGGCGATGATTTTTCCGGCTGGTTCGGAGTCGGCGCGCCGATGAATTGCTTATCCAGCGGTGTGGGCGGAAGTTCCTGCACGACGAGATTGCGGGCCTGCACCAGCGCCTGGCCGCCGCCATGCACCTGAATGCCGAATTTGCCCCAATCGTAATTCGCCACCGTGGTGTCCGGTTCAAGAAAATCGGTGGCCATCACGCCATTGATCCAAGTGGTGATGCGTGGACCGTCGGCACGGATGACGTATTCGTTCCAGTCATTGCGTTTGATGGCCGACCGCAGCGCGGTCATATCGGAAGCCGACATGACCTTGTTGCGGCGGGCCTCGTCATAGATCGCGCCATACCAATTCGGTTCACCGAAGTCGCACTGGTAGCCGGCCATCTCGTGAGAATTGGGAACGCGCTGCGAACGAATCTGAAAACCTGAATTGATGAATCCCTCCGTACCAGTGAGCTTGATCTCGAAGCGGAGCAGGAAGTTGGTGTAATCGCGCGTGCTGGCCAGAAACTCATTTCGCGCGACCCTTTCGGTAAGTGAACCACCCGTGATGACGCCATCCTGCACCCGCCAAATGCTTTCATTGCCTTCCCAGCCGGCCAATGTCCGGCCATCGAAAATCGCCGCACCCGTGACTTCGGGCGCAGGCACTGATTGCGCGTTGGTGGTCACCGCGTAACCAAGAAAGCTGAGAATGACCAGCGCCGGGAGCGTGTGCTGGGTGTTGCGGAGTTGCATATCGAGTGAAATCCGCACCTCTGATAACCGATGGCCGGGTCATTGGAAAGCAATTGCCGCGGCTTGATGGATTCGAAACGAATGGTGCGCGAGGCGGGGGTCGAACCCACAACCTTCGGCTCCGGAGGCCGACGCTCTATCCAATTGAGCTACTCGCGCACTGCAAACGGGAGAATACGCAGGGCGACCCCTTTCCTCAAATGGAATCTTGCCCGTCTTGTCAGTCGCAAGACTGCCAGTATGCACAACCGGCCAGGGAGGCTGGTGCTGTGCCTTCAAATTGCAGATAGCAGTGTAGGAGCAAACGAAGTCAATTGTCCGGCAGCTCGTGGCCAGGAATGGAACAAGTGGGCGGTTCACCCACGGCGTTGATTTCGTAACTTCCGCCTTTGGGACATTGCAGGCCATGAAAGCCGACGCGCAAGTACTTGTCCAAATCGGCCGGCGCCGGCATGGCATAGTCTGCCTGGTTATACTCCAAAGCCCACTGTTGTTTGGCGGCATCCAGTTGGCGAAGGTTGCTGATGCACGCATTCCGTTGCGCAGTGTCGCGTGCCTTCACAAAGTTGGGGATCGCGATGGCAGCCATCATGGGAATCAAGAACAGGGCAAAGGCGATGCCGATGTAACCGGTGACCAAACCGGCAATAGCCAAGCC
>JAANMT010001788.1_pt1 | contig 19927 bp, 20 predicted proteins | sample 7279711 | NCBI WGS metagenome assembly JAANMT01 (sample SAMN14094538, study PRJNA606508) | bioreactor metagenome | isolation source: A lab-scale SPAN reactor treating ammonium-rich wastewater day 1 | place: Ireland: Galway | collected 2017-01-16 | reverse complement strand
GCGGCCCGTTGTCGTCGCCGAAAAGCCCGGCGTCCGGCTGCCGGGTGGTGGTGAAAATCAATGCCCAATGCCGCGGCAAAGGGTCCATGAACACAAGCAGCAGGTCAAGCGCGGCCTGTCCGATCGCATGCGCCTCATCAATCAGCACGGCGCGGAAGGGACGGCGGCCGTCGCTCATGGCAACGGTATTCATGCCTTGCCACTCGCGCACCATGTCGCGCGACACGTCGGCGCCGGAGTGGATGTAGGTATTCCACGGCTCCGCCAGGTGACGGGCGATGACCCGCGCCAGACTCGACTTGCCGACGCCGGAGTTATTCGCCCCGGCGGCGTCGATCCAGAATGCCCCGCGGTCAAAGCCGGGGCGTTCGATGATGCGCCGCGCGACGGCGACGGCTTTGTCCTGGCCGACGATCTCGGCCCACGTTGAGGGTCGGTACTTTTCGGTCAGTTGCATGGCGCCACCGCCTCAACCGCGACGAGTTCAGGAGCGTAGGGGAGTTCACTCGTCACCGCCTCGCGCTGCGTCCTGCCTGTCCAGCGCAGATTCCATCCGCCCCAGTCCAGGCCGTCGGCGGCCTTGCGCCGGAAGTCGATCCGATCCGTGCCGAAGAACCGGATTAGCGCCTCGCGCCGTCGATCATCGGTGATGGCGCCGTAGAGCGATTGCCGGCACTTGCGCCGAGTGTAGGCGATGAGCACGCGCCGGCCGTCCGGGTGGAATGCCGCCAGTTCATACAGGGTGGCCTTGCCGACAGGAATGCGGCGCATGTCGGCCATGAGTCGGCCAAGCGCCTTGTCGTCTTCGGTCGTGTGCCTATCGTTCATCGGTCGATCCTTCCTGCAAAAGGGTTGACTGTGCCCCGCGTCCGGCCCATTCCGGCGCGGGGCGATTCATTGAAGGCGCCGGCCCGCGGTCAAGCGGGGCGGCGCGGGTGGTCAGACGGCCGCCAGTTGAGAGGTTGGGCGGCACCACATCGCGCGCCGGGCGTTGAGGGCCTGCCGCAGGGCCGACTCATGCTCATTGCGCTCCGCCGCATCTTCGTAGACGTACAGGATGGTGTCCGGCGTGCAGCACCATGAGCATGGGCCGGTGACGATCCACCATTCACGCCGAATGCCCGTCACCTGGTAGAGGCGGCCATTGCCGCATTCGGTCCAGATGTACGCTTCGATGGTCCGATCCCACTCACTTGCTTGGATGGTCCGCATTGTTCACTCCTCGGTTGAGTCGGGCGGCATTGCCCGACCACAATAGCATAGCGTATCGGCCAAGCCTGTCCAGCGCGAAAAGGGGAAAATCGTGAAAATCGTGAAAACCACATTATTCGGACCTTCACGGGCGATTGCATAGATTCTAGTTTCATCATCCAGCCTCTAATAGAGAAGGGGAGAGAGAAGGCCCGGGAGAATGAGTCGGCCCCCCTTCACCCCCGCGAGCGCGAGCGAGCGGGAGGAGCCTGCCGCGGCGAGTGAGCGGCACAGCCCACGGAGCGAAGCACCCTGAGCGACCAGGGCGGAGAACACACGCCGAAGAACGTCGCCCGCAATCCCTCATGGAAAGAATGGGAGGAGGCGTCGCCGAGTGAGACAGGATCGAAGCCCCGCCGGCGAATGAGGCGCAGGGGTGAAGGGGTTTGACCCGGCCTTGCAATGCGATTCTGGACGCTTTCAGGACCACACGCAGGCAAGGCGCCGCACAGCCCGCCGGCGAGTGAGGCGGGAGTAGGTCGGAAGGAAGGGACGGCGAGGGCGTCCGGTTGCGCGCGTGGGCGCGCCGCTTTCACCACGCTTTCGGCCGCCCTTCACCCTCGATTCTGATGCGAAAAAGGCTGGGCAGGCACAGCCTGACACAATGATTGACACAGCAGCATGAGCGGCGCAGCGCAATCCATTGCGATTGCGGCACTTGCGCGCAGTATGATGCAGGGATTGGGCATCCGCTGCACGGGCGCGCGGCCGCGTGGACACCCGCGCGCGAGGGGGGTAGCGGGGGAGTGCCCCCGCAAAGCGTCCCATCGACCGTCGCCACAAAACTCCCGGGAGATTTTTCCTGCCCCTGTGCGCTCGCTGGATTGCGCAGGCGGCGTTCCAGCCTTTTTCAGGTAGTCCGGGTCGCCGGACGCCTTGCGGCCAGTCTCAGGCCATCGTAGGCGGTCAGTTCTGGCATGTTCTGAGCGACTCTGCGATCCACGGCCAGTGCCTCCAGAGGGCGTCGCACGCCTGTTCCTTGACGTTCTGGAAGCCATGGTGTTCTTGGAGGAGGATGGTCCACACGGCGAGGTCTTGGCCGGCCTGTGCCCGGCGCTGCGCTTCGAGCCAGTCGGGGGTGCCCGGGTTGATTTCTCGGCCCAGCGATTCGTACTCGGCGAAGATTCGGCTGAGTCGGTCCTGCTGGGTCGGCTGGGTGCGGACGTGTGTGTCTTGGGTGCAGAGGGATGCGGCGGCGAAGCAGACGGCGGCGATGAAGTCGAGACGGCGCATGTCGTCCTTTCAGTGGCGGAACCAGCGGTAGATGCGTTTGCGCCAGGGTCGCCCCTGGCGTTCGGCCTCGTCGGCGTCCGCTCGGGCCTGCTGTGCGGCGAGTCTGGCCCGTTCGGACGCGAGGGTGGTGTTCTGGTCGAGTTCTTCGCGGAAGCACCAGAGCATCATGGCGAAGGCTTCGATCTCGTCGTCGTGCTGGAGCGCCTTCGGTTCATTGTGAATGTGTGTGAGTTGGAACTGGAAGGCGGCGTTGCGGGCGACGGCGGGGTCGATGATGACGCGGTGATTCTGGATCGGTCCTTCGGCGGCGCGGATGATGCGCTGCTCTTTGCGGCCCATGCCCTGCACGGGCTGAGCGACGACGTCGCAGGCCCACCCGTCGGGGCAGGCGGCATCGACGCCGGGGATGCAGAAGTGGGTCTTGAGTGCGGCCTGGAGGAGCGGGACGAACATTCCCATGCCCCAGGTCTTCTCGACGTAGATGGTGCGGACACGGAAGTGCTTGGCGCGTCGCGCGATGGTGTCGAGGACGTCGGCGTTGTAGCCGCCGGTGAGTCCGGCGACTTCGTGGGTCCAGACGAAGCCGTTGAGTTGGGATCCGATGGCGTAGGCGGTCTTGTCGGCGCCTTCACCGGCGGGGTCAACCCACATGAGGGTGCCGCGGTACTTCTCCCACTGGCTGTCGAAGAAGATCGGGCGGTGGAGTCCGTCGCCGGCGAATCCGTGGCATTCGATGTCGGCGATGCGGGTGGTCTGCCCGTGGTGGTCGGTGGTGCCCCATGCGATGTTGATTGGCGCCTTGTCGCGCTGCACGTCGAAGACGATGAGGTCTCGGAGGTGGAGCGGGTAGCGCATGGAGTCGCCCATGCGCAGGACGCCCATGTACTGCATGAGGAAGTAGGTGCGTCCGCGGGCGAGTCGCTCGTGGATGATGACGCGGGGGAATCGTTCGGGGAAGACGGGGTCGCCGACGTTGACGCGGCGGGTGCGCATGTCGTGGATGATGCGCGGGTCGAGGCCGACGATGCCCTGTCGCTCCTTCCGCGACGGGTAGGCGACCGGCACAGTGCGGACGTGATAGATCGGCTCGTTGCCCTCGATGCGACGCAGTTGCGAGAGTTTCCAATAGGCGGACTCGGTCTCGTGCCACGGGGTGCCGACGACGGCGACTTCGCAGTCGCCCCACGATGCGATGGCGTCGAACTCGGCGGTCTGCCGCCAGAGGGTTTCGCGCGCCTCGATGGTCTGCGCGTTCTGGTCGGTCTCCACGTCGTCCGCCCACACGACGTAGGCCCGGTTGCCGGGCAACTGGCCTTCGATGCCGAGTCCCTTGACGGACTCAATGCGCGAGTCGGCGCAGGTCGCCACGTCGAAGGCGTCGGCCTTCCATCGTTTGGTCGGGCTGCTGCTGGCGTCGAGGTGTTTCAGGAATGGGACGTTGGCGATCCATGACTGGAGCAGGAAGATTGTCTGCTTGGTGTGCCCGATGGACTTTGAGACGAGCAGGTGCTTGGACTCGGGATCGCGGAACAGGTACCAGCAGATGCCGACGGCGGTGAGGAAGTAGGTCTTGCCGATGCCGCGCGGGCCGATGAGGACGCGCTTCTTGCCGCGCATGGCGCCAAGGAACCACCGGATCATGCGGCGTTCGTAGACGCCGAGACGGCCGTAGCGGTTGAGGTTGAGGGAGTGCCAGATTTCCTGGGCGAAGAAGACGGGGTCTTCGTAGAGGCGTTGCAGGTATCCGCGCCGCTCCATGCCGAGTTCGGCCGAGCGGGCGGTGATGGCGTCCATCAGTTCTTCGCGGCCGCCTGTCGGCCGATGGCCTCAAGTTCGGCGGCGAGGCTGCCGTCGTCGGCGTCGCCGCTGCCGGGCGTGCCGCGGATGATGGGCAGGAGTTTGATGGCGGCGTTGAAGAAGGCGGCCGGCGGCGGGACGCGGATCGGCTGGCCTTCCTGGTTGAGGACCGGCTTGTCGTCCTTGTCAGTGACGGGCATCCCGTTCTCGAAGATGTCGAGCAGTTGGGATGCCATCGCGGCCTTGAGCCGTTCGGCCCATTTGTCGGGGAGTGTTGCGGTCATTCGGATTCCCGTGAAGCGGGTCGAGAGTACTGGAGGGCGTCGATCATCTGCTGGACGCCATAGAAGTTCTGGAAGGGGAGAAGGTTGCGGACGGCGCGCACATCGGCCTGTGAGACGGAGAAGTTGGGGTCGAACGGCGCGCGGAGCGTTCCGAGAAGGCGAGAGGACGAGAGAAGGTCTGCGGTCGGGTTTCCGATCAGGTCTTCTTTCAGTTGATTGCTCAGGCCGCTCACTCGGCCCTGGCTGAACAGTGGCGAGAATCCGAACGCGGCCGCGGCATTGTCGAGGAAGGGCGGCAGGATGCTGGACGTGTTGCTGCGCTGCCACGCGCCGGCGGCGAGTCGCGCCGGAGACAGGTTCTCCGCCAGGTACTCCTCGCGGTCGTCGCGTCCGACGGAGTTGAGGACGATGATCGCGGCGTAGGACATGCCGCCGAACACGAGTCCGTACCCGAGCGACATGGCGGATTCCCAGTCGCGCATGTGGAGGTTGTAGAGCAAGTGCTTCTCGTAGGCGCCGATGGCGAAGCCGCGGAACTGGATGATGGACCGCCCCCACCACGTCGTCATCCACTGGCTCATCTGGCCGATGTCCTGCTGCTGCACGAGCCGGCGGGCGGTCTTGTCAACCGCGGCGACGAACTTGGCCGCGACACCCTGGTCCCAGTTGTCGATGCCCAGCGCCGTCATGCGCTTGCCGAGCACGCCGCGCGTGGATCGCCCGTGCTGCTTGAACTGGGCGATGATGGCTTGCGCGTCCGCTTCGCTCAGCCCCATTCCGGCGAGCCGCTTGGCGGACGGGATGCGGCCGGCCGATGCGTACCGGCTCCACTTCTCGATGATGCCGATGGCGGCGAGGCGACGCGAGTTGGCGTCGATCCATGCAAGGCCGGAAGCGCGGATGGTGAGGTCGGCGGTGCGTTTTGCGGTGCGCCCGAGTCGGTTGGGCACATCGGTCAGGGTGTCGCCCGTGAAGTCGAATCGGGCCGAGAGGGTGTTGAGGAGTCGTTCGTTGCCGAAGGCCCAGTGGCGCTGCAGTTCACCGGCGAGTTCGTTGTCGAAGACGCCCGACTTCGCGCCGCGGATAACGGCGCGCAGCGTCGGGATGTGGTTGAGCATGACGCGGATGCCGGCGTGCGCGGCGGCTGAGCCCAGGTCGCCGACCTGCGCGATGGCAAACCGTCCGCCGAGCCTGGCGGTGTTCCAGTCGCGCAGGCCGCGCGCGATGGCGGAGGCGGTCGAGTCTTCGTCGAGCGGCCGGCCGTCGATGTGTCGGATGGCGGTGTCGAGGCGCTTGAGAGTGCGCTTGATCTCCGGCTCGGGGATGTTCGACTCGCGCATCGACTTGGCGGTTCGGTCGATCAGGGCGCGCCAGTTGGTGGCCGGCAGTTCGCCCTGCCTCGCGGTGACGCGGTAAATCTCGGACATGGCGGCCGCGCCCAGGATGTCGTTGACGTACTTGCGGACGATCTGGCGGGCGTTGTTGTTGAGAAGGTCGTCGAACCGCATGACGCGTCCATCGTCGAGTGCCATCGTGAAGGTGTCGTCGAGCGAGAGACGGTGCTTGGCGCGCGGGATGGTCGCGGCGGCGTCGTGGTCAGTGCGCTTGAACGCGCCGAGCACGGCGGCGATCTCGTCCTCGGTGATGTCCTCCACCAGTTCGCGGAGTTGGACGGCGAGCGCTTCGCGGGCGTCGGTGGCGAAGATGGCGCCGCGATCGATGTCCGTAAACTCGCCGATGGCCTGGATGCGCCTGTAGTAGCCGACGGCGATGCGGCGGGCGAGTTTGGGGTCGATCGGACCCTTTGGAGCGGCGGCGACGGCTTCGGCCGTGAGCGTCGCCCGCGCCTTGGCCGCCAACAGCCGCTTGGCGAGCGCCTGGTCCAACTTCTTTCGTCGTTCGAGTTTGGCGTCGAGGTCGGCGCCGGAGAACTTGGTGCGCAGTTTCTCCACCTGCTTCTCGCGCGCCGCGATCTTCGCTTCGACCTTCTGGAGATTTCGCTGCGCGATCCTCGCCTTGCGGGTGAGTTTCACGTCCACCATCGGCTGGTGGCCGCTGAACAGCGACCCCTGAATCAGCCGGATCACGTTGTCCTCGCCGTAGGCGGCGACGGCGCGGTCGATGCGCGGCTTGTGCAGCCAGCGGTGGATGTAGTTGGGGTTGGTCGGGATGTTGTCGAAGTTGCGCACGCCGTGCCGCTTGGCGGTTTCGAGCATGTCGGCCATGAGCGCCCGGATGGAGTCGGCCGCCTTCTCGACGTGCGCGTTGCCCGATGAACCCTTGCCGCGCCGGACGGTGCGAGTGACTGCGGTGAAGAAGTCCTCCTCGGCCGAGTCGTTCCAGAAGGTGCGCAGTTGCCGCTCTTTGGCCCACGCGCGATAAGCGTCCTCGAAGACAGTCTCGACCGGAACCATGCGTCGGTTGTACTCGCGGCGCTTCCACTCGCTGGCGCTGTTGCGAACAATGCCGTCGTCGGCGCGGTCCGGCAGCACGTCCTCCACCAGCAACCGGCCGAGTTTCCGAACCATCGGATCGTCGCTGGAGCCGAAGCGGCCTGCGAGACTGAATCGCGCGCCGGCGAAGGCCGTCTTGCCGATGGCGCCCGGGCCTTCGGCCCATGAGGCGTCGAAGTCGAACGCCGTCTTGCCGTCGCGCAGCGCCTGCGCTGCTTCGTCGCGCACAGCGGCCGCGGCGATATCCTCGGGCGTTGCGGCGCCGAGTGCGCTGCGCGGTCCGCTCTTGAGAACGTAGTCCGGCTCGGTCTCGTCGATGAGGCGATCGATCTCCTCCGGCGTCATGCGTTGCACGTTGCGGTCGATGAACTCGGAGTCGGCGGTCGCCGCGTCGTCGATCTGGCGCGCGAAGTAGCGCCGCCCCTTCGGCGTGAGCGAGTTGATGATGTCGTCGCCGGCCTGCAGCCGCAACAGGTCAAACTCGATGTCGCGGCGCATCTTGTCCAGGGTCAGGTCGCGCTCCCGTATCGTCTCGCGCTGTCGCCGGGTGCCGGCGATGTAGGGCATGGTGTCGATGGGTGTCCCATCGCGCATGGTGCGGATCGTCCATCCCGCGCCGCCGAGCATCGGTTCGATGACGATTTCCGGCTTGGCGGTTCGGAACTCGGCCGGGATGTTCTGCTGCTGGAAGCGGTCGGCGACGTGCGAGCGGTCCACCTTGCGCTGAAGCGCCTCGGCGGCGGCTTCGGCCTGGGCGCGTGCGGCGTAGACGAGCGTGCCATCGCTCATGCGGACGATGGGCGCGGGAATCTCAAACTGCTTCTCCCACGCGGCGATGTTGGCGAGAATCGTCGGGTCGGCCGTGGCGCGGGACGCTTTGGCGTCGTTGAGAATCGCCATCGCCCGCTCGACGGCCGCGTTGTCGAACGCCTCGTCAATCTTGCCGGCGAACCCCGGCGGAAGGTCGATGACGTGCGGCGTGACGGCCGCGGCGGCCTGCTCCGCCTTGCGCAGTGAGCGGTACTCCAGCGCGCCGCCGAGCGTGAAACTCGCCAGCACGGCTAATGCGTAGTCGGCGGCACTATACTCTTCGGGAGTCAGGGAGTCTTCCGCCGCCATCAGCGCCGCGTCTGTCAGGCCGAAGACGAGTCCGGCTGTCGTGGCGCGGCGCATAACGTTGGCTGCTTGCACCCCTTTGCCCACGAGTCCTGATCCTGGGACCAGGGCATTCGTACCAATCTGCACACCGAGTTCAATCGGGTCCGTGAGTCCGGCGACGATTTGCAATGCGTATCCGCGCCATCCGGCGTTCGCCAGCGTTTCGAGGTCGCGTTGCCGGCGCGTCAGCGTCTCGCGGATGTGGACGGCGTGGTCTTCGGAGACGGCCCGCTCAAACTCGTCGATCCACTCGTCGGGCAGGTCGCGGGCCAGTTGCTCCAGCCGATCCTCGCTGAGCGTGAACCGCTCGTCGGCGTCATAGTAGGCGGCCTCGGCCACGCGGCCGATGAGGTTGCGCGTCAGCCCAATGGAGCGGAAGGCGGCCCCCGCTTCGCCCAGCAGCCCTGGATCGCGCGCCTGCCGCGCCCGGGCCATCGCCGCCTCCTGCTCGGGCGTCAGCGGCGTGAATGGCCGGAAGTCGCGGATGCTCAGTTGCGTCAATCAGACCCCCGATCCGAACGGGCCGCGGCTGCGGCGCGGGTTGGCGCGATTCTGCTGGTTGAGTCGCTGTTGTGCGGCGCTGGCCTTGATGAGCAGTTTCCGATCCGCTTTGACCATCTCGATGAGTCCGCGGTTGGCGTAGACGCCCCCCTCGCTCCAGTTGAACACCGGCTCGCCGGTTCGCCCGAGTACGATCGTCCATGTGTTCTCGTCGCTCGGCGCCAGCGTGAGGTCGTCCTTGTCGAAGCCTTGCGCCTGCATCGCGGCCCCGTGCCTGGCCCAGTAGTCGTTGACCGCCGCTTCGCCGGCGGCTTCGATGTAGTGCCTCGGCAACGTGGTGCGGTTCACAAACACACCGAACCCGTTGACGATCTGCACGTCGGTTCGCACGGTGTCGATGGCGGCTTTCGTGGCGGCCTCGGAGCCGACGCCGACCAGCGCGAGCGCCTTGGCCCGCTCGTAGACGATGCGCGCCATGTCCTCGCGGTTGCGGACGGTTCCGATATTCAGCGGCCAGTTGGAGAAGTCGTACTTGGAGACGCGGCGCAGGATGTCGGCGTCGTCCACCTGCCGGGCGCGGAACTCCGCCGATTCGCGGTCGCCCATGATCTTCGCCGCCTGCGCCAGCGCGCGGGCCGGGTCGCCGCGGTTGGGACCGAACTCGAAGGCGGTCATGGCGTAGCGGTAGAACGCCTTGCTCGTGTCGTCGAGGTGGTCGTCGGCGACGGCGGGCGACAGGGCGCGCATGTTGCGATACAACTCGAAGCCGGCGATCGCGTTCTGATTGATTGTGACTTCGCCTTGCGCCTTCTCGTTGCCGAGCAAGTCGAGCAGCGCCGAGCGTGCGCCGGCCTGCATCACGTCGGCGTACTGCTGGTGGATGGCTCCGTTGCGGGCCAGCGACTGGACCTGCTGCTCCAGCATCGCCTGCGGATCGTTCGGATTCTCCGCGGCGATGCGCGCCATGCTGGACTGGATGGCGGAGTCGCGGAGTTCCTTCTGAGTGAGTTTCACGGTCCCACCGCCGGGCAGCGTTGTTTCGCGTTCGTCGATGAGCGGCAGTTCGCCGCGGACGAACATCTCGACGGCCTGGTTCACGCTCTCCTGAGTGAAACGCTCCTCGGCGGCGACGGCGGCGCGGCGCACCGCCTCGGCCTCGCGTCGCTGGATGTCGGCCTGCGCATTGGCGATGATGGAGTTGGCCTGCGTCTCGCTGAGGACGCCCCTCTTGCGTTCCCTCTCGACGTAGGCGATGGCCTGCTCGGGCCGGCCGTCGTTGATGTGGCGGTAGGCGTGTTGAACGGCGGAGTCTGCGGCGAGCGAGCGGTTGCGATCGGCGTCGATGCGCTGCTCGTCGCGCCACTCTCGGATCTGGTCCTTGACGCCTTCGATCGCGGCCTGGCCCATGTCGGGCGCGTCGGAGTACCGCTTCGTCGCCCGTTCGATGGCCTCCGCCTCGGTGATCTGGCCTCGGCGGACGCGCTCAAGGTCTGCGGCCGTCTCGTCGCCTTTCGCGCGATCTGATTCGGCTCGCTGCTGGGCGGCGATGCGGCGCAGCGTGGCGTCGGCCGCGGCCTGGTCCTGCCCGAAGTTGTCGCCGAGCACGGTGCGGGCGGCCTTGACGGCTCCCTCGTGGCCGAGCGCGGCGTTCGCGTTCATGGCGCGCACCACGAGACTGAGCGATTCCGCCTCGGTCATCTGGAGCGTGTCGCGTGCGTAGGTGACGGCCTTCGTCCATTCCGCCACGTCGTCCTTGCCGGTCAGACCGGCTTCGATCTTGAGCGACAGGTCGCCCTTCGCTTTGGCGGCGTTCTCCTCGCGGCGCCGGCTCAGGCGTGCGATGAGCGGCACCAGCGCCCGTTCACGGTACTCCTGGGCGCCGACTGCTGGCGCGTCTTTGACGCGCGCCGAGACGAGCGAGTTCGCCAACTCCAGCACTTCGTCGTGGCTGGACGGGACGGCGATCTTGCCTTCGGTGATGCCGGCGTCCCATTCCTGCAGGTCGATGCCGGCCTGCAGCGCGAACTCGCCCCGAATGACCACCTCGTTCTTCGCCAGTTCGCGCTCTTCCTCGGCTCGCCGCTCCCGGGCGCGCTGCGCCAGCACGCCGAAGGACGAGCCGAGCGACTGCAACGTCTGCTCGGCCAGCGCGAGGTTCGGGTCGAGCGTCGGGCTGACAGCCTCGATGCCCGGCGTCTGGAGTCCCTGGGTGATGCCGGCGGTGGATGGGATGCGACTCACTTGGTCAGTTCCTCCAGATCAGCGCCGAGCGACAGCCCGGTGCCGAGTCCGTCCAAGGCGCCCATGAATCCGGCGAGCAGCGGGTTGACGCTCTGGCTGCTCAGAGAGTCCACGTTCGCCATGAATCCGCTGCGCACGGAGTCGTTGGCGGCGGCGAGATTGGCGTCGATGATGCTCAGGTCGAGTTCGGTGTCGAAGATGTTTTGGCGAGCCAGGGTCTCGGCCCCAAACTCGCCCGTGCCGCGCGCCCCGGTGGCGACTCGGACAGCGCCCTCGATCTCGCGGGCCATGCGCGTCCGCTTGAGTCGTTCCAGCCGTGCCTGCTGGACGTTCTGGCCCATCTGCGCCTCGGCGGCGTCGGCCTGAGACTGCATCGCGCGAGCGAGCGCGTCGTTGCGGTCGCCGGCGCCCATGATGCCGAGTCCGGCTTGCGCCCCGCCGAGTACGAGTCCGGCCGCTGCTGGGAATGACATGGATGGATCAGTGCCCCGGTGAGTTCATGGTGAGAAACTTGAGCGATGAGACGATGACGGGCTTGGGGTTGGTCGATTCGATGTAGACGGTGAGGTCTTCGGCCCGCCCGTTGAACCATGCCTCCAGCGTCGCGTAGGCGGCGCTGAGGCTGCCGGGCGACTGCGTGAAGGTCTTGGTCCGGTCGGTGCGGTTGGTCATGGCGGCGCGCAGCGTGAACGGGCCGCTGTTGTGGTAGGCCGCGACCACCTTCTGCACCTGCACCCAGTCGTTGATGTCGGCGACGCCGCGATTGTTGCGGCGGAAGAAGCGGCTGAGTTCGACGCTCAGGGAGTAGAGCCGGCCGATGAGAACGCATCCGGCCGAGTAGTCGCCGGCGATGGTCACGGTCCCGGCGCTGTTGCTGTCGGGCGTGAGGACGGTGCCGGTCGCGCCGAACTCATTGGAGAGGACGATGGCGTTGAGCGTGTTGTCGGTGAAGCCGAGCGTCCAACTGGTGTTGGGTGCGGAATAGGTGCCCGCCAGACAGACCTTGCGGTCGAGGTGGACTTGCCAGGGCCATGTTGCCATTTACGCTAGTTTCCCGCATGTTCGGCAGATATATAGCCGACGTTCGTGGTCGAATGAGAAGACACTTGCCGCGCATTGACAGCGTTCTGCGACTGCCTCCGCCAGTTGCTCGATGGGCGGCTTGGGTTCCATGATGTCTTTGATTGGCTTCTGAAACTGCTGCTCCAGTTGTCCGCGCCACGGTCGATCGTCCAGCGTCTCGGGTAGTTGGCCTTCCTCGATGCGGGATTCCATGTCGGCCAGCGCCATCGCGTTGAACAGGACGCCCGCGAGGTGGTCTTCGCTGAGGCTGCCTTCGATCCACTGGTCGAGGTGCCGCTTGAGCGAATCGACGCATCGCATGAGCGGCATTCCCTTCTCCCAGTTGCGGTCGCCGTAGTGCGCCGCGCCCTGCTCCAGGCGCAGCGCGAGGCGCTTCATGGCGTGGGTGCTGATGAGGTCGTAGCGCCCCTTGCCGGTTCGCGTGTCGCGCTGCGCGCCGGTGGCGAACGTCTCTTTGGCGTCAGTTGAGGTGGACACAGGTACCTCCGCAACACCAGATGGACGGGACGGGCCATGTCGGCTTCGGCGCGGTGAACGGGTTTGCCGGCAGCGGCATTGCTGGGAGCGGCTTGGTCGGCTGCACACCGAATCCGGCGAACGAGACGGTGTTGGTGAGACCGACGCCAGGCTGGTATTCGTACAGCGTGAGGCCGCACTTGAATGCGACGTGCGCCTCCAGCATCGCGCCTTGCGACTTCTCCCAGCCAGGCAGTAGCGCGACGGCCTCGCACTCCATCAGCACCGGAAGGTCGCGCTTCATGTAGTAGCGCATGTCCTTCGGCTTGTCGGTCTCGGGGTTGAAGTTGTCGAGGGTGCGGTCCATCTCCGCCGGACTGACGACGAGATGTCCCATCTTCTCCAGCGTCTGCTGCGCTTCGTCGAAGGCGGGGAAGTTGAAGTTGGGATACCCCCGCATTGGGCCTGCGATGTAGGTTTTCACTGCGTGTTCCTCCTCTTGATCGTGTAGTGCGGCACCGGCCGCATTGTGCCGTCGATCGCCTCGACGGGCTTGCGGAACGTGACGAGTCGGCCTTCGGCCTTGGCGCGTGTGAGCATGTCCACGACGGCCTTGCGGCCCTTGCCGGTGTGCGCCATGATGGCGGCCAGCGTCAAGCCTTCGCGCGGCTCCGAGACCTGCGCGAGCCGGTCGAGTTCCTTGATCCACTCCTCGTGCGTGATTTTGACGCCTGCTCCTCGGCCCACTCGCGTCCTCCTTCTGTCTTGGGTGGTTCGATCCGGTGTACGAACGGCCGGATGTAGAGGTCTTCGTCGCCGGCCCGGATCACGACGCCGCCGATCTGCGGCTCGCTCGTCCGTGCGCCGGGAATCTTGTGCGCGAACGGTGTCTTGAGTTGCCATGCGGGTGTGGTGAAGGTGTTGATGAAACCGTGCGCGCCCATGCTGCGGCACTCGATGAATCGGTGGCGGTGGCTGCGCACGATCATGTGCGGCGGCTGGTCGCCCCAGCGCCCCGCCTCGGTGAACATCTCCACCAGTTCCTTCCACACCGCCGTCGCCTCGTAGGCGCTGCTGCCGGTGGTGCCGATGTGGTGGGTGAAGTGGATGCGGTAGCCGCACAGGTTGAACCACATGAGCCAGCGTGCGTAGCGGTTGTGCTCGTCGCGCGTCGCGCCGAGCCGCTTCGCCAGTTGCTCCTCGTACTGGCCGGACTTGCCGACGTGCGCCTCGGTGCCGCGGATGTGGTAGTACCCGGCGCACTTGGGGTGGTTGACGATGGGCGAGAGAATCGCCGTCGCCATGTCCACCTGGTCTTCGATGTTCTGGCTGACCTGCGTGACGCTGCCGTGGTGTGTGCCGTCGATGGCATCGCCATTGACCACCAGATGCCACGGTTCGCCGTAGGTGACGCGCGGCACAAACTCGTGGTGGAAGTGGTCCCACAGGTCGCAGAGTTTCGTCTGCAGGACGCTGGGGCGGTAGTGGCCTCCGTCGTCCAGGTCGATGCCGTCGCGCGGGCAGATGGCGACCCGGCACCCGGCGTGCAGGTCGCTCACGACCACAATGTTCCTCACTCGCCTGTCAGTCATGCGTCCTCCTTACGCTGGCGGTTGGCGATCTCGTCGGGCACCGGATCGGTCATGGGCGAATCGCCGGACCATCGCCTCGGGGCGTCGGTGTCGAACGCCAATGCGTCGAACGTCACGCGAACGCCGCGCGGGATGCGCAGAACGCCGAATCGGTGCGGAACCGGCCTCTTGGGTCTTCGCTTGCGCATGGTGCATCCTCACGGCAGAATCGGCGTGGCATTTCGCCACGGCACGGGTTCCATCTTCGTCGTCGGCCCGGCGGTCGCGGGCGGGTTCTGCTTGGCGCGCAGGGCGAGTTGCTGTTCCAGCGTGTGCCGGACAGGGCCGATGATGCGCTCCACTTCGTCGTCGCTGCGGACGCGCGCTCGCTGCGTGATGGCGCGGAAGTTCTCGATGGACTCTCGCTCGGAGTACCAGCGGCTCCACGTCTTCGCGTCGCGGTACACGTCGCGCAGGAACGGCTCGTAGCGCTCTTCGTAGACGCCGTCCTCGAAGACGGTGCTGCAGAACACGACGGCGTTGTATCCGCGCGGCCAGCCGGAATGATCGTGGAAGCCGGTGGTGCGGCGGAAGCGATGGGCAATGATGAGCCGGTTGATGCGGCGCACCTCGAAGCCGATTTGCCACGCGCGCAGCGACAGGTCTTGCTCGTCCATGCCCCACCCGTGGAAGTTGGGGTTGAGGCCGTGGAGCGCCTGCCAGATTCGCCGCGGAATGAAGTAGGCCGCGCCGAGCAGGCATGGCACGGTGTCGATCGCGTCGGCCAGGCCGGGTTCCAGCCAGACCGGGTCGGGCTGGACAAACTCGGTCTTGAAGCCCGCACCGGCCGCATGGAAGGTGCTCGTCCAGTTCGTTGAGAAGTCCGCGCACGCGGCGCAGAAGATGGCGTTGGGGTGCTTGCGGACGGCGTCCTCGGCCGCCTCCAGCCACCAGTGCGGCATTCGCATGTGGCTGTCGAGGATGGCGATGAGGTCGGTGTCGGCGGACTGGCTGACGCCGTAGTTGCGCGACGCGGCGCACCCGCGCCGGCTTGGCGTCTTCGCCACGCGGACAATGCCCTGCCACGGCGGGCCGTCGAACCGCGGCGCAATGGGAGTGTCGCTGCCGTCGTCCACCACGATCACTTCGTCGGGACGGACGGATCCGCCGATGGCATCCATCACCGTGCCTTCGAGGTCGATGCCCTCGTTGAAGGCGGTGATGATGACGGATGTGCTCACGCCGTCTCCGTCCCCACGAGCACCCCTTCGGCCCAGTGCGAGTTGTCGCTGTCGAGTGTGATGGCGACGCTGGGCACGAATCCGTCGATGCGCTCGATGGTCTCAATGGCCTCGGAGCCGCGCTGGCGGATGAGGTGGTCGCCGACGGCGAGCGACTGCGCCTCGACCCATCCATCGCGGCCGGAGACGGCGAACGGGTGGTCGGCGGTGGCGCGGATGCGGCCGTTGATGAGGAAGGAGTATGGGTGGAGTTGGTGCCGGATCGTCCGCACCTGATCGAAGCCGTGGCTGGTGCGGACGCCGTCGCCCACGCGGAGTTCTTCGATCCGCTTGAGGCTGCCGTTGCGCATCTCCACCATCGTGCCGTAGCACAGGCACAGCGGAGTCACGTGCGTTGAAGTCGCCGTGAGGTCAGGCGGCGTGGTGGTCGGGGTGGTCGTCGGCGTGGTGGTGCCGGACGTAGTTGGCGACGTCGCCGTGAGGTCAGGCGGCGTGGTCGTGGGCGTCGTGGTCGGCGTCGTCGTGGTGGTTGTCGAGGTCGTGGTCGAGGCGCCGCAGGTGCAAGAGTCGGCGCGGCCTTCGATGGCGAACCGCTCGATGATGTACTGGCTCGCGGACTCCACCAGCATGTAGACGAAGTCGTCGAGGACCGCCACGTCGCAGATGCGGTAGGACGAATCGAAGGTGTACTTGGTCCACGCCGACTGCCGGCGCTGGTCGTCCTCGCCCTCGGCGCGGTGCTGCTGGTAGACGTAGAGCACGTTGCTGTTCACGGGCAGGATGAGCACGGTGCCGGTGCCGTTGTGGACGCGCACGGTCTGGATGGTGGTCGGCAGCAGCCCTTCAACGTGGAGCGACACGTCGATCCCGCGCGACTGGGCGCGCAGGTCGTCGTAGGCCAGTTCGATGAGTTGGGTGTCCGTCTCGTCGGCGGAGACGAAGTAGACGCGGCCCTCCATCTCCTCGGGGTGGACGCTGAGCGTGCGGTGTTTCGAGACCGGCTTGACCTGCACCGTCGATTGGGTGAAACCGTCGGCGCTGCCTTCGATCTGGAACTGGCGCGCCGCCTTCGTGAAGACGAGAATCGAATCGCGGTAGGGAAGGGCGAAGTCGATGAGCGTCACCTGGTCGGACGACAGGCGGACCACGATGGGGTCGCTGTCGATGATCGACGATGCGTTCTCGATGAAGACGTTGTTGTAGTCGCCCGCCTGCGAAGTGAATGCCCACTCGCCCGCGAAGAACCACCGGCGGTTGTCCTTGAAGATCATGTCGGCGATGGTGTCGCCGTCGGTCATGGGCGTCGGCGCCGGGTTGGTGCTGGCGCTGCCGCTGGTGCGGCTGTTCCACGATTGGATGTCAACGTCGAACTCGACTGGCGGCCCGAGCGCCGTGCGGACGATCTCGATGGGGAGCGTGTCCGGGTCGGGGATGGCCGACACGCTCCCGGGCGCGGCCACGGGCGTCCAGCGCCCGTCGATTTCGAGTTCCTGCAGCGCCGTGCCCGAGCCGTCGGTGGTGGTGCCCGATGAGTAGTGGAAGGGGCGGTCGCTCGACGCCGAGAGGTCGTACCCGGCCGACGGCGCGGTGATGCCGCGCACCTTCGACCCGGTTCCGAACGTCTCGGTGATGATCTCGAACTTGCCCTGGTTCGTGCCGGTGGACTGGTAGTTGAGGCAGGCGTCCGTCGCGCCGGCGCCGCGGAGCGAAGTCTGGAGCCGGAGCGCGACCGCGTACATGTCGTCGGCCTGAGTGGTGTTGAAGTTCTCCGTGACTTCGTACACCTTGCTGATGCCGTCGCACGCGACGGTGCCGTCGCCGTGCCCGGTGCCGATCACGATGTTGTCGTTGTCGGTCTTGCTCGTGACGGAGTACCAGCCGCTCGGGATGCCGCCGCCGCCGTTGGTGATTTCGATTTCGTCGCCGGATTCCCATGTGTAGTTGGCGAATCCGCCGGTCTTGTTGATGTTGCCGGTGGCCGACGTGTATGCCGCGCCGGTGATGTCGAGGTCTTGTCGCTGGAGCCGGACCTTGAATCCGCACGGGTTGTACGTCGCCTCGTTCCACCGCGCCCACGGCACGCGCCAGTATTGCGGGTTGGACTTCTCCCAGCGGCCGAATCCGGTGATGTTGGCGAACTGGAAGTAGCCCGCGGGCACGGTCGCGGTGTCGGCGAGCGCCTGGTGGTAGGTCTGCGCCGCCGGGCAGTACGACGTCATCACGTCGTAGTCCTGGTGCTGCGCCGTGACGGTGTAGTTGTTGGACTCGTTGCCGACCACCATCGCCATGAGACGGTTCACCAGTTCGGTGTGGTCGGCGATGGTGACGAGTTGCATGTCGTCGGCGTCGGCGTTGCCCGAGTCGATGTACGCCTGCGCCTCGGCCGTGATGGTGACGGTGCAGGCCGTCCCGTCCGCCTCGAAGATTTTGAGAATGGAGTCGCCGTAGATGGCGACATACTTCTCCGACTCGTCGCGGACGATGGGGTGGAGTCGGTACGTCGCCGCCGCGCTCAGGCCGGTGACTTTGGCGATGTACTCGGTGCCGGGCCGCTTGTGGACGCCGTCCTTGACGCTGAATCGCACGTTGTTCGCGTCGGCGACCTGGTTCGGGAACCGCAGGTGCGGGGGCTGCTTGCTGATGCCGCCGTAGAGCAGCGGAACGTCAGGCGTGCGCGGTTCTGGCATGGATTACCCGGCCGGGTAGGTGTAGCGACGCCCCTTCACGTCGCGGCTGTGGCTGGACTTGAGCATGTTGGTGCGGCGCAGGTCGTTGTCTTCCTGCAGGGCGGCGATCCGCGCCCTCGCCTCACGGCGAAGCGTCTTGGCGCTGCTCTCGCCCTTCTTGAACTCCTCGAACTCGACGGCCGCGAAGCGGGTGATGTACTCGGCCAGCGCCTCGGTCAGGTCGGTGAAGAACAGGTTGCGCACCACGTCGAGGTAGATGGTGTCGCTGAACTCCGCCTCCTGGTTGGTCTCGTCGTACAGGAACTCGCCGCGAACGACGATGGTGCGGGTTTCCTTCTCGGCCGGCGACGCCTTGAGCCACGCCGGGTTCACGACGTAGGTATTCTCGGTCACGGTGTCCAGCCCGGCGCCGGTGCGGGTGGCGCCCGTGACGCCCCCGGTTAGGGTCTGGCCGCCGGTGAACGTGCCGCTCTTGCTGACGATGTGCATGACGTTGTTGGAGTCGATGCGCTTGAACACGCCGGTCGCGCCGGACGTGGATTCGGTGACGAGTTCGTCGTAGAGGAACGTTCCGGCCCCGCCGGACACTTCGATGAGCGTGTCCGGCAGTTCCATCGCGTAGTTGCGGGTGGTGTTGGTCATCCATCCCCGCTTTTGCACGTCCTCGTTCGCGTCGTCCAGGAAGTCCTCGGCCTCCGCCTCGATGCTTGTGCCGCCGGTGTCGAGGGCGGACACCTTTGGCTCCCCGAGCGCGCGGAGAATCTTGTTCACGGCGTCGAGTTTGGTCATTTGGCCGCCTTGATGGTGTCGAGCAGGTCTTCAAGCATTCCGCGCTGAGCGTGGGCGTTGCCGCCGCACGTCAGCGCAGTGTGGGTTTCGTCGTTCTCGTCGCGGAAGGTGGCGACGATGATGTAGGAGTCGAAGTGCGGATGGAGTACGCGCCGGCAGCGGCGCACGAGCACCGCGCGGTACTCGTCCCCGTGGAGATTGGCGCGTGCTCCGCGTCTCAATCCACTCGCTCCAGAATCACCGTCGGGATGTGCGCCGCCTTGATGTCCAGCGACTCCGTGAACCACCAGCACATCGCGCACGGCTTGCCGTCGCGCTCTGTGACGCCGCTGACGATCATGTCAGGGCAGGTGCTGTGGTAGTTGCGGAAGGAAACGCGGTCGCCGACCTTGATGTCGTCGTTCTCAATCTCGCTCATGTGGCCTCCTCTTGGGGTGTGGGGGGGAATAGTGGGAGCAGGAGTTGAACCTGCGTGGTCGAGGTTATGGGCCTCGCTTGGCCTCCGGGCCTCCCCGCAATGGTCAGAGCAGTGTGGCCGCGGCCGCGACGGATCGCAGAGCGCCGAGCACGGCTTCGTACATGGCCTGGTCGCTGAGTTTCAGCGCCTCGAAGTTCGCGTCGCGCCCGAACGTGCGCAGGCGGAACTCGATGATCTTGAGGTGCCTTTCGTCGCTCGTGGCGATGAACTCGGCGGCGGCCGGGGTCAGTTCGTCGAGCAGCGCGGCGAGTTCCTGCGCCTGCGCCGCCGGCAGGTTCTTGATCTGCGCCAGCGTGGCTTTGAGGGCGTCCCACTGCGGCTGCAGGAGTTTGGTGGCTTCGATGCTGTTCACTTCTCACTCCACTTCTCGACGGCGGCGACGTGCTCGTTGCACGCGGCCTCGACGTTGGCCTTCTGCGCCGGAGTCTTGTCGGGGTTGCCGGCGTAGCCGTCGCGGAGTTCCGGCAGGACGGCGGCGTTGAAGTCGCGCACCTGCTGGACGTAGAGGGCGTTCACGCTGCCCGAGCACCCAGACAGAATGAAGACGGCGGCACAGAGAATGACGGTGACAATGATGGCGACGATTGCTTCGCGTTTCCAGGTTCGACTCACGATGGGCCTCCTTGTGGGCGATCGGGTTTGAGACACTCCTTAAGTTCGTCGATGGCGCCGTGGAGTTCGGTCGCCACCCGTTCGCGGCTCTC
>JAANMT010001786.1_pt1 | contig 19934 bp, 15 predicted proteins | sample 7279711 | NCBI WGS metagenome assembly JAANMT01 (sample SAMN14094538, study PRJNA606508) | bioreactor metagenome | isolation source: A lab-scale SPAN reactor treating ammonium-rich wastewater day 1 | place: Ireland: Galway | collected 2017-01-16 | reverse complement strand
GCCTGACATGGCCCGCCACAGCCTCATGAACGAAGTCTACCTGCGCGCGTCCGCGCTCCTGCCGCGCGGCCTCGTCGACTACGTGACCAAAGAACTCGCCTACGGCGGCGTCAACGTCGAAAGCAAAAGCTTCGTCGGATTCCTCGTGGTCATCGGCTTCGCGCTCGCCTTCATGGGCGGCGCCGTCGCACTCAACATCCTCGTGGCCCCCGTCACCCAATGGCCCTTCATCTACATCGGCGGATTTGTCGCCACCGTGCTCCTGTACACCGTCATCATCTACTACTGGCTCTCCCAAATCTCGGCCTCCAAAGGCGGATTCGCCGAAAAAGTCCTGCCCGACGCGCTCCAACTCATTGCATCCAACATCAAAAGCGGTCTGACCACCGAACGCGCGCTCATCGTGTCCGCCCGCCCCGAATTCGGACCCCTCTCCGACGAACTGCGGGACGCCAGCCGAAAAATGCTCGCCGGCGCACGCATGGAAGACGTCCTCCTCGACATCCCAAAAAGACTCAAAAGCAAAACCATCGAACGCACCATGTGGCTCTTGTCAAACGGCATCAAAAGCGGCGGACAAATCGCCAACCTCCTTCTCCAACTCGGCGACGACCTGCGCGACGAACAGGCCCTCAAACAAGAAATTTCGGCCAACGTCTCCATGTACGTCATGCTCATCGTCGTCTCGGCCGCACTCGGCGCGCCCATGCTGTTCGGCATCTCCAGTTTCATCGTCGGCGTCCTCACCGAACAAACCAGCCAACTCAACATCGACGAAGCCGCCATGACCCAAGCCAGCGCGCGCTCGCCCATCGGCGGCTTCATCGGCGTCCCAAAAAGCAACATCGACCCCGAATTCGTGACCTTCTTCAGCCAAATCGCACTACTGGCCACCGTCGTGTTTGCGTGCCTAACCATCGGCGTCATCAACACGGGCCGCAAAATCGACGGCATGAAAATGTTTCCTTTCATCTTCGTCGTCGCATTTGTCGCCTTCCACGTGATCCGCTCGGGTCTTGCAAGCGTGTTCAAAACACTATTCTAGAACGTCGTTCCCGCGCCCGCTTGGCTTAGCGCTTAAGAACCAAAACAATCCACACCGAATACCCGCGTTTTCTAGTCCGGCAAACGCAATGGCTTGGAGTGAGCAAAAAAAAGCAGGCGCGCCAAAAATCTATTTCGGTTTTTGCAGGGTCAACTGGAACAAATACGGGTACGAAACGTGCTCGAAATCCGCGTTCGCGCGCAAAAAAGGCGTGCGCTGACACTCGCGGTCCGACAGCGCGCGCCAACGAACATCCTCGGGCCGAAACGGCGTGTCCTTCAACTGATCCAGAATCCAGTCGCGAATCAGACCGTCCGACACCAAAAACAGTTTGCCGCCCGGCCGCAGCTTGGCAAACGCCACCCGAAGAACCGCCGTCGTGTGATCGCGCGTGGCCCGATCGTTGAGCGCTCCCTTTCGCAGGGGCGGCGCATAATACCCCAACGCCATCTCCGAACTCATAACCGACACCGACGAATCCCGAAGACGATTCAAACCCGACAAAAAATCGGTTCGCCACTGGCTCCAGTTTTTTGGACGCCGACCGAAAGCACGCGACCGATCCAAGACCGCGGGATCCACGCCGATAAAATGCACGCTTGGAAAACGCCGCGCATACCGGATGGTTTTTTCGGCCTGCGACGGACCGGGCGTTCCCACATTCCCAAAATGAACCACAATCGGCCTGAAACGGCGCTGCATGCAAAACCCACGACCCCAACGTATTTATAGCCGGTTGAAAATAGTCTTACCATGAAGAACCTTCCCGCGGGCCTCGGCGTGCTCTTTCTCATCGGCCTTCTGGTGCTCTCCGGATGCGGTTCGGCCCCCGAGGCCACGCCCGACAAAACGTGCGTGGAACTCAAGGGAAAAACGTGCAAAACAAACGAAACCTGCTCGGGCGGCAGCGTGCCCGCCAAAGACACCAAAGTCTGCTGCACGGGCACCTGCGTGCTTCCCAAGCCCAAGATCACGGACTTCAACGTCGGACAATCGTTTGAAATCACCAAGGACATCAACCTGACGATCAACGGCGTGCGGTTTGTCGACAAGATCGCCGAAACCAAGGAACAACTGCCCCCCGCGCCCGCCGAACAAATTTATGCGCTCATCGACGTCACGCTCGAAAACAACACGGGCGACGTGTTCAAACTCTCCGACAAAAGCTTCCAGTTCATTCTCTCCGACGACGCCAAATACTCGTACCAAATCGAAACCAAGGGACAAGCGGTCCTCTACAACAACTTTTTCGCGGGCGCCACCGGAAGCAAAAGCAAGGGCGTCGACGTCCTCGCCGGACTCTCCAAGCGCGGCGAAATCGCGTTTGCGATCAACAAAAGCGCGGCCGGCCTCGTGGTCCACATCATCCCCGAAAAAAGCAAGATCGGCTTCAACATCTCGCTTACGAACAATCCGAACGCAAGCGAGTTCGATCCCGCAACCAAGGAAATCGTGCAAGGACTCGTGGGCGAGCAAATCGTCGGCGACGACGTCAAGATCACGGTCAACGGCGTACGCTATGTGAAAACCGTGGACGAAAAAGACTCGGACACCAGTTTTGCCGAAACCGAAAAAGGCAAAATGTTCGCCGTGGTCTCGATCAGCGTCCAAAACATTTCCGGCGGCGAAGTCGATCTCAGCAAAACCTACGAAACCATCTTCAAGGACGCCCAAGACGTGTCCTATCTGAAAGACACCAAGGCCACGAGCGCGCTCCTCAAACCGTTTGCGACCACAAAAATCGCGACCAACGACCCCATCACGGGCGAACTCGCGTACAACCTGCCCATCCAGACAACCGGCCCCTATTTGTCGATCACGTTCGCCAAAGGCAAAAAATTGTACCAAGTCCCCTTGGCCGAACCCGACCAAGCCGCTCTCCTCTCGCTCGAAAACCTGTCGCCCAAGTGCAGTCTGACCATCGACAGCGTGTTCTTCAACGGATTCAAAACCGACTCCGACACGAACATCACAACCGCCAAAGCCGAACAAGTCGAAACCACGCTCACCAACACCGGAAAAAACCGGTTCTCTGGAACATGGGATTTGACGATCAAGGACACCAACTCCAAAATCGTGGAACGCGATCCGGGCTTTCGAACCACCTCCGGACGCTTTCGCGTCGGCCGAAGCCTGAAAGACGCGTTCTCGCTCGGCTTCGAATTCCCCCACAACCTCGGAGTGGCCGCAAGCAAAAACTATTCCATCCTTATCGACATCCGCGACGCGGACAAACCCGAAATCATCTGCTCGGTCAACAAAGCCGTCACCGTGCAATAAGCGCGGTCGCATGAAAGCATCCCACGCCGAATTGGACATAACCACGAGTGCCTAAACGCGCCGGCGCCATAAAAAAAATCGATTCGGAAAAACAGTCAACAGTTTGCTTTTTCCGCCCGCAAACTATATAAACCCCCAAGCCGTTTTCTAGGACTAGTCCCAGCCGTGAATAGAGGCTACAAGTCCTTTAAAAAAAAAAGGGCTGGGAAAACACCAAACTCGAAAACATGGAGGTTTTCCACATGAATATGAGAGGTCAATCCGCCCTCGAATACCTAATGACCTACGGCTGGGCCCTGATCGTGATTGCCATTGTGATCGGCGTGCTCATCTTTGTCACAAGCGGCTCCACCGGCGGCGTAACCTGCCAGAGCCTCAACAGCCAAATGCAACTGACCGAATGGTCGGCCTCGCCCGGAACCGCCGGACTCGGCATGACCCTTCGAAACGCGACCTCGGGCCCCGTAACCACGGCCGCCGACGACTGTACTCCAGTCGATTCCGGCGTCGGTGAAACCGTTCCAGCGGACGGACAGTGCGGCATTACCGGAGATCTCGGCGACGGCGCCGGTGGAAACACCAGCGGTCTTGTCATCAACCCAGACGCCGGAAGCGTTGGCGTGGGCAACACGTGGACGGTTAGCGGCATTGATGTGCCCGCGGCCGGAAGCGGACAGTTCAGCGGAACGGTCACCGTTGCGTACCAGACGCAGGGCGGCCTTGACGGAACCGTCACCATTACCTGCAACGGCACCGTGTAGAACCAGTAAAGGCCCAAACGGGCCTTTCTTCTTTTTCTTTTTTTGAACCGTCGCTTGCCAAAATTCGAAAAATTCAGGCAAAGGCTTTTTCGAGCGCTTTTGCCACGGGCGCGGGAACGAAATCACTCACGTTTCCGCCCAAGGACGCGATTTCCTTGACCATGGAACTGCTTACATAGAACGTGGACGGGTCGGTGACAATCAAGACGGTTTCCGTGGGCGGATAGAGTTTTCGATTGATGACCGCCTGCTGGAACTCCAATTGGAAGTCGGATAGTTCGCGAAGGCCGCGGACAACCACAAACGCGTTCTTTTTGCGCAAAAATTCGATCAAGAGGCCCGAAAAGCCCTCGACGGACACGTTTTTTTGGCCGGAAAGGCTCTTGCGCACCAATTGCACGCGCTCGGCAAGCGAAAAAAACGGGGACTTTTGCGGGTTCGCGTGCACGGCCACCATCACCCGCTGGTTTGAAAACAAGCGCGACGCGCGTTTGACGACGTCCACGTGCCCAAGCGTGATCGGGTCGAACGTGCCCGGATAAACCACCAAAGATCGTGAAGCCTTCATGCAAGCGCCTTGACCGTTTGAATGACCTGCTGGCGAACGTGCGGGATGTCGCCCGAATTGTCGATAATAAACGAAGCCGCCTGTTCTTTTTGCTCGTCCGACCATTGGGCATCGATGCGCGCGCGCACTTGTTGTTCGGAAAGCCCTTTGGCCATGCCGCGTTTGACGCGGTCAGCGATCGGAGAACGGACAAAGACCACGGCATCAAAACGCATGTGCCAGCCCGCCTCGTACAACAAGGGAACCTCGACAACCGATAGCGGCGGCGCGCGCGCAAACGATTTCCACCATTTTTCGATCTCGGCCCACACCAGAGGGTGCAACACGTCCTCCAGCCACTTGCGTTCCTCAGGGCTTGCAAACACGAGTTGGGAAATCTCTTTTTTGTCGATCGTGCCGAACTTTTCCATGACCTTTTTTTGAACCTCCGGCTCGAAATAGAGCCGGTGCACGACCGCGTCGCAGTCAAGCGTCGGAAACCCAAGGCGCGCAAACTCCCACAACACCGTGGTCTTTCCGGACGCCAAACCCCCCGTGATGGCTACGCGTTTCATGCAAGGGACAAACACCCGATTTGCTATTAAACAATTGGCCAAAAAGCGGCGGATGACCCACCGCTCGAAAGACCGGACAAGTCTTATTAAGCGAAAAATCGAATGCGTTTAGGAGGAAAAACAAATGCCACGCGCCCCAAAGCGAAAAAAAGTAGTTCGGGAAGTCATGGACACCCGAACCCAACACCTTGGAAGCATTGTGAACCTGCCGCCCGGCGGACGGGGCCACCCCACGAGATTCGTGGTCATGCCCAAAATTCAATTCAATCGACTTCAAGAACCAAAGCCCAAACCCCATGGAACCAGCCAGGGACGCGTCGGAACGCTGCCCAAAGGCGAATACGTTTGGTTTGCCGAACGGCGGGCGCTCAAAGAAAAAGCCGGTCCCCAAAAACCCAACAAGGCAAAAGAATTGGTTGGAACACGGTCCACGCGGTTTGTCATCAAGCAAAAAGGACGGCCAAACCGTTCGTGACCATGCGAACGAGTTTTTACGCGTGCCTTGAACGGATCACGCCGTACGCGCCAAGACTCAAAAGGCCCAAGGCAAGCGCGGACAAGGCCACCACCGGAACCTCGGGCAAACTCGGAACGCCCGCCGCCTGCACGCCCGTCGAACCGCACGCACGCAAAATCTCGGGTTGTTGATTAAAAGAACCGCAATTGGCCACATCCGTGCAGGTTCGTCGCTCCAAACCCTCGACGCACGCGCCCCACTCGCCGCAACGCCAGTTCTCGGAACACGCGGGCGCTGAAACAATGGAGTTTTCATTCGCGTCCACGGACTGCGGAACATCCGCACCGCACGCCTGAGAAACCGGCGGGCGATTGGCGATCAATCCGCAGTTTTGCAAGTCGCGGCACATGCGCAATTGAATGTCGTTGATGCACGCGCCCCACGGATCGCAACGCCAGTCCGGCACGCACGAATCCGAACCATCGTCCGGCGGCGGATTCGAACAACTTGATGTCACAAACTGGCACAAGGAAGAACACGACAACGCGCCCGTACCAAAACCAAGACTCGCACACGACTGACTGTTCAAATTGAACCCGTCGCACTGCTCGCCCGACTCGATTGTACCATTTCCGCAAACGGATTGTACCAGCGGATCAAACTCGATGGCCCCGATCGTGCACCCCCCGCCGTTCGAACGCGTTGCACCAAAAAAATCGGTTGAAACCTCCGACAGGCACGGCGCCGCATTGACCGCCGGACTCGCCGCCTGCAAACGAAAATCACCCCCCGACGGATTCACAAACAACGGATTGCCCTCGAGGTTTCCAGACGCCCACGAAAAATCATTGAACTCGGCAACCGTGTACCGGTAATACGTGTTGTTCTTGAAATTGCGGCTGACGATGGGCTTCTCGCCGGCCCTGAAATCCTGTACCAAGTTGGTTTCGAAGACGTTGTTGTATCCGTTGTTGCCTTCGTAGTCGTAGCCGTACACGCGGATTTCACCGTGCAAAAATTCGCCTTCGCTTTGGTATTGCTGGATGCCGTAAAAAATGTTGTTTTTGATTTGGTTGTTGTTGGTCCAGTTGTTGGAGCCGAACAGGCCATTGCTGGCAAGCGAGAGATTGTTGTAATTTGTCGAATACACCGTGTTGTGAAAAATCTTGTTGTTGTTGTTTTGGAAAAAATTAGGGTCCTGCGAATTGGCAAGTGATATGCCGTTGCCGTTGTCGGCGCCGTTGTAAACAATGTTGTTGTAGATGAGGCTGTCGCTTTCACCCAATAATTCGATGCCGTGGGAGCGGTTGGACAGGTCGTTGGGTTTTGAATTATAGTTTTTGATGACGTTGTTGCGAATGATGTTGTGGTTGCTTCCAACGCCGCTGGCCAGTCCAGTGTGGAACACATTGCTGATTACGTTGTTTTGGAGGGTCACGTTGGTGGAATTAAACCGCACCGTTAAGGGGATGTGTCCGCAGTCTTTGAACTCGCTGTTTTCAACGACACCGTTGCGCGAACTGTCCAGTTGCAGGCCGTCGCCGTTGAATTGAAGCGCCGGATAGTTTTCGCCTGCGTTTTGGCACGTGATTTTGACGTTTTGGATTTTGAAATTGTCCGCGTTGTACAATTTGATGGCGTGCCCCCAGCCTTCTTTTCCGGAGCCGGCGGGCCAGCGGTTTCCGTATCCGATGTCGTTGACGGATTGAAAGGGTTCCAGCGTAAGGTTTCGCAGTTCAAGGCCCGTCGTGTCGGAAAACGACAACAGGACCGGCATGTACAACGGGCCTTGGGACGTATCGACATGGCCGATAAGCGTGAATCCTTCAAGGGTCAAATAGTTGCTGGTGGCCGAAAACAAGCGTTCAAAAGACGTGGAGCCGCCGCGCCAAACCACGGTTTCGCCCGGATACGGCTTAAGGGTGATGCGTGCGCTTGGGGTTCCGCTGGAGACTATTCCGGCTTCGCGCCCATTATAATCGCCTCCGCGAAAATACACGGTGTCGCCGGGCGCCAGTTGAATGCCATGGTTTTCCGTCACGCCCGCCAAACCGCACCACGGCGTCGAAGGATTCATGGTCTGCGGCCGGTCAAACGTGTCGCTACAATTGCAATTGTGCGGGTCGACAAACGACACGCTAGAGCCGTTCGCAAGCCCCAAGGGGTCGGTCACGCGGTTTGGATCGCACGGGGCTTGGGCCAGAACACCAGGGCCAAAAACAAGCAGCAAGGCCAACAATCCGGCCCAAACAATTCGCATGCTTAAACACAGGAATTGCAAAAATAAAAAAGCGCGCCCTTTAACCGCACGGCCGCTGGGGGACGGCTGAAGAGTTAATAATACGGTTTTGCCTTTAGTTTACCGATTCGCATGACGGGGCCAGTTAGGATTCGAAGCGGTGTTCCGGGGCTGGACGAGATCACGGGCGGGGGCCTGCCCGCAAACTCGCTGGTCGTGATCTCTGGAGACCCCGGCAGCGGCAAGACCACGATGTGCCTCCAGTATTTGTTCATGGGCGCGACCCAGTTTAACGAAAACGGCGTGTTTATCTCGCTTGAGGAAACCGAAGAGGAAATCGTGCGCGCGGCCTCGTATTACGGCTGGGACCTCGCGAGCCTCATCAAAAGCGGTCGGCTCAAGACCATCACCGTCGAATTGTACGATTTTGACAAACTCAAGAACACGATCGAGGACGCGGTCGCAAGCGTGAACGCCAAGCGCCTCGTCATCGACCCCGGCGTCATCTTTCGACTGTATTTCGAACGCGAGCTCGACGCACGAAAACGCATCATGAGCCTCGGTCGCATGCTTAAGCGCTTGGGATGCACGGCGTGGATCACGAACGAGATCGCGCTCGACGCGCCCATGAGTCTCTTTGGACTTGAAGAGTACGTGGCCGACGGCGTGGTCCTCATGTACCACACGAAATATCAGGACCGTTTTGTGCGATCGATCGGAATCCTAAAGATGCGCGGAACCACGTTTTCCGAAAAACTGCACCCGATGATTTTGACCGAGCACGGCGTGCACATTTTTGCCGACAAGGATTTGTTCGAGCAGGCGCCGCCCGCGGCCGCGAACGCGGGAAAAGGTCGGGGCGGATAGGCCCCCCGCACGAAAAAAAAACCGATGAAAAAAAAAGCAATGGGGAACCGTATGGCCAGCGAAAAAAACAATGCGATCGGCGTGAGTCAAAAAGTCGACGAGGTTGCGGGGCGCGTGGCCGAAGTCGAACGACTGCTCCGGCCCGACATCACCAAAATGCGCTCGCTCGACAGCCAGTTGGGCGCGCTGTCCAAAACCGACTTTGTGCTGTTGACCGAGCCGGTTGCGCACGCGAACGCGATCCATCTGGCGCTCGTCAAAATCCTTCTTTCGCAGGACTTTGATGTCATCTACGTGACGTACAACCGCGAAAGCGACACGTGGGCCCGCGAATTCGCCGCGCTTGAAATCCCGTTTTCGCGCGTGGCGTTTGTCGACGGGGCCAGCAAGAGCCCGCGCTTTTCAGGCATGCGCCCTCCGCACGTGTTCACGCTCGAGCACAGCAGCGATCTTGCGGAAACGCTGGACGCCATCGACGCCGCCGGCGAAAAACTCGGCGAGCACAAACAATGCGTGGTCCTCGACTCGCTTTCCACCCTGTTGATTTTCAGCCACCTGCGCGGCGTGCAAAAGTTCACGCACGTTTTGCGCAGCCACCTGCACGACCGCGGCATGGCGGGCATCGTCCTCATCGGAAACGAGGGCAACGCGAGTCTCGTGCACTCGGTCTCGCCCTTTTTTGACCGCGTGATCGCGCTCTCGCACGTCTAACGGCCTTTTGGTTCACACCTCCGCTTCGTCTGGGCCCGTGGGGGGAACGACGTGAAGCAAAAAAAACCCTGCAGCGAAAAGCCGTGTTCCCAACAAAAGCCAAAGAAAATATTTGCGGACCGAAAAAAATGGGACTTCGTAATTTTGAGAAACCGACGGCGGGATTGCCGAATTTGCTATTCGCCAACCCAATCGACTTTGGCGCCGATGAGTTTCTCGAGTTTTTCGGCGAGAGAGGCGAGTTGTTCGACGCGTTCCAAACGGGCTTTCCCCAAGCGTTTTTCAAGATGCTCGAACTCGATTTTGGCCTGCGCGAGCTGGCGCTCGGCGTTCTCAACCGCTTGGGCAAGCCGCTTTTGCTCCGGATAAAGGGGCGAATCCGAAAGCGATTTTTCAAGCCGGCTCTTTTCGACTTGGACCTCGTTCAGCGGCCAAAAATACTGTTTGAAAAAATCAAGGGCCAATAGGGCATCGAGCTGCTTGCGAAGTTTCTCAAAGTCGCCCGTCGCGTCCGCGTCGGCCAGCGCCTTCCACTCGGAGAGCGCGTGCTCGATGCTGCCGGACTTGCTCTCGCGATACAACGTGTCCAGCGGGTTTTTGAACAACTGGGCCAGCGTGTCGCGCGTGGGCCCCGACAACCGCGACTGCAGGTTCGAGTCCGTGGTCCACTTGCGCCACGGTTTTTCAAGCGGGCCAAAAAGGCTTGAAACGTGCGAGCGCAATTCGGTTTCGCGCGACTTGAGTTCGTCAATGCGGGTCGTGATCTTTGACAGCGCCACGAAATCGGGCTTGGCTTCGAATCTTGCCATGGCCTCTCTCGCACGCACCAGATTCTCCTCAAAGGAACCGAGTTCGGACTGGAGTTTTCGCGCATCCCGCGCCAAAGGCAAGGGATCGGGCAAACCCGCGATTGCGATTTCGATCGCCTGCGCTTCGTCGATCCACGGGTTCTGCTGACAGGCCGCGCGAACCGCCTCGAATTCGGTCACGAGTTCCGAAATCGTTCCACCCATCTGCTGGAACTGATTTTTCTGCCCAAGGCTTGCAATCGCCACGCTTTTTCCAAGCGAACTGCTTGCGGTTTGCAGGGCCGACAGACTACGGTACGCGTAATCGCGCCACTCGACCGCGCTTGCCTGGGCGGGCGGCTGAAGCGAATCCGTGAGGTTCAAAAGCGAGCGCGACGCATTCTTGGTCGAACTCGAAATGATCTTGGACGCGCGCTCGTTGACGCCTTCGACGTCCGGCTCCAAGGCCAAAACCTGCGCGCGCAATTGCTTGAGCAAATACTTCACGGTCGCGCCCCGGCGCACAAACGCATCCTCCAAGTCGCGCGAACGATCCGAAAAGCGCGCGCGAAGCTCGGCCGACAGATCCGCAACACGCACGGACAACACTTTAGGTTTTGAGGGCCGAAACAGCGAAAGCAACCAGTCTAGGAGAGACATAGATATCTACGCCAAAAAAACGACCAAAAACGGGTTAAAAGGCAAGGGTAACAAACGAAGGCGCACGGGCACAAAAATGTGCCTCCCGACCAAAAACGCATCGCCCCCTGAATGCGTCCGGCGGTGACTAAAAGCAATTCCTGCAATGGCAAGCACGCGTCCCCAAGCAAACAAAAAGGTTTGGGCAAAGAGATTGTGGCGATGACCGTGGATGAAAACACCGCGCGGGCAAAACTGCGCGAGATCGGCGAATGGATCCTGAAACAAGACGCACCGGTTCTTCTATATAACTACGATGCGGACGGGTGTTCGGCGGGCGCTTCAATGGCCGCGTTTTTGTCTCGCTCGGACAAAAAATTCGAGAGCCTTGCGGTCAAGCAGTTGTACAAGGACACGATCGCCGAGATCAAGGCCATGGGGACATCGTTCATTTTTGTGGACTTTGGCTCGGGCCAGCTCGAGGAACTTGTTCGCGTGTTTGGCCCCGAAACGTTTTGCGTGCTGGATCACCACCAGCCCGTTGAAATCGATTACCGCTTGCACTGGAATCCGTTTCACTACGGGATCCATGGAGGACGCGAAATTTCGGCGGCGGGCATCGCGTTCTGGCTAGCGTACGAGATGGATCCGGCGAACGCGGACTTGGCGTGCCTTGCGGTTGTCGGCGCGTGCGGGGACATGCAGGACGAATCGGGCAAACTCGAGGGAAAAAACGCGGACTTTGTGAAAATCGGGGTTTCCGCGGGCGTGCTGTCGGTCAAGACCGATTTGCGACTGTTCGGACGGATTTCAAGGCCCTTGGCCCAGTATCTCATGTTTTCGACGTCGCCCGTGCTGCCCGAATTGACCGCGAACGAGAACAACTGCAAAAAGTTTTTGGCGGACCTTGGGATCGACGAAAAAAAAGGCGAATCGTGGCGCAGTTACGAGGACTTGCGGGACCACGAAAAAAAAGCGCTTGCCAGCGCGCTCATCAACCACTTGCACCGGTATCGCGTGCCCGAGTGGAAGATCCACGAAATGATCGGCGAGGTGTACACGCTTGAAAAGGAGGAAAAAAAGTCGCCCGTGCGCGACGCCAAAGAGTTTGGCACGCTGTTGAACGCATGCGGTCGCCACGGTCGCGCGGACATTGGTCTGGCCGTGTGCACGGGCGACCGATTTGACGCGTACGAGGAGGCGCTCGCGCTATTGGTCCAGCACAGACGCGAACTCCGAGAAGGCATCACGCTCATGCACGAAAAAGGCCTTGAGGAGTTCGAATCGTTTTTCTTTTTTGATTCGGAAGGCAAAATCGCGGATTCCATCATTGGAATCGTGGCCGGCATGCTCTACGGTTCGGGCACCATCGGCGAAAACAAGCCGATTGTTGCGCTTTCAAGACTGGACGAGGAAAATGCAAAGGCGTCGGGGCGGGCCACGCGCGATCTCGTGCGCCGCGGACTCAACATCGGAAAAGCGTTTCGACGCGTGTGCGAAAAAATCGGGGACTCGGCCGAAGGCGGGGGTCACGCCATCGCCGCCGGTTGCAAGTTTCCCATGGCGCGACAAAAAGAGTTTCTTGACGAACTCAACATCGTGTTCAAGGAACAACTTGGGATTTGACACAAAAAAGGTTTGGACGACGGGAAAAATGAATCATCGAAAAAACCGTTTCCCTTCCACAAAGGCAATCAACGAACACGCGGAAAAAAATGGGACGATTGCCGAAACCGCGGGTTTGTTTTTATGGAAATGGGTGCACGGTTAAGACGGGGGAATGAAGATGCAGATCAAAGCGTTTTTGGAGTCGATCCGGCCGGAAGTCGATGCGGAAATCGAAAAAATCATTCCGCGGGAGATCGACGACGCGTGGCTCGAGTGGTTTCTGGACCGCGCCGAATTCAAGTACCCCGCCCAGACGATCTCGCAATCGGTCGCCGAGCCCATTTGGAACTTTTTGGATCGCGGGGGCAAACGCTGGCGGCCGGGCCTTGTCCTGCTCGCGTGCGAGGCCGTCGGCGGGAACCGAAAAAAAGCGATGGCGTTCACCCCGCTCGTCGAACTCGTGCACAACGGGACCATCATGGCCGACGACATCGAGGACAACTCGCAGACTCGACGCGGAAAACCCTGCACGCATTTGATCTACGGCATCGATGTTGCGCTCAACGACTCGAACATCATGTACTTTTTGCCGTTGATTTTGCTGTATCGCAACGCGTGGAAACTCGACGAGCACACCAAGAACCGGATTTACGACTTGTACGCGCAAGAAATGATGCGCGTCTCGATCGGGCAGGCCGTCGACATTTTGTGGCACAAGAGCGGCGGATTCTCGATTTCGGAAGACGAATATTTGCAGATGGCGACCTGCAAGACCGGGGTTCTCGCGCGTTTTGCGGGAAAACTCGGCGCGATTCTGGGCGGGGGCACGCCGGAACAAGAAGAGGCGCTTGCACGCTTTAGTTCAAGAATCGGCGTCGCGTTCCAGATTCAGGACGACGTCCTCAATCTGGTGGGCGAAGAGTTCCAAAAAGGCAAGGGCGTGGGCGAGGACATTCACGAGGGCAAGCGCACGCTCATTCTCTTGCGCGCGTACAAGGAACTAAAGCCCACGGACGCCGACCGACTCGTCGAAATCGTGAAAATGCATACCGACGATCAAAAATTGATCGACGAGGCGATTTCACTCATCCAAAAAACGGACGCGCTCGAGTATGCCCGCAAAAAAAGCCGAGACTTGGTCGAAGAGGCGTGGACCGAACTCGACAAGGTGTTGCCCGAAAGCGAGGCCAAGGCCACGCTCAAAGACTTCGCCGACTACATGATCACGCGCGAGATCTGATCGCCGCTACGGTTTGCTCACGACCTCCAGTACGTCGAGTTCGGCGCATTTGCACTCGACGCCCAGTAGCGAGGACACGCTGGGTTCCGAGCGCCCGTTGTCGCCCGAGACAAATTCTTTGACGTAGAGACCCGCGTCCGTGCGCACTTCGATTTCGAAATGGTGCTTGGAAAGCACGAGGGCTTTGAGGATGGTGGCTTGGCGTTTTCGGATCAAGTCCACGCGCCGGTGGGACACGCGCTTGGGCGTGCGCTGGGCAACCAAAAAAGACTGTCCGGTCAAATGCGCGACCGACTGGGCTTCGAGCGGTTCGACGGATTCGACGACCGCGCGATAGATTTTTTCGTGGGCGGCCTCCTTGATTTTGGCGACTTCCGCGCGATTGGTCACGAAGAGGTCGTGGACCGCGCACGCCCCCCGATTGGCCGCATTGACCGACAAACCCAAACCGTAGAGATCGAACGCGCGAACGCGGGGCTCGATGAGTTCTAGAACAAACGGACGACCCCGACCCAGCATGCGCACGTCCACGTCCTCGCGGCCCGCGCCGTGGAAAACGTTCGCGCTTGCTTGAGCCACGGCCTCGAAAAAGGGCGCGATTTTTTCCTGAACCGAGAGAAATTCGGTGCGGCCCTTCATTTGGCATCGCGCGCACCCGCGGCCCTTGCAGTACATGCAAAAATGAACGGTTTGGGCGAGCGACCGCGATTCCTTGGTGTAGCGGCCGCCGATGAAAAGCGATTGGATGCGAAACGAAACCAAGCCGCGGTCAAATTCGACCAAGAGTTGAACATCCGGATCGTTCGGACTGTGATGCGCTTCGAACGCGTTCTCAAGCTGGCGCGTCAGTTCGGCTTGAAAGTCTTTTTTGTAGTTCGCGCGCTCGGCTTCGGACGCCGAAAACGGATACGTGACCCCAAGCATGAACGACGAGAGCGCATACCCTTCCAAATGGCGGCGGATCCGCACGCACAGCGAATAGGCAAGACCGCGGTCAATGTGCTCGAAATCGAAGGAAAGCGGTTGCATGAAAAGAAGGGCGAGAAAGAAAAGAAAAACCCGGCGAATGAAAAAAAAACTAGTCCCGATCCGTCGCTTGGAGATCGATTCCGAGCTGGCGCGCCTGACGTTCGATGGCCCGGGCGGTCGTGGGATCGCGGGTCAAAAGCGCAAACTCGCGAGCGCTTGCAAAGCCGAGGCGGGCGAATCGGGCGTTTGCCGATTGGACACCCTGCGACTTGGCCCAATGGTTGGCGGCCACGTGCCACAAGCGCGAAAGCAGGCTGTAATCGCGGGCAATCAGTGCGCGACGCCGGCCCGTCTGCAGCGCGCGAAAGACTTCTTCGGGAGAACGATGCGAAATCAGCGTCGTGAGGGGAATGCGGCGCGAATCCGCCCACTGGTCCGCCCAGAGTTCGAAATCGGTCTTGAAGGACAAACGCTTGTCAAGCGCGAGTTTTTCGACGTCGAGCGCAAGCGAAAGGTCTCCCGCTTTTTCGGCACAGCGGATCGCGTGCAAAAACGCGCGGCGAATTGGCTCAAGGGCCGGAGCGCGGGCGGGGGCACCGGACGGCAAATGAGTCGCCAAGTGCGAAAAAACACCGGTCCAATGGCGGGCCAACACCTGCCAATGCGCGGGCGAGCGAGCCTTCGATTCGCCCAAAAGAAGAAGCGCGCCGGCCTCGACGGCTTTCTTGATGCGCGAGAGTTCGGTCAGGCGGGCTTGGTGTTTGGACAACCACTTTTTCCAAGGCACATAATAGCGCGACGTCATGCGGGCTTGCCGATCGGGCAGGTCGTCGAGCTTGGGATCGTCCTGCAAGCGCACAAGACGCTTCCAGATTTTTCGGTAAAGAATTTGGGCGTTGGGCGTGAGCGACGCCGATCCGATGGCGCGCAATCGGTCCTTGTGCTCGGCAATCGAAAGGCCCTCGAGCGTAAACAACTGGTTTTGGGTCTTGAGCCATTGGACGTTGCGAAAACGCTTCGGCATAAAAAAAACTAGGTGGCCGGGATTCAAAAAGCAAGCGGTGGCGGGCCCAAACGCGGAAAGAAAAAAAAAACGGCGTTATTTTTTCTTGCCGGTTTTCTTTTCCTTGATCGCGGCCTGTGCGGCGGCAAGGCGCGCGATGGGCACGCGGTAGGGCGAACAGGAAACGTTTGAGAGACCGATCGCGTGACAGAACTCCACGCTCGCGGGGTCTCCGCCGTGCTCGCCGCAAATGCCGATGTCCACGTTCTTTTGGACCGCGCGGGCTTTGGCGACTGCCATTTTCATGAGTTCGCCGACGCCCGACTGGTCGATCGAGGCAAACGGGTCGGACACAAAAACTTTTTTTTCGAGATAGGTGCCGATGAAGCGCCCCGCGTCGTCGCGCGAAAAACCAAGCGTGGTCTGCGTGAGATCGTTGGTTCCAAACGAAAAAAACTCGGCCGATTTGGCGAGTTCGCCCGCGGCCACGCACGCACGCGGAATCTCGATCATCGTACCCACCTTGTAGTGGATGGATCCCTGCGCACCCGACTGGCGGGCGACGTCGCGGATGATCGTCGTCACGATTTCGAGTTCGCGGACAAAGCCGACGAGGGGAACCTCGATTTCGGGAAGCGGTTTGATGCCCCGTTTTTTGACGGCGAGGGCCGCCTGAAAGATGGCGCGCGCCTGCATTTGGGCGATCTCGGGGTAGACCATGGGCAGGCGACACCCGCGGAATCCAAGCATGGGATTGAACTCGTGAAGCGCGTGCGCCACGTGATGGATTTTTTCAACCGTTACGCCCATGGTTTGCGCAAGCTCGCGGATTTCCGACTCCTTTTGGGGAAGGAACTCGTGAAGCGGGGGATCCAACAGGCGGATGATGACGGGCAGGCCGTCCATGGCCTCAAAAATTCCTTCGAAGTCTTTTTGCTGGAACGGCAAAAGTTTTTCGAGCGCGGCCTTGCGCGCGTCCGCGGAATCGGACAAGATCATCTCGCGCATGGGCAAAATGCGCGAGGGTTCGAAAAACATGTGCTCGGTGCGGCACAAGCCGATTCCTTCGGCGCCGAAACCGCGCGCTTTTTTGGCGTCGTCGGGCGTGTCCGCGTTCGCGCGCACGCGTAGCGTGCGCATGGAGTCGGCCCAACCCATGAGAATTTCAAAGTCCTTGCTCAGAACGGGGTCGATGACGGACAGCGTTCCGATGAACACTTCGCCGGTGGCGCCGTCGATCGAAACGTAATCGCCCTTCTTGACGGTTTTTTCGCCGGTCGGGGTCTTGATGCGAAACAGATTCTTCGAAACGTCCACATGAACGGCCGTGGTTCCGCAGACACAGGGTTTTCCCATGCCGCGCGCTACAACCGCCGCGTGACTCGTAAGACCGCCCGTGGACGTCAGAATCCCTTGGGCCACGTGCATGCCCTCGATGTCCTCGGGGCTGGTTTCGGGGCGCACCAAGACCAGTTTGAGGCCCTCGTTCTTGTGCACCATTTCGACCGCGTCTTTGGAATCAAAAACCACTTGGCCGACGGCCGCGCCGGGGCTTGCGGGCAGGCCCTTGGCGACGGGGGTTTCCTTGGCCATGGCCGCGGGATCCAATTGCTTGTGAAGCAACTGGTCGAGCTGATCGGGCTTGACGCGGAGCACGGCCTCTTCCTTGGAAATCATTTTTTCGCGGACCATGTCGACCGCAATGCGGACGGCGGCGGGAGCGGTTCGCTTGCCCGCACGCGTCTGAAGCATGAAAAGTTTGCCTTCCTCGATCGTGAACTCGAAGTCCTGCATGTCGCGATAGTGCTTTTCGAGTTTCGAAACGATTCCGACGAGCTGTTTGTGCGCCGCCGGATTGACTTTCGCAAGGTTCGCAATGGGTTCGGGCGTGCGAATGCCCGCGACGACGTCCTCGCCCTGCGCGTTCATCAAAAATTCGCCGTAAAAAACCTTTTCCCCGTTGCTTGGATTGCGCGTGAATGCAACGCCGGTGCCCGAGGTCGGGCCCTTGTTGCCAAACACCATGGCTTGGATGTTGACGCCGGTGCCCGCCTCGTCGGGAATCTTGTTGATGCGGCGATAGGCGATGGCGCGCTCGGAATTCCACGAGTCGAACACCGCATTGATCGCGATCTGGAGTTGCTCGCGGGGATCCTGCGGAAACGGCCGGCCCGAATGCTTCGAGACGATCTTTTTGTACGATTGAACGAGGTCTTTGAGGTCGTCGGACGAGAGCTCGTAATCGAACTGGACCTTGCGCTTCTCGCGCAAATCCCGCAAGGCTTTTTCAAAGTGCTCCATGGGCACGTTCATGCACACGTCGCCGAACATTTGAATCAAACGACGATAGCAGTCGAACGCGAAACGAAAGTTTCCGGTCTTTTGGGCAAGACCGCGGACCGATGCGTCGTTGAGACCCAGATTGAGAATGGTTTCCATCATGCCGGGCATGGAAACGTACGAACCCGAGCGGACCGAAACCAAGAGCGGATCGTTTTGATCGCCGAGTTTTTTGCCCATTTTTTTCTCGAGCTTGGAAAGCTGGGCCTTCACTTCGGCGTCCAGCGTTTTGGGCCACGCGCTCTTGTTCAAAAAATAGTGCGCGCACGCAGTCGTCGCGATCGTGAACCCCGAGGGAACCGGAAGGCCGATCGCGGTCATTTCCGCAAGTTGGGCCCCCTTGTTGCCCAAAAGCTTTTGGACGGCCTGGGGATTCTTGGTCTCGCTAAAATCATATACATACCGGGGCATGCGTACACCTCTCAAGTCAAAAACAAAAAAAATCGCAAACGGATTATTTCAGAAACTTTTTCCAAAAAAGGAATTAAAAAGCCCATTGACACGGGCAAAGACGGCGAATGACGAAAAAGCGTCAGGGCGTGTTTTTGGCCCATTTCGCCCTTTTGTGCTCTTGGCCCATTTCGGCAGACAGGCGCCCCAACTGGTACTCGTTCCAGTCCACAAATTGGAAGGAACCGGCAAACAACGGGTGCGCATCCATGATCTGGCGCGCCATGCGCTGGGCCACATCGCGATACGAAGGATGCCCTTGTTTGACCGATCGCAGTTCGCAAAAGTGAACGGCCTCGCGCAAATTCAGTTTCATGCGCCAGCGGATGCGATACCCGAGCGGGACCACGTACTGGGCTTCAAGCGGAAAATCGGCGGCGATTTTCTCGTACGCGGCCGCGGCCTCTTCAAGGGCCCTGCGCATCGCGGACTCGAATTCGGTTCCCAAAATCTCGCGCGGCAACTCGTAGCCAAGGCGCGTGGAGAAGACTTGACGGTCCTGCGTGAGCAGGCGATGGCGCTGAATGTCACGATAGGCCCCGTAGTCCGCGCAGACTTCAAACTCGTAAAAAGCGTTTTCGAACGCGCGACCGGGGCGGTCACGGCGCGAGCGACGATTCCCCACATACGCGTCCACGAGTTTTTTCCGTTCGGCGACCGAAAGGGACTCGGCCCGGTTTTGACAATGGGACAGGGACGCCGAACTGGATTCAAAAAGAATCGCCGAAAGAACCTGTTTTTCACCCTCGGCGTCAAAATGAGCGAGTTGAACACGGGGAAACTCGACCGACGTCGAAACGGGGGCATGCGAAGCGATTTCCTTTTTGAAACCGTGGCGCGCGTGCGCGAGATAATCGTCTTTTTTGGCGCGGCGCACAAACGCCGAAATCTGCGTGTCGAGTTCGCGATGCATCGAGGCGCCCAAGTCCTGCATTTCGGACAAGGGATGCGAGTAGAGTCTTCGCAAAAGGTACTCAAAAAAGCGGCCGTTTCCATAGAGGCCCACGTTGGTTTGGGTTCCCGCGGGCAGGAGATAGCGAAGGACGTCGCACACGTTCGCGCGAAGCGCGGCCTTGTAGGCCGAAAGCGCGCGCTTTTTCACGGCTTCGTCGGCGATCTGGGACAACGGGAGTTCTTTTCGGCTCACCGGATCGACCATGAATTCGAACGAATCGGCCGGAAACTGTTTTTCCATCCACGCGTTGAGCGGGGCCATGAGACCGGCATACGTGTCAAAAAGCATGCGGCACGTCGAAAGATAAAGCGCCTTGTGATCGGAGGCCATGAGGCGCGGCTCCTTGTAAAAAAGGTAGTCGCCCTCGGGGCCTTTTTGATCGAAGTAGACATAGCGCGTGCTTTTCTCAAGCGGCGAGCCGCCGATGCGCGCGTCCTGGATTTCTTTGGTCGCGACGATC